>Ga0163217_1060085_pt1 | contig 12559 bp, 9 predicted proteins | sample SynspAceP_FD_185933 | JGI IMG/M metagenome (GOLD analysis project Ga0163217, IMG submission 185933) | Saline lake microbial communities from Ace Lake in Antarctica - Synechococcus sp. Ace-P (PacBio error correction) | ecosystem: Environmental > Aquatic > Non-marine Saline and Alkaline > Saline ... | reverse complement strand
GATTGAAAATCAAACATCTTGGGAAGGTGCTGGGCCAGAAAAAGAGCAAAAGCTATGGGTGTAGAATTGAAGATCTGCCAGAGTATTATGCTAATCGAACCTTGCTAAAGGGAAAGCGTAAAGACTCAGGATATTCGCTGACGCTGCTTTTGTATTTGTGAGCGGGGATGCTATCAAAGAGTACCGGAAACATGCTCAATGTCGACGGCTGGACTTGCAGCAAGCAATTTGCCAAGATAATCTTTAAAAGTGACCTAAAAATAAACCCACCCAGCCTATGTTACTTGATATAAATCTGAAAAAATCCACACCGAATCTCGAAACGCCTAAATACCATGCAGCGTCGTCAATTTGATCTTGGAAAGATATTGAAAGGGGGAATTGAAAATGGAATCGAATTCCATCGATCAATGAAACAAGTTTTGAATTCCTTCTCTCAAAGATTTACCTGGAGAAAGCTTTACAATGAGGCCTTCGAGATCCGAGTATTATTACTTCCGTCCGTAGGCAGGGATTTCTAGTGAACTCCACCAATTATGGAGAATAAGATCAAGTTCTTTTGCTCTTAACAAGCTAATTCCTACAAAAAAAATCATCTACTACTCTATCATAGATACACTTGGTGACCAGCCACTGTGTCTTCAGATTCATCCATTTACAATCGCCGACTTTATTCGAAAGCCTATTAGAGCGGAATCTTCGGAATTTCATTTTTTATTGTGATCGCTCCTCATTTTTATGATGAAGACTCACGTCCTGAAAAACACTTGCCTATGAACTCATCAAAAAAATCCTTCAGATTTAAATTATTGATTCATCGACCGGGACGTAAAAGATCAGAGAATGAGTTTCCGGGAGTATATCAAGATTTTGTCGAGAGATATTAATGGAGGCTTTGGAGTCAGAATTACCACATTTACGGAAATATGAGCGCTGATCTTTGGTATTCCCTAAAAGGTGCTATATCCCTGGGAGATTATACGATGGATTACAAGAGTTCTGCTACTTCCACAATTTCCAATTAATCTGATCTTGATGGGAATTCGATGATGAACCTTTTGTACAAGGTGATTCATTTATCGTTTTGGCGGAAAACGGGACCTTGCAAACATTGTGAAGAAATCCAGAGGGGGGAGGGGGGGGGGGGGGGGGTGAGCAAAACCTAAACTCGGTCAGGATGTAGGTATAATCTCCTATAATGAAACTCCGCTTAAAGAGATTTTGCAGACGGAATTACCACAATCTCGACAGATTTGTTTCATATGGGAAGATCTATCGCGATGCAAATCCTAGAAAGAAGATAAAAATCCCAATTAAAAAACCCCTTTAAACTATTATCTCAGAAATCGATTTGCAGGCTTTATAAAATTAGACAAAAAAATCCAAAAGCATAATTTCCTTGGTTGGCAGGATACGAATGATAGCAGACGGAAGACCGAATCAATCAAGTTGGGATTCTACTGAAAAAAAATCAGTATGGATTAGAATTAACCTAAATTATCAAATCTTAAATGAAGCATTTACTTCTCTTTATTTCTTTGCATGAGCCTGAATTTTTCAGGCTTTTTCGCAGGAGAAAAGACCCAATATCCATCTTTATCCTTTCTGACGATCATCGCTACGATTTCATGGGTTTTTTACCGCGCAGTGGAAGGTTTGGAACAACCCAATCTAGATCGGATGGCAAAGCAACGGAGCACAATTCTTCCAAATGCTTTCCTGACCACTTCCCTATGCTCACCCAGTCGGGCTTCTATTCTCACCGAGTCAATATGCACATACGCATACCATCGTGGATTAATTTCAGCCCCTGTCCCGGTCGGCACCAAGTTTTTCCCAGAGATTTTGCAAAAAAATGGCTACCAAAACTAGCTTCTTTGGCAAGTGCATATGTGGTGATGAGGATGAACAAGCCACAGGCTGGATTCGATTACTGCGTGAGTTTTCAGGGCAGGGAGTATACAAAACGATCCTACTTTTAACATCAATGGGCAGCAAGTCAACAGCGGAAGAAGCTTTATACCTTCAGATCAGACTAACCGACTAGTGCAGTGGAATGGGCTCGAAGCAACAGAAAAGACAACCTTTTTTTCTCTACCCTATCCCATAAAGCGGTTTTCATTGGCAATTCACTCCTGCTGGAGCGGCATCAAGGCCTATCATGGACAAAAACTCAGTCGTGGACGCCTGCCGAGCAATGTTACTGACGGCAACCAAAGACAGCCCTTATTTCTCAGATCGAGAGAAGCCTATCACTTACGCCCAGTGGAATTACAAGACAATCCCGATGTGGTTCGGGCGCAGCGCTTTTCCAGCATGGCGTAGATTATATGTATCATGGAAGATATTCCCTTCGACACCTTCTATCGTCGCTTATTTAGAAACACTGATGGGGATCGTGGAGTGTTAGGAGAGTCTTAGATGGGTTGAGAAAAATGGACTGGACCCGAATACACTGTGTCTACATGGGCGATAATGGTTTTTAGCTTCGGTGAGCATGACTGATCGACAAGCGACACGCTTATGAAGAATCGATGAAGGTGCCTTTTTAGCCACAATATCCGAAACTGATAAGCCAGGAACTGCTCGAATCCAAATATTTGAATGAATATCGATCTGGCACCGACCTTCCTGAGAGCTCGCCGAGGTCTTTCCAGAGCCAAAGCGGCGTTCAGGGTAAATCATCCTACCGATTTTATCCAAAATCCAAAAAAGCCGAGTGGCGGAGACAAAGTATTCTTATTGAGTTACTATTGGGAAATGGCTTATCAAGCACTGCCGACTCTTTTGCTGTGGCGGACGGAGAAATACAAATACATTTTTCAATCATGGAGTCTGGGACATTAATGAACTCTATGATTTAGAAAATGATCCCTATGAGATGAAATAATCTGATCGGTCACCGGAAGCATCAAAAAATCGCAAACGAATGAGAAGTGATATTTTCACTGGCTTAGAAACTACGGTGGAGGCAAAACCCACTCAAGCGAATCAGCTATCCCAAGCGAGATCACATCTACCAAAAAGAACCTATTTAATCAGCGATGGAAAACTTCCGTTACGGCCATTTTGATATGGAGACCAAACAAGAAATCTTCCTTTTGATTAAGGCCTGCGGTAAGTTTTTCAAGCCATATACTCGATTGCGAGCCTATCCTGATGAGATGGATTTCGGCCAGAAAATCACGAGATGTCGCTTGGATGGTTGCCAGACTTTTCGGGATGCACTGGTTTTGCCTGAGTTTGAAATCAAACGACTCAATTTTCTCGACCCACGGAGCAAGTTTTGTACATATTTGATTCGCGAATGGAAATCCTGCCACACCACTTTACGACTACCTTCAAACCTTCCCTGAATCACTTCTGAGAAATTCTATACCGAAAATGGAGGGTAAAATGGAATTTTTGCAAGGCGACCCGCTCCCCTCCACTGGCGATGTTAAAAAATTCCGGATTGCAGATTTTATTTCTTGAAATATGCAAAACCTTGAAAAATTCAAAAAATGTTAGCAACTGCTTTACACTTGCCACAGTATGTGAGTTTTCTTTTCACAGGGAAAAGACCGCCGATTACACCAGGCATCGGGTTGTCATACTGGACTTTGGGATTTGAAAAACACGATTACACGAATGGGTAGATCGGGAAAAATATTCGGGCCACTCCTACTCAATCAAATCCGGAAAAACGGTTTTAAAAAACCAAACCTGAACTGCGGGATTCCATGCGGCATGATTCACGCATTCCTCAGCTGCTACTGCTGCCCTTACATTCCAGCCGGAACAGGAACCTTTCATTTTGCTTCGGACGGGAAACTTGGGCTATTAGGACCAATCCTTTAAATAAATCACCACTAACCAAAAGAAGCTCAGCGAGACTGCCTGCAATTTCTCAGCGTCCAACGGTGATTCCAATCAAAATCAGTCGGCTTTTTATATCGGGGAGGGAACATAAATTTCAAGATGTCGACTTCGATGTACGCTCACTTTGACCAAAAGCAAGGACTTACAAAAAAGTTGACTTTGATCCCACACTTTTATGAAAAAGTGGGTTTTCAATTCCAGAGGAAAAGAAATTCATTTCCACTATTTGAACGTAGGTGCTTATGGAATCTCGCAAGCAAAGTGCTGCGATTGGCACAGTTTGAAAACTTGAGCTCGCTATGAACCTTTATCCATGAGCTTACTGACTACAGGCAGCTTCACTCCGATTGGTTTTGGATGGAAAAGCCCAGTCGCCAGGATTTCTTTATCGATGGAGGATTCAATGCAATGCGATTTTTCTTAGGAGATGCTTCGCAAAAAGCTTCCAGTTTTAACATCATCCAAGTGACTTCCCAAATGGTTCGGCTTGGAGCGGCAATGGTTGATTAATGAAGGCATGGCTTTTGGCCAAAAGCTTAATCCCGAATAAGTATGATTTTACGGATCGTAATCCCGAATAAGTATGATTTACGGGATCGTAATCCCGAATTATTATATTTTAGTAAAGGATTAGAATCCCAGCCAAAAAAATAGACCTCCCATGTTTTGAAACCTGGAAGGTCTTAGTTATAATTCAAAACTTCGGGTATTCCCCACATTAATACAAATCCAAAATTCCTCCAAACCCTCCCGGTCGATTCGAAGAGAAGATTCATTCAGGCCGATTGAGAAATTAGGTGGTCTGAAACCACGGCCGTATTCATCTAGGGGGGAATTGATATTTGGTCCAAATTCACAGGGCTCGGACCAGCAGATCCAGTCTTTCATCGAATAGTATTAAATCGGTATCCTCCAAATCTCCAGCCCCCCATATCGAAGCAAAAACCAAGCATGTCCCATTACACAAATGGCATGTGATCTATTGCCGTAGAATTAATAGAAATCTTTGTAGCGATTTGGTGTATCACAAACAAATAAGCTAAGGCAGAAGTATTAGCAGGCAAGTCCAACTCGTAATATCAAATACACCATTGCGATCGGAAGAGATATTAGAAACTTTTCAGGTTTCCCTGACTTTGAGATATCTGCACCCTTTCCACGAAGTCTTACCATAGAAGCTTGGGTACATTTCGCTTCCGGCCTCATCAAAGGATTTGAGGCTTGAGCGATTCGTGCATTAGGTGCTCCGGAGGATTTTTCTGGGCTCCGGCGTAGATGGAATAAAATGCCCTGATCTTATCTCTACTGAATACAGCATTTTATTGTTTTCTGCATCCATAAAGCTGTAGGGCCTTTTCATTAAATGTGGTTCCGTTTTTCTATCCACGACTTCAAATATGACAATTCATTTGATACTCCTCGATAGCTCTTGAGATAAAATACCAGAAATCTTGAAACCATGTAAAAATAAACTATACACCTTCGATATCTAAAGTATTGACCTTTGAAAATGGAATTAGAAGAATACATTAAATACCAAGTTTTCATCATCGTTGGAATGTTGGAATTAATATCATCTAGGGAGAATTAATTTTATTAAGAGTTGGTGGCTTCTTCGGAAAAAGATCCTATCCGATATTTTATCTTATCCCACTAGTTGCTAAAACCAAAATTGCGCTATGTAGTAGAGATTTCTCGGATTCCAGTTATTCATTCTTAAATTGTATTTTGAAAATTGAAAGACTTTTTATGGTCGGAGGAAAAAGTTACCCGATGCATAATTACCCATTATACTCCCCATAGATCCACTCGTATTGTTAAGGCTCTGATTCATTGCTACGACGATCACTCCATCCCCAAATTTCATAAAAAACCCGTATGGACCATTCATAAGCATCCTTGTGTGTCACAATCAAAACTTTGAATAATTATTCTTTATTAATCCATTCAGAAGCCATTATATGCCATTTTTCATTGAAAATATTGTCATGAACCATAAAAAATTGCTGGATACCTTGGGTAAAGCTCATTCATTAACAAAATTAGGATTAAAAAGTAGAAACATTTCCCACCAGAAGTTTAAACCATTTGAACTAAACCAGGGAGAAATTTTCAGGTAAGTAAGGGATCACATTGGTAAAAGCCTACCCAAGTATCAGCAGCAATTCACAACCGCTGAAAAAAAGGACTTGCTAAACTCCATTGTTTCCGCACTAACGGCAACAAGCTTCAGTAGTTAAATAGAATTTGATCCCACAAGAAAATTATTATTCGGTTCTCAGATTACCAAAGAATTTGAGCCCATTGCCACAGGTCCGCCACCCGCAGATTTTTTACCGCAAGAGGTACAAGCCAGAATCAATTCCCATAAAGTAATTGATAACCCTGCATTGTGTCCATCGTATTTCTATTGCTAAAAAGGGGTGCCTAGAATAAGACCAAGAATAAGGGCTACACATAAATTGTCCATATTTGATACCCACTCATAACAGTTTGAAATTTGGATTAGTGCTACTGTATTATCCAGATTTTCCTTTAGATCGTATTGCTCAGCATTACTTTTTCCATTCTTGTATAACATTGGGTGGACTTTATCTATTCCTTTAAGCTCCTGATCAATCTGTTTCATCGTTTCTTTGATACCAGACTTTCAGTCCATTTATTCTTCTAGATTTTTTGGCGGTTAATTCGCCCTCCGAGGCATATTGGCAAGAATCGGCTCACCCGCGAATCCCCCGCTTATATCACAAACCCCTCAGCTTCGTTTGATAACAAAAAGCTTTCAAAATCAAGCGGTCTGACAGGGGGCGACTCGAGAAACTTCTCGAATTTTAGGCGGATTATTCGTCTTCCTCCCAGCGATCATTAAACTAGAGTCAGTGTTGAAAAAAATCCCAGTTGCAATTTGCTTCCTAGGTCTGCTGATACTTTGTAAGGACCCTTCGACTTCCGTCAAAAGCATCCACCGGGCATCCGAAAATTCGGATTCAGACTGGCAGGCCAACTAGCAGGAAAATAGCCCTCCAAGCAGTTTTAAGCTGAGTTGATTGTTTGATTGTTTGATTGGTGATTGGTTGGATTGTTTTCATAAAAAATTTGTTTTTAAAAGTTTCTAAAGCTAAAAAATTCTTTCGTTAGTAGCAAGAGATTTTTGAAAAGAAACTAAAAATTTACATCTGGTTAATCTTGATAGGATAATATACTACCGAGCTATTGGAATCAACCTTTTGGATTGAAAAATATAGATGATTAAAGGTCTATGTTTGCCTATCCGGTGAAATCTATAAATCTTAGCTTTAAAAAATGGTCACTTTTAGTACTAACCCGACAGCAAGGATAGTAAAAGTGACTTTCAGGCTATCTAGAGGTTCGACACCCGATCAATTAACCAATAAATTTCATCTGAGGATTATAATAGTAAGTCTTTCCTACGGACTACTTACTTACTTTCCAACATGAGCAATAAGCCAAGGACCCATATCGCCCTCTTTATTCCCCTGCTACGTGGATCAGTTTACCCCAAGGTGGCCATTGCCACTTTGCAAGTTGCTGAAAAAAACTCGGCTGCCAAGTCAACCTTACCCGATGAATTCAACCTGCTGCGGACAACCGATGGTGGCAAAATGCTGGCTAGCCCGAGATCTATCGGGACAAACCAGCATTTTATTCGAAACATTTGCTGACTACGGATATGTCGTGGTCCTTCGGAAGTTTGATGTGGTTGCATTCAAGGAGCCACTCTCACAGGTCGAAGGGCTGGATGAAAGTAGCAAGCTAACTTCATGATAAGATCTTCGATATTCACGGAATTTATTCACCGACATATTAAAAATCGATCAGGATCAAGGCAGTTTCCCCGCACCGGATTGGTTACCATGCATCCTGTCTGGTCAGCGGGGTACGACTTTCTTCCAGTTCGGAATTAAATGAAAAAACCCTTCAGCAAAGCAAAAAAAACTATTGGAGAATCTGGAGGTTTAGGAATGGGTGGAGTTGACACGAACAGGACGAATGCTGTGATGTGGAGGGACTTTCGCAGTAAGCGAGGAGGCTCTTTCGTACAATTGGGTAAGGATCGATTGGAAGATTCATATTCGCCATTTCAGGTCGAGATTTTGACGGAGGAGATATGTCTGCATTCATGCATTTGCAGGAATAGCCCAGCGCCAAAGCAATCCATCAATTCAACCATATCGCAGAAATTCTAAATGAAAGTATTGAAATGAGCCATTCCGCAAGAAGCGCCGAATTTTAGGATTCAAGCCAAATCAAAATGGCCATGATGATACGGCTTTGGTTTATCCGAGACAAAACGGAAAAATTAGGCCATACCGTCCCAGAATGGGAGAGTTTTGCGTGAATTAGCCTCCTCGATCAAAGATAATTCCTTGGGAATCTGGCCTGACTACTTGGAGGAGTTTGAGCGAAATGCCAGTAAAAATGGTATCCATGTTCAACTGGCAAAAGATGCTGGAGCATAACGAGATCGTCCTTTCGATCTTGAAAAAAAGGACTGCACCGCAATCGTAAAGAGTAAATACTATCCTAACGAGGAATGCCATCTGAATCCATTTCTGGAAAAAATGGCTCGAGGTAAGTGGATACTGACTGGGAGAGCGAATTGTTCAGTTCTCGGTCAGCACCAAGTCATATCGTTTTGCCAGCTATTTCACTTAAAAAGGGGGAAATATCAGAACTTTTCATGAAAGGCTAGGACCGAAAAAGAAATGAAGATCCGTATACTCACTCAAGCTGCAGACATCACCCTTTCGGGAAAAAATCCTTAGCTGCCAAAGTAGCCATCACCGGATGTGAATTTTGGAGTAGCGGAAACCGGGGAATTTGTAGTCTGCACCAACGAAGGAATGCGATATGGAGTCCATCTGGCAGAATACGCAAATCGCATGCATGGGCATCGAGAAAATCATTTACCGAGCGAAAGCATCTTGGGTTCTTTTCTCCGCTTGCTTGCTCGATCTGCACAGGAAAAATCACGAATTACACTCACATTCAGAAGTCCCGAAAGTGGAAAAGAAACCATCATATCATCTTATGTAGATAACGCTTGCCGGACAGGCCAATGGTAGAGAAAATTTTCAGAGACTCATTAAAATGTATCCGCTGCGGAGCTGTATGAATACCTGTCCGATCTATCGCAGAAGCGGCGATTCAGCTACAAAAGTTTACCGGTTCCTGACCAATCGGTTCGATGTCTTTCTCCGCGGATTAGATTTAAAAGCACAGTAGTCTGCCATTGCCTTCACGCTTTGCGGAAGCTGTCGGACGTTGACAGTGAAAATCAATATTCATGAGCAAGCTATTACCTTTGGCGGCAGGAAATCACCAAAGGCGCAAGGTGCCATCAATCAAAGGCTATCCATGAAGCTTGGAAATGGATTTCAAAAGTCCATTAGCTATAATTTACTCAGGCAAAATTCATGCGAATGCTTTGAAAATCTTCCGAAAATCACTGATTTACAATCCTCTGAATGTTTGGGGAAAAAGCCAACGTGATTGTTTTACCCCCCGTCGAATGAAAGCTTCAAAGAATGGATTAAAAAAAATCGGACCATGAGCAGTAGAGACAGCTCATCGAAAAAATCGAAGTTTTAAAAACTAGATCAGAAGCTTTTGCCTTAAATTCCGACTTCAAAGGAGCGGACTGATTTGGTTCAGCATTTTGACTCTATTGTAGCGAATAAGGAGAAGTTCTGGAGTACGGAGGATGATCACAAAATTAGAATCAGGCATTTATCCGAGCAATTTTCTACTGATGACACGTTCGAAAACTTTTCGAATCAAGTTTTACGGTAGATGTGACAGCTTTTGCAAAATTAGATTTGGCGATTCTGAAAGGGCAATTTGCGGTAGCAGAAAACGGAGCTATTTTTGGCTAGATGATTTGATCTTAAGATTCGGGCAATTCCATTTTATCAACCGAGCACTTAGTTAATCGTGTGAGTCGAGACTCCTTGTAGCACCCTGCTCAGGCATATTGATCGGATCAGTGATCAAACTTCGGGGCTTTGGGCTATTTATCGCGGTCCTTCCAGACAGCTGATATCGAGCAATTCTTAGTTATTGGCGCTCATGGCGCAAAAGTCTGATGGTTGGTATGATTTATCAGCTTTGGTTAAGAAAAAGCTGTTTTTTCCGTCCTCAGTCTGGGAAAACCCCCAATTCCATTCCAACTTATTCGCTATTTCTGGCAAAGTGGAAGACCGATTCCGGTTCCTTTCTCCGCATAGTCCCAAAGTGGTTCTTTACTTTAAAGTAAAGAGTTTGATATTTCTGTTGAAAGGGATCGGTTTACCTTCATTTTTTTATGTTCCAAGTGATTTCTTTTCAGAATGATTAAATCGAATTCAATTTCACCTCCAATGGAGTGAATTTAATTGCATTATCGAGAGTTTTTAAAATAATTCGGAATTTCCGAGCTTCAATTTCAAGAATTTGATCTTTCAATTTTGTTCCGCTTCAATAGTTTGTTTTTTGGAAACAGCCTGATCATCATCCCTTCACCCATTTCATCCGTAAGCTGATAGAGACTATACTTTCCATTTCCAGCTCCTGTCTTCTAATTCTGCCAGACCAGTTCAAGGTATTATTCAAACATTCCCGAGAGATGTGCCTCTGATTCCTTAGATTTTTGAGGATAAGTTCAAATCTCCCTCTTCAAAGCCCCTTTATCAACCAAGTCAGGTCTGGCCAAGCTGCCAATTGGTTTTTCAGATCATGAGAAGTAGTGCGATCATTGATTCTTATTTTGGTGTTTAGAGCTTGCCAATCCTCGAGCGCAAGCTCCTTCTCCGCTTTGAATGACCTTGAGCCTTTATTTGAGCTAGTAATTCTTCAGGGAAAAAATATGGATCCCCAGAAATGAAAAGTCCCGTCCACAAATAGTTACAAGTGTCCAAAAACAAATTTTCTAGGACTTGTATTTTGGAAGGTGGGCTGATCAGTCGAAAACCTCTGCGTAAAAAATAAAAGAGTACAGCTCTAATGCAAAAAGTATTCCAGACAAATTTTGGCCAGGCCTTTGGATTAAAAAATGCATCCCTTACCCACAAAATAAAAACGGTATAAACGTAGGTCCTTGGTAAACCTCATTGTAAATATAATTAACCAGGAAGCCATACCAGCCTTAAATATCCAAATGGATTAATGAGCTGATTGTTATCCATATTTCCGGCTAATCAGTACCAGTAAATAAGAAGTGCAAAAGGATTTCGTTTGATAATAAATGGGTCTAAACCTACCATCACGTCAGAAAAGCCCTAAAAAAAAACCATTAATATCCAGCTAGAAATGCAAAAACTAGATATATGTTGTTTTTTGCAATTGATCTTAAGTTATTTTCTTTCCCCTGGGTCCCAAAGAATTTCATTCCAGTAACTATTATTATTGCTGTCGAAATTAAAACTAAAATAGGAAAATTCCGATCAACAGCTATTCAACTGCGACAAGTCAGGGTTATTTTTTTTTCACCTTGAAAATCAGATTCTATGGATTATCTGTATAATATCATTAGTCAGATAAATTTCTTGCATCTCGACTTCGCTTAGTGTTCAGGGTCGATTGGTTCTTGATGGGAGGGAAAAAACCGTGGCTTCTCCCTACTTTCTCCTCCCCACTTTGTCAAATCTCAATGCGGGGCCGAGCGAAGTCGGAGGGTTAAGTAAAGGTGTCTGTTATTGTTTGATTAAGCCGGATGATCAAATAGATTCTATTTGAGCTTAATTCAAACGACATCAAACTCTTTGTCAATTTGGATTGGGTAAGTCTTTCCAGCATTCCATGGCAAGACATAGATATTTTCATCTTGGATCAATCATACGTGTGGCAGCTGCTTGAATACTGGCTTCTGACTGTTCCATGAGTTGCAGTTCGCCATTCCGATATTCGGCGAGCAGTACCTCCTGGATGGACCACCACCTTGTTTCGTTGTTGAGATGGTGGACGTAACCCCCAGAATTATTCCCATTTGCTCCCAAATACTTCAGTCTCGGACCAGGCATACTCCAGCATTATAAGATTTTCTTTATGGATCACAGGGCACATTACCCCAAATGGCCACCAGGCAAGAAAAGTGTCTCGATATATTTTCCCCTTCCATAGTAAATTCTCTTGAAGGAATTATGACCTCTTGAGGTACAGGTAGCCAAAAAGTAGGAGCTTTTTCCACCCCGCTGATCTATGGCATTTTCCCATGGGCAGTTTTAAATTGAGCATCGCCGTGGCCCGTTCTCCCACCAAATTTACGGATTGAAAGTTCCCAATCCTAATCGTATTGCCAAAAAGTATTGAGGATCCCATTACCATCAGCGATGTATAAATCACCCATTTGGAAGCCAACGGCAGTTTCCGGTAGGGAGTCCAACGCATTTTCTCTTCGTTAAATCCTTCTTTCCCCCAATGGGGAATTTATTTCAGAAAACAAATCCACTCCCCGCCAAGTGTTGGTTTTCACGACTCGGGCCACCATTTTATCGACCCCAAACCCAAAAGGGTATTTCTTGCATCTCCTGTCATTTCTATTTTTTCGAATCGAAAAGAACCATTGTGCTCGATCCAAATCCTAAATTGTTTCCAAGTTATTTCCCAGGTAATTTTTCCGGATTTTTGAATTTTCCATAGGAATTTTGATTTTACGTTTTTTTTTTAAATTTTTTTCCCTCCCATTCGGTAAATCTCTCTC
>Ga0163217_1049078_pt1 | contig 12559 bp, 19 predicted proteins | sample SynspAceP_FD_185933 | JGI IMG/M metagenome (GOLD analysis project Ga0163217, IMG submission 185933) | Saline lake microbial communities from Ace Lake in Antarctica - Synechococcus sp. Ace-P (PacBio error correction) | ecosystem: Environmental > Aquatic > Non-marine Saline and Alkaline > Saline ... | reverse complement strand
AACGGATCAGCCGCGGACGACGCCACATAAGGGGTTCAATCTATGGCGCGACATAAATTTCTTCATCCACGGTTTCGCTGGAACCTGCCGACGAAATGCGGCCGAATGGGCGCGGCGCTGGCATGTCGTGTCTCCGGGTATGGTCGACACGCCTTTTCTTTGACGAGGGCCAAGCCCGATAAACTCAAGCCCGAGGATGTCGCATCTGCCGTATTGCCACGCGCTGGAGGCACCGGCCAATTTGCGGCGGTCCGCGAAAATCCATCTGATTGCCAGTGGGCTAAGCTCAGCGAAATGTACCGCCGACGCGCCTGCAATGGGGCGCTCGTTCGCGGTGTCGAACAGATAGATGCCCCCTGCATGTTCCAAGGCACCATGCGGCCCTGGCGACCACAGGGATGCTAAGCGTGACAGGCATCACGGCCGCTTTGATATGCGGCGGGATTTGTCATCTGCGCCCTCAATTGTTATGGCGCAAATAGGACATCGAAGGATCATCGCAGGCGGCACCAGCCGTGCAATAAGCCAATAGGTTCGCGCTGCCACGTCGGGATCTTGCCATTTTCCTGGATCAGCAGCGAAGGCAAGAGTATGTCGCACGAAACAAGTCAGCAACCCGTCGGACCGCTGACACGAAAGCGCCTGCATTACATCGCTGGTAACCTCATACAGCCCCTGCCGCCGTGTATGGACCGTAAGTCCTCATCCTTCTTGCCTTCCGCTTGGGGCTATTGCTTTGGCGTCAGGCTAGCCTTACCTGCCGGCGATTGCAAACCACCCACACAACGTATGCCGTGGCTGATGGTCATCGCCGATCGGCCTGGTCAGGATCCGCCAAGTAATCCCACAAGGCGACGGTGTCAAAGCCTGTCGGATCGAGCGTAAAAGGTCACGCCACCATCGCCGCCAAAGCCACGCGCGCGGCGGTTCGCTACATACAACGTCTGACGATCCGCGGCTCCCATCTGGGCCACAGCGTAACCAACGCTGCGGCACAACCAGTGCCCCCGCGCGCCAAGCCCGTGCTTTACCGCTGATGACCGCCACGCCATTTTCCGTCGGCGTGTAGGGTCAGCCGTTCAATTGGCCACATTTAGGCCCTGCGCAAGGGCAGGCCCGCGCGCCCAAAAGCGGCAGCAAAAGCGCCGTTTTTGAAAGTTTTCATCATTGTCATTTCCCGTTATTTAGAAGTTCTTTCAGCTCAAGGATGTAGTCCTTGGCAGAACTGGATTGCGTGGGCCAACGGCAGGTTCTGCCCCGCGTTGCGGACCGACACTGAATAAGATTGAATGCGCGCCTCGGATAACTCGGCGTCACTCAGTGGTAAAGAACGCACCGACCGCGGCCAGCCCCGGCCTGGCCGAGGGGACCACGCGGACGACTTGAGGATAGATCTGGTCTGCGGTCGTTGCACCCAGCTGGTCTTCGGCATATTCGGGCCAGCGGCACACCACAGCGCGCGCGCCCTCCCGCGATCCTCGATCACCTCCCAAAGGTCGTGCCCGACAGCCGAAATAACCTGCAACCGGTTCACCGCCGTAAAGGGGGGCTGCGCGACGGCGGCCATTGGCATAGTGACAAAATGGCGACGAGGGCGGACGTTTCATGCGGTTCCTGTTTGCGCGCTAGGACACAGATAGGGATTGCGCGGCGTTGGATTTAATTCACAGGTTTGAGAGTGCGGCCCCAACCGCATGAAAAAAAAGGCGAATGGCCGAAGCACCCGCCTTTTATTATTTGTTTGCGATTGAACAGCTTACTGATCGGGAACGACCGTAGCTTGCGCGACCGGCTTGGGTTCTTGAGTGCGCAGTGCCTTTGCCTCGATCTGACGGATACGTTCGCGCGTCACTGCTTGAACTTGCTGACCAACCTCTTCGAGCGTATGGTCGGTATTTCATACCGATGCCGGAAACGCATCCGCCAAAACACGTTCCTCGCCGCGGGTCAAGCGATGCCAGGACCCCGTGTCGTGGTTTCTTGATGTTTTCCTGAATGCGCTTCCAAGGCAGCACGGCATTCTTATCTTCGATGAAGTCGCCAAGCTGGCTGTCTTCCTTCATCGCCGATTGGCGTTTCAAGGAGATAGGCTCCTTTGGCGATTTTCATCACCTTGCGACCTTTTCCAAAGGCATCTGCAGCTTTTCTGCCAGCTCCTTCCGGCGTCCGGCTCGCGGCCGATTCAGTGCAGGCATCTGGACGACCGGTCCGAAAACCAAGCTTGTTGATCGTTTTCGATTCATATGCACTGGATACGGATGGTACGGGCCTGATCCGCGATGGACCGCGTGATCGCTTGCCGGATTCCACCATGTCGCCGATAGGTGCTGACTTATTAACCGCACGGTATTTCGAACTTGTCCACGGCCCTTTTTCATGAGACCGATGTTAACCTTCCTGCAAAAGTCAAGGAACTGGCAGGCCGCGGTAGTATATTTTTTTAGCAATCGAAAATAAACGTAGGCGGCAGGTTGCCTCGACCATTTCTTTCTTGGGCCTGGACGGGCCTCTTTTCGCCCTTCTGAACCTGCCTGCACAATGCCGGCGGAAATTTCAGAGATATCAAGACCGGACATATTGACCAACCTTGCGCCATATCGGTGCGCAGCTCGTTCAACCTTTTCAGATAGCGTTTCCGATGAACATCTGCCAAAAAACCGCGACCGGATTTTCGGCCATCCGCTCATCCAGGTTGGGATTCCAGTTCTAGCCACGATAGCTGTCGACAACTTCCTTGCGGTTGATCGGCGCTTGGGTCAAAAGGCGAGCTTCAACCATCGCCGCTGTCGATTCTTGCATGATACGACGCGTTAATGCGTACACTGAGTCAATCAGGGCTTCGATACGGTTGTTGTGCAGATGCAGGTCGTTGACAGCAGCACGATCTCGGACCGGACGCGCTGGATTTCTTCCTCATCGGCCTTCGAAAAAGGTGCCGGTCCTCGTTAGGGTCGCCGAAATCCGGCTGTCCTAGAAATCTTGGCTCAACTGACGTAATTCTCGGCTATGATGTCCAACCGCCTCAAGCACCTTGTGGCTTGACGCGGCTTCCATCTGCGGCCAGCGACATGTGTGGCCTGTTTCGTCTTCCATCCTCGTTTCGTCGTCATCATTTCGAGATCGGATTTGCCATCGGCATCGACTTCGCTGGTGCTTTCGGCAGGCTTTTTCGTTTCGGTCCCGCCCGACGGCACGGACCAGTGAGTCGTTTCTTCTTCATCGCCCATCTGGGTGCCGAATTGGCGCCTCAAGGTCGATCACGTTCGCGCAGCAGAATGCTTCGGACAAAAGTTTCGTCGCGCCAACGTGATCGCCTTGGAAAGTCAGCGGGCTTTCACACAGCCACCGCGAATCATTGTATTTGCGGCCTGCCTCGATCCGCTGGCAGAATGCGATCTCGCCCTCACGGCCTTACAGTTCGACGGACCCCATTTCCCGCAGGTACATGCGTACGGGGTCGTCCGTGCCGGTCCAGCTTTTCGGACGTGGCCAGGCGGGACAGCCGCCACATCACGCGTGCTTTCCGTGGGTGGCAACTTCGGTGACCACCCTTGGCGTCTCTTCTTCGGGCTTCTTCGTCTTCGATCACGTTGATGCCCATTTCGGACAACATCGACATCCACGTCCTCGATCTAGCTCCGAAACTTACTTTGATGGCGGCAGAACGTTGTTGAGCTGATCGTAGGCTGATATAGCCTTTTCACGGGCGTTCGCCGATCATCTTTTTTTGGACGGCGGCTTGGCTCATATCAAGCGAATGGGCCGGCATCCTGGTCGTCAGACTTCGCTCTTTCGTTCGTGTTCTTTGGCGGCATGAAATTCCTCCAAGCGAATGGTGCGAAATCACGTGACGTGATTCGGTTATTCGAATCATGCGGGGGTTCTGCGGTGATTCTTAAAAACCCGTTTACCCTGTATTTTGTTAGACATCCCGGCAAAAAAGCCACGCCGGGTTCATTTTTTCTCTTTCGTGCCACCCTTCAGGATCGACCCCAGCAAAAAGCATTCAAAATGCGCTGCGTTCGGTCCCGGCTGATGTGTGGCACCGTTTCAAGCGATGGTCGTATCAGCGGTATCTCCTGCCGCTACAGTGCGCACGATCCGGCATTGCGCGCCGCTTCGCCCAACCGCCATGTCAGACCCTTCGTCGGCCATGGCCGGTCATATCCTCGACCCGCATCGGCGATCTCTTCATCCAGTCCACGCACGGCCTCCAGCTTCCCCAGTTCACTCAGCGGACGGTCATACGCGTCTTCTCAAGCGTTGCCAGGGGCTTCGGATTGCAAGGCGTGATGGGCTACGTGGCGCTGCGCCAGCATATTTCCAAGTGTGTACTCGCCAAGGCGTCGTTAAATCTTTTCGCGCAACACCGCAGGGGTCCTTGAGCACATGGGCGCAGCATCAGTCCCGAATACGCCCGTGATCGTAGTCCTGACAAGCGCAATTTGGCCAAGCCGTTTTCAAATTCTTTCAAACCAAATTGCGGGCCAGTTTAGGCAAAGCCATCAAAATCACCGCTTGCGCAGATGCTCTGTCGCGCCCAGATGCATGCTGCAGTCACCAGAATAGAGGATTTCGCCAATTGGCAGACGGGCCTTGCCGGTGGTGGTTGCCCACTGACCCCCCACGAACGCACGCGCCACAGGGCTAAAGTCTTTCTTGGCCTTTTGCGCGGCGGAACAGCTTGGCCAGCGCAAATCCTTTGATCTCCTGCCATTTAGTGGCTGCGGATCGAAGGGTCTTAATCATCATGATTTTTCGCGCAAACGCCTTGGGTCCAGGCCGCCTTTGCGTTCAGGGCTGTCAAAAACGCGGCCATATCGGTCTCGCGCTGCCACAACAGCCGCACCATCGGCATCGCGTTATCAGCAGCTTTATGCAACGCGGGAGCCCCATGGGCCCGCAGCAGATCGTCGGGATTCCTTGCCCTCTTGGCATCACGGCAAAGCGCAAAGGAATTGGCCGCCTCCAACAAACGGCCAGCGCCAGAATCGATCAACGCATCGCCGCCCGCTGGCCCGCCGTGTCACCATCCAGCGTGATGATGGGCTCGGGGCGAGATGCGCCACACATCTGCCAACTGGCTTCCGTGATTTGCCGTTCCCAAGGGGCCACGGCCGCCACCAAATCCGGCCTGGCACCAGCGCAATCACGTCCATATACCCCTTCGGCGACGATCAACGGTTTGCCCTGCCCCGCAGCAGTCCGCGCGTCACGGACATTGTAGAGACTGCGGCCCTTATCAAAAAGCTCCGTCTCCGGGGAGTTCAGGTATTTAGCAATTGTCATTGGGTCCATGGCCCGCCCGCCAAAAGCAATCGCCCGCCCGCGCATCGCGAAATAGGGTAGATTGATCCGGCCCCGGAAACGTATCATAGGGACGCCCGCCTTTGGACGAAGGTTGGCCAGCCCTGCCCCATGATCAGCGCGTCCTCGACATTCTGTGCCTTTCAGATGCATCCCAAAGTCCCTCCCACTGATCCGGCGCAAATCCATTTCCCACTGCTCCAGCGCCTGCGGTGTCAGACCGCGGCCTGCCAGATAATCGCGGCGCACACTAGCCGCCCCCGTGCGCAACTGCGGCCGGAAATTACTGCACGGCCAGCTCCATTACCTCGGCCAGCTGGGTCCGCCTGTCGGCTTTTTCCTGCGCCGGGGGTCCTGCCTTGGCATGCGGCATCCCTGCCTCACGCTGCCAAAATTCTCGACCGCCTCCATAAGCTTTACGTTCTCGGTCTCGCGCACAAAAGAGATCGCATCCCCTTTGCAGGCCATCGAAGCAATAGTAGAATCCCTTGCGGTCATCGACGTGGAAGCTGGCGATTTTCCTGATGAAAACGGGCACGGGAGCCCACATATCGCCCTTGGCCCTGATTGACTTGCGCGCATTCCCACATCACTTTGCGCCTACCACATGTGACAGGCTGGCACGGCTTGCGCAGTTCACCAAAAATCCCAGGGGCAGGCCTTCATACGGTTTTTATATTGGGTCGCGATGGTCAAAGTCCAGCACCAAAGTTCCCCAAAGGCGGGCTTTCATTTTGCCCAAAAAAAAACTCCGGGGGATCGTCCCGTCAGGGCCGATGGGGCTGGCCCCCATATCACCGCCCCCGACAGATGCTTCAGTCGCTACGGATGAGCGCGTCGGCACCGGTCATTGGCCCAGGCACATCTCGCTTCCAAGCAGCAGACAGATCGTTTCTTTTGTTTTCTACGTCACGCATTTTCATTTTCATACACCCAAGGCGCCAAACCAGCGGCACAAAACGGGCATCGTAAGCATTCCGGCCACTTTGCGGGTTCTGAGACGCAATGTGGTCCGTACCTCGCGTTTCTTTCACGCGGTCGATGCGGCGCCTGACGCACGGCCTGGACGACATCCGCTGAACTGACAATCGGTATCGGGCGCTAGTTGCGGCAAAGACTGGTTGCACTGGAAGCGGCCAGCGCCGCGGCGATCATAAGTTTACCAAATTTCATCATCACATCTCCTTAAATTTGTTTGTCGGGCGATACCACCGCAGTCCCCTTGCTACAACCGACAAAAAAGGGCGGCTCTCGAGGGGTGGCGGGGTGCCCATTGGCGTAAAAAACCTAAGCCAGCCCCGGGTGAATACAAGTGACAGAAGCGGTTTTCCGCAGCGCGCCCCGCACGCGTCGCGCGTTCTTTGCCGAAGGCCACCCCTCACAGCGGCCCTCGGGGAACTTTTTGTGGCGCAGCACCTGGCTGCGCGTGGCTTACAGCCCCCTTGGGCGCGTAGCTTGGGCAGCGACTTTGCCGAGCTGACCAGATTAAGCGGCGGTGCGCAGGTCCTCACATCATCACGCTGTGCCAGATTTCGGCCATCGACCGGTAGGCAGCGCTCATTGTGTTCATCCAGACCAGAGCGCGACCAGCTCAAGCTCCCCTGCTTCCTCGCAGGTAACTTGTCCTTAAGTTCGCGCTCAACTTGCCAAGCCGACACCGGCTGTCGGCGCTCAGACGTTTCCAGCTCGTCACCAGCAACTGGTGGCCGGCTTTCCTCGTTGCGGAGCGTTGCATCCGGCCAAAGCGGATGTGGCCTCAGGTTTCTTGACCATTCGAAATAGGATACCGTTCACACCGCCAGCGTTGGGCCGTACATGTCAGGAATAATAAACCACGGCCTTTTCCGCGCAGGATATCGTCGCAACCGGCGTCACGGGACCGTTTGCGGCCTCGACAATCAGCGGTGCCTTGATGTTATTTGCGCGTTGCTGAGGTTAATTACCCCTTCCAGCGCCGGCAGCGATCCAAGATATCGCATTTCGGCCTCCAGCAGCTTGGCCCCGTCTTCCTCAAACGGCGCCCAATCTGGAAAAAGGCCCTTTGATGGTGCCGTGCATCGAAATCCAGCGATGGAACCTCCTCCACGTTCGAAGCCCGCCGGTCGTTCAAAACAAACGCACCTCGCGTTCATAATCGCGGGTTGATCTTGCAGCCGTCCTCCTTCGCTCAGGAAACTGGCGGCATGATAGCCTACGTTGCCCAAGCCCTGCACAACGACGCGCTTGCCGTCCAGCTCGCGCCCAAGCCCGCTTTTGCCATTCCCTGCGGATCACGGGAAGAACGCGTGCAGCGCGTATATTTGCACACCGCGGACCGGTGGCCTCGGTCCGGCCATGGATACGCCCGCGTTGATCGGGCTTGCAGTCACACAGGGCCACCCCGTTGATATCGGTGGTGTTCATGCTTTGTACTGGTCGCGAATCCAGGGCCATCTCGCGCTCGCCGGTGCCCATATCGGGGGCAGACGGCACTTTGCGCCGGTGGATCCATGTCGACGTTTTGATTCAGCTCATTAGGCGAAACGACGGGTAATCAGCTCAAGCTCGTGTTCATTCGTAGTCGCGTGGATCGATGCACAGGCCGCCCTTTTGAGCCGCCGGAAAGGCGCATCGACCAACGCCGCAATTTATAGGTCATCACGCCGCCAGCGCTTCCCTTCATTCTGGTATCACGCCGCGGGCTGTAGCGGGATGCCGCCCTTGACCGGTTTCCATATTGCTTCCGAGTGAACAGAGCGCGTAGCGGTGAGGTCTGGGATTAACCCGGCCACCGCAAACCGCACCCCGAAAACGAACCTATAGGTCGCGTTTACAAACGCGAATCTTTTCCTCAAGGACCCGGCGAAAGGTCCATCAGGGCAACCGCCCGGTTAAACATGATGTCGACACTATCGCGGAAAGCTCGGTCGGTTCCGCGGTTCATTCTACGCTCCTTAATTTAGCTCTGCGACCCTGATCCGGGCCAGTCATTCGCCTTGCCTATTGAAAAACATAAGCACCTGCGCCAAGCCAAAGCCGCAAATCACCGTTATTCAAGGTTTTTGCACATATTTTTAATCAGTTTGAAAAACTTTTTATCCGCGGCGTCTTAGGCCTCATTGAACCGCGGATCATTTTCAGCCAAGATGCTCGACCATTTGCATCCGGCTGGCCCGTTCGTGCCGGAATGTTGCCCTCCAAAACGGCTTCAGTATACCACTTTTTTAAACGTTATTTCCGCCCTATTTTCAGCCACCTTCCAGCCCCGCATATCTGTTCGTCAAACGCCCCGATCCGCCAGAACGCCTCTTGTCGCAGGGATCGCACCAAAGAAGGACGTGGACATGACGGTCAAAAAAACCGGTGAATACTTGGGCGCCATCCCCTTGCGCAACGCGCCTGTTCGCAGTTTGCCCGTGAAGACTACGGGCTGGTCACCATTCTTCGCACTTTTCATGATCATGATGATGAATCGCCGTGGGCGGCATCCAACTTGATTTCATGCGCCACGAGATGGAGCCTCGCGCCTGCAGGCCGTCTCTGACCGGTGCCGTTCTAGCGCCGCCGATTCTCGACAGATGCGCGACCCCAAAACCGTGGTTGCAGACTATTTTCGCAAAATCCGGTATGACTGATTTCTATCAAAATGTCGTGTCGACGACGGGTTGAACTATCGGCACCGTGACCATTGACGCGTCCAAGGAGATTGGATACGCAGTTATCGGTCGGCTCGGCTTCCCGACACTCAATGTGCCCGCGCATAGTCCAGGCCGAAGAACGCGTGGCCAAAGTCGAAATCTCTCTCGTGCTCGATATCTCGGGACGGTCGATGGCTCTCAACCAACCGCCTGAGGGAGCTGAAAAACGCCCGCGGAGAGTTTTCTTGGACACGGTGCTGAAAACAGAGAACGAAGACCTGATCTCTGTTTCGCGATGATCCCCTACTCCGAACAGGTCAACGCAGGTTCCGATGATCCTGGATCGCATGCGTGCTGAACAAGAACACGATTACCCACTGCTTGGAATTCGCCGACGATGAATTTCAACTCGGCGCGCTGAATACCAGCACGACGCACGGACCAGATGCAGCATTCCAGGGAACTATGGAACGGTTTCGCAACAACTACCGCGATCGGACACGAATCTGTCCACGCTACAGCTATGAACGCCACGGCCCCTTTTTCTCGGCAAAACAGCCTTTACACTAAAGCAGCCAAGATTTCAAAACCAACTTGTACAACAACGCGCGGCGTACGTCGATTTTCCTCCATCGGGATGAAATGGGCGGCGACGATGCTGGATCCATGTTCCGTGACATTCAAACAACGCGCGGGTGGAACGCTGGCCATGTGGACGGCCAATTTTACAACCGACCTGCCAGCTATGATGACCCAGGAGACGCTCAAGGACCGTCATCTTATACCGACGGTGCGAAATTATAATTCAATCCGGCATCCGCAGCAACTATTTACGACAGCGAAGCGAAATATGTTCACTGGAATAAATACCAATCTGTGGTGTGTACCTCCGCAATGAGGTAGGACTATCGGCTATTTGGAAGTTACTTCTAATATCAAAAGTACAACAAAATCGCTGGGGCAATAACCTTGCTGTCGAAAACATCTGTTGATGCGGCCAAAGCAAAAGCGCATTGTGATCTGGACCATCGGCTTTGAGGTAGACACCGGACGACTTCCCGCGATGCGAGGATTGCGCCTCGTCGCCAGCCACTTCTTTCGGGTTGAAGGGGTCAGCTTTCCGAAGCGTCCGCGCGATGCGCGACAGAATCAACCAGGCTGAGGGCTGACCAATGATCGCCCGCATTTATCCCAGCGGTGGCGCCGGTTCCGCCGGGGGCGAGGAAGCGCGGGTTGTTCTGATCGAATTCGTTTCATTCTCCTTTCGCTGAATCTTTGGCATGTTCCTCGCCTCCGGTCGAGGTTAAGGCTTTATTTCGCTGCGCCAGTTCCACCTGAACCGTGGCTCGAGAACAGCGGTGCGCGTATATCCGGGCTGAACACCCGCGCGACGATCACCCACGACCATTGCAAGACGCATGATCTGCGACAGCGTAGGCTATACGGCGACTGCAAAGATACGTTGCGCCTTGAGATGGTACTGGTCGATCCCGCGCAACTTTGCGGCTATGGAAATTGCAAGCGCCCGACTGCGTCGACAAATCGCTGCCCGTTCGAGCCCGAGCGTGGCTTTAGCCTTGGGCGCAGCACAGCTGATGCTGCTGCGGCCTGCGTTAAAAATTCGACCCGATGCTTGCGGGCACGCCATGGGTTTCAAGTTCGAGGACCGACGGCGCGGGTCAAGGCAGCATAGTACGCCGTATCCTTCCTTTTTCAGGAGCCAAGCTAATGTTACCTCTTTCTTCCAAACGCCGTTTATTGGCGCGTTTCTGCGCGCCAAGGGACGGTAGCGCCTTCGATCGAGCCGATTAATTCACAATGCCCCATGGTCTTTTGGGGTCTATCTGGCGATGTTCAACCTTTTTCCAGACCTATCAGGAATTACTACACCAACCAAAAAGCGGCCTATTACCATCGGCGACATGATTCTCGCGCGAGACACTGCAATGGACACCGGCATATATGGACGGTGTTTCGGATCTGCTGGATTATATGACCCGCTCTTCCGGGCCGGCGACGGTGCGGAATCACCTCCGGCCAAAAATATGACCAAAAGCGAACAAGCGTTTCTTGCTGCCACTGTCCCGCTCCCGGGGCATCTGAAGATGCGACCCAAGCAGATTGACCGGCGGACAAACCGCATCCCGAGCTCGGAAGATGGGGAATATATCACCATCACCGAAACCTGGACGTCGTTTTCCACCGCCCTTCAACATCGGGACTACCGGTGAAGAGGTAAAGAATTCGTTCTTTACCCGCCCGCGGCTATGGCCCCTTGTGGTGCTTCTATCAACGGGCGTTAAATTCCGGCAGCACAGCAAAGAAAAAGGGCCCGCGGCGGATCTGCCTGCGGGCCTTTTCTATCTCAAGAGCGGTCTGCCATCATCGCGGATAAAATGATCTCGGACATGAACTGCGTCGGATTGCCCGGGGGTCATTGCCGCCAATGCCAACGCGACGACGATGCGCCACCATAGACCATGACGCCAGACCCGGTCGCGCCAGTGGCCTGCCTTGGTCCGCAGCAAAAAAGCGTTGGAAGGGGCTTGAATGCCAAACACGCCGCGATCCAGCCCGATAATTATTCCTCGGACCCGCGCGGATTCACTGTACCGTCGGGTTGTCGCGCCAATTCGGTCGGGTCAGCTCGATTGCACCAGCGGTTGGGCGCGGCGCATTTGTTCGGCCATCCAAAGGGCCGCCCCCCCATTGCCAGCAAAAAAACACCTGCCACCCGAAAACCGGGGCGACGATGTTAAAATGCGGGACGTAATCAGGAAACAGCCCCAAGACCCCGAGTGCGGCCAGGCCGATGCCACCGCCGCCAGAGGGAGGCAAGCGCGTGGCAAGAACTCGTTTGGGTCGGGCTGAAATCAGAGGAGCATGGCCGCGACTTCGTTAGGTCGCCTTTGCCTACCGCGCCGGACGGGCGCGGTTTGGCAAGCCTGGACTGACACAGCCACGGGCCGCCCCCCCCTACCGGGCTTAGGGCAAGCCGCCAGATTATTTATTGCCCTGACCGCTTCACCCCGTCCTTATTGCCCTTTTCTTGCCCGTGGTTTCAGCATCTCTTCGGGACACGTTATGGGCATAGGCCGCACCTCTTTCTGCTGGACGCATTCTTGGCAATTCGGCCAGCCATGCGTCCTGCACGGTCTGCTGCACCTTGTTAGGGTGGCAATCCCGTTGCAGGTCCAGCACAACGGCGCGCCTCTGCGACGTCAAAAGGGTCGGCGCGAATAGCGGTCAGCGCCTTCTTTGGATACAAGGCACGGCGGGCGCTTTTGCGGCTAAACGGATTTATGCGTCTCGGCCTTGGCGCGCATTCATGAAAAAAAAAACCCGCGTGCCTTACGTTCCTTGGGGCCAAAAACGCCCATGACATAAAGGCGTGGCCGTAAATCGCGGCATGTGCCGCGCATTTGGAAACCGCATGGGGCCCAATCCAAAAGCGGTTTTAAAGCCCGCCCCGACGACAAGGCCCCGAACCAACCGGGCAAGGTTCAGCCCCCCAAAGTGGGGACAGGCCAAGGGGCCCCATCGCAATTATTTTCGTTTTGCTTTTGAATTTGCCAAAAAAAAAAAAAAAAAACCCTTGCCCATTTTTAATCTTTTTCCTTTCTCCTTTTTTTTTT
>Ga0163217_1106521_pt1 | contig 12560 bp, 11 predicted proteins | sample SynspAceP_FD_185933 | JGI IMG/M metagenome (GOLD analysis project Ga0163217, IMG submission 185933) | Saline lake microbial communities from Ace Lake in Antarctica - Synechococcus sp. Ace-P (PacBio error correction) | ecosystem: Environmental > Aquatic > Non-marine Saline and Alkaline > Saline ... | reverse complement strand
ACGGTCGATGGTTTGGCGTCCGCGCGAGGGATCCAAGCCCGTGCGCCCGGCCGGTATTGCCGATCACAGGCCATATCGTAGTACGGGGCGTTAACACTTACAGCACCCAGGTAATCGCCGCGCGCGAAGGGGCAGCCACGGGGTTGAAGTGGACGGTCAACTCGCCGGGGCTTCCACGCGGGCGGACACCGGTTTTGCGACAGAGACTCGCCGTCCAGCGATGTCCTTGCGGGAGGTGTATTCGGCACTGCAATCTGGCCCGTCTTTCCGCGCAAGGCGTATTCGGCGGGTAACGCCCAACGGGCAGCCGCGCCGAACCAGTTGGGATACGCGCGGCGATCTCCATACCATTTTCCCAAGTAGCGTCCAAGGTCCAAGTGGCCGCCCGTACGGCCTCGATGGGCACGGATTATATCGCGCTGGACGGTGCCGCAGGCGGTCAGCAATCACAAGGCCGCAAAGGGCAAGGAAGCGGATCATGCAGGGTCACTTCTTGTCAGGTTCAGTTTGGTTTGCGCAACATACGGCGCGTCATGATCTGTGCCCCCCGGGGGCCCCCCCCCCAATGTTTTTTGTTTTTTTTTTTGGGGAAAAGGGGGCAATTGTTACCGCGTTCGGACCAGTTGCGCGTAAGCAAGGTGGCAAGGCTTGCCCCTTTGCCAAGCACAGATTGTCCTTCCAAGCCCCACACGAATATGCCCGCCCGCGAGCACCGCAAGCCGGCGCGTAGGCCATCTTGATCGCGCCCCAGCGAGAGGCGAGAAGGTCCAGTCATCCGGCACGGTTGTTGACCATCGCCATGAAGGGTATCAGTCAATTTTGGCGCGCCCCACGGGCACGCCATGCACAGTTGCACGGAGGGCGGGGGAGGTCCAGGAACCCCCTCCTTTCACCAACTCCTTGCGAACCACAGATGTCCGGTATCGAACGCCATCGATCTTCGGGCCTGCAACGCCCCAATCTCGTCATAGCCTTACCCATCGCCGCGCAGCATCGGGGGTGGTTGGTCTGACGTATCGCCTCGGCCGAAATTCATTGGTGCCGGCAGTCGAGCGACTTGATATTTCCGGACGGACCACTGCTGATATGGATTAGGCGGTCTTCGGCGCTGAGGAAGTCGGTGCCTCAGTTCAACGTTTAGCGGCTTGTTTGGCGGGCCGAACACAGATCGCCGCCCATTCCGGGCGGCGAGGTTCAGGACGATATCGATGTCAGCCCCGCGAATACGCTCGGTCACCTCGCGTGGTTAGAGTTTTTGGTCGAACGCGAGGGCGTGCCTGTCTCGGGGATCGCGCACATGGCAATGGGCAATCGCGCCACCCGCATGGGCGGGCAGCAATTGCGCTGTCGCAATCTGTTCCGGCGAGCGCGGTTACATGCGCGGCTGGATCTTGGGTGGCCGGCCGGAACCGGTAGACAGGCGCAAGGTATGAAGACGTCGCGGGTTGGGCGGGTTAAGGGGCATGGTGCGAATCGCTTCGCTTGGGCGAGAGGCTAGGGCGAAGCCGAGCCACGATCAAAAGCACAGATACGACCATTAATGCGACACGCCTATTGCCTTTCGCGTTTAGTCGTGCGCTCTTTTGAAGATCAGCAAGAGGCGAGAAAGGAAAAGGTACCAGCTCAAATCTGGGCGAAGCGCTTTAACATATTGCGCCGTCTGCAGCGTGAAGGCGGTTGAACCAGCCGAGCGAGCCGAGCAGTATGGTTGAGGCCAACGAGCGACGAACCGCCATGATTTGACGACGCGGGCTGGACCTCGCCCTTTTTGCGCGCACAAGCAGCCAGAGGCCAAAGCGCTGCGGTTTTGGGCAGCAGTGACCACGGCCAGCGTCATGGAGCGGCGCAAAAATACGGTCCTCCGCAGGCAAGCTGAGCGAGGGCAGCTCGTAGCCACGGCCGAGACGCCAAACAGCGCGCCCGGACGCGACTGCCAAGACCGAGGACCTTTGTTGAAACGAACGCGTCAGCCTTTGGGGTCGCGTCCGGTTTTGGCGGGTCCGACAGCCAAACAACACGCCCGCAAGCTATGGCTATAGCGAGGATGGCCCAGCGGCGACTGACTGCCTCGCCCAGGACACGAGGCAATTTAAGGCGGTCAGCATCACCTCGGTTTTCTTGAACGTGATGACCCCATGGGCGAAAGCTGCGATGGGGAGAAGAGTGCAACGACGCACAATTGGTGGGCGAGGATTTGCGCAAGGCCCCGGTTCAGGGCGGCGATCCAGGAAAGTTCGCGTTCGTCGACGGCAACGGCAGATCGCGTAGGCTTGAGTATATTGAGGACATCGCGGCGACGAGCGCGGGCAAGGAGAAACAGGAACCGCGAACAGGGTTTGCGCCCCCGGTGGAACAATGGGGACCAACTCGGTCGCCTTGAGGTGGCGTTGTGCAACATGAAGCGCAGATTTGTGCGGAATGCAGCAAAGATTCGTGATTCGGATCCAGAGGGGGATCACGGCGCTTAGGCGTCCAGGAAAGGACGGTTAGCGCGCTTCAGAAACGGACCGGCGCTTCGGCCGTTGCAGGCCAATGGCCTACCGCTGGAACGACCTCAAAACTGTTCCTGCATCGGGAACTGCCGCGTCGAACAGCGGGCGGATTGCGATGGGGTGAGTAGATCCGATGCGCCGGCCGGAGATCCACCAGCGTGCTCGCCTGTGAACTGGCCTTGCGTGCCCGGCCAAGATAGGATTTTCGCCATATCGGGCGCAAAGCGCATGGTTCAGCTTTCCACGCAGGTGGGTCGGCCTTCATGTCGGAGCGATTTGCAGCAAGAAGGCGCGGGGGACGCCGGCCTCGGGGATGGTCTTGTGCTAGGGCATCATCCGCGTCGCGGCGCGATGTCAGAGCGGTCACTCAAGCGCTTCCATGGCCGCGATCAGATGAGTGTGGGTTGTGGACGTTAGGCCACAGGCGCTATGTCCTGCGATGACCAGTTTGTCGACGCAGCCGCTTGTCTGTCAGCGCCAGTTGCATCGCAGCCTTCCCGCCCAATTGGAATGCCCGATTCACATCGGCTCGAACCGCCATGGGCCGGCGATTGACTTCGCGCAGGATCGCTCGCCATGTCTGAGGTAAGCTATGTGGGTCGCGGCGCGAAGCTGTTCGCCGTGGTTGCGCAATATCGACCGGCAAGAACAGGGCCGCGAGGCTGAAAGGCTTCTTGGCGATCGCGCCCCCAGTTTGCGGGCCGAGCGAAAACAGGCCGGTACGATCAGGGCGGGCGTTGGGCCATTGGGCCGGAGATAGGAGACGGGTGTTTAACATGGCTTTTGCCTAGCGCCGATGGGGCGCGCCACGCACCAGGAGTGATTGGTGGTTCGCCCCAAAGGACGCGTATTAGGTCGCGCTTCATGAGCATCCGCGACCCTTTGACAAGTCCCTTCGCGACAAAGACGCTGGAAAAAGCTGGCGCGCGGATTGCGGGACCGATGCCGTGTTAGCGCCAGCACGGTGGGCCCAAAACCTTGAGAAGGGGCGCGGGCCGCGTTGCCCAAGCACTACCGGGCCAAGGGCCGACCGCATTCTTGAGGCCTTAGCAGATGGCCAATCAGCCCAGGCTTCGACCCAACAAGATCGACCGTGGGCCGGGTCGACCGAGCGGCCCAAGCGACATCCTGGGTTATCTGAGGGACCGTCAGCGTAAAGCCGGCGACCGCGAGCGCCGGGCTCTCTTGATGTGGTCCTGACGATCCTTGCTGAACCTCGCCGGTGTGAGCCGTGCTGTTGGTGGCGTTTTGGTCTGGAAATCCTGCTTGAATCGCTGCGCAGCTCGAGGTGGGGCTTGAAATCCCTTCGCCGCTTGGTAGGGCGTGGATGGTTAACCCAGTTAGAAAACCGCCGCCGAGCGCATTTAGGCGGCGTGTTCAGGCTGCTCAGAACCTTAAAAGGCACTAGTGTCGGGGGATAAACCGGGAAGCGCGGACGCACAAACGCCTCGACCTCGGGCTTCACTTTGGCCTCGAACCGCCGCGTTGCCCTCTCGCCATTGGCGGCCAAACCCGTCCACAAACTCGACAATCAATCTGCGATCTGGCGAAACTCGTGCGCACCAAACCCGCGTCTGTGGCGTGCCTGCGGGCGAGCCGAGGCCGGATTACCGCTGGCTGATTGTTGGGTTCTCGTCATCGAACGGAATGCCGTTCTTGTGCAGGTGATATGCGCGCGTGGCCGAGCGCCTTTTTCGGTGTCATTGCCCTTCACGGCCTTCTGGGGCGAAATCTACGAGCACAGGTGCGTGTCGGTGCCGTTCGTAACGATATCGAGGCCCCGCTTTGATCCAACTGGGTCTCCGAGGGGCCTGTGCGTTCTCGATCACCTGATTTGATGTAATCGGTTGAAACTCGCGGGGCGCAGGCGCTTCGCCAAAAAGCCACGGCATTTACAGCAATGACGTGCATCAAAGGGCCACTTGGATGCCGGGAAGATGGCGGAGTTGAACTCTTTCGCCAGTGCCTCGTCAATTGGTAAAGATCATGACCGCCACGTGGGGGCCGCGCCAGAGTTTTCTGCGTTGTAGTGGTGGCGACATGGGCGTGCGGGAAAGGGCGGGACGGGTAGGCCCGGTCGCTACAAGGCCCGCGAAATGCGCCATGTCCACCAGCGCATAGGCGCCGCAAGCTATCGGCAATCTTCGCATTTTTGGCAAAGTCGATGATGCGCGGATGGCGGAGCCGCTGCGATGATCATCTTGGGCTGGTCTCGGTCGCCATCTCGGGCGATCTGGTCGTTTAATCCAATCCAGGCGTATCGCGGCGCACCCGTATTGGACGGCATTGAACCACTTGCCGGGACTGGTTTGGCTTGGCGCCGTGGGTCAGGTGGACCGCCCGCGTCGAGGGCTCATCCCAAGAGTCGTATCGCCGGGCCTTGCAAGGGCTTGAGGAAACACACCTTGTTGGCCTGGCTGCCGGAGTTGGGCTGCACATTTGGCGAAAGTTCGACCTTGAAAACCAACTGCTTGGCGCGGGTCATGGCGAGGTTCTCGGCGATATCGACGAAAACTGGCACCCGCATAGTAACGGCCGGATGGCGTCCCGGAATAAGCCCTCAGGCATACGTTGCCGGCTTCGGGCGTGGTGACCCCGCAAACGATGTCGGACGCAATCAACTCGATCTTCGTTCCGCGGCAACCGGAGGTGATCGAGGTTAAAATTTTCAGCGATCGCTTACCTGCGAGTTCTGTCGCGTGAAAAGCCGGCGAAGTCTGGCGCTTGGCGCAAGTCATTGGGCGCGGCCTCTGAAGGTCGATCGGTTGATGTCTGCACGCGGGGTTTAGTGCATATCGTGCAGCACTCAAACCTCGAATGCGTCACTATGATTCATGAAGAAAGACGCGGATGTGGCGTTTTGGCGTGGCTTGTGTTTCGTTTGCGCGCCAGATTGCAAGGCGGTGCTCAGGAAAACCAATCTCGTCCAAGGGCTCCCATGCCCATCCGGTGGACCAAATCGCCTCCTCGCCTTCGCCCGCGCCCATGCCCAAGAACGCCAGCGGGCTTTGACGTGCGGCGCTTACCGCCAATGCGCGCCCCGAGGCTGCGAATGTGATCCGTGGCGCTGGGCGGGGTCGGGCTTCATGCTGCCAGACCTTTTGCACGGCACCCAAGGCGCTGCCTGCCGCCCGTCTACGGATGAATTGCGGCACCATCGGCTTTTTTGATGAACGATATGCCGAGACGGGGCTGACCGCGCGGCTGGATGCGGCCCAAGAAGAGGTATAATCCGCTTCGAATGCACGCGATCACCGGCCGGATGGCACCCAACATGACGGGCTTGCGAATTTCAAACGAGTGGTCGCTTGCTGCGCTCAGGCCGCAGCGGCGAAACTGCGATTTAGCGTCGATGGGCGCGAGGAGGTGCCAGAGTTGGTGTGGCGATGGCGCGTTGGTGCGACGCCTGCGGGATCGGACGCCTATAACTATTCCGCGCATGGGCCGATCTTACCGATTGGCGTCAGCGTCTGGCGTTGACGCGCATGGGCTGCATTCCGACCGAGAGTGGCGCGGGTGCCTTTATACCGAAAGGTGCGGAAGTACGGTTTGACGTGCTTGCAACCGGGAAGCGTCTGGTGATGGCAGAGGCGGATTTTCAGTGTTCTTGTGCCAAATGTGGTGTCGTCGAGATTCGAGAGCGAGCCGAACATTTCCCACCGCATCCTGTTTGATCCGGGCACGGGCTTGAGGAGCGCTTGATCAGCGGAGCAGTTTAGCTAGCGGTTTGCGATTTATCTGAGGTATGACGGATCGGTTACGCGTTCGAGCGGAGCGAGAGGCAGCGAAACCCGTCTCCGATCAAACTCAAATCGCTATTAGCGGTATGCGTGCAGGCTGGTTCTGCGGCGTTGATGATACCGCCGCGGCTTGCCGCCTCAAGCTGCCGTAGCGCTGGGCGAAACACCTCAGGCAAATGCACGATCACCCGGTATCGACAACACAACGCAGCAAGTGACGGCGCTTGTCGGATCGGGCGTCGAGAATTCCGGAGTTGCGGTCGTGCAGTTGGTTGTGATTGTAGACAAACTGCATGTCGCCGGCTGCAAACTGCCATCTCGAAATGCAGGCTTGGATCGTTGGCGGCGCATTCAAACAGATCGGCGCTCGATATTGCGCTGGTGGTCAGGCGGCATCGCGTCCGGGAACCGCGCGCGCTGTCGATATATTGGCGTTGGTAGAACAACCGTTAGGGTGGCGTCGTGCCAACTCAGCGGTTCGGGATTTCCAATGACGGCTTTGCGCCCTCAGCACTCGCCGGCGCCTGTCGGTTTGGCAAATCGGGTCAAAACAGCAGCGCCAGCAGTCAGCCGTGCATTGCGCGCATCCGGTTGTAGATCGACAAGGGCAGAGACCAGCAGCGATTGCCCGCCCTCCTTTGCGCGTCTTTCAGGCACAGTAATCCGACTACTCGCGCTGTCAGTTGTGGGGAATGTCTGGGCGCGCATTGGTCTGGTAGATTCGGGTCTTTGGGAATCGTCGCCGTAGCCCGGTGTCGCGACATGGCCAAGGATATGTCCGGCGCGTTCTGACTTGCGGGCAGTGCCCAGATGCGCGCCGAGTTCCCGCCAGAAGATCCGTTGGCGGCGGTTTTGTGTCATTAACGTGGCCCTGCGGCAGGCCACGGAATCACCTCGACACCAAACCCCGTTTAGGAGCTATTCGCGAGGTTTTCGAGATTGCGCCGTCGAAATGGCGAGCGGGAAAGTCCGGCGCGGGTGATCTCCGGCCGATGTCTTTTTGCGAAGTGTCGCAAAATGCGCGGCAGCCCCCTCAAAGATCGGCAACCATCCGCAGCACTTAACGTATTACAGCCAGCGCTCTGGCGTGCGCAGCAATCGCGGTCGCGGTCCACGCGCAGGTCCGTCAAAACGGTCGGGAAGTGAGCTGGTAAATCCATTGGCGCGAGGATGGGCGGGCCTTTAGGGTTTTGTCCAGTTCTCGCGCTTGCGGGTAAATGGTCGAGGGGAACCAAATCGAGCACGCGTTGCAGCTTTGGGGATAGAGCCGCCGTGCTGGGCGATTAGTCGGCTTCGATCACCAACTGCTCCAATTCTCGGCCATGGTGCGCCCGATTAGCCCGCCAGTGGGATTATCGGATTTCGGCGCGATCCAAATCTGCTGGGCGTGTGCTTGGGGCGGTGGCCTCGCCCGTGATGAATCTCCAAAGGCAAACATGGGCTTGTACACAGGCCCGTCGTTCAGCAACGACGATATTCGCGCCAACACGTTCAGCAATTGGCGCACATTGCCGGCCGCAAGCAGGCGTGCGGAACAGGTCTTGGACCTCGCTTACAGTTTCCAGGAAGTTTCGGCCTTCTCGCGCTGAACGGGCCAGCGGCATCGCGGGCAATCAAGATTGGCATCCTGGCCGCGTTCGCGCAAGGGGCGGCAGGTGGATCGGCACAACTTGGCAGGCGGAAATTAGAGGTCTTCGCGGAGCGGCCTTTTGCGGAACCTGCCTCTAGCGGGTTGCGAATTGGTGGCACAGATGATGCGCACAAGTTGACCTTTACGCCTGTGGGCGCTGGCGCGCCAACGGGTCTGGATGGTAGAGTCTGGAGGACCGCAAGCAGCTTGGTTTGCAGATTCAGGTCCATTCTCGCAAATCTTCGGTCCAGAAACAGCGTGCCGCCATCTGCCGCCGCCGCCGGCCCCGGTTTGTCCTGAATGGCCCCGAGTGAACGAGCCTTTGAGATGGCGACCTCGGATTCCAGGCAAGTCGTTTTCGAATTGCCCCGCAGTTGAGCGGCCACAAACGCCTTAGACGCCGCGGTTGGGACGTTGTCCATGGACGGCTGTGGGGCGCAGGACCTCTTTGCCGGTGCGATTTCGCCCGTGTATGAACACCGTGGCCATTCGACCGGCTGGACCGACACGATCTTGGTAGATTTGCCCTGCATCGGGCCGGAACTGCCGATAAAAAACCTGTCAGCGCGGGCTGTCGGCAGCAACAACGGCGAGGTGGTGCCAGGGTGCATAAATCGGCCAAGACGTTTGCTGACGGGCTGACAAAAAAACGCGTCTCGTCGAACGGTTTGACCAGGAAATTCATAAGCCCGGAGACGCTCGCCTCGGACCGCTTTGTTGCATCGAAGCCATTGGCACGTCACGACACCACGCGGGTTCTCAGGGCCGCTTGGCGAGCATTTCTGACATCAGGTGAGTCCGTCGCGGTCTGGAGCATCAGATCAAGGAATCACAACTGGCGGCTGGCATCTGTCGGAAAACTTGACGCGCCGTCGGTTTGGCGTTGGACGCACTTTGCACCCGGTGGCCCGCCATGGCAAGCCACAGACGCTGTATAGTAGACCAACTGCAACTTGGGTGGTCTTCTATCAGCAGGATTTCGCGCGCTGTCATCTTGATCGTCCAGCGACTCGAGCTTGTCGTTCAGGCGGATCAGGACAGCCTGAAATCATCGTCGTTGGTTATCCCGGCAAAAGCGCGCGCAGATTGGGGCGTCCGCTGCGATGGGCCGTGCTATTAAGCGCGACCGCAAGCCTGTGCAGCGGATGCGCCCCAATCGCACCGCCAGCGAGATCAGGACGTGGGTTTCAGCGCGAATGTTGTCGATATCACTGGCGAGCATGCAGCCAGAAGCTGCGCGCGCACACGCCTCTAGATCGGCTGCTTTGAGGCGCGTTTCAAAAAGTTCGCGCGCGGTGTCTGGACCTGCGATGTGTTCAGCAATTTTCCGTCATGCGATTGCAATCAAGGATGGGCGTGTCCAGATCGATTTGGTCAGCGCGACAGCTTGCGGTTGGCACGGTTATTCCGGAATACGTTCCATATGATTGGCTAGCCGCGCAGGACCGAAATGTCTCGACGCTCATGATCGGTTTTGGCGGTATGACCCATCGGCACCCGTGCATAGATCGCGTTCGCGGTTCGGTTTTCAGCACATAAGGCCGTCAACGCGATCAGCGGCAGAATACGCCTCGCCTTCCGGTCCGGCGCCACCGGCGCAGCATCACTTCGATTGCCGTTGAGAAGCGGCATTTCGATGGTCGATTAGGCAAGGTCGAAAGTTCGGCGCCTCCAACCATTCAGCGCCTTCAACTCCGTTGGCGCCGATCTTCATATTTCGCACCGAGGGTTTTCGAGCATCTGTGCGGTCAGAAGTTGGTTGTCTCGTTATCTCGGCCACGAGGATTTTTTGGCCTTTAGGTTGGGCAACCCCGGTATCGTCGCTTTCGGCGAGGTGCGGGGGCATCCACGAGGCGCGCGGCAGAACCAAACGTGACCTCGGGCACCGCCGTTTTCGCCGTTGCTAACGCTAAGTCGCCGCCGATGCGATTCCGCGAGATCCCTTTGCAATATGCAATCCAAGTCCGGTGCCAGGCTGCACCGACCCTTGGCCGCCGGCATTATTGGGGAAAAGCTGCGCGAGCGAGGCGGTTTGAGAAAACCGGGGACCGTTCATCGGTGACGCGAAGGCGCAATTCATCCTCTTCAAGTCGGGTCGATCTTGAGCGTGACGCCTTCTTGAGCCGCATACTTGATCGCGTTGCCTAAAAGTTTGACAGAAATCCGTCTTACAGCCATCCGATTGACGTAAATATCAGGCGGGCAGATCAATCCGCATCGATTATCCGCAGGCTAGCCCTTGGCGGTTGCGCGGCCAGACCAACGCATTTCCCATATCATGCAGGAAGCGCTCTAATTCAAGTTGGGACAGGGCTTAGGAGGGGGCGTGCTGGGGCCTTCATACATTCCCCAATCAGCGCTTCTTCCAAAATTCGCGCAAGGCCCTTCACCAGAACTGCGAACCCGGTCCTATTTGGCCGCGCGGCAACTCCGGGCTCAAGACCCGAGGCATCGATTAGACGCAATCCGCCGAGCACGTTTCCGACATTGCCGCACGCACGTCGATGTTTAGCATGGAGACACGCGCATCTCGTGCTTGGCGGGTCCGGTGGTCCATGGCGATGCACACGATCTGAAGCAGCGGCGCGGAGCGCGGCGGATGCTCGCGTTATTTTGACGGGCGCGCAACCGGACGGCTTTCGCGCAAATGGTTGGAATGAGTACTGGTCTTAACCTCAACAACTATGCCGAGAAAAACCTGCCTAAAGGGTCAGCGTCTTGGGTGAATTAGGATCCCAGAGTTGGCAAGTGCCGACTCGATTTCGCCTAGATTGCCGGATCATTCAATAGCGCAGGCATCTTATAGTCCAACCCACTGCGATCTTGGCCATGATTCTGCGCAAGAATCTTGCCGGAACGGGGTCTTGGGGCAACCGGTCCACCACAACCGCCAGTTTGACGCTGCAACGGCGACCAATCTGGTCGCGCAACAAGTCGGACACTTCTCTTTGGCCACTGTGGCATTGTTCCTTGGCCGCAAGCCCTTGTTAGGCACAAGAACCCCATGGGGCAGTTGACCTTCAGGTCGTCTGCCACGCCGATCACCGCACATTCGGCAAACCTTGGATGGCCGTGCAGTCTTACCTCTATCCATCGCGCCCGGTGGAACAAGCGGTGACCCGCCCGTTTGATCACATCGTCCGGTGCGCGCCATGATATTAGAGGTAGCCGTCCGTCTTTATAGCCCGCGTCGCCCGTCTCAGTAATAGCCGGGGAAGGTGGTCAGATAAAGATTTCAGGAAGCGCTCTTCGGCGTTCCAGAGGGTCGGCAGAAGGTTGCGGGCGCGCAAGGGCAGGCTTCAACAGCAATTGCGCCCAGCTTTCTCCCGGGGGCAACCTCGTGGCCACCTTCTCGAGGATTTGCCACCATCGTATTCCGGGCATCGCCACCGAAGGCGAGCCGATCATTTGACCACGGCCAATTGCCTCGATCACCATTCGGATTGGCCGCCAATTTTCGCCCAAGCGGATTTCTTTGTTCTGCACCCAGTGGTCGATGACAGGCACCGCCCAGCTTGGCTTGCGCCCATTTGATCGTGTCGGAATCGCGCGCTCGCCGTCAAAAACAGCGAGTCGAGCGAGGACATATCGTTAGTGCTGATCAGCAAAGCCGTCGGGATCAACTTCGGCGCTTGATCGCCCGGAAAGCCGTGGGCGGGAAAAACAGGCATTTTGACGTTGTGATCCGGATCACCCTCCAGAAGGCCCGCATCGGGTGTGCCCAACGGGCTGGCCCTCAAACACGATGGTCGTGTTTGCCGTGGATCAGCGGCACGCATAGCCAAATATAGCTGTGGGACCCACGACCAACCGACATCCGATGGGCGGCCCGAACACATTCGCCGGGATCCGGACTGTTATAGATTCGACTTTTCATCGTTCCCAGTTGAGGGCCACCAGATGCCCGCCGTTGGCGCACGAACGCCCTTGGGCGCGCCTGTGGTGCGGATAGTGTATAGGGATAATAGGCGGGATGATTTGCCTTCAACGGGCACGGGCATTCGGCAGCGGGTTAGTTTTCCATCCTGATTTGATCACATTTGGACCTGGCGGCGATCTGCATTTTTCATGTCAAGAATCGGTTCTTTGAGGGACATTCAGAACGGGGTTGCTTTTATGCCATTGGGCTGATCCATCTTCAGCAAGCAAGCGACGAAACCACACCCGAAAAAAGTAAGGGCCGCTATTCAGGCGAGTGACGAGCGCCTTTGCGTCGGTGCTGGCCGAACGGTTTCGGCACGACGGAGCAGAACGATCTATTAAGTGGCGGGGCAACCCGCGATAGCGTGCTCGACCGCCAAGGGCCATACCAGCGATCGGTTGCAGGACGACACTGACTCCAGGCACAGGGAAGCATGTCCGCCGTGCGTTTGCGCAAGACACTTGCCTTGTGTTTCACTGATGATTCTGCTGGCGGTGGATTTCGGGGAGTTTTCTTTTGAATTTCCGGATTGTCTCGCCCCCGGGCTTATTCCGGGGCTGGATCGCTGGCCTTTTGCGCAGGCACCGGGGGGTCGGCCCAAACCCTGCGCGATCTAAAGGGGTCAAAGGGACGGTTCCGCCCCCTTAAACCCATAAAAAGCGGGCTTCAAAAAGGGCCTTATGGGAGGGCCCGGGGGATAACAATCCAACAATCGGGAACCCGTTTTTGGGGGGGGGGGAAAAAAAAAAAATTTCTTTTTTTTCCCCCCTTCCTTC
>Ga0163217_1013193_pt1 | contig 12560 bp, 5 predicted proteins | sample SynspAceP_FD_185933 | JGI IMG/M metagenome (GOLD analysis project Ga0163217, IMG submission 185933) | Saline lake microbial communities from Ace Lake in Antarctica - Synechococcus sp. Ace-P (PacBio error correction) | ecosystem: Environmental > Aquatic > Non-marine Saline and Alkaline > Saline ... | reverse complement strand
CGAAGTGATAAGAAAGGTCTTAAAAGCAAACTTGATGACCAGAGCTTAAAAAAAGAAGGCGACCCAAGAGTTTTGGGGGTAATGGGAGATGTATTTTGATAGCTACCCCGCGTATGTCAACCATCGCGCGAATTATGAAGGTTTTCACGACGAGGCCGAATATAATCCTGCTTATATTCAAAAGGGACAGGTAAAAATAAAATAAGAGAAGAAGCCTGCTTTTTAGATACATTAATTTTTGAGTTGGCTATGATTATTAGAAAAAAGTTTAATTTATTTTTTTATTATGTTGAACAATAAAATCCACCAACCCTGATGTGCTCGACCCAGCACATCAGGATATAGTGAATCAATAGATTGTTTAGACAATTAAAATTTCAATTTCATTATTACATGCCCTTCGGGAATCGTGCAGTCTTTACGCTCCAATCTTTCCAGTTTACGTTTTGCATGCCACCTCCCCGTGGCGGTCCAAAAGGCCAGGGGAGAAGGAACTACCTTGCTTTTTTCTCCCTAAACCACATCGATTTTATCCCTTGAAATGTTCCACAGCCTCCAGGTTGAAGTTGGAACGATTAAAATACTCCAAATGAATTAAATAATTTAATTTGATTTTGCTCCAGTCACGCTATATTATATACTAACAAATATAAATATATGCACATATGTGTATATAAATATATGACATAAGGATTGCGTAATCGGAAGGTATTTTTGTTTTTAACCGGGGAACAAATTTTTTTTTTTTTCCCCGGGGGGGGGGGGGGGGGAACCCCCCCCACTCGTTTTTGAGTATTATTCTCTAAATAGAAATTGAACTATAGTAATCTTCGAAGAAAGATAGCAAGTTATGTTTGCGCAAACGCAAAAATGCCTACCTTCTAACGAAGTGAAAACCCTGCTTGACGCAGGTAAGAAATGGAATAATAAGCTTAAAAAATGAAAAATAACTAAAGGGTGGTTAGAAAACGATTGGGAATCAGGGAAAAGGAGCATGCAATAACGCTTTCAGGCTTCAAATGCAGAGAACTGGAAAAAAGTGAAGGCCATTTTGCGATTCTAGTAACCTTGGATTTTGGAAAAAGGGGAAACAGTGGCGTCCCTTATTAAGAAAGCTTGTCCCTCAACAGGGAAACGATAAAAGGAGAAACAGATTCCCGATGGCATCTCCAAACCTCAGTTACCAAGAACAGAATAGGCACGAAACATAAACCAACTGGTCAACGTGGCCAATTAACAAGAACATGCGGAGCCGAACGCAAAACCTGGAAACGGGAGATTAGAGAAGGGCAACGGAACTGATGCACGAACTTATAGAAAAACGATCAAACACCGAAAATAGATGATAGGTAGGATACTATATCGGAACAGGTATAGGGAGTGCTGTAAAAAACTATGTAACCTGGGCAAAAATTAATTGCACATACTTGTTTTCCAGAAAACACCTATTCCGATAGCGATTACCCGATAGTAAATGATTTTTCGGAAGGGTCCTTTACCATCTCGGTAAACTAACCGGCACGATTCCGGAAAGGACGGTACGTACACAACAATAACCTTCCAGAGGGGAACGAATTGGACGACAAAGGGAATTTTTTGAACTTTCCAAAGAATATATGAACCATATTGGGCTATAGGGAACAGCCCTATATGGGTAAGGCACAATGATTTACCAATACACCAGCATGCTAACATATAGGTCTAGAACGACCATCAAAGAGATTCTCTGATGATAAACCTGTCCAACGACTTCAAAAGAAACGTGCACCCAAAAGTTATCTGGAAAAACAGTTCGGGCTGTTTGTTTACCGTTTCCTATCCCTAACTCTTTGCTACTATCGTGCCGGTTTGTGGATAGGGGGAAGAGAAAAAAGGCGCGCCTATTTTGCAAAGATTTTTGTACCCAAATAGTGGAAAGGCTTCCAAGTTGTGTTTCTTGAGTTTGTTCAATCCTGAATAATAGTGTCCCGATGACCGCATTCCGTCATATCGGCCCTGATTCATAATGTTCGATTCAGTGCTTATTTTTTTCGATCTGCTTTAAACGATCATATGAGGCCTTGGCCACGCCATTTGGCCTGTGGCCCTCGAAACTTTGGCCCGAGATATAGATGATAGTTGGCTTACTCCGGGACTGCATGGTGACGATAGCGGAGGTTTTTGTCAACTTTTCCGTTGGTGGCAAAAATTTGAATGAACTATTAACGATGTCATCAATGATCCGGGACTGAAAATTATCTGGATTCAATCTTCTATAGCCAACTCTCCTTTTCGCTTACCTGATGAAATTCTCCCGGAACCCCGTCAGAACAGGTCATCTATCGGTAAATACCGGCAATATCTAAAACTTGTTTAAGAACGTCATTGGTTTGGTCATTTTGGGCACCCGGTCGTATTTCGGCCCAAAAAGCGGGTCAGTTTACCCCGAGAATAGCCGGAAGAGTGGAGTTAAGACCGTAACGGGGCTACCTTTCTTCCGATAATAGGAAGGGGGACACTTGGTTTCCGTGTGTCGAACATAGGGGTTTTCGGGGCAAAGACTATGTCCAAAAGAATATAATTGTATCTTCCCCTCATTTTTACTTGAGCCGGTAAAAATATTTTGAAATGTCTTTTTTTCAATAGCGGGAAGCCGTATGGTTCTTTTTTTGTTCTTCCCAAGAAATAGAACGGCGCGTCACTGCCTACAACTCTTTCCAGAAACACTTCAATGTTCCTGTCCTTTATCAGTTATTAATGATATCGATATCGATCGAAAATCGTCTTGGCGTTCCTGGATCATCAACAATTAGGGCAGTGCCGCCTTTAAAAATAAAATCCAAAACGGCGGATTTAAGGCCTTTCCAATAGGGCCAATCCCGGATTACTTTTTCGATTATTTATGGATCCGCATGAAATTCGGATGTTCTTGGAGCTTTATCCAATCGATATGTAGGCTTTTAGATTTGTGATCATTATTCCAATATATCCTGTGAATTTTTGTTCTACGGAATTCTTTTTTTCCCCCTTCTTCCTGGCATAGGGAGGAGTTTTGGTTCCATATTTGATGGTGTTATATTGAAGGCATTTTCAAAGAATGCTTTCCAGATTCGCGTCCATGGTAAGCAGAAGCAATTCGATATCCACGAGCAGATCGACCAATATTTTTCAAGGGTAGGATCTGGACGTTGTCCATATTTTGTAATGGGGATCCTGTCACTAAATTCTTGATGATAATTATTATCTGTTGCTTTGCTTAGCGATTTTTCCCAAAAATATCCTTTTTGCGATTTAAAAAGACAATTTTCCCTTCAGAAAAACTTAAAAGTAAAGACACTCTCCTCGCACCTTTTTCGACCTTCAATGATCGTCTCATGTATAAAGGGAATATGTACATCCCCATGAAACGAGCCACTGTGTAGACAAAATACAAACGTCCAGCGATGGGAAAACTTTTCTTGAGATTCCCATATATGGATTTGAGGTCTTCGGACAACATGGAGCAAATTCCTTTTGTTGGCCAAGTTTGTATGTTTCCCCTACCTTATCCGTTGCATTACACCCTTTTCCACCCAATTGCATGTATGCGCCAGTTTACTGTGGGTTTTTTTAAGGTTTCGTTCCTGTTTCCAATTAAACATTGGAAAATATCGTTCACCGAAAATGGAAAGCAGGCGTTTCTTAAATTCTTTTTAATTGTATCGATATGTTTAAACTTGGGTATTGGATAGCTGGAATTTTGGTTGTAAATATAGTAAAACTATATATTGGCAACAAATCGAATATAGTGACAATATATAGTAGGAAAGTTCTCATAAGAAGCGGCGTCCAATTTGATATGTTAGTGAATTTCAGGAGTATTGCAAGGTTAGATTGGTGGTCACTATTTTATGGTTAGAGATGGTGAAAGTGAGGGACTTGGTGTTGCCGGATTCCCAGGTTAATCCCTTTACCTATTTTTTTCGCCTTTACATTATTTGCGTCAAAATCGTTTTCAAATGATATTGGTTTCGAACGAATTTAGGTTAGACTTGGGTCATGCTTCTGTGGTATGCCTAGCTGTCCTGGGATTACCATTGCTTGGTGCGCCACTTCTTTCAGAATATTGCATAGGTGTGCCGTGCAGGTATAATAGTAAACGGCGGGAGCTCCAATCTTTCTTGCCAATTGTTAAGGATAATGGTTCAGTCTTTTGCGTTTATTTTTTATTGTCTCATGGATCTGGCTCCCATGATTACCTTTTGGGGACAATCGGAAAAAACATAATCGTGCGTTAATTGTGCCCAACGTTAAAACGCAATTAGGATTTTCCTTAAGCGCTTGGGGTTATTTTATAGAAAATAGCTTGTTCTTTGTTTTTGGACCTTATATAGATTATACGCCTCAATCCACCTTGGATACTGTTGCCTTTAGAAGTGACATATCCATTCCAGTCATGCCCGTAAATAGAATGAGGCCATATTAGGAGATCTCTAGCGTTGGCCAAGTGTGATTCCACAATTTTGGCGGTTTTCAGTGTTTCCAATTGTTCCCCATTTAGAAACTTTTCTTTTTGGCACCCACGTTCTTATGGGGAATACGTCGTTAAAGGGATTGTTCTCTTTCCTTAGCGATTCCGGTTTTAACAGCTCCTTTGTATACCGCCTCTTTAATGTTCTAAGATATTACGCAAGTCCTCCCGCACCATAACCTTGCTCCATAATGGTTCGGTTTCCATTACGTTTTAAAACAAGGAATAATTGATTTGGTAAAGGGAAGGAATTCTTTTACTGTGGATTTTTTTATTTTGTTCCTCATGTTCTTATATATCTGAGCGTTTCCATATTTTCATGGGCATTTTCAAAGCTCCTCGATAATCTCCGTCCGTAAGTTCAAAAAAGTCCTTTCCACCGACAATTTTCCTTCGATCGCTTTTTATGAGGCTGGGCATGGAAAAGGTTTTCTATTTTTTTCCCTCTTCCTCCAATTGTATGATAGTATCGGTTATATCTTTTTTAGTTTGTTCCTGGATATGGTTATTTTAGCCTGGTCGTATTCAAGAACAACCCTGTTCGAGGATTTAACGCGTTTGATTTTGGCATTCGAAATTCTTTTTCATGTAGATTAAATCCTAGGGGCAGGATATAGTTTTTCTGTTATAGCGTTATTTCTTATTGCAAGAGATAGGTGCCATCTTTTTTCTGGCGCACTTTTTATTGAGAAGGGAACTGAGGTCGTTAGGGCATTTGGTCTATTTAAATTTATAAAACTATTTATAAAACAAATATTAGGGGTTTATTTGGTTTATATTGAATTTTATTAAATTGCTAATTCGCTGTATATCAGTACATTAAAACCAAAATGGGTTATATATAAAACCACTTTGTTATCGTGCCTTACAAGTCAGGGGGTCCACGGTTCGAACCCAGTAGGGCCCACAGTAAACAAGACAAGGCTCCAGAAATTGGGATCCTTTTTTTGGTTGGTCAAAAAATTCGAAAAAGGAAAACGAAAACAATTTATCTACTTCCTTTCCATCAACATTGTTAATCGGGAGTTACGCTAAACGCCATTATGTCCACTCTTTGTGGTTGAGATTAGTATATTACAGCATTGTCAATTGGCGATGATGGTTAAACCTGTCCAGCCAAATCCATTTCTGGCACCCAAAATCTAGCTTATGATTTTTTTTAATTTCCTTTGATCGGAAAGATGATAGAAAAAGAGCAGATTATTTATCAATAAATAATCCTGTGAAGATTGAGATTATATCACAAAGCACCAGATAAAATTTCCTATCTTTAAATACTTGGCCGGGATTACCATATGTTGGAGTGGGAAAAAGTGGTCATGACTTCAGGATAATAAGATATGCCGATCTTTTTGTTGTTCCAAGGCGGAGGCTTAAAACGAATTGATGTTAAGTGAAAAATAATTCCAATTGCTCGACCATAATTATATTTACTTTGTAATAGGATATTAGTTGGCGGGAAGATGAGAGAGGTGAAGAAGGCTTATCATTAGATAAATAGGGACTGTATTAATTAATAGAATTAATCATATTTGAAAAGCATAATTTCCATTTTGTTATTCTTCATTTAACATTAGTTGCATCTTCCCAAGATTCGAAGAAGTCATTACCTTATCGGGTAACCATAGTAACTAATTACCTATTGAGGCAAATAATTATAAAATGAAGTTTTAACATCCACAGAGCGGGAAGGTGGATTGAGGATAGCCACTATCAACCTAAAAGGGGATAAAAAATTTCCTCCCGAGAAAACATATCTATAAAGTGGTCTGCCCCGGCAACCAATATTGCCGGTTATTGGAGTAGTAAAAGCGTTTTTGGACAAGACCATCACCCTGATTGGGACAGCGAAAGTTACGTCTATGTTGGCTAGGGATGCTCCTGTGATAACAGCTTTATGGTTATGACGTATAAAAACCGTCAAACTTTTTGCCGTTTGCTGAAGCCCTGAATACAGTTATTACCAGCACCTTCGGTAAAGACGAGAAATGGGTGGTCGTATAACGAGATCAAACTTTTTTTCGAGCCACATAAAGAAATATCGGAATACGCATAAAGTTATATTTAGATACCGTTTGCTGTTCATTTTCAGAATCTTTAAAAGATGTAAGTGGCTGGTGGAGAATTTTGACTATATAAGGCCTGCCCCGGTCCCAGAAGCTGCCAATCTGCCGGTATATTTCAACCTGTATAGTTATCACCAAAATATAAGTAGCGATGCTTATTCTAAAAGAATGTCGGACAGGCCAAAGAAATGGGGTTTATGAAAACTTTGATTGTTGATGACGGATGGCAAACAATTGGATAGTAAAAAAGAGGATTGCCTTTAACAGGTGATTGGGCAACCGAACGGATTCCTGAAATGAACAAACTTGTTAAAGGATGTGCACAACATAGGTATGAAAATTTTTATCTGTTGTATGCCCGCTACCATTGTTTGGGGAGCAAGTTTCCAAACGGCCTATGCACAAATGAAAGGCAAGTTTCTGGATTATTGGAGGGCCAAGGAAACCTATGTCCTTGACCCAAGATATCCCGGAGGTAGAAAGTTATCATAAATACATATGTTAGGCAATGAAAGAATTGGGACCTGGATGGTTTAAAATTAGATTTTTTTATTAGGAAGGTTTTCTGCCAATGGAAAAACACAAGTTCTTACCGCTTGAAGGATGGTAGGGATTATGCTTCTGTAAATTTGGCTACGATAAATTAATGACCGACTTAATGAGATCCCTTACGGGATTATTAAAAACCTAATATTTTGATTGAGTTTAGGACAGCCATATTACCGGACCATTAATGGAAAAATTATGGCCATTGCTTAGCAGCTTCGGATCCCGAATGGCCGCAATGGTTCAATAGGGTAGAAACAACCGACCTTAAGACTTATAAGTGGGCAGTACGTCTGTACATGCGGACATGCTTATGTGGCATTACGAGGAATTCCGTTGAAAACAGCTGGCCTTACAATTTCTAATGTTTTGTTTTCCGCTACCACAGATTTCCGTTCGTTTGGCAAGACATTTCCTAAAGGACCATATAAGATTTGATCGAGTTCATATACGTCCTATGGTTTAAAGAATAGAGATGTTCTGCTTAAGGCGAATTCTATGCCGAAAGTTCCGTTAATGAATTATCCGTTAATCCGTGGAAAAAAACAGCAGGAAAATGAATTGGCCACTATTTTTGCGAGAGAATTGTAAATTATAGATACGACCTTAGGATTAGAATTCGATGTTGTTAAATGCAAGTCTTCACAAAAATTATTAATTGATTAATTACTGGCCAAAACTAGATTATATAAATTGTATAATAACGGGACTTGATGGGGATGAGATAAGTGGCCGAAACAAATTAATTGAATCAGGGAATATCGCGTTTTTGAAGTTTTACCACCTGTCGGGTCTTGTTCAATTTTGTGGCACTTTGAAAAAGTTAAAAAGTATATTTGATTAATTACTTAATTAAAAGGGTAGATCCTTAAAACCTAATTGTAGAATAAAAAAAATCATCTTGCTAATTTCTTTTTCAGCGGTATTACTCGTATTCCTGTAAGGATAATAGTTGCAGAAAAAAAGGACGAGGGTCGGAATACGTTAAAGCCCAATATCCTTTGGGATATATTTAGGAGGGATACCGCCCCACTTTTGGGGATTATGGCGAGACACTAGTTGCCCCCCCATATTGGACCAGCCTTGCCATGAAGGGTGTTTTAACCAATGTGTATATTTGCCGCTTTTTCCCCCAGGCGCTCTTGTTTTTTGTCGGGGGCCCAAAAAAAAAGGGGGTCCCGCTTCAAGGTATCGATTACCGGTATTTGGATGGCAACCACCATTGGAGCCCAGAACCCATCATTAGTTCAAGGGGAACTGTAGAATGCAATATATTTGCCAGAGAATTTGGAAGGACCATTCCCGAGCTTTTTATGGAAGACGGATACTTACTTTTATAATGGTAAGGATGACTATAATTTATATTTATTGATAGAAGGGAACTTATAATCAAAGATTATACATATCATCCTTTGTTATTTGGTAAGGAGGAGTAAGATTGGATCTTGCAACACTTATCAGGAAAGGAACCATTTTTGACAAATACAGATGTATGGAGGAAGGGGATTTTAATTCCATTTTCAAGGAAAATGTCACTTTCCCCGGTAGATCGATCTAAAATTCAAATGCCGCCTATTTACCGAATCACCCGGCAATTGTAGAAGAATACGCAATCACTGGATGCAATTCAGATTACGATGAAAAAGTAGGTGAAATTTGGATAAATTAAAAAGAAAACGATTGCTTAAAAACACCATTGTTTTCTTTTTTTCGATCATGGTATTGCGCTTGACCAGGAAACAAACAATTTCTTTATGGATGGCGGACTTCATGTACCCTTGATTATATGCAGATTTTAGAGACGGTTAATAAAAAAACTTTAAACCGGGCAGTGTTAATAATGAATCTGGTAGGTGGCTTGGGACCTTGGTTTACCCAGCTCACTTGGCTTTGGCGGGGTATTTCCCGTGCCTGAATATATTGGAAGGCAGGAAACATTTTTATGATTTCAATGCGCAAGGGAAATATGTAATTTCAACTAGGGATCGCCTGCGGATTTCACGGTAGCCGCCATTAGGTCTGTACGATCAAGGATCATAAGGTATATTCGGGAATTTTATGACGGAAGGCCTTATTCCAGCCTACTTATATGGATTTTGACAAGGTGGAGTTTCGTTAGGGGGTGATGAAAGCAATTGATGCCGAAGGAAAGCTAAATGAGGTACAGGATCGATTTATGTCCGATGAACGCCCTTTCGGAAGAATTATACGATCTAAAAAGCAGACCCCTTTGAATTGAACAAATTTGGGCAGAGAATCCTGAATATTCAGAAGTATTTGACAAATACCGATCCGTGTTGGATAAATGGATTGGTTGAAACGGCGATAAAGGGCATATGGGGAAAAGGAAGCTGGTTTGAAATTTATGTTGGGGATATGGGGAAAGGAATGTGTAAATCCCGAGTATTAATGTCCCTCAGGAAAAAATATCCCAATTTTTGAGGGGTCATTGATTTATTTGAAAAAAGTGGAATCCTTCTATAACGAGTCGATCCAGATTTCGTAGGCACACCACTTTTTTGATGTAAATTTCCAATCAACCAGTTAATATAAAAATTGAGCACCTGTGAAAGCTGATTAAACAACAATGGGATTATGGGAGTGATGGCGTGTTTAAATTAGGGAAAATTAAAAAATATACCAATTTTCAGGTTATTTAAAATCTTTTTATTTTCTCGGAGAAGCGTTGGAACCTAGCTTTCTTTCATATTTGGAAAATAGTCGATTATTTATGGAACTTCCATCGTTTAAACTTCCAAAGATTAAATTAGGAATAGTTGCATGTAATGATTTAAAATACTTTTTAGATGGTAGTTTTCTATAATAATTATGTAAACGAAGATATAGGGTCCAAGAGTAACGAGGACAGGCTTCCAAGAAATTTAGGAGCTCTTTTTTTGTGGTCGAAGAACTGACTTTAGCATTCGATTTTATTTTTTCATTTAAATTTAAGCTTACATCACTTTAATGTTGTTTTTCAATTGAATGGCAACTATAGGGAAGCCGGACTTGCTTCCTATGTATATTCCGGAGATAAAATAAATGGCGTATTTTTTCCAATTGGTATTTGTTGACGTACAAGCCGAACGGACTTAAATATAATTATTTACCTTCCCTCTGTTGTAACAACACTAGTTGGTATTGGCCAGTATTGTTCACCTACATACATGACGATTACCACATTAAAAAAAGAGTACTAAGCTTTTTGTTAACAATCATGGAGCTACAAAAAAAAATTTATAAGTTGTATTGGGGGGAACGTCCAATTTTTAGACTTCCGTTTGGTGGATTTCAAATTCATTAAGTGTGCTTTCCGAAATCAGGACGAGTTTAGGGATTAAAAAATGCTATCCAGTTATATTCCACAGCAAAAAGGTACGGTTCCCAACAGGATTTTTTTGCAGGATATTTGATGTCGCAGCTGGAAAGTTGGATTAAACGGGCGGTCGAAAACAAACTATTTAATGCTTCTGGAATCTGTCTTCTTCCATTTGGGATGCAGGAATTGGGAGGATTGAAATTGCCCATGGCCTTAGTGGAGGGAAGAACTGATAAGCAGTTGGCTTTCACTTGGGGCAAATTTTGACCTTCTTTTAATTTTCTGTGGGCTAGAAACTATAACGATTGTAATGCGAGGGAAGGAAATCAGGCCATTGGCTAACGATTATCTGCCTAGGGAATGAAAAGGGGTATTCTGGTATTACCTGGCACCCCCACAGTAAACATATTCTTTTATGCCGGAGATTTATTAGATTTTACTAACCTATCTGACGGTGCGAATTATTTGAAGTTATAAGGAAGCACATATTTTGTCAGCTTCAGCGGAAGAAGTAGGATGGAGCCCTTCATTTAAAGATATTTTGGGCGGAAGGTGTTAAAAAAAAGGAATTGCGAAACCAACAGATGGCCTCGCTATTTTCCATTAGGGCCAAATAGTTTAATACATTTTAAACCTCGTAAGGAAAACTATTATGTATTTATCGGGATTGTGATGGGGCGGAGTTGAGCCATTTGAAAAGAAAGAGCGAAAACCGTGCGTACCTTGAGTTACTGGAATCCAGAACGAATTGTACAATGGGCTTTGAAATCGTTCCTGCCTTTTGGAGCGAATTGTTTGTTTTGATTTCCACAATTATATAGGAAAAGGCCTTAATTGGTTGGACAACCGAAAAATTTTAGAACAACATGTCAAATTAATGAATCCATTTTCTGGGCAACTTTATTAACTAGGCCCCTATTAGTTTGGTATTGTAAGAGGAGTTTCCATGATTGTTATGCGGGATTATGTCAAGGCCCTATTCCTCAAGCAGGTCTGCACACCATTGAATTACCATGATACGCTGGGGCAACAGAGATTGATTTTCCAACTTAAGGAGCGAATTTCAGGATCTCCAATATCGGGCAGAACGGGTCTGTAAAAAATATGGAAGATTACGAATAGGGCCGTAGCGGCAGGTGCCCAGTTTATTGTAACTCGAGCTTGGATGAAGCGGTTTCCAAGACTGCTGTAAGCCCAAGAGATACCAATTTTTCCGGGGGCCTATTCTCCCACCGAATCTATAAAAGCTTGCGCCGCTTAGGGCATCTGCTGGTAAAGATGATTTCCTGCCACGCCAGCTGGAGTTCAATTTATAAGGACATTCCTCTGCCCCACTTAAACAATATTAAAGCTTTTTACAACGGGTGGAGTTACTTGGAGAACGTCAAATATTTTTTTTGAGGCTGGAGCGTTTGGGGTGGGAATGGGAAGTTCCCTTTTTTTAACAAAAGTTGATCGAGGAAAGAAATTTTGAAGGCCTTGGCCAGCATTTTGCGAGATAAAGGCTTGAAGTAAAAAGGCGGTTTTAAATTCAATTGAATATATTTAACAAACATCAATTCCATTTTCATCATTGAAAACGACCTTCAAATTATCTAGCATTATTTATTCTTTTTTGGTGGTAATGGTCGGGTTTGTAAAGATCAATCCAAAAGGACAATTTGGCAAGCGCTGAACTATACATTCAAAAAGGGGATGGTAAAACTCCCTTTGCTGGGGACCCTTGCCGAAGGGGACGTCAAGGCATTTACCAGGCTCGACTTTAATACTTAAACCGGCAAACTATCTAACAGTCAACCCATTTGTGGCTAAAGAGGAGAAAACCTGGGTTATTTATACCTTTTTCACCAAGGGATGGGCGGGATGGTCTATTCTCTTCCAAAACGGAACAAACACGGGGTGGAGGGATCTGCTGTTATCGGGATTTTTTCGAATGCCGTAAGCCGAAGATTAAGACAACAAGCCCTGACAGAGTCAGGCAACTTGACCAAGGTAAAGGTGATGGCGGGCCCGCTGCTTTTATAATGAAGAATTACAGTCCCCACAATGAAAAAATCTTCTTGCTGCTTGGTGCAGACATTTTTAGTGAGTTCTAGCGAGTTATCTGTGTGCTGATAACCACTGCGATCATTAAAGTGGG
>Ga0163217_1117715_pt1 | contig 12561 bp, 7 predicted proteins | sample SynspAceP_FD_185933 | JGI IMG/M metagenome (GOLD analysis project Ga0163217, IMG submission 185933) | Saline lake microbial communities from Ace Lake in Antarctica - Synechococcus sp. Ace-P (PacBio error correction) | ecosystem: Environmental > Aquatic > Non-marine Saline and Alkaline > Saline ... | reverse complement strand
TATATAGTAGTCATTCATCAATATTTATAAACATATAACATTTTTACAAGTTGCGTTTAAAAATAGGTCGGGTTTTTAAAAAATCGGCATATCTTTGTCAAGTTGAAATTTAAGCAAACGCTTTTTTGTTGTAAGTTCTTAAGAAAACAAAAACATATTATGAGAAGTGAAAGTTATTTGTTCCCCGTTATCATGATTTTTATTCTTATTAGGTTTATGGGTTTAAAACCAGTTAAAATGGTATTCCAGAGGGCGTTAGAGTAACGGACCTCCCCCGAAGTTTTGTATCCCAAACACAAAACTATTTTAAAACAACTTGGCTGCGCCCCCCTTTTAGGAACATCCTTAAAAATGGGTTTAAGAGGCATTAGCCTTTAAGGATCTCAGGGAAATTATTTTACTACCAACGCTTTAGGATTATTAGGAAGTATCATTTGGTATTGGTACCCTGGAAACTTCTGGGTGTACAACGTACATTATTTTCTTAAATGGATCCAATTTACAGAAAGGGTATTTCATAACCCAATCTTTCTAGGAATAAGTTGGATTTTGAGAGGGATATTAAGCGTTTTGTTGGTGGTGGTAATGTAATAGGCCAGGAGATTCGGAATCGGAATTCTGGCTTGCGGCCCATTTGGCGGAGCGGGGAATGTAAAGAAGTAACCTAAGGTCCTCTGACGGCATTAAATTGTGGGATGACGACTTTGGGTCATCGGTTTCCATATTATATTCAAAAATTTCCTCAGTTATGATATTTTCCCAATGTAACACCGAAAAGAAATCCAAGGATCATAAAGAGTTTATTAACTTATGAAAATGGAAGGACCCTAACAAGATTTGTTGGGGTTTTTATGCGTGGATAATTAAAAAATAGTTGGGCCTCTTGTGAAGGTCAAACAGATGTTCCTTGCCAATCCGACAACTTTTTTTTGTGGCGGAATATTCTTGTGGGTAAACGTAATGTCACAGCAATGCAAACTAAGGTTTGTGGCGCAAGTGTTCTTATTACATTCGGCAAGAAGTTTATGTTCGTTTCTATTAGGGCGTTTAAATGAAAATTTTGTGATTGATCGTTATCTCTTGCGACAATTTTTCCAACTTCTTGATACTCTTTTTTTCTTTCACTGGGATTCAATAGCGTAACATAAACATTTGAAAGCAAAACTTTGACCATTTAAAGCCGCGGGCCATAAGGGCAATAGATAGAGGGGGGCCACCAATGGCACTACCTGTATTCTTTTTGATGCGCAATACCACAATGTCCGCTCCTGGGATCCGCTATTCGGGACAACCTGTTCTGATAGTATTCCTACATTATTATCCCTCCAAAACATGGTCTAAAAAAGAAGGGAAGTATTTCTGGCTCGGGTAAATTGTTGAGAGGTTTAATAGTGTAATTGGGTTGGGTTTTTTAGAAATTATCTTTTTTATAAAGTGCCTAGCAGGTTTTTTTCATTCTCTACTGTATGATCAATTTGTTCAAATAGTCCTTTTATATGGATATTGGCAGGCACCTCTAAAGGGTTCATTATCGCCCAGGTGGTTGGGATTTAATACAGTTTTCCAATATTGCCCATTGATTTGGTTCATAGGTGTAAATTATTGGTGCATTAAGTCTGGGGCCAAATAATGTGATGCCGAATCTATTAAAACGAAATATTCACTCAAAACCACGCCCCTCTCGTAATTATGGATCTGGGACTTCCTTTGTTGATCGAATTGATTTCTGAAGCAATAAATTCACTTTTTGCTTTTTCGTCCTTACTTTTGGCGAGAGAAATTATGTTTTCATTAATTTACTATTGTCCAGTAGCAAAAATGTGGTCCAAAAAATCGCTAAAAATCTTTGTGAGTGAATGCCTTACATCGCTGTTTGGTAATATCGATCCCATATCTTTTAGCTATTGAAATAGAAGCGGAATATCAGGTTTTTTTTCCAATATGATAAAACTGGCGGTACCTGCTTGAATCCACAAAGAATTTTGTCCCCATCCAGTTTGCTTTTTAGAATACCTTTCGGCCAAGAAAGATGACTGCAGATTTAATTTGCCTAAGGCACACCATAAAAGGGCTTTGAGTTCTCATGCTATGTCAATATTAGGAAAAAAACTTCTGGTTTAAATCGTCTATATATTGTTCGGATTGTTTATCGGTTTCTGCAAGGTTGTACCACGGGTTTTGCAGCGTGCCCAGAACTGTAGCATGGTCTCTTTTTCCTATTTGGGATCCGATGCTTGGCAGGGAGGCTTTAGGAATTTTTTGGCAAAGACAAGTGGCCAATTGTCTGGGCTTGTACATATGTCTTTTTTGGTTTTGGACTGTAAAGTGGCTACATCATTTTCGAAATAGTCGGAAACGTACTTTTTGGATATAATCAATGGATACTTCCCTATTTGGTAATTCTTTAACAAAATTCTCTACTACCAATTGTTGCCCAATTCAAGAGTAACTTCTTTTTTGTTGGTTGAAGGAGGATTGGGCAATTAGGAAATTATTGGCCCCTTCCAGCTCTCGAATATGGTTTTTATGTGTTTGGCAACGTACTCTATTATATCTTCCGGCATTTCTACGCCTCGCGATACTTACAGTTTGTTTTTGGAGCATCGATATCCTTGTTTCGTAGGTCGGGTGTTTGAAGGCTTCTGCGGATAATCCCATTTAAAACGGGACAGCAAACGCTGTGTCGAGTTTCCTGATTTAAGGAAAGCTTTGGTTCCGGAAAGTTAGGATTACCTGTTTGCCATTTTGGTGCCAAATGTATGTTAAATAAATGTGGAAGGAAAACATCCTGGGTCCCCCTGACTTTCCAGATAAAGAACTGTACGTCATCAATGATAAGCAACATCAATTAAATGGTAGAAAATGGATGAAATTTCGTTCCTAGTGTTTTTTCTTTACGGATTTATTGTATTGTTGTGTGAATGTTTTCAGCCGAAATGTATAAGACCGTTTTCCTTCGGGTATTATCTTTGATTCTACACCTATGGCATGTTGCCAAATGTGTTTTTTCCCCAATACCAAACCACCCACCAAAAATCAATAAGGGATTAAAGGATGTTCCGCTGGTTTGTTGGCACCGCCATACGCAGATCTGGCCAATCTTGTTAGGCATTTCACCTCAAGGAAATTGTTCGAAATTTGTAATTGGGATTAATTGAGATTTTCTTTTTATGTTTCTAATTTCCTGGAATTACAAAAGGATTCTTTAATTCGGATTTTTGGGTATTTTAGGCGGAGTCCATTCTTGGGGCTCTACGTGAGACTATGGACTCGTATTTTTCGGTTAAAAGGATTCACGGTTGCCATAAGTGTTTTCCATTTTAATGAATGTACACCAATTTTGGCCGTCTCACAATGGTGTTCTTTAGTGGCGCAACTTTTAAAAGTTTAACGTAGTGTTCTCAGGCCTTTCATAAAAGAATTACTAACTTTGAATTGCTTCAAGCATTACGGAAAGCTTTACAGGTTTTATTGGCTCGAACCAAGTTTTGTAATGCCTTGCGGTTGGATATTGTTTCTTTAATTAAAGCCCAAACCAATGGTTCCATACGGGACGTTGCAGATAACACTCATTTTTAAGTTTTCTTTTTTTTGGTTAGGTAAATACTGATGATATGAAGTCAGTTAAAGTGACATTATCAAGTGGGCAAATAGTGAACAATTATTTCTTAAAAAAAAAATCCAAAGTGGTTGAATTTTCTATTGTTTTTCTCATATTGTCCACAATTATTTTCACACTTTTAAATATAAAGGTTTTACACGGAATAACTGGATTATAATGAATTTCTTTTAGGTTAGATATGGCGAAACGGGATCAAATGGGTGGTAGGTTTTATCATGGGGAAATTACCCGCAATATCTGGAGATGGGACGGGTTAGGAATGGCTAAGGTCGATGGGCCATTTCCTACAAAACGATGGAAGAAAACGGAATAATGTTGCCTGTTTAATTTCCTATAAACATTTGTATATAAAAAAATCTGCGGTTTACGATGATCTTTTAACGTAAGACTTTTATTCGAAGAGGACGATGGTTAGAATAGAATTTGGGACTATGAGATTCCGTATGATGCCAAGGAATTGTTGATTGAAGCTTTAAATACAGTTTTGGCTTTTATAGATAAGAAGACAAATTAGGCCATAAAATGTCCAAGCTATATTTACTGGATAACTAGACATCTAGTTTTTTATTTTTACAGGTCAGAGACTCAAAAATATTTCCGTAAGATCGGCGTCATTTCTTCTAACGGAATTTCAATAACCGCAGATCCATTTCATTTTTTGGCGTTATTTTCATTGATATTGCTTAATGGTTCGCATTTACCTTGTCCATGTCCGGATATTCAAACCTAAGCAGATATTCTTTGCTGCAGTGTCTTTTCAATTATTTCAGCAGCATCAAGCGTCCATTATGTGCTGCTGTTCTGTTAGGCGGATATCAATCCTCCGACCCCCTAGTTTGGTGCCGCCAAAAATACGCGCACTGCCCACAGGACATTTGTAACTTCAATGGACTGTATTGCCAATAAAATTTGGCTTCCGGCGGAATTGTTGGGCTTCGCCGTAATCATTTGCCCTATAGTTGACATCCATAAACCCCCAATTAGCCAGGCATTAGCAAAAACATGGTTGGCCGTGTGGGTGTTTTTTTCTTTATTTCCTTCAATAGGGCTTTACCCTCTCCTCGTTCCTTATTGGGAAGCATATCCGAAAACTTTCTTTTGCGTTTTCTTTGATAAAACCTCCTTTTTGAGAGGTGATTCCAAAGGTTTTGGTACGTGTACAGGACTCATATTGTACCATTAAAAAAAGGACTGGGGATATACGAAATCAGCTAGTGAAATACCCATCCAATTTTTGGTGCTGATACGCTCCTTGAAGAGTATAACCGCCAAAAGGTGGAGCACATAACAATGGCTACATTATTTATTGTAAAACACAGAGCACTGTTAAGGTCGCGTGCTGTAGTGCACGAAGAGTAATATATTGAAAAATAATTTAGAATTGCCAGCCCGATCCCGGCCTAGTTACAGTTGTAATACTTTTGTGTAGACCTTATTTTTAAAGGGATTTATACGGATAAAAATAATGGCGGTTTACCGCTGCAGAACCAAAAACTACTGACTGGAAACAGGGAAAAACTCCTCTTAGGACTTGTGTTTCCTCCAATATTTAATGCTCGTGTCTTATTAGACTCCAGACCAATTAAAAAACCAGAGGCGGGAGTCCCAGGACGCTTTTCTTATCAAATATCCTTTTCTTTTACAGAAGCGAAATAGACGGCGGCAAGGCCAATGAGAATACTAAGGAATTTAAGCTCCTAGTTTTTCATATATACCAGCAAACCAAAGATAACTGGGAATTACGAGCGACATCTTAGTGGCTTCCAGATGCAACGGATACCCATTTTTTTGGGAGGTAGCGGCCTAAGAATGTAAATACGAGGATAAACAAAATACCCAAAACCATAGTTTGCCCGAACACGGGTTTTGTAGGATTTCCCAAAGAAACAATATTTTTTTCGTACAAAAGTAATCCTACTGATGAGGCAACACATAGATTGTTATGATGGCATATAGGTTTCAACCTTATAAGTATCATAACAATTAAAACAACAAAAATGGAACTGGAAAACAGGACACTTAAAACCTAGGTCCAACATGTTAAAAGTTTATCCTTTAATTGAATAACATCTTCCACGCCACCTGTAGCGTTTCCAAGGTTTTATCCTAGTTTTATTGGCAGCATTTCCGTAGTTTTTTGGTGTCGTTCTATAAAAGGGTATCCTCTGGCACCAGGTTATTTTGATCCCGAAGCACATTTGAATTATTTCCGCATGGAGTTTCCGCAATTGAATTTCATGCGACAAATAAAATTGTTCAAACGAAGATGTTCTAAAACGCTCCTATAATTACTCCGCGCCATCAATCTGACGCTCACATGGGGGATGCTGTCAAGGGCGATTTGTAGTGCTTTAAAAAGAATAGGTGTGTGTGTCTTTCTTTATCCAGGCTCTCTTCTAAAAAAGTTGAGGGACGATAGTCAGCGTAAAATCTCAACAACATGGCCAATTCTCAAATATCGATGATCGTTTTGGATGTAGGTGGGGAAAATTGGTTGCAATAAGTCTACAAATTCCTTGAGGGTCGATCTTGCCAACTTCAAAAATTCCTCATTTATGGAAATGTATTTAGGATAGAATTCTTGGATATTTTATTTTTCCAATGCTTTAAACACTACCTGTTTGTCTAGTTGATAAATATATCACCAAAACGAATATGATGTTTTAATCATGTTTTAATGAGTGTTTAGTGTATCTGATTCTATTTGCTTTTCACAAGTGTAATACATGGATTTACTGAGAGATCTATAAGACCTTCCCCAAATGTAGTTTGCCTTTAAATACCCTTGGCTTCGATCCCCATAGTTCCGTTATCTATAAAAGCTCTGAGTGTTTTGGCCCAACCCTTCAATAACGACACTCAATATGTTAGTTTGTTAGAGAATTGGTGCAAATTTGAGCGGAGCTATTTATTCTTCTAAAAATCAATTTTCCTCAATAAAAATTTCGCCTCGGACTCTCTTTATTGATCATGGCCGCTGAGGATGATGGTTTTTACGCGTAAGCCGTCCATACTATGGTATTTTGCTATTTATGTGAATTCCCTGTCCAAAACATTCTAATGGCGATCCTTTACCTTTCCAAATGACGCACACTTTTAGTTTGGGTTATCGGCACTACAGTGTTTGGTGCCCACTAAAATGGCCTGTTCCTGACTTCGCCATTGGTGGACCAATTGCTGGAGTACTGGGTTGGTAATCCAAAAAGGTCTCAAGAGGCTATTTCTTTTTTTCTTTTTTGGTTCGGGATGGCTATAAATCCATCGGCTGTTTCTGCCCATTTTTAAAATTATGGTATTGGTCTTTTTGTGCGCGTATGATTTAGGTCAAAAATCTCCTATGGTGTTCCCCAGCACTCTTTTCTAGAATACCACCGTAACTTGGCAAGCCCGAGCCCTTAGTTTTTTAATGCCTTTACCGCTACTTTTTCTGTGGATCCAAAAGCCCAATAAACCACAAGACGTATTTCCCATGTTTTACTGATAGGATACATAGCAACAGGTGGAGTTTTTCTCTTGATGGCGAACATGGTTTCAAGGGGTACGTATATAGTAGCGTCTTTTCTAAAGCGCTTTAATCTTTTACTGAATTTTGGCATGACTTCGCATGGGGGACCACCATAAGACTAGTGTAGCCCCTCCCAATAATTTTGTCGTCTAGGAACAATTACACTTGCCCACCATTGGATTTGGGGAAGGTGTTCCCAGCTCATTCTTTTGGCCAGTTTGTATGCATCTTGGAAATTATATTTTTCGTGTATTCTTCACTTCGTAAAAATAGAACAATATAGTTATATTATTGATAAGTACAAATGTTAGTCATATTATAAGGCGAAAATTCCAGCCAATGATAATGAGGAGGTCTTGCTCAGGTGTGATAAGGGAAAGTATTGGCAAGATTTAGGGAAGCTGCCTAAAAGTGGGTTACTGCCTTATGCCGATTTAAAGCTTTGGGCGGCAGTGGCATGGTTATGATAATTATTAATGTTTCAAGGGCGATCTATTTTTGTCTGGTCGAGAAAATGGTCATTATCCTCGGATGTGCAGAATTGCCCAATTGAAATTATTGAATTTGATTTGCAAAAATGTATTTTTAGAACGAGCTAGCGGGCAGGGGGTTAGGCCTCCTTAAGATGATTAATGTTTGCTCTAAATAGGGCGATTTGCGCAATTATGTTATGGAGCAATGTTATTTGGAAAACCATCTGCCCTATATGGAGGATGCCCAAAAATTATATTTAAAACCGGTGTGTGTCCGATATGTACTAATGGGCCCTATGGGTAAATTACCGGCATTATTTTCATGCCCTTGTTTGATGCTTTAAAAGTTCCTATAGACAAGCACAATGCAAGATTAAAAGGGGAATTAACTTGTTGGCTAACTTTAAGCATGTTATTAAAGGAGCATTAAAAATATTTATCATTAGAACTAGTCCTTTTTCCAAAGAGAAAGTAGATAGTGTTTTTTTATATGGATCATTGATCATTATTATGGGATTGGAGAAATTTGTTGATGGCATAACACTAATCCTGGTAGTGCCCAAAGCAACAGGAGCGTAATCACCTATTGTTTAGTGCTTTGAGCAATTAACAAGGACGGGAGCGGTCCCATTCACATATTTTAGGGCAAATCCCATTTTTTGTGGACCTCTGCATTTTTATGTAAGACGAAGAATGGTCTTGATTTCCAAGGCCGGAAACCGAAGGAATTGGCTGTTTATTGGATTCTAGACCATGTACCAAAAGTTAGGTAGCCGGCAACGAGATTAAAATATTGGATAATGGTACAGAGGGGGTGTTTTGCCATTTCCCTTGCTAAAAACCTGCCAAACGACAGAGCTGCCATAGGATATTCAAAAAAAAGCCATTGGAAATGGCAAGACAGAATGCCAAAGGAAAATTGTCATCGTCGGTTTTTGAGGCGGGATATACTGGCTAATGGTTTTAAAGGAAAAATTCGATTGTTTAATTGTATCTATCCTCCCTATGTCAGGCGAATTGGAAAAGTAGAAATGAAAATAATGTATGATTACGAAACCTGATCGGCACTTTGTGTTCAGATGAAAACCCTTTAATTTTTTATAAAAAAATTGTCAATTTTTGCCGTGATCATTTCAAAGGCCATGGTGTTTTGTTCTTTGAGATAAACCAATTTTTGGGTTAATGGAGACAAACAGCTTTGGAAAATGGAAATTTGTTTCGGAAATTGAAACTCAGACAAGTAAACGGACAGAATGTTAAGAGGATGATTTAATTTGTAACTTTTAAAATATAGCGAATGGATACGGTGCGTATGGGGCTATTTTTTGTAAGGGGAATTATATTAAATAATCACCTACTTTTTTTTAATAGGTAAGATATTATGAATGAAAGATAGTTGTTGTTTTGTGGAAAGTAGTGACGGGCAATGATCCTGAAATTAATAAAGGGACAGCCTATAAAGCTTGGCGGCGAGCTTGGCCCAAAGGAGAAATTACCTTAGTATGATGGTCTGCCGCCAAAATAGCATTATGCGGTAGATAATTGGCGCTCTAGGTGCCTAGAAAATAATGAAAAGTTATTGGCGTTATCCAGATTTTTTTAAAAATGACAGGGAAGTATTCCCATGTGGACTTACACGAGCTTATATAGTTACCGAAAACATGCATCAACGTAAATCCAGATGCCGACCTTTCCGATGGATTATTACGCCTTCCTGGGGGGGATGTATGGTACCATTGGAGGGAAATTATTCGAGATTGATTTACCTGGGCCAACAATTAGGCCTCATCAAAACCAATTGGACTTTGAATGTTCAAGGGTTTTATGATGGAATTGCTTGCTATGTTATACGTCGTATGGTAAGTAAGGGTTTTCTTAAAACAGGAAGATTACGATATATTGCTAGTAGAATAATTCTGTTGACAGACTTTTGAATAAAAATGAAAAACTATCAACCCTTGCCGTTTGGCCAAAATGGATTAAAAAGGAAACAAGCTTTAAATGGGAAATTAAAACAGAAGATTAGAAAGCCCTATAGACTGAGCTATAGGGGAACATAATTATAATTATTATGTGCTGGACAATGCCGCTGTTTCGATTATTGAGTTTGATTATGAAACTTAAGGGAATGCAAGCGGCGTTGGAAGAAAACATTCCCTGAATTGTATGATGCTAGTTCCCCAACATTAAGGGTAGGTGGGGCCATCACCAAGAATTTTTGAACATTGGTTCATGAACACCGCATGTATGTCCCTGGATTAATTTCCTGCTCCATCCAAGAGGGACCTGGAGGATTGGGAAAAAAGAATTCAAAATATTAGGTGATGCACCTGTAGAATTTACCTGTGAACTAAAATACGATGGGGCTTTCCATAGGTTTAAAACCTATCAATGGATGGGCAGGTTTGTACGTTTGGATGACCCGTGGAGGACGGAGTTTCAGGGCCGATGATGGTTACCAATAACATTTTAAGGGACGATTAGGTCGGGTACTCCTTCAATTGAAAGGGGACCTTATCCCACTAAATTGGCAGTGATTCGCGGGAGATCGGTATTGCCTTTGGGGGTGTGCAAAGATGACCAGGAAAGGATCGAGAATGGCGACGGACCCTTATCATGACCCTCGTATACGCCTCGAGCGTAGTTTTGAAATTGCAGGGATAGTGCCTGTTGCAGAACGTCCCCTCGATTGTTGTTGATACAGCTATGGTTGGAAAAATTACGGCTTAGATCTCAATTTCAAAATGTTGGAAAAAAGCCAAGAACTGGGGATTTTAAGGTGCCTAAGGGGGCTAAAATTATGCAAGACCACGGAGACGTTCTGGAATTTGTGGAATATTGGGATTAAGCATAGACAATGAATTGCTTATGAGACCGACGGGGTGGTCATTAAAGTGATAGCATACAACATTCAAGAGGATTGGCGGTTAACGTCCAAATCTTCCACGTTTCAGGGAATGGCCTTATAAGTTTAAGGCAGAGCAGGTTTCTCACCAGATTAAATGAGATTACATACCAGGTGGGGCGGACAGGGAGCCATAACCCAGTGTCTAATTGGGAAGCCCGTACTTTTTGCAGGTCTACCGTAAAAAGGCTTCCCTTCATAAATGACGACCAATTAGAAAAGCTGGACATTAGGGTGAGGGGAATACCGTTTTTTGTAGAAAAGGAGGGGAGATAATTCCAAAAATCGTTGGGGTTCGATTTTAGTAAAAGCTTTCGGATTTCTATGCCCACCAACTACATCAGAATCATGCCAGAGTGCAATACCCCTTTTGGATCGTAAACCGAGGGAGATGCCATCAGCACTATTGCCCCAATGAATATGGTTGTTCTCCACAGATTACTGGCCGTATTCAAGCATTATATTTCCCGTAAAGGCAATGGACATAGCAAGGTCTGGGAGGGAAACTTGTTGAGCTCTTTTTTAAGAGGATTAATTAAAAAGTTATGCGGGACCTATATTTACTGTTACCAAGGAACAAATTATACCCTTGGGAACGCATAGCTGAAAAGTCGGCCGAAAATTTGGTAAGGTGGTGCTGAATCGGTCAAAATTTCCTTTTCGGAGAGGGTGTTGTCTTGCCTTAGGCAATCACGGTTCGTAGGTGGAACCGTTGCCAAGAACTGGCAAGGCCTATTAAAATATAGATGCCTCTGATGTGATGGCTACAGCGGAGGAATTGATTAGGTGTAGAGAGATTGGCCAAACGTATTGCTGACAAGTTTGTTGGTTTCTCATTTTTTTCAGAACCAGCATTTAATACCCGATATTATTGCCTAAATAAGGGGAATACGGAGTACAATTTTGAAGTGTCGGCAGATAAAACTACTAAATCCAGACGACTTTGTTTAAAGGACAGACCTGAGTGGCTGCAGGTGTTTTTGAAAACCTAGTAGGGATGAACTTAAAAATTGATTGAAGAATAACGGCGGGAAAAGTGGGTCTAGTATTTCTTCAAAAACTTCTTATCTATGTGGCGGCGTAAGATGGGGGGGGCCCTTAGCAAAAGGACCAGCCGAAGCCTGGAGTGGCCATTATTTTCGGAGACCGATTTTAGGGCATTGCTATAATTTTTGCCTGCCTTTGAAGAATTGATGATAATCAATGTTTTGTTAACAGATAGTTTAGGGAAGGTTATAAGTTTAAAAAGTATTGCACTAAATAATAATTATGTATTTACATCCTTTATACTGCTAATCTGTATTGTTTCATTATTGTGGCTTACACCCGTTTTAAGCTGCATCCATTTTTGGCATTATTTGGCCGCTAGTTTTGATATTTGGAATTTTTTTCCGTGACTGCCCTTTTTGGATCACTCAATTAAAAACCCATTAACGATGGATTTGGTGCTACCATAGGTGGGATTGCCTCATCAATTATCGCCGGACCACTGAATCATAGGCACTTTTTGGAAAAGTCGGCGGGGCCTAGCCTTTGGCCAACCTTGTTTTACGCATTATAGGGTCCCAAGCGCGTTACCATATGGCCATGGCTTTATTAGGTTATTGTTTTTGTATCCATTCCCGTCTTTGCAGATAGCGGATTTATATTGTTTCCCCGTTAATAGAAGCGTTGACCCAAAAAAGCGAAATTATCCTTAGCAGGAACTACAGATGGCTTTTATCCTTGGGACTATTGGCATCGCACACATTGTTGCCGCCACTCCCTGGGCCACTTTTGCGGCGCCAGGAATTATAGTTGCGATTATGGGGCAGGTGATCCCTTTTTGGGTACATTGACCAGCTACCGGCATGTTGTTTGTATTATTATTGGCGAAAAAAAATAGGTTCAAGAATATTTTTGATCCCGGCTCCAGATAACGAGGAACAGATCAATACCCAAACTAGGAAAATTGCTTCCATCTGTCTTTAAAATCCTTATTTCATATTGTAATCCCAATTTACTAAGGTTGATGAGGGTCTTTTGCCTGAATACCCGAACCCTGCCTTTTGGAGGA
>Ga0163217_1053361_pt1 | contig 12561 bp, 15 predicted proteins | sample SynspAceP_FD_185933 | JGI IMG/M metagenome (GOLD analysis project Ga0163217, IMG submission 185933) | Saline lake microbial communities from Ace Lake in Antarctica - Synechococcus sp. Ace-P (PacBio error correction) | ecosystem: Environmental > Aquatic > Non-marine Saline and Alkaline > Saline ... | reverse complement strand
AACAATTTGCCCATCCCGCCAATGTCTGATGATGGACCGGATCCACCGAGATCACCATGGAGGCGCGCGCTAATTTGGCAATGGGGAAGCGTGATTGGACGAACTCGACATCACGCCGGACCTCTGTTTCGCGTGCCCACTTCCCGGGTGACCCGGTAATTTGCCGGCTATGCCTCGGCCTCGACGCCATGTGGCAGGGCGGTCGGCTACTGGCCGGGCTGGTCTCCGGCAGCCCGCGGTCAAGGGTCGTTGCGCTGGGCGCGTTGCGAAGGTGTAAAGTTCACCGGAGAGATTTCACGCCCGACAAGAAACTCGTGGTTATGTCATCCGACATCCGGCGCTGTGCGCGCGGCAAACTGAATCTCGGCATTGCCGGATGGCCGCGTTTTAGTTGACGACGAAGCACTGTCTACCACCCGCTCGACATGAAGGTCGCCTGAAGAACGTCGCCGCCTGAGGTTGACGGTGCTTGGACGTTTGCGCAAAGCTGCTGCCTAGCCCCGTTAGCGGAAAAAACGTATCTAATCTAGAGAGGGCCCGCATGCCGAAGACCATGAACCTGCCGGCTGGCGACCCTGTAACAATGAAGCGCGCCAACGCGCCGCATCGTTGATGGGTGTGCAACAGAAACCTCGCATTGCCTGGGGCACTCTTCCAAGCAGCTCGGCGGCGCAGGCGCGCCGCAAGATCCGCACTTCAACCTAGCAGGGCGAGACCTGCGAGCCGCGGCCCGTGCGGCCGCCGGTCACGTACGTCAGATCGGCTAGTGAGCACGATTGATCCCGGCGGATTGTCGAACCGACGGGAATCGACCAAGCATGCATGCAGCCTCTCAGAGCAGGGGTCAAGACACAATGGCGCTAAGAATCGTATCTTTCTCGTCCCACTCCATTGCCCTGCCCGAGCAAGGACGAGTCTGCACCGATCGATGGTCCTGAGGAACACGGACGCTCCCCGGAGGCTTCCGCCGCCAGCCATGGACATTCCGCTGTTCACGCTTTCACTTGACCTGCCCTCGCGCCGGGCTGCGCCCTGATGCTCGGAGGCCGGATCCAGATCATGCTTGCGCCCGCATGAACCCTACCGGCCGCCGAAACCCACCGTCTCCGTCCCTATTACTCATGTGCGTCCATGGCGCCGTCCGGCCAAGGTCACCTTGGAACAGACGGCAAACAGCGCGACCTCATGCAGGCGCGTTTGACCTCACGCGGCCCTCAGGCGTGCGCACATCCCGCGTCAACGAGCGATCTCCACGCGGTGTCGCATTGCGCGCACCCCTGCTCTGCGCTGGGCGCGCCGGCAATCAACGTGGCGCCGGCGCAAAGAGGACCTCGCCATCGCGTACACGGCACACGCCGGCGCACAAAAACACACTCCCGCGCCTCTCCGTCCGCTCGCCTGCTAAGCGGCAAGACACAGAAGCCAATGCGAATGCGCCCGTCTGCGACTCCCGGTTAGCCACGCCTCCTACTCTAGCTCTCGCCGCTCGGTCGCTCGAATTGCCGGGGAAGTTGATCATGTCGGATGCGGCTATCACCGCTGTTTCCGGCGTGCCGGACATGTTCGGAGGGACTAGGGCGGAGGCCAAGCATGAAGGGACGCTGCCGTGGACGATTTACGCACGTCTCCGCTGGCCTGATTGTTCCCAGGACCTCCTATCCCATGCGGAGATTTGCAGGCGAGCGCGCAGCGTTCCATGCCCGCCATGCGTCGCGACGATCGGTGCGGGCGTTTTCAGACCGCCAGTGGCAGCTGAGATCATCGCGCAATTGTTCTGTTTTGACGGCAGGCTCCGCGCCGTCCGGGGCCAATCACCAGCACACATAGGTATCTTCGCCTGCGTCGGACTTCGCCAGAGAAGAAAACGCGAGAGATACGCCGAGGCCGCCGAGGCCGAGGAAGCGTGAAATTCATTTCCGGCAAGGCGAAGCGGCTGAAATGGCTGGACGCGCTGGCGCCGATCGGCACCGATGCAGACAACCGTACATGGAGATCGCCGCCCTGGCTCATCTGTATCTTTGCGCCAGCGAACGGGGCGGGGCCGCGCGAAGCGAGGACGCAAAGAACTACTATTATTTCATGAGAGTGTCGGGATTCGCGACCGGGGATGCTGCATCTCGGCCTGTCACATGGCGGGGCCTCGCAACGCTGGTCAATACACCCAACCCGATGAAATTCCTGGAATTGGGCATATGCGGACGCCCGGAAAACCGGAGAAAGCCCTTCCTGATCCCTGGTGGCGGGCCATCCTGCCCACCGATGCAAATGGCTGCCCCGGCATTGCCCTGATCAAGAAGCCGCTGGATAGATTTGCCGGTTTTTCTGATGGCCGCCTATTGGATCGTGGATGGCCGGACCGACGAGGCGGATCGAAATAGACTCATGTCCTGGCGCTCGCCCATCTGGATGCTGAACGCGGCGGCTGTAGGTCCACATCGCCTGGACAGGCCTTCCGGCACGACGGCACCCCGGGCGACTTGCTTGTGACGGAAAAAGGGCGAACTGTCCTCTGCCAATTCTCGGCCTCGGAAATGCGAAAAGGTCCGTCGCGGATACGCGGGCGCGCCCTGAGAGACTGGCCGGCGGTCATTGCGCAAGGAGTGTCTTCAGCTGAGCGTACCTGCAGCGTTGAGGAAAAACCTGCGTTGCCCAGCCGACACCGGTCCTGGTGACCCCACGCCGATGGCGACCATGGGTGACGGTCCGGGTTGAGAATGTGGCGCGATGGCTGGACTGTTTCAGGTTGTCGTGCAGCTGGGGCAGGGCTTTTGGAGAGAAATTGAACGTCGCCCGGCGATTTCCAGCATGGCGAGGTTCGCGGCGAGCGCGGATCAGGGGCGGCGCTCGGTCAAGCGCCCGTGACCGGTCGCCGGGTGTGAGCGGCCATCAGGGCTTTGACTGATCGAAAAATGGTTGGGCGGCCACTGTCCGAGGGCCTCTGGATCACCGGGCCGGACGAGCGAGTTCGCGGGCGGCAACGGCCAGTTGGGGACAGGGCGCGCGTGGTGCGCTCGACGATTGACTGCGTTCGAGGACAGCGGCTTGGCCATCTTCGCTGTCGAACTTGCTAGCGGCGGGCAGCTGGCGGACCGGCGAAAAGGCGCACGGCCTCGAACATAGTCGGCGGTTGTCTAGTTCCGCGCGCCGAGAGGCGCAGGTCGCAGGCCAAAAAAGGCTGCGCTGCTGCAAGGGCGCCAATGCCCAGGAGTACAAGCCATTTTGGACGGGGTATTCGCCTCATGGGAGAAAGCCTGCGAGCCAGCGCGCACTGCCCGCCCAGCCTTTTGTTTGCAGCGCTGGCTGAAGCTCAGGCCCGGGGCCGGTCATCGAGCACGCCGACGGAGCGCAGGCGTCCAGCACGGGCGCGCGACCATTTGCGTTCGATGGGCTTCGTCATCGGAGCTGTCGCGGACATTTGCCATAGGCCAGGCAAGCCCTCGTCCCGATGACAAGATTGGGCTTCGAATTTGGCGGGCATGCGATCCAGCGATAATGGCGCGGCGGACAGCGGACATGTATTGCTTGTTAGCACGCTGTCGGACGCTTGCGGCCGCGATCGATCACGTCACGGCGAGATACGGGCAGCGCGAGGCGCAGGCGTCGGGACTGTGTCGAAAATAGACGAGACGGTCGATCAGTGGACTTGATCTTCGGCATGGACAGACGCAGTGGATATGCCTTCGAGCAGCCAGGATCGGCGCAGGTTCGATGCGGCGTGTCCTTGTCGCTGCGATTCATGGCGATTCAAATTCATAGATCGGCTGGTCGACGCCCCTGACCGGATTTCAGCGCCTTAGGTCGCGCACCAGATGTCGAACTTCCTGGAAAGATGGGATCGTCATAGTTGACGCCGGCAGATAAATGGCCTGGGCGCTCCTTGCCTCAGTTGTCGTAGTCCCGTTAATGGGCGCATATGGAGCGTAATAGGCGTCTGCCGAACATCAACGCGGCGCGAACCGGGGCAAGGTGTGCGAGCAGGCGCTTCGGCGAGCGTCACTTTGCCGGACCGGAAGCCGCCGGACATCGCAATCAGGGAAGCAGATTTTCGTTGTCGTTCATGCGGGTGGTTTAACGGCAAACCTTGACCTGTCACCAATAGTTAATTGTCCATCGGGCGCTTCCTATGCATGAGGGTGTGCACGCGTTTCGGGTGGCAAGGCGCGGGCCCCATGGCCCCTTATCCACTTGCCATGGGGGATATTGCGACATGACCGACCCGCTTAACTCCGCGCCACTGTACCACCGGCATCCCGGCGCATTGGCTGGACGGCCCTCGGACACAGCCCCCGGCGTGCGTGGGCGAGCCCACCGACAGATAGCCTCAGGCGCACGCGCTGAGCGCCCTTTGCCCGAAAAACAGGGCAGCAGACGGCCGGCACGATCATCGACCGCCCTTTGCGGAGCCTGGCGCTGGTCTCCGGCGCCCTGCCACGCCAAATTGCCGGCGGGCCGGTTCTTTGCCTGGGTGATGGCCGGCTCGCTGTTCCGTCGGCGGTTCAGGCCGAGCGCGCACTGGCCTGGTCATCCGCGTGGACCAGAATTCCTCGGCATGGTTTACCGATCGCGACCATCGACGACGTTATTCATCCGAGGGCGGAACCATCGCGGGGGTGGAGCTGAACGGACCGCTCGCGCACTTGCCTCTCGAAGATGCTCCAGCTTCGAAGGTCTTACGACAGGCTGCCAGCGTTGCGCCATTTGTCACGGCGCTGGCCTGTGAACCCGCCCGACTGGCCCGGTATTGGAGCAGGCGGGTTGGGATGTCGGACGTGACGGGCTGTACGGCGCCGCGCCATCCGTTCCTGACGAGAGTTTGCCAACCGCCACAACACGCTTGGACGCGCGCCGTGCGGCTATCTCGGCATGGGCGAGGCCCGACATGGAGGGGCGTCGCCAACGGCGTTGAATTCGGTAAACATGCTGGCCGAGGACCTTGCGGAAAAGCTCGCCGGCAACGGCGCGGCCAACGGATACTTGCTCAATGCCGGGACCTCAATGTCGGGAGTTCGATGATTTTACCGACGCTTATCCCGATTTGCGAAGGCGGCGGCGCGCCTGGGTGCATGTGGACCGGGGCATTCGGGCTGTTTGCCCGCGGACATCGCCCGCCTATCGCGCAACACTGACGGAAGGGGGTACCGACCTCGGCTGACAGTCTGGCGCGGACCGACGGACACAAGTGAGCTGAACGTTGCCTCATGATTGTGGCATGGCCTTTGTGCGCGACGCGCGGCTCACCGGCGGCGAATTGCCAAGGCGCGCCTATCTGTCGCCCAGCTCGGAAATGTGCGGGAACTTCCATCAGACTGGAACTTTGAAAACCTGTCGCGCCGTGCCCGTTGCCGGTTCCGGTCTATGCGCGCTGGCGGGAACTGGGGGTCGCGCCGGTGTCGCGGACCTGGTGGTAAAGCGCTGCCTGCAGGCTGTTGTGTCGCTGTGTGAGCTGCCTCGGTGCCCTTCGGGGGAGGCCCGCGCCCTGAATGTGCCGGTTGCTGAACCAGGGGCTTGGCCGGTATTGAGCCGCGCCGGCGCAACGGTATGCGGAGAATGAGCCTTACGACGAGGTCATCCAGCCGGACGCAATGCGACGGGAGAGGCGGTTTTTGCTCCGTCACGGAACGGAACATGACAACGGTCGGGCATCGGGCTACAGGCGTGGTGAGCTGGCGGAACAGACATCAGCACGAAACGTGCTCCGCGTCATTGTCCTGCGGGTTGCGGGTGTCCTGTCAGAGGCCGCTGACCATAGAAAGCCCGGCCCCTGTGAAGGACCGGCCGTGACTATGACGGTGCGTTGTGTCTATCTGGGCGTGACAATGGGGGCGTATCGGCGAATCGTATTGTGCCGGGCAATGCTCAAGCCGTGAGATAGGCCTGCTCGGCCAGCTCGCAGCGCGCCCGGATATTGTCACGCTAGCCGCGTTGCAATCCGTGTCCCCTTGCTGGTCGAGGATCAGGCGCCCAGGCGACGGGCTGAGGTCTCTGTCTGAATGGCGCAGCGAATGTCTGTCTGCGGAAACTGTGCAACCGGGCAGGGCGCTGCAGTGTCGTCGAGCGAGCGTAGCAGCTGCGACATATAGTTCCGGCGATTGCCCGTCGCCGACCACCGATGCCGGTGTGCGTGACACGGCGCGCGGTCATGTTGTTGCGTTGACGGGATCGCTCGGCGGAGGGCCCCGAACCAACGTCAGCGGCTCATGCTACCTTCGACGATGGCAATGTGCACCGCAGCGCCGATACCACGTCGGGTCAATCATGCCGGACGCGCTTCAATATGGCTGCCGAGGCCTCGGGATCGGCATGGCCGCATTAATCGCGCGCCGCCATGTCCATGGCGTGAGCGTGCCTTACCGAGGCGAGCGCACGAGCCGGCCTGTTCTCGGCTCGCCGCAAAGCGCGTCGGTCGCGTCAATCAGCTGGCGCTCAAGCCGGCGCGGTCTGTCCGAATCACCCTGGCTGTCCGTAGCAGGCGCCTGCACTTCCCTGGTTCGCAAGACAGAGCTGCGGCGAATCCCAGCGACAAGCCATCGGCCGACGATCGCATGTTGGACTGCCGTCGCGGCAATGTGAGGCGCCCGCAAATGCCCAGCGCAACTGGACACATGCGACATAAATCTGTAACGTCGTCCTGTAACGATACAATGTCACAAATCACTTTTCGCGACACTTCCATGTCCATGAAATTTGCGTCGGATACAGAATTGCGTATCTTTCTTCGCTTTTGACTTCCGGCATTTGCGCCCAAAGACAAAAGAGGCCGCCCCGAAGGACGGCCCGCGATTGGTCACCTACAAGAAAACTGTTAAGCTTATTCTTCGCCAGCTGCCGCCTTCGATGCTTGCGCTGCCTGGTCGATGACTTCTCATCGACAGGCGGACTTGCCCACGGTTCATCGAAGTCCCATGAGCTTGACCCAGACCTATGTCGCCTTCCTTGCACGAGTTTCCTTTCGGGTGACCGATGCGCTCTGTTCGCCATTTGCGACACGGCACCAGGACCATCCTTGGTCGCCGAAGAAGTTCAACGGAGAGAGTGCCGAGAGTGCGTTGTGCAGCGCGAGAGCAACTGATGCCCTGTAGATTTCGCCGATCTCGCTTCAGCCGCGTGACCTCCTTGATCATCTTCATGGCTTTCTCGATGGCCGGACGGTCGAGCGCACAAATCTGCACAGTGCCGTCACTATCATCAATGTTCACCTGGCGCCGGATTCTTCAAACGATGCCGCCGGATTGACTGCCGCCGGGAACCGATGACGGTCACGGATCTTGTTCGGTTGGCCCTTTCAATGATTTCCCATCTGGGGTGCGTTTTTTTCCGGACAGGGCATTCACCGCGAACGTGTCGAGGGCTTTCGCCATTTCGGCGAGGAATTGTGCATGCCCCACCCATTGGCCTGCTCGAGCGCCGTTTTACCATGATGTCCTTGGTGATTACCACGCGATCTTTGATGTCCATCTGTATTCGAGGTCAGCCCTTTCAGGTACCTGCGGACCTTGAAAGGTCCATGTCGCCGAGGTGGTCTTCGTCCGACCGAGCATGTCGGGAACGTGACCGGCAATGCGTCGGCTCCTTGATCAGGCCATTGCCTGATACCCGACACGGAACGGGTGATAGCCACGCCGGCATCCATCCATCGCGCGACGCGAACAGCCCGACATACGGTGGCCCATCGAGGCAACGAGCCGTTTCGACTCGTGATCTCGGGAGACGGGCGGATCGTGTACGGAAACTCGGCGTGGTCAGGGCAGGACAAGCCTGCGACGTGTGCGCGCCCCATCTGCGAGTTTTGCCTGTCCGGTTTCGCGAACGGTTCGGTACCGCCCATGCGCCTGTTTCGCCGAACCGATAGGGCAAAGGGAAGTTGTTCAGTGAGTGCAGCAATGAATTTCGACTTCGCAATCTTCTGGCCACCGAGACCGTCCGATGAACTTGTTCGTCATCGCTGGTGCCGAGTGTCTCGGCTCACGCAGATCGCCCGCGTCTCCACCGCCGTACGTGAACAGCGTAACCGAGCCGTTGCTAGCGTGCAGTGAAGCCTGCTTGAGGGCACTTCATCGAGTGGACGACACTGCATCGAGCGAACGGCCGTCGATACGCTTGGCCCGGTCTTTTCACGGAATGTCACCAGCGAAACCACACTGGCTTTCGGCTTTCCTTGAAGCCGGCTTTGAACGTGGTCTGGCGGTCATTTTCGCCGTGCGTCTTCCGTGCCCGACGAAGACAGCCTTGCGGTGTCGCGGCAGCGCCACGGCCGGAACTGGCGTTCCAGCTTTTCAGCTCAACGAATAGGCTTGGGACACGGTCCTCTGCCTCGACAGCTCATGACTTCGCACGAGAGTTCCTTGGGAATGCGCGTCTTTCCGCTTCCGAACCTTCGAATGGCTCCTCTGGCGGACCTTTCCAGCCGAGGCTCGCATCGATCGCATCGACTGATTGGGCTGAATGCATCATGCCGGCCATTACAGCGCCGGCATAACATCTTCCGACTTATATTTCATATGGCTTCCGATTCCACCAATCATCACGGCCCACGGCCGGCCCGGCCATGGACGAGGTCCGAGTTCCGAACTCTTCAAGTTCATCGAATGGTCGGTGCATGATGTACTCACCATCCTTAGTCAGCAACGCTGTGCGCGCCGATCGGGGCCCATGAAAGGGGCGCCGGACAGGACCGAGCGCGGCGACGCGCCGATCATGCCGAGGATATCGGGATCATTCTCCGAGATCGAGGACATGGCAGTCAAGGACGACCTGGACTTTCGTTCTTTGAAGCCCTTGGACGAAGAGCGGAGGCCGGAATCGAGCGGCTCGATCAGGCGCGAGGCAGCGTCTTCTTCTTTCTCGTCCGACCTTCACGCTTGAGAAGCCGCCTGGATTGCGGCACCTCGAGAAGCTCTCTATGGATATTTTTCCATATAGTTGCAACCGTTCTCCAGCGGGGAGAAGTTTCTGGCGGCTTTGCCGACTTGGCGAAGCAGGCGGTCGCGAGGGACCGTGGTGTCCCCATAAAGTGACCATAAACGGCCGCCGTCAAGCCTGACGTGCCACCTGGCCCGTCTCAATTGTCAGCGTGCGGTCCCGGCCATTCAGCGACCACGAGTGTTTATTGAACATTTCGGTTTCTTTCTTTCACATAACGAAAAGCCCGCGCGCCTATTGCCCGGCGGGCTTGTTTCTTGCGACCTAGCGGCGGATGCCGAGTTCCCGTGATGAGCGTTCGTGTAGCGCCGCCTCATCCTTACTTTGACATAGTCAAGGAAGCTCCGGCGCGTGGGCGACCATGGTTCAAGCAAGCCGCCGGCCGGGAGTGGTTGTCTTTTTTTGGTTGGTCTGGTTGAAGTGGTCGTCTAGGTTGTTGATGCGTTCCGTCAGGATCGCAACCTGCCACTTCCGGGGAAGCTGTACACCTGCCTTGAATGGCAAATTTCTTGCTTCAGGTTCCTGCTCTTTTCCAGCGTAATCGACATCGGTCTCTTTCAATAAACATCGCCAAGAAGGGCGAAAGGTTTCACGTGTTGCGGCCTCATGGACCGCGGGGTTGGGGGAGAGATTCGGGGCCTGGTGTCCGTGCCCGGGGATGTCGTCCAGCAGGGGATTCAGGACGATATTCGCCTCAAGGGGCGGCTTATGGCGGATTAGGCCCCTTTGGGGAAGGGGGCGGGGATATGGATGCGGCCGTGGCGGGGGTGCACGCGAGGGGGGCAAGGGCCGGGATTCAGGCGCTTTGGAACCTTCGCGAATGTTGAACACGGCGACCCGGCTCGAAATTGCCGCGCGACGTCGCAGGGCCACGGCGGTTGGCCCGTTGCAGGGGCGAGCGCCACGGCGGCTCGTCACTCTGCATTCCGCCGCGGCTGCGCGCTCGGCGCCAGGCTTTCGACGTACATCCGGCCATCAGCATTGATTTGGTGCGGCCCTGGCGCAGGTTGGGCGGCGTCGGCAGGGCTTGACAGGCCAGGATTCCGGGATGCCGCGTCAGGACCGGACTGGAAGCGGCTTGAGGCGTCGAGCAGTCTGATTTCCTACCGTGCCTCATTCCACTGCCGCAGACGACACCACGCAACCTGACAGCGCGATGAAGCCACGCAGCCTCAACTCGGCCACGCAAGCACAGCTCTAGACACAGTGCGCGCGAGCGCCAGCAGTGGACAGCGCTATCGGTCGCTTATCATCGCGCATCGAACTCATGGCACGCCACGTGACGCACCCATCCCTCAGTCATCGTACAGGCTAGAGCACTCTCCGCGAAGCACATCATCGCGGCGCGGAACATTAGCATAATCCCTTGCCCGGAGCGGCAAATCGGATCACGTGCTGGTCGCCATCGGGCATTTGCCGTATGACGCTGGCCGAATGGACCATGACTTCGCGCGGCTTCCAGTTCGAAATCCCTACGCACTTAACGCGCACGCCATCCGGTCACAAGTAACGGCGCGCTTGCAATGACCTTGAATGCGCGAGGAAATTCGTCGGCTGGACCTGTATACGATCACACGAGTAATCAATCGAGTGTGAGCGCAGCCTCTACCAGCTCACGGTCGGGTACTCGACGCGGCTGGAACGATCGTACGCCGGTGACTTCGCCTTGCCGGCGTCCTGACTGCCGAGTCGAGACCCGCCAGCACTTCTGATACTAACAGACAAGACATCTCTCCTTCCTCCGGGCAAAGGCAACTCCACTTCTGAGCACATGTCCACGGTCTCCCTTCGGTCGCTTCGCCAAGGACGATCGCAGGATGCCGTTCGGCGAGGGGCGTCCAGTTGTTCCGCCATTGGACCGACCCTTCGGCTTATAAGAGCGCCTTTGAGGATGGCCACGGCCTGGGTCGAGGTATTTCGGACGGGCTTGAACAGGTCTCAGCGCATCCGCTGACCGGAATTCGCCTTTGCGCTTTCTCTGGCGCGGCCAAATCGTCGATGTCTCCTGCTGGCCCGGGGAGCGGTCTCGAACGGCCCGCGGGCCAGCTTCATGCTGCATTATCAAACGGAAGGCGCGGCCATAGGCTGGCTGGCCTGGCGGCGTCAACCGCCGGGCCTGTTCAGGACCGCGGTTTTGAGCCGTTCCGCCTCGGCGTCTTCTTCGTCCGGCGTCGAAGAGCGGTTCCGGCTCGCGTGCGATGTCGTCATGTCGGTCATGCTCGCGGGGAGGAGGCCATCCGGGCGGATTTCTGGCAGTCTGAGGTCAACGATATCGAGATTCGAGATCGAATTCGCCGACGGTTTCGGGTCGCCGGTATCCATTCTTGTGGCGAACCACGTCCGCGAATCTTCGGAGCACGTCCCGAATTGTTCGTCGACAATTGGGATCTGGCCGCCCGTAAGACGTGCCGATGTGAGGCGTGATAGGGCTCGCCGCCGTCTATCGTTCGCGGCCAATCATGGCGGCCCGCGTGCCGAGACAGGCCGAGCCAATAACGAGCACACCGCCGACAAACAGGCCGACCAAGCCCGATTCCTGGCCGGGGGTCAGCATCCACCAGGCAAGCGCGACGAGCCCGAAGAAAGAAACAGGTTTGGCGACCGCCAGAGCCGTGGCGGAAGCTTGGGACTTGCGGTTGCGCGGCATGTCCCCCAGGGCGCCAAAACTACCATTCGATTCAATGGACATGGTGGCGATCGGCGAATCGCGATCGTGTTGCGATCGCCCATCTGTAGCCGATTCGGAGGAGATTTCGCCGTGCCGGGACGCCCTCCATGTCGAGTGTCTGGCGGTCCATCCGGCCCCTGTTTTTCCCCCCCCCCCCCCCCGTCGCAAGGCCTGAACGGTCTCAACAGGATTCGCCGCCAAGTCAAATGGACCAAATGCTGATAAGGCGCAGGCGAGGAGACCCTAGTCCTGCTGGCAGGTCGCGTTTCACGCCGGGGGTTCTTGCCAGCGAGGCGGTCGGATATGTGTGCGCTTCATTTCAATAGGGACTTAGTCAAGCAATGAAAGCGGAGCTCGGGTGTGAAACGCCAATTGTCGATCTCGCGGCTGAGACCGGGGCCCGCGCAGAAGGGGCGCCAGCACGGGGTGAGGGGCGTTTCGGCCAGTTTCTGGCGGGGCCTTCATCCGTATTTCATCCGCCGAGCGCGTGGATGAAGGGAACGGGTTGGCCCCGGCGCAGTCCGGCCGAGCCACCGCACGTCGCCAAACCGTTGATGGATGGACGGCCCGTTTAAAGATCGGGGGATCCGCCGCCAAAATTCCTTCCCCGGGCGAGAGGATTGTTTCGGCCGAGGGGGGGCATTTGGGGACGGATTTGGGATTTTTCCCCCGGCGGGGCCGCAAAAGCTTGGGCCGCCTGGGGGGATGGCATCTTTTTGGCCGGCCAAAAGGCGGGGGTTTTTTTTTACGGGCGCCCAATTTCTTTCAGTGGAAGGCACCACAACCCCACACATAATTTTACTTATTCTTTGTGTGGTGGGTGATGCGAAGAGAGTGAGAGAGAGTGTGCGGCCCCGCGCAGGTATCGAAAAGCGGCGGCGGGCGACAATGTACACTGATTTCCGAACACTAGCCAGGTGACGTGCATACTCACTCTCTACTCTTACTATATGAAATTCTCTCTACCGTATATC
>Ga0163217_1075673_pt1 | contig 12562 bp, 11 predicted proteins | sample SynspAceP_FD_185933 | JGI IMG/M metagenome (GOLD analysis project Ga0163217, IMG submission 185933) | Saline lake microbial communities from Ace Lake in Antarctica - Synechococcus sp. Ace-P (PacBio error correction) | ecosystem: Environmental > Aquatic > Non-marine Saline and Alkaline > Saline ... | reverse complement strand
ACATAGACCGATCACACTGACCCCAGATTGTGCGACCGCGACCGTTTCACCTCTTCCATGTATTTCCTCCACAGATTTATACGCAATGCCCCCCGCAGGAGGCGACTTACGACCCGCAGCTTTGCCGAGCATATGCCAAAAAGGGCGGGCGGCCTGGTCCGACTTCGCCCCAAAGCATTGCAAGGTGCGCAACTTGGCGCAACTTTAACGGATCCGTAACGCTTTAAACATGTTAGATGTGCTTTAGTTCTGCATTCGCCCGTACTTCCTACGAGATATCCACAATAGCTTTACTAACGCGCGCGCAAGTTTGCACCTGATGAATAGCGACGGTTCTTGCAATGTCGCTCAACGACATGCTACATGCTCATGTCCTTAGCTTCTCTCAAGCGCATCTGACTGAAATAAACATAGCGATGACCCCGTCGAAACCTGAAGCCCGCGCAAAAGTAACTTGCAGGCCATACGTCGCCAAGTGCTACGGGGAAATGTCTTTCTGACAGGTTTTCATCATGAAACCTCTACCGGAACGCTTCAATCGCATACGGATCGAGGGCCTTGGCTTTTGGAGCTAACATAGCTCAGGAGCGCGCCAATCGGCGGTCCGAAGTGTGCCGTGCAATATCCGGGCGAAAGCGCTAACTCAATGTATCAAATCGGGCCGGTTGCTTGATTGCCTGCAACTCCTCGGCAATCGCTAACCCAATCTGATGAATTAGCGACTCCGAATATCCTCCAGTGTAGACAATCCGCGTTCTTCGGCATTGTATCTCGATCGCTTGACCGCCAGAGATCGTCCTCCCTTACATAAATAGAGATGAAGCATGTTCCCAGCTTATATCCATCATATTGACCGTCAGCGCACATTGTACACCTTTGGACAAAGCAGGGATAGCCCGTCTTAGACTTGAATTCGTCTGTCTCAGCGCGTCAGCACGCGCCTTGATTCGGCGCTGCCAGCCAAAGCCATGCGACTTCATTAATTCGAACGGCGAATAATATGACGCCCGTCAACGAGTTGTGCGCCGTAGCTCCGCATGCCGTGCCTTCCCAGCCTCAAGCTCTTATGAGCAGCAAGATGTCTCCCCCGCGTCTTTCGTACTTTTGCCCAAAACCGCATGAGCGCGCGCAGCTATCGCTGCGTACGCCATATCGGAAATGACAGTATCACATTCGTAAGGTGGTTCACCTCCAGCACTTACTCCCCCCCAATGAGTGCGTCTCCCAAAGCGACTTTGAATATTAGTCCTCTCCCGCACACCTCTCTGTCACTGGCAGGGTGACAGCCAATGGATATAGTGGTAAACAGTCGCGATGTTGCCGCCTTCGGGGGGTACATTCTCTGGGCGATATAATATTGCGGCTCAGTTTACTCTGTTTCCTACGAGACTACCGCTACGGTCAGCTTGCGCTAAATTCATGCGCATTTCAGTTCGCCATTTTCTTCCTGTCTAGACGGTCAGCGCTTATGGTCATAAATTAGCGTTATATGTATAGAGAGTGTTTGTTGGCCTCATCATACTCTGGCGTGCCGATGAGACAGAAACTGGACACGCAAAACCCTGCGCAGCTCGTCAAAGACATCAAACGGCGCACGCGCCCGGCATCGTATACGCGTATCGTGAGAGGGGCGCAAACAATTCTTTTATCATCGAGAGAAATCGGATCGTTGCTGCGGATGGCCTGCTTGGGAAACAGCATTGCGAGCTGTGCCCCACTGCCCGCGGTCATGCAAGATGTCCGAAGGTGAGGCATCTCTCAAGGATTATTCAAATGGTCAAGCACTGACCCGCTGCATGTTACATGCTGAGAGGGGACTTCTTAGAGCTGCAACGGCGTTTGTCAGGCGACACAGCACGCGGCAAACACTGACAAGGTCAAGAGCTCGCGGAAGCAAGACTGAAGAGTCGTGATCCGCAAACGTGCACTGCGTCTTCTCAAAAAGATGTTCTACGGTGGCGCGTACCCGAATGAGGATCTACTAACGGCGCGCTGTTTACAGCGATGAGAGGCGGCCATCTGAGAAAACTTGAGATACGTTCGGCTGGCTCGAAGACAGCAACCTATCAGCCCGTCAGACGCGTGCCAGCTGGGTATCCCGGTACCACATTCTACCGCCCCCTTCCTCATCTATTACTTTCGCAATCGACTGCCGGTCACGGGATACATCGATCTGCACGTGGTGAGCCGGGCTGAGGACCAACCTCCCAAGCAAAACATGTCTGAACCGCCTTTCCGACGAGTGCGCCGCAAGATCGTCAACTGGCGTTGAAGGAAACGAACTGTCCGCGATAATGCAGTGACGTCATAATACAGAAAGCCTCTTTGTATCGAGGCTTCGGACGATCGGCATCTGAACTGCACATATTGATTACCACCCTGCGTTTCATCTGATAAAGCGGCGAGCCGAGTTCAAGACAGAACTGGATCTCACCAGCTCCCCTTCTCCCGAGGCGGCGATGCGGGCAGCGGCAGACCGCCTTCAACCTACAATCAAAGTCCTTGGGGGTTCGTTCTATCTCAGCCGGTCCTCGACGATTTACACCCTACATCTCTCCAACTGCCGACAGGTACTGCGCAGCAAGTCCGAAGGGAGGAAGTCTGCACAAAATGCGTGCTAAAGACGTGACGGACACGATCGATCTGCACTGCAGGAATTCGTTGCGATAGGTTCACGTCTTCATACCTTCGACTGCTCAGCCCTCACCGTGAGTAACCATTGCATGGGAGATGGCAAGGGACAACGGGTCCAGTTACATCTTCGGTGACTTGGCCCGAATGGGCTCCAGGCAAAGGATTTATCACTCGCGTGGCGCACTATTCATCCCCACCCAGCAGATCCTTTCGGTCATTGTACCGCAGTATACCCTGAAGGCAGTGGACGCTGGCACCTAGACCTATAATAATCCGCTCCTGCTGGAAAACTACTTCCTCAGCCGCATCTTAAAGCCAGATTTGGCCTTCGTCGATCATACAATACATCAGCTTACACAAGAGCCTGACAACGCCACGCAGACGTCTACTTCGGCCCCAAGCATTCTAAAACAAGGCAAGTGATCAAACGTAAGACGTCGAAAGCGGACCTTGCATCACAAACAACGCCGCTATCAGCCACAGATGATCCAAACTCTCTCTTGTTTAGTCGCATTGATTCCCAAAACCGACGACGGACAATCTAACTCTTTTTCTCGTAGACGTGAGCAGACCTGCGGCACGCTTCACGGCGTCAGGGAGTTGGGTTCGCAATTGGACAGACAGATATGTTGAACCGTTTTGTTGTTCTGGCAACCGTTTACCGAAATTGAACATCCGCCTCTACCTGCTCCGTAGGTCAGCTCGAGTATTTAGGTTTGTCGGTGTTTGGGCGGGCTGAAACGCGAGCTGGGGCAATAGCGCGCAAGGCCTTGTACACTCGGTGTCACAGTCTCAAATGCGTGACACACACGGCGGCCAGACTTGGTAAGTCTTTTATTGGAGTGTGTTAAGAAAGTGGTGGGATGGTAGATTTTCTGCCTTATATTAGTGCCCTGATAAATTTGAAGTTGTTGATTAATCACCTGACAATAGGCTTGTTTCGATTGTGTACTCAGGACTGGATGGAGTGGCTGTGCCCTGAGCGGAACTCGTCTAAACCTGTGGTCCGCTACCGCCGCGACATCTTTCTCGCAATTTGCTCAGATAATAGCGAGCCGATACGAGGACGTGCGCACCGAATATCGTCGGCTGATTTAGCTGAGACCCCTTGTTCCTTTCGGGTTTGTCCAACAAAAGGCCTGAAATATCAAAATGAATCCTTGTAGGGGAATATGAGCGATCAGTAGTCGCGCGTTATTGTCCAGCAGGTTCAAAATGTATTTCCATTCTTACAAAGGCGATCCCTGTTACTATTGTCTGTTTTTTTTGCAGGCGTCTGTGGCGAAACCACTATGTCGAGCCACGGGAGGTCTCCGATGACCTACTGTATCGGCGATAGTCAATCATAAATATGGCCTTATGCTAAACGAACCATGAAGTGAGAACCGTATAAAATGAAGAAGACCAAACGGTAATGAATTCTGGTGGCTGGTAGTAAGAACATTCCCTCTGTGCATGAGCCACCAATGATTTACAGAAACGAGGCGAATTCGGTCGGCCAATTCAGCTTTGACGTTCCTCTTGGGACATCCATTTTGAAGTGTCCTGCTTTTTAGGCAAGGGATTGCGGCTCAGCTAGAGTATTCGGTTCAGTTTCATGCGACCTTTTGGATCGTTCATGTATTCAAGATGCTTTTCAGGGTTGCGCTTAGTCGAGCTGTGTGAGCGCTCAGTGTTGTAGAAGCTAAGCCTGTTCTTTTGATCACGCCGTTTGCTTGAAACCCGCCTTGCGATTCCATCGCAGAAAACAGCCTCCGTTTGAGGGACTCACAGCCTTCTCGATGAAAAGTTGATCCGTGCCCGGCACGTTATGCGCGAGCATATCCCGAAAGGGGAAGACTTGGCTTTTTTGTGAAGACACGAGCAATCTCGTTCATCACTTTCACGCGTCTCAGCGCATTCACCCGACGGCTGTCATAAGCCGACGACGCTAATCTCTCAGTATTGCACTGCTGTCGGCTCAGGTTCTTCGGCCAGGTTGATCATCGCCTTGCTTCGTCGGGCTCATCGCTTGCTCTGTGACAAAAAATCGTTTTCGACCCGCTGCCGATCTTGCGTGAAGCCTTTGACCTCAGCTTCTTACTTCGCCCCGACCTATCGAATACTCCGGTCGCCCATCATATGGCTGTTCGCTTCCTGTCACTGCGTTGGTTGACACTGTGTTCGCGCAATCTCTTGCGCGGCTTGTCACCACGTAGCGCTCGAGTGCCACTAGTTATATCTTTAACTTGTCTGAAAATGCGTCTCTTCTCATTTTTATCTTTCTTCAAGGTGTACATCTTAGCCACGCTGTCCAGTTTTGCCTGACCACTTCAGCTTCAGACAAATGTGCACAAACATATGCAGCGATCAGCTGCCTTGCCTCTGCGTGTCTAAAAGCCTACACTCAGTCAGGCAATCTTTGTAACGAAGAGAACACTGCTTCATTGAGCTAGCCGAGTCAATACTGTGTAACAGTTGCCTGAAAAACTAAGCTCGATTTTCGGCCAACATTTCTCGCGCTACACTGGTTTCGCAAAGATAAAGACAGATAATTGTTAACCGAATTGTATATGCATATTGCAAAAGGTTACGAAATAAACATTCGGCTACGCTCAGTGGCGCTCGTATTTACGTTTGTCGGTGGTTCGGCGGCTGAAACGCGATCTGCTGGCATAGCGGCAAGCAGTGTCACACCCTGTGTCACGTCTCGAGCTGTGACCACACGTCGTACCAACTTGGTTAATGTGTTATTTCGGTGTGTCTTAGGAAGGTTGGCTGATGTTGGATTCGAACTCGGTACACTGTACCAAAACAGTTGCCTTACCATGGGCTATCCCAACCTGTGCGTAGTTATCTGGGTGCGGGGGGCGCTAAGACCTATCGGGAAAAAGTGGTGGATCTGGAATTTATTAATCTGTCTGGTCCGGTCGCCCACATCCCCATAGGGCTCGGTGGGACACGCAGGGAGAGCATCTGGGTCGCGGTCTCGCCGTGTTTTCCGTCTGGTGCAGCCTTGCGATCGGGCGAACCTCGCTGAAAAGGCGAGCGAAGACAGGGCGGAAAAGCCGCCTGCCTGTGCGCCGCCTCTTTTTATACAGTTCTAGGGGCCAATCGCTGCCGACAAGCTGGTGGTTAGCCTCGCAGTTCGATCAGTTTGGCCGCGCGGGCACCGCCCGACGCCTCTCGTTGCTTTGATCGTCGCTCGATGGCGCAAGTTTACCGACAGTGCAGCGCGCCGGCAGATGCTGGTGGTTTTTTCGTTGCAGCACGTTCGTCGCAGAGGTAGTACTGGTATGCGATTGTGCGCTTGAGAGGGGCGAATATGAGTGTCGGCCTCCTACCTTCGGGGGACCGAGGCCGCGCGCGTCGTTGGGTTCTGATCACTTTCGGCTTCCACGCCGAATTGCGCCGAACTCTACTCATTATCTGTCGCGCTCGCACCGTTGGTTTCAGCATCTGTTCGCCAGATCGTTGTCGCACCTATATTACATCCACATCGGCACGGCGACTTTGGACCGTTCGCCCCGCTTGCCGTAGGGTGAGCGATGACACGGCGCCGGCCCAAGTGAGCGATTACCGCCAGTACCACGTCCCGCACCCCTTAATAAGTGTTTCCGCTGACATCCCCCCGATGAATCCCGCATGCGCTCGCGGTCAATCCGGTGCCAAGTGGTCCGCTGTTCGAAGCGTCACGCATGCGGGCGCAGTACGCCCTGCGCTGTGGCGGGCGATTGTGTTCAGGGCGGCGAAAGGCCGCGCATTGCGTTCCATCCGATCCGTGGCCACGCTGGGCGGGTCCATCACCTGGCACTGCTTCATCAGTCCGCCGCATCGCTCTAGAGCGGGCCATCACCTTGTCGACGGCGGATGTGTTCCGCCGGGGCGGCCGCCCGATTTCACCCTCAGAGGTTTATCCCCGATTATGACAGCCGGACCAGCATTCGTCCGCTGGGCGGGGTTTGCATTTCGGTCCAGGGTCAGCAGTCCACGCGCTTCGCCAAGGTTGAATAGGTGACGCTTGCATGGTGGCTCTGTCAGGGATGGTGTTGGTAACCTTAACGCCAAGATCGCGCGGTTGCATTTGCGGGCTGTCGCGCTCTGCGCGCCCAGCCCCACAATGCCGCTTGGGGCCCCCTTTAAAACGTCGACCCGCACAGTGCACCATTCAAGGTCGCATTCCCCGATCGCGCGTTACGCCAAGTTCACTCCGATAGGGCCTTTGGGTTCGGACGCGCCGCAATTCGAGGCGGTCTTGTTCGGACAAAACGGTGCCGTTGCCGGTAATAGGGTTATATGGACCAGCGCCCATCGTCGCGGTCTCAGCGCCGTCGCCTGCCTGCCGTCGATGCGCACTATGAGGTCGCGTTTTGAACACCCTCCATCCGTGCGTTCAGCGCAAGATCCCGCGACCATCCCCTCGCTGGCTTCATAGACAAGCGTCCGCACCGCAGGTTCGTACCTGTACCGACCTTTGCATATAACGGGCGGCGTAACGTGAACAGCTGCAAAAGCGCTAAAGAGGAGTAACTTCCGTTATATGACTGCTTGTTGCTATTGCGCTTGATTTATCATGCATATTCTTCCCTGTCGCTGCTTGTGTCGTCTCTGCTGGGTGTACCACCATGCCTCAGCCCAGTGCCAAGCCATTTGGCGAGGCCCAATGTCCAAAGCAACGCAATGTGTTGTCAGTCACGCGACGGTGCAGAGTCGTCGAGCGACTTCGAACTGTTCAATGGACTCTTGCGCGGATGCCACGCGATGACCGCTCTAACTTGGGGCATAGCATGAACCGCGGCGTATCTAGTGCCCACCGTGACGACAGACATTGACGCGCCTGATCGGGCAGGCGGGGTCCGGCTGAACTGATCGCGAATACGGAGGCGGCGTTCATCCATATGACTGTGACGGCCCTCGCGGTCTCGTATCTTCGGTTTTCAGACACCCCTGTTGCTCACGACACCAGCACATGACCAGTGCCTGAATCTTCCGTGACGCGGGCCTATGTTCCGAGATGGCGCAGATGCAGTAGCGACTGAGGCTGGGCCCGGTACCGCGTGCTGGTGGGACGTGTCCGGCCGTCGCTTGGCATTCTGGGATGGGAGTATCGGTTCATCAGCCTGTCTGCGCCGCCGCTCTGCGCTTCGTGATGCCGTTCCTTACTCAACCGCTCCGCGTCCTGCGCCCGAGATCGAAGAGGAGCCTAGGCGCTATCCTTGGATCCTTGATCAAATGGTTTTCGCGCGGATGGACGCGTAATGAGCATCAACTGCCCCCCCCAAGCACTTTCACTGATGACCCGCGCTTAAATGATGAAGCCGAGCTGTTGATCAAACCTTGGTGGGTATTATCACGATATGCCTCCCGGATGCTGCGCCGGAGACTTCAAGGGGCTGGGCTTGCCGTTTATTGAACTCGACAGTCCTCACCGCGTCTGGCACGAGCGACCATGTGTTGCTCAGTGCCGCATATGGCGGCACTACGGGCGTCGATGGGCGAAAGTTCATTATAACATCTTAACTCGAGACGTGGCACGTCCACGGTCAGGTTGTCCCGTCCGTACTGTAATGCGACGCGCCAGCGCGGTTCATTTGCAGTGGCTGATAAACATATAGGTTGTCCAGCACGAACGGGGGGGACCCTGCTTGTTGCTCGAACTATCGGCGACCTGCTTGCCATCGTCTCGCTGCTTTCGGGCATAGTAATGTGTTGGCGCACAGGCGCCGACAGTGTCGCCCCTGAAGCGTAGCCAAGCTTTACGACTTATCCCCTCGATTCCTGCGCGATTTGTACGCCAAGAACGGCGGGAACTGTTGTCAATTGGCTGTCGCGCTGCAGACCCATGCTGAAGCTCAGGCCAATGTGCTGCCAAGGGCGGCCCGCTGCGATTCGTGGTCGCCGTCAAGCGATGCTCGGTGTGAACGCAAGCTCGGGCGTTGGGGCGGGCTTTGTTTTGGTGTGACGCTGGATCAGGGCAATGTGACCACATCGCGCGTAGAACCCACCCTCGGTGCGCAGCTGTTTCAGGATGACTTAGGGATGTCCGCTGGTGTTCTTTGATGCGGTTCGGTGTGCTTCTTGTGACTCGGGCACGAGCGTTGTGGCCGCTGCAATGAATGGTTGCAACCAGCCGTGGTGATTCTTGCTCGCGGTCCATCGCCATTGGCGTAAGGGTTTTCGCCGTTCACGCCATGCGGGTATCGTGCGTCGAGGCGCGATAAGGCTGCAACTCGGAAACGCAGCATCTCTATTTCTGCCGAAGGGCACGTCGGTTGCGGCCGGGGATACGTGAAAAACCTCTCATATAGCGCGCACGGGTCCCGCCAGCTAGCTACCTGGGCAATGCCTTATATGGTGGCCTCGCCGTGACATCTTGCGGTTGTTAGCAAGGGCCTATGGCACTCGTTCTGTCGAAATGATCTTCATTTTCGGTCAAGGCGCCGTGCCGTCTGTGCGCCCCTGACTCGGCGAGGGTTGATGATGGGCGCCTCGTCCCGCCCTGCTGGGGCAAATGGAGTGCTGGACATGCGGTCGTGAGGTCCGGCGCGCATGTGCTGCGGGCTGTGGATGCTCGCCGGCTCGCTTTTGCGGTATCGGGCCGCTTATATCGCGATACGTTATTGTGCCTGTGCGCTGGCTGTGCTGACCGCCTATCTGGGATCTGCCAATCTGTTGGGGCCGAGCTGCCGAATGACCGCGGCGCGCGTGGATTCAACGCGCTAACTTGCGATGATCTCTATCGGTGCCTTCGATCTCATGTTCGAGTGATGCATGGGGCAATGTGGCCGGCTATGACCCCTGAGCCGCTTGGTGCGCTTGTTACGCGTGTTTTTGATATCGAGCGACGATCTCGCTTCCCCCGGTCGCCACCGCGTGAGGTGCCGTTGCAATCGTCGTCGGCCGGACCGCAGGTGTCGATTGCCGACGTTGTGATAGTGGTGCGCGCCGGTTCTGGCCGTGGGCAGCCCGTGGCAGCGGTATCATCGAGCTTATTCGCCGGGCGATCATCTTCGCGCATCGAGTTGGCTGGACGATCAGTAGCCGGCGCTCCCCAGCCGATCCCCGTTTCGTCTTGCTTAGAATAAGCACTGACGCTGCCAATTGACGTCCGTGCAGCTTGTGTACAGGTGCACACGCGCGCTGGGCTGCATGATTCGATTGTGACGAAATGCGCGGCGGCGATCCCGCCGCAGATCCCTGGCGATGTTATCGCCTTGACTAAAGAAAGCCATTGGCACAGGCCATCGACATGCCCGACAGGCCTGATCGACCACGCCTTGTGTATCCAGCAGCCGCTCGGACGCAGTTTCAAACCGGTGAGGGCAACGGAACAAGCGGCACACAAACTTGGATCAGAAATCGGCCCCATGCGGTGGTTTTGCCCGCTCACGAGATTCGCCCGTGTCATAGGTGTGTCCGCGATTAAAGTTGCGTCTGCACGACCGGCACCTCGCTTGGGTACGTCATGCCGGGCGGGGCGTGTCGATTGACTCTGCCACTGATGCCGTTGTCAGGTCCGCGGCTGATCTGACTGTTGCGTCCACACCGGTGTGCCGCGAGGCGCTAAACATTTGCGCATGATCGGGTCTTTCTTCCCGATTGATCGGGGCCACTGCTCGCTTGGCGGATGCGGCGACGGGCGTCGGGCACAAGCGTCCTCGTCTTACGACATGAAAGACACTGTTGCCGTGCATCAGTGATGGCTATGGCAACCTGACGTCAGCGGTTGGCTGGCGCGCAATCGTCTGCTTGGTATGATCTGTACACGGTGATTGGTCGCTTGACGGGGCGTGTGCGTCACACCGAGGATCACGCTCAGTCAGGCATCCGAGCGATTAGTTCGGCCGCTTGTTCCTTCCGTCTGTATGAGGCGCCTGCGAAACGACAAGTGTGTCCATACGTTGCCGTCGGGCGGATCGTGCTGGACGCGATTGGTCGTGCGCTCCGGCATATGCTGCCAGCTATCGCTGCTAACAGCCGTGTTGCTGCTTTATTCCGCTCTGACGGGGCTGGCCCGAAAGACGGGAACCTTCGCACCTTGCGAAGAAACGGCTGCCCGAATTCAGGCCAAAACCGCATGAAGAGCGATAAAGCCTTGTGGCTAGGCGCGGCATGTGCTTTGGGCTCTTGGCCTGGCCGGGATGCAAGGCGGTTGCGACTAGCTGCGTCCGTCTCTCGGCTGCAGACCATAGGCAGGCCAGCAAGCCGCGGTTGATGGTCTCGCCGCCCAATCGGTGGCACGCCGGCGCTGCATTTTTCACGCGTCGCTGTGTGATATGTAACATGGGGGACGTCGCCGCCGAAGCTTTCAGCTGGCTCAGATATGGCTGATCTCGATGAGGAACGTTGTTCCCCGGGGCGGGGGCATTTATGGGGCAACGGCTAGCAACGCCTATTGGTCAAGCGCTTGGCCGCGGTTCGATTCATGTGGGGCGTCACGGGCGGGACCGCACTTCATGAACCCGTGGCAGATTTACCGAAGCCGTGCTCGCTTGCGCAGTTTCGAAGTTAGTCCTGACTGGCAGGGACCGATAGTGCCTTCGGCTGGATTTTGCCTTTTGAATCGGCGCGTGTGCGCGGTTTTCAACGTTGGTCGCAGTTGGCTGTTTGGTCGGCTGGGTTCTGCGTTTTGCGCAAGTGCTTAAATGTCGCTAAACCTCCTATTCTGCGGCCAAGCTCGGATTCTGAATCAGTCAAAAGCACTGTGTTGGCGCGGCCGTCGACTGTCCGATTGCCTTCATCGCCCGCCGATGGGATGATGTGTGATGCTTGAGCGGACGACTGAGTCCGCTTTAACTGCTGCAGGTGCGCCTATTTTAACAGTCCTTTGCCACCGCACTCCTGACTATTTATCGTTCTACGCTTCGAGGAAACGCGTCTAAACGCGGGCTTTGCGTGGTGCAACCGCGCAGGCGACAGAGCGCGCCATGGTAGCAGTACATTGCTTAGCCTCAACGGCGGAACCTGTGCGTGCGTACCATCATGACGCCGCCCCGAGTCAGGCACGTGCCGCTTTCTCAGATGCATCTGAAGGCGCACTGTATCAGTACATGACGGCCTATTTACCGCATTCCCATGCGTGCAAGGGCGCAGCGCCGGTGTGTGATGGGCAGTGCGGCGTTGGTTCATGAAGTGATGCTGGAGTCACTTGCACTAGTTGCAGAACTCGTGGCGGAACTTAGGTGCTAGATGGATCGAGCACGCGATATCTTTATCACGCGAGACACTCGTGACGGCTCTGACACAACGCGCGCGGACGGACTCAGATGTCTTAATCAAATGCTTCCTTCCGGGTGACTACTTCGGATGTTCGGACCTGAAAACGACTGTCACGTGGCCGCGCCGCATCCTGAGCTCCGGTTGTGCGTGACGCCGCCCCTGTCATCTAAATGCCCGACCGATTGGTGCGGTGGATTGGCCTTCCGGCACGGCGCGCCAGCGCGTTTGACGACGGAGTTGCGCCGTTTCCGGCCGTCTTTTCCCTGTGGCTCTGGGACCGCCGGGTCAGTCCATTGCGCTGGCCGACGAATGTGCCGTCCTGCGCCACTCACGGGCTGCTGCGCTTTCACGGGCAACTTGCTCTAGCTGTGGGCCCGCTGGTTGGCCCAGGCACGGGTCCTGCACACATGTGGTGGCCAGGGTTTCCTTGGCTTACGGTGCTGGGGGGCCGGTTTCCCTGCGCGCTGTGGTCGCGCGAGCCGAATCGCCAATGCCATCCTGAACCCCCCACGCGATTGTGCGCCGGACCTGGCCCCCGTCTCTGCCGCGGCAAGAGGCTATGAGCAAGTATATTCCGCACTATCCCGACGAAGAGATCCCCGGTGCGCCCTTGCGGATCTCGCCGACTATGACCGTCTACGCCGTGCGCGCATCGCCCTGTGAACCTTGCTGACCGTACCACTCTTTTGCCCCCTGGCTTGCCTCCGCCAAGCGGTCGTCCGGCGCATTG
>Ga0163217_1088402_pt1 | contig 12563 bp, 17 predicted proteins | sample SynspAceP_FD_185933 | JGI IMG/M metagenome (GOLD analysis project Ga0163217, IMG submission 185933) | Saline lake microbial communities from Ace Lake in Antarctica - Synechococcus sp. Ace-P (PacBio error correction) | ecosystem: Environmental > Aquatic > Non-marine Saline and Alkaline > Saline ... | reverse complement strand
TTGAAACACCCCCCTGCCGAGGCGAAGTCAGGAATGAACGCCATCGCCGACAAAGGCGTCCGCTGCCAACGCGAATTATTTCGGGGGTCGTCACGCTTTCGAGATTGGATAATCCACGAACAATGAATAAAGGTCTGATCGTGAACCTAAGACGCGAGGGCCGCGCGAGCGGCGCAGATTGCGATCGTGCAAATGGCCCACGCCGGTTTCTAACCAGCGGCTGCCCGCGTGCGCGAAACCTGCCGCGACACCACGCGTTAATCCCCGATACAAATCCACCAGAGGGTTAAGCCATGACATACCATTCTATTGACGCAATCAAAGCCGACCACGCGAAAAGCGCACGCGACTCTGCCTGAAACAAGATCCGCTGAGACATCGGGCGACAGCACAGAGCGGCGACCGCGTGACACACAGTTCTTTGTAGGAGCTAAATACCATGCGCGCGCGGCGAGCGAAGAAGACTCGTTCGTATTCCAAAGCTGTCCATCGTGAAAACATGGAGCCAAGACGGCCGCGCGGCCATTCGGTCCTCGGAACACAAAGAGCTGGGCCTTCGGACGATCTTGATGAAGAGGCACTGAACGACACGAGAGATTTATGTACGTCGGTTCCGGGGCTGGCTTTAGGCAAATTCAAGACCCTCAAAACACGACTATGAGCCCACCCACATGGAACGAGCAAGAGGAAGGACGTGTTCAAAACGGCAGCAAACAGACGTGAATAGTGGCCTAAGAGGTCCATAAAACGACGCCTTCGGCCAACGTTTTGAACATGCGCGCGCAAAGAAGAGAGAACGACGGCCTGATCGCCAGAAACGCAAAGACAGTCTGGGAAAGACTGGATAAGTGCACCATGTCCAAACGAAAAGCCCGCCGTTGATTCTCTCAACGTCGGGCGCACCCAGAAACGCCTAGCTCTCGGTTTAACTATCATTTGCTAAAAGCGCTTATTCCTGTGGAATGACCGCAGGACCCAGTTCCATCAATGATCCGACTGTGGCGTTCGCTTTGGCGCGTTCATCAGTCAGGTCTTCCGGCGCGGTTTGGTTACAATCGGGAGAACAGGCATTACCTCCGCGGATGTTTCGCCTCTTCTTTGCCAGCAACATGACGATCCGGAGTCGATCCGCGCTCGCGCATACCACCGATGGTGAGAGGCCAACCGTATTTCGGAAGGCGCTTAACCATGCCGCGAACCCGCGCCTTTTTCAACTTCGTCACGTTTGACACAGATCAACCCGCAATCTCGAACTTGCCACTGAAAACACTCGCACTCTCTGGGCTTGTTGCGTTCCGATGCTGCACCAGACACCAGTTCATAAGCGCGCTTACACGCGCAAGGTCATTGAACTGATAGCCAAGATCACGCCATCTCACACGCGCGCGCGCTCGCCATCAGCGACGTCCATCCCGCCGTTTGCCGCGGCTATTGGAGAACGGGTTGTGTTCAAAAGTCAGATGCTTGCCAGGATGTTCTTCGTCTTTTTTCGACGGTGCGAGCAGAAAATCGTGATCCCAGGCAAAGGCAAAAACGGTTTTCGTCCGCTCAGACCCAAGCCTCGCGGCACCGCGATGAGCGTTACGGGCGCGGCCTGCGACCCCTTCGAACGACTTGGGTGAGCCCAAGAAGAAACGCGGCATCGCCGACGGTGTCATGTACCTCCACGCTGCTTGGCGGATCGCTTAGGTCCGTTCGGGGCCAATTGTTCTTTGGCCAGCGGGCCAGCCGCTGTGTCCATGCAGCCTGTGAGTACTTCGCCGGCTTTCTAGCTTGGCGTTGCCGGCCCTTTCACAAGTGATTGGGCCTCAAGCTACTGCGCGGACCGCTATTCGCGGGCGGTTTTTTTCTTCGCGCCAGAAGAGTATAGCCCATGCCTACGGGAGACCCTCTTTTTGTCGCGAACGCGTTCACTGCGATTCACAGAATTGCGGCTGCCGCCTTTTTTGGCGCTGTTGGCGCGGATTTCTGTGCCTTCACTGCTTCCGAAGCAGTTGGGCAAAGATGGCAACACCCCGGGCCCAAGGCCCGAACGGCCGAAATGGTCGCTAACGATCTGCATTTTTTGATCGGGTTCCGCAGGTCGGGCCTTGTCAGGCCATACCACAGCCGCGCGTCTTTATAAGAGATCTGCGCCATTCCTGCATACACTCGACCTTTGTCTTTCGCCACCGAACTCTTTCGAAAATGCCGGTCAGCACGGGCTGGTGATTTGGTGTCGAACACGTCTTGCTGCCTTCGAACAAAGGACACTGTCGAGGTCAAGCTGGTTAGAAATCGGTCGGGCTGCGGTCGGCAACGCGGGTCTTTTCGTCACGGAAGCCACGGCGCCGGATCTTGGAAATACTATAAGTCAAGCCCGAGACCATCAACAGCTGTTTTGAGCTCGCTGCGGGGGCCTGTTTAGGCAGCGCATAGAATTTACCGGGGTGCAGACGCGACCGTACAAGAAGAAAGCTCGCGGCGCGCCCTTCGGGGACAGACATCAGCCGGGAAGGATGATCGGCGTCATTGGAATTCTTTGAATCTTTCCGCCGTCCCACATGCGTTTGGGATTCGACGGAACAAGGTACAGACCGCCCCAGCAACCATGGTTGTTTTGCCATCCTTTTCTCACTGCCAGATCGAAGGTAGGCGATAGCCGCAGGGCGCGTTTCCTCGGGTCTATTCGCCTGATCGCCCAAACACCTGCAAAGGCGCTTCTTTCGAGGGCACAGCACTTCGATGTCGCCTGCACGAACGACTTCGATTTCGCGCCGCTCGGGATCTTGGCGTTCACCAGATCATCGGCCCGCGCCTTCACTTCGCCCATCAATGCGGATACACCTTCGGAACGCACCTTTTTTTCCACATCCGCATAAAAAGGGCGGAATCGGTCGCAGTCGCCCAGCATACTTCGTGTGATACCGTATGGTCGGCGCGCACAATCGATAAACAGGATACGCCCGTGGAGTCGCGCCACACGTGTGGCCACCCACCCAGGAGCACCTGCGCACCTTTGACACCTCTCTCTCCTTGCTCAGATCGGCGCATGTATGGCTGACTATAGTAGACGTGTCATGACGCGGGTCCCTTTTCGCAGGGCCTCAGAATTTGTTCGGGGCAGGTACACCGTTGAGACCGCGAAAGTCAAGAGTTTCCCGCTGGAAAACGGCACAAACGGGGGAGAAAACAGCCCCTTCAAAAACGCACTGCGGAAAATAGATGGGCCGCGCTGCTCCTCCAAAGCAGCACGGCCCTGTCCGCCGCGAACGGTGATGATCTCTTACGAGGTACCTCTAGTACATCCAAGGGCGGAAACCCGTTCAAAGCGGACCGAACTGTACGAGCGTTAGTCGTAAGCGCGCTCCGCCAGTCTTCTTGATCATGACTTTGTCACTCTCGCGCTCCTTATGCAAGGGAGATGGTTTCACCGGATTTCTCTGCTTTCATAAAGCACATCGGCGGGAGTCGCCACGAGGGGCGCGCCAGCACGCAAGGACCTGTGGGTTTGCCGTCATGCGCGGGTCACTGAACCTCAATTAGCGGTATCGCCTCAGCCTTCTCTCTCGGATTTGCGGGCAGACCCGAAAAACGGCCGATTGTCCAGATAGGACCCAACGGGCGCGCGGGCCCTCTGCCCGATGCGCGACACCAGCCAGCACTTCGGCTGCCAATATGCCCTGCTTCGCACCATGCCCGGCCCGGTACTGCCATAAGAACCGGGAAATATCGACAAAGCGTTCGTTGACCAGCACCGACAACGGCAGCGGCATAGCCGCGAGGCGCATCAACGGGGTCACCGTGATAGGCAGGCGAAACCACCACCGATATTCAACAACTGCAGGTCATGACCCGCTTCTTTCGCCGCGTGCCAAAGCGGGTGCAACCTGATCCCAGAACAGGGTTTGCCAGTATTCCGCCCGACGGTGCGAACACGTTGGAAGGACACGCGCCAGATAAGGCCACGAGGCCGACAGTGCCTTTGCCGCTGTAGCCTCAAGCAGGCTCTTGGCATCAATACGGCAGAGGCCTGCGCTCAGCCGAGTTTACGGGTCACGGCCAGTCAAGCCATCGAGTTTTCGACAATACAGACGGAATATAGACCCGGTGCGCCGGGGGTGTAGCTCTGCTCACGTTTTTTTGTCGAAGAGCTCAAGCCTCGCAGTCGCGAGCGAAACATTGGTCACACGACATGGAATGGGCCAAACGCCAATGTCTCACGCCACGTTTAATCGTGATTCCCGATAAGAGTATCTTTTTGCAGGTCCGCCCCTCTGGACGACAGGCACAGTTCTAGATTTCCTGACGCGACGCCGCGCATCAAATCCCGAACCCCGTTGGTTGTTTTACGACCAGCATACGGCATCATTCCGGCGCAGGGGTTTTGCCTTGACCGCCATAATGGGATGCGGGCATCGCCCAAGCCGCCTGAAGCGCGTTCATATTGCACACCCACGCGCGGCGCGGCCTGATGACGCAGGGTCGGTTGTCGAAGCTGTTGTTCCAGACGTAATCACCGCTTGTCTTCAGGGTCGATGCTGCGGATGTGTTCACATGCGTTGGCAGGTTAGCTGTTGGCGCTTCAATGGTTCATCCCAAAGAGCAAGGAAGTGGGCGGCGAGTAACCTTCTTAAGCAATGTCGTTTCAAGAGACGTTACGGTCGCTGCATAGGCGCGGGTCGATCCGCAGACAGACGAACCGGCCAGAGGCGCGTGCGTTGGCGTTCTTAACGGCCGCATTTTGACGACTGTTTTTCAGATATTTTCGCGAGCAAGATCGGGTAAATTAAGTGTCTTTTGCAAATACGTACTACATATGATTATATCAGGCGTAGGGCCGCGCAAGGCGCTGTGTGCCCAAAGGTCGCGGACGGACCGGGCCTGTGTACTTTTTTCCCAGTCCGTGCCGATGGGCTTCGCGGTCCTTCTTCGCCGCTCCTCGTCCGCCAATTTCCCGCACCTCGGCCCGCGTTCTCTGCATCGCTTTGCTCGGGGTGCTGGAATTTCGCCTCCGGAAAACATCCGTCAACCGCAAAGCGAGAACAGGATCGGAAAGTGCGTCGGGACCCGATGTTGGGCAGGCGCGACATGCGGGATCAGGCGAAAAACTCTGCAATCGCTGGAACAGATGGTCAAGTTGGCCAGCGGCATGATTACGATACCAGGCGTGGAAGCGTGTTGTAGAACCCCGCCCTACACGCGCGGTCAGCAGCCGACAAGCGCGGAAAGCGAGGTGGTGGTGGACCAGGCGACGTCATTTAAGATCGCGGTCCGATTGGCGGGCACGTCATCCTTGCTGGCCTCGATTCCCGGACTAGTGCAATCTCACCGTCGCGCCCCTTTGGTAGTCGTGCGTGGGCCACAGATGGCTCGGGGTGGGAACGATATACAAGCGCCAGACCCGACCAGACGGCATCGCCGACTTTTTTCGTTACGGCATGGGACGGCACATTCATCGACCAGCAAAGTCGCGGAACTGTGAGGCGTCATCTGACACAACACCATTATCTTGCGAACATCAAGGCCACCACGGCCCAATAGGGAATTGTCGTGCTTCGCGGGCACCTTCACGCCCAATGGGGGTACTAGATCGTTGCAACCCCGTCATACAGCGGCATCAAACCCATCGGGGATCTCGAGCCCCTTCAAGCGCCGTGGCGAGTCGGGCGTTTTCCCTTTACGGATCAGATCGACGAGCGGGTTATTAGCTTGCGGGGTTGATTTGCCTGTAACCGTTTTGACGCCAGGATCGCTCACGCGCGCAGATTTGTCGTTCAGACCGCAGCCTTGTTCAGGCGGGTTAGCATCAAGCCGACTGGCGAGGCCAAAGCGGCGTGAAATTTCAGGATGGTGTATCCGGTATGGCATCGCGGCGATTATCGGGCTTAGGCCTCCGCGCAGGGCAATATTAGCGCGGCTCGGGCGCAAGCCAGACAAAAGCGCCCCGGACAGCCAAAACGGCGGTGGAGGATTAAACACGCTCGCTCTCACGGCGGGAACGCGTCATGCCCTGATGAGCATCATTAGGGTATACTTGCTGAAAGGAAGAACGCTGACCACGCAGATGATTCGCAACAACGCCCCGCATATATACAGACTGTGAGTAATTATCGTTGCCTAGCATTTCATGCCCCTAAATCAAGAAAAGGACGCAGAGCGATTGCTCCTACGTCCTCGTAGCCCAACACGAGATTAGGCGGTGAATCGCGTCGCGAATACGCGCGCAGGGCGGAACCGACCATTACTGCTCTTCGTCTTCATCTTCCGTCATTAAACCACCCTCGGGCCCAGCTCTGTATAGAAACTGTGGCTCGTTCACGCGTTAGTCGCCGGTGATCTTTATTCGTCTGTCATCTGCATGGGTTTGTCCGACGGACAGCGCTGAATGTTTCCAGACCTTTCGATGGCCTCGATGCATCTTAGGGTCGGTTTCCATGCCAAGCGATTGCTCGCGTGCCTGACCAGACGACGGCGTTCGTTCATCGCCATCAGGCCGCCTTCGCGGCAGCTTTCTTTTCGGCAGCGGCTTTTCTGGACGGGCAGGCGCATCCAGTTCGGACTGCTTGCACAAGCCCCTCAGCGCCACGGGATTAATTGGCTGGATGTTTTGCGAACTCGGTTCCAGTGGGTCCGCATCGCGTGCATCGCGCTCGGAGTGCGTTCGGCGTGTGGTGGTGCGACCAGCTTCGCTTAGATGACTGTCCATTCGGTACAGTTCAGTGGTTGGCAATCCCTTAATCCAACCTTCAGTGAGGTAGATCGACGCCGGATCGGTTCTTGCGTTTGTGGACAGCGGCGTGTTACGCGGGCCGGCGGACGTTTCTTCTTTCGCCCTGAGCCGAAGCGTGTGAACTTGAGCTTGAGGCTTGCTGCATTGCGCGCTTGCCTGACCCGTGTTAATTGCGATCACTTCTCTTCGACGTCAGCTTGGCTCTCTCATTGGCAATCGTGTGCCCGGTCGCACAAGCCCTCACCACCTTTGTGCCACGTCACCATTCCTCGAGCCCTCACTTCAAGCTCGTGCATCTCCGACGAACATCCCGCGATCTGCTTGAAGCTCAAGGTTGTGTTTATCCACCAGCCATACGGCAGTGGCGCGGGCCATTAAGTGCGGTTTCTGCCATCTTCGGTCGCTCCGTCGCTTAAACGCAGCCTTTCCCCGTCGCCTGAAAATAGGCTGTCCTGCGGGGCAAGAACGGTTTCATTGTGGGGGAACTTGAACGCCTTATGCTCGAGCCAAGCCAAAATAACGGGAAGACCTGAATGCGATTGCTGATCCTATGCTCCTCTTCCTTGCTAGCCCCGATGCCCCGCCCTGCGGTGGCAAAGCGGCGAAATCGCGGGGGAATTTCCGAGCTACGTTATTACGTGCTTCGCTCTTAGCAGCTTGGTCGCCGAACTGGTGTGCGCAGCGAAGGCGATGCGTGGGCAATTCCGCGCAATGGCGACGCGGCGCTCTAGCGACTCAACGGCTGGATGCATGCACGGTCTCTGGCCGCAGCTTACATTCTTGGGGTTTCCATCCTATTGCCGCCACCTGGCGCTAGGTGTGAACGCAGGGCGGGTCCCATGCCTTTACCGCACAGCATGACACGACTAGACGCGCATGAGGAATGACCCGCCTCGCACTATACATTGGAGTAATACTGCGGCGCGGCATGCTGAGACACGTGAGGCTGAGCAATACTCACACTAGGACCACGACAACAGCGGGCATGCTTCCGGCCTGGCCCTCGCTGCCGCCGGAGATATCCTCCCGATCTGTCCCGAAAGCGAATACGAGGCCGTCCTTATGGGGCCGTGACCCGCCCCGCCGTCTTTCGCCAAGATCACGCGACGTACATTCCGGGCCTACCTGCCTCTGTTCGTGGAAGAGGGCATTCCTTGTGAGAAGCCAATCCGGACGAGAAGGAGCTCGTGATGGGGCGCGTTCCACCGTCACCTAGCAATAGCTCGCGCTGACATTCAAAAGGTCCGCCCTGTGACCTTTTCCAAAAACGGCTAAAAAGCCCGTGCCCTGGCGGACGTGACGTGATCAAGGATGCACGCTGGGATGACGCGCTGTTACCCCCGATCAGATTAAAGCCCGCTCGTTGCGGGCAATCATTGCGCGGGCTGCCCGTCGCGGCTACGGATATGCGGGCGTCCAGCTTGCGGCACAGGGTCTTTAGACGTGCAGCCTTTGATCGGTGGACCTCTTGCAGCTCGAGATTCGCGGGCCGATTTCCTTGTTCGATTTCGCACCTCCATCAAAGACCACGCAAAACCTGACGCTCCCGGCTCTGACAGGGCTTTTTTCACAAGGTCGTTTCTCTCCTCGGCGGTATCCTATGCCGCGGAATAAAGTTCAACCGGCGCGTAAATCTCGCCCCGCGGCCATAAGCGAACGGTGCCAAACGATTGACTCGCACGTGACTCTCGTGCAAGGTGCCAACGTCTTGGGCAGCGAAAAACCCGTATCGCCCCATCGCCAGCGCCTGTTCTGCAATCAGCGCGTCGCTGTGCCCAAATGAGCCCGACCGGCTATGTCTTCGTTGGCTTTCATCACCTTCGGCAGGCGCCTCAAGCCCCTTCATTGCCCGCATGGTTAATCAAGCAGGACCAAATCGAACCGCCCATTACGCTTCGATCTTGGCCATTGCTTCGGGCAAATCGCTATGCAGCAACTGCTCTGTCTCTATGCTGCGCTCCAGAAACATTGTCACTTCGCTCTCTCCTCCGAAAACCGCAATACAGTGATCAGATCCGGCTATCAGTATCCGTAAATGCCATCTATTACGTCCCTTCCCTCATCACCACCTCAGTGCTGGACGTTAAGTGCGATTCTGAGACCAACTTTAAGGCGAAAGAATATGGCAAACATGAGGATAGGAAAAACTGTGGTCAAATTTTTTGCGGACGTTATACCTTCGCTATAAGTTAAAATACCCTTAAGTCTTTCGTCGCCGCCACTAAGCACGTTAACCTAAGGTTGATGGTACAACCACAGGAAGGATACCGATTATTGACAATTTCACGCTTTGTACCAAAACGATCAACCCACCGCATTGTGCGGCATCGCATTGGGCCACTGCTGTTAGCGCCAAGAAGAAGCCGTTTTGACGCGTCACAGCTGGCGAACGTGCGAAGCAAAGGCTACACGATGGAGCAGCTGAAAAGAACTGCCTCTTCCAGGCTTTACGACCGAAACATCTGCGACCGAGGGTGCCCAGACTTTTCAGGCGTGTCTCGCTCAAGCATAAGAAGAAAAAAAAAGAAAAAAAACAAAAAAAAATGTTATTTTGCTTGATACACTAGAGGTGAGCGAAGGCATATGATCGATGGCGACCGCGGGAGTCAATGACTATGCCATTGAAATCCCGATTGAGGATGCCGTGTGTTGGATGGCCCGATCATGCTACGCCAACACGACAAAGGGGAAATGTCGCGCCGTGGCAAAGGCCGCTGTGGATTGTCTATCCCCGTCTATGACAGCGACGTAAAAGTAGCCCAGAGCGCAGAGACTGATCTATAGCCCGCGTCTTACTCTGGCAGTTGAACCGGCTTGCGAATCAAATTAAACGCAGGCAAGATCACCATGGCCGATTTTTTGATGCCAGCCGAACCGGCCCGCAGCGCAGGCAGGGTGAAGATTACGTTCTGCTGGCCTGGCGCTGCAGATGAGTTGGCATCTTGCTGGGCTGGCCTCGTTCTCTGCGTTCAACGGTTTGTGGACCGTGTGCGTATGCGCTTGACTCGTCGTTTCGCACCAGGACCATGCCGAACTGGAGGTGTTCTCTTCCACGCTTGAAATCGATTTCCTTCAAAACTGGGATGCGCTCTCGGGTCTCCGAACCCGGCCGCGGCTCGGGCGACGAAAGCGATCTGGCCAAACCTGCGCCCCAAACGTTTTGAAGTACTACTGCGTTCGTCTACAGCCGGACCGAGGTCGCGAACCGTCGTAGCAGCAAAGCGGCGACCTGGGACCGCGCGAAATTCGGGAAACTTTCAGGCGGTTCTGGATACGCAGATTACCCCTGAATTGACGGTGGTGACGCGACGCTCTTTTTCCCGGGCCGTTTCGGCATTCTCTCCGACGCGCCTGCTGCGCCGCACTCGGAAAGACGCTGCCCGCGCAATATCGGCTCGCCTCTATCACCTTATGCGCCAATGCCGCGAGAGGCCGAGCGCAGGATAGGATATCGCCCAAGCTCATCGATAAGATCCTATCTGGATGATCGTTCCCGTGGGTGACGCCCAGTGACACATACGCGCTGCTGGGGGGCGATCCCTCCGGCTGTCGCGCCCAGACCATCACCCTGAACCGCGCCTCGCGCGAGGTCGTGACGCACAATCACTCGCAACTTGAAACACCATCTCGCGGGCGTTCGCTTGACGCCAGGTGATGGTTTCTGTCTGTCGATGGCGAGATCGATGCGTATTTTCAAACGGCCCCGCCGAAGAAGTCTTTAGCATGTGCTCGCGCGATCACGCGCTGGGGCGCAGCTATATCGAACTGCTGGTCCCGCCCGAAATTGCGCAACCGCCAGCGCGACAACAGTGCGCGCATTGTGCAACCGGCACGGGCAAAACGCGGCACTGCAGAAACGGCGTCCACGAAACAAAAGTATTGTCTCCGTTCGCCGACGGCAGGTGTCGGAATTTTTCCTGTCGAATCGTTGATCACGTGGTTCTCTCGGCTTAACGGTGTTCGAACGACGCACCGGTTTTTGTGACCTACATCCGCGACATCACCGACAAGCTCCAAAAAGAGCAGGAAATCATCCGGCGCCCGCGACGAAGCGCTGGATGGCCTATCAGGAAAAATCCCGCTTTTTTCGCGATGAAATGAGCCACGATGATGCGCACGCCGCTTGACGGAATTCCTGTCTGCAATCCACCTGCCTGCATGGACGTACCGGGCTGGACGCAGAGCAGCGCAAAACTACGTGGAGCCCGCCGCTGAAAATCGGTGACATCCTGCTCGGCCATATTCACGGACGTTGCTGGCGATCGAAACGCAGCGAAGCCGAGACCAACGCGCGATGAATTGCAAAGCCAAGCGAATTATGGTCGCGCTGACCTCGGGTATGATTCTAACACCATGACGGCCCCTGGCGCGAACTTCGGACACGCGGCTACATCTGGATTCAAGACGCGGCTGACGGATACGCCGGATCCTGACCGACCTGCGTGCCGTGCAGCAAATTCTGGCCCAACCTGATCCAGCAACGCGATTCAAATTTCAAGCCCCGACGACGACATTGTGCTGAGCGCGTCCTATGGACATGGAGACGCCGAAGTACCGATTTTGCAACAATCGAAGTGGCCGATAATGGCCCCGGTATCCCATCCCCACGACCTGAAAACGCATCTTTTGAAGATTATCGTATCGCTCGACAGTTCGGGTCACGAGCCGGCGCACAGGGGTGGGGCACCGCGCGCTGGCATTTGGGCATCGATGCGGCGGCCTGTGCAACCGGCTGGGCGGCACCATCACCTGCGTCTCGGGAAGTTTGGTAAAGGGTGCGCGTTTTGTATCGTGCGGGCTGGCGCGCCGAAATTCACTGCAACGGAAACAACGCTGCCCGTAGCCCCCTGGCGCTTGAAGTGCCGAAAGAGCATTGCCAGCGATGACCCTGCCTTGTTGTCGATTGGACAATGAAATCAACCGCGAACCTGCCTCAAGGGCAATGCTTGGCCCGTCTGGGTCACACGGTTTCATGCTTGCCGACATCGGCCAAGAGGGGATCGATCGCGCGCAGAGCACCGTTTCGACGCGATCTTGATGGATTATTTAAACCATGCGGGGATCAGCGGGATTCAGCAACCACAGGTGATTTATGCAAGGCGGAAGGCCCCATGCCAAACACCCCGATCATGGCCGTTCACCGGCCCCATGCCGAGCGCCCCTGGCCCCAATGAAACGCGCCGCCTTTACGGCCGGCGCGGCATGACCGGGCTTTTGTGCAAAGGCCCATTCAACCACCCAGACTCCCTGTAATAAAACGGCGCTTAGCGAACTGCGTACTCAGCCCCCGCCGCCTTTGCGCATCATCTCGAACGCCGAATGCACGCCAGGACCCCTCCGCTGCGTCGGTGACGTTGAACAGCCGCATCAGCGTTGACGAATTATTTCGCTGCTTCTGCGCGAGACCCTGAGAAAAACTTGCCAAACCCGTGATCGGCGGACCTTTTGACGCCAACGGACTTTTGGAGGGCAGTTGACGCCCCGCTCGCCTTCTCGCTCCAGTGACCGGTGACGAATTGCAACGCAAGACCGCTACGACTCTCGCGGGGGCTTTTGTCTCGGCATGTTCGGGACAGAACGTCTTGCACGCCCTTCTTGCCACAATAAAGAGAATGACTGGCAAACTGGCGTGACGTCCAGAAAGCCCGCGACCAGCGTTACCAAAAGTCCCTGCCGCCTGGGCCGAAAACCCTTAATGTCCTTGGAAGGCGCGCCTGTCGGCGTAACGCCCCCTGAACGACAAAAGGGCGCCCGATACAGAAACGCCCTTGCTATATCTCACGCCCTCCGCGATACGCGTTTGGGCGTCAACTTTCAACACGATCTTGCCCGATATGCTCGCTCGGTTTCC
>Ga0163217_1048734_pt1 | contig 12563 bp, 16 predicted proteins | sample SynspAceP_FD_185933 | JGI IMG/M metagenome (GOLD analysis project Ga0163217, IMG submission 185933) | Saline lake microbial communities from Ace Lake in Antarctica - Synechococcus sp. Ace-P (PacBio error correction) | ecosystem: Environmental > Aquatic > Non-marine Saline and Alkaline > Saline ... | reverse complement strand
AATATTATGGGGCTGCCTGCCCGTCTGCGCGATCAAGCCCTTGATGGACCGGATATCTGGTGGCGGGAGAGCTCTCCGTGGGACCTTTTCTTTCATCACGCACCGCATTTGCTGACGCGCTGCGGCAAGGAGTTAGTTGAATAGCGGGCCTGGACTTGACGAGTCGCCCGTTTTCGGAGGCGGTGAGAGGCTGGGCGCGTGAGCGAGGGGCTTGCAGTGCGCGGGAGGTGGGCTGAAGCCCACCCTACGGGTTGCCGCTGATGCACCTCAAGCTGGCTCGCCTCAATTTGATGCAATCTTGAGAATGTTGTTCTCAAATTCCTCGCCAGGGTTCCTCGTTATCTCTGTTGCAAGTGTGGGGCATAAGCACGCCAGCGGGCGCGAACCCTGAATCCGACAATGAGTAGAATAGAACCTGAGCTGGCGTCGTCATCAAAGGACGCGCGTAATGCTGAGAGACGTTCGGGACTCTTCAGCTGATGTCCGCAAGTTCAAAAAAATTTCGGGCATTTTCCTGAGCGCCCCGGTGCGAAGGCGCGTCTCGACCAGGATGTGAGGGCAAGTAAGCGTGGCGTCCGGCCATCATTTTATTGTGGCGGCCTAAATTCGGTGTCTATGTTTGGGGTTGCGTCTCGCCATCAAGCATAGAACGCCGTCAGCTCGGGCGCGGTCATGCGAGATGATCATGGCTTCTCGTCTTTTGATCTTCCTCGCTCTTGGACCAAGCCACTGACGCAGAGCGGCGAAGCAAAACAGAACGCAGATTCATGCGGCGCCATTGTGCGATCCCTCGTTAAACAAAAGGTCAAAGTGCCAGTCGGCCCCCTCAAGCCGCACTCCCCGCAACATCCCTTCACCTTCGCAGCAATCCCCGCCGACCCTTCTTCCGCGCCCGCAAAGCCCGCCTCGTCGGGTCAGCCAGTTGATCTGGAATCGGCGCGGCGTGGCCCCTTTCATACGAATGAGCCCGTGCCAGGAGTTTCGGGAGCGCTTGAAACACCAGCAGGGTGCGCCCTTGGGCTCCACTTCGTGAAGTAGTCCTCCCAGATCGTTTGCGCCGTTCAGCAGCCGCAAACGCCCGCCCTCGATCGACCAGGGCCAGACGTTGAGGTACAAAAGCACCGTTGGAGATCTTCGTCTTTTGCTGTCGGTATGGATGGAGCCGTCCTGGGCCCGGCAGAACCCGGCACGGTTGTAGGTAATGGGGCGGTTGGACAGGTCATAGCTCGAACTTTCTCCTTCCATTTAGCCTTCTGGAACGCGGGGCCCTGCATGTGGTCCATCATTTCCTTGAACGCGCCTCGCATCTGAGGGTGGCAGCCGTAATGCGACCCGCACCGGGCACCTCGGGCGTAGTTCGGCGGTGACACGCGCGAGGGGCTCAGGCGAGATGAACTCCTCCACCAGAAGGTGCTGAAACGGTTCGGTGATGACGGCTGGTTGGCCGTTGAATTTTGTCGATTGTTCAGCATTGTGCGGTTGTTCCCAGAAATGGCTCTTATCGCGGATAATGTATCTCAGCACCCGGCGAAACTGAAAGATGCATTCAGGCGCTTGGGCAGGTCTCTGCGGCATAGACCGTATCCCGATGTGTTTTTGGCAGACATATCCGCATGGTCGCAAGAAGCGCAGCGATGACCGGCTCCATGCAGGCCGTCCAGGGCGCGGGTTTGCTCATACGCATAGAGCAGGTTGATCCACGGAATGCCTTCATATGCAGGGCCGTGCGGCCCGGATCGGAGGTCACAGATATTCGTCTGGCGCGCGAGGCTGGGTTTCGAGGACGGCGAGCACCAAATGAGCGCCTATAAGATTTCACGGCGCGGATTGTTTTGGCTGCAAGATCCTCCGGCGCTATCGAGTTTGCCAGAGCACACCAACTAAGGCTTGCAATTGCCGCGACGGCTGTCACCGCCTGCGGCACTTGCCTCAATCGCCCAGCATTGCGGTGCAGCCAATTTCATTACGGCAGGCATCTGCTGCGTCGCGCATGTTATTCCCGCCGCCCATCTCGCCAGCGTGTCGGCGTTCAAACGTTGATCAACTCGCGGCCCCGGGATAGTGGCGCTTGAGGGCGTCGGACCGCTATCGGCATCGGCCTCGGCGTCCCCGGAACTGTGCGGCGACCACCGCCCCGTTGCCACACGTAGTAGTTGACATAGGGCTGGCGACGAATCCTCGGCCTCAACGCGGCGCTGAGCGGCTCGGGATCACCTCGATCTCCAGCCCGGCCTTTAGCAAGTTCGTGGGTTTCCAGCGCTGCCATGGAAATTCATCGCTCGGGCTGGGTCATCCGGCAGCTGCATCAACACCCGCCCGGCCGGTAAAGCGCGCGGAGGCTGTTCGGATGGTGGTAGTCGGTGGATGTCTTGATCCCAGACGCCCGGTGCCCAGATCAATCCGCTCGGCCCCGTGGCGGCCAAAAGGGCGCGCTCGACTCGTCGCGGGGTCAGGCCCGGATGGCGAAATTCTCGATCACCCAGCTGCTTATGGGCAATCAGCAGGCCGTGGCCGTCCTGCTTCCACGGGCCGCCCGCCTCGGTCCTGCAAGAGGCGTGCGTCAGTGGTAGGCCAAGGCGCTCGCCACCTTTGCGGCGATCTGGCTTGTCGGCGCGCGTGACCTGGTTGCGGCCCCAGCCGTTGAACTGAAGGTGCGAGATGGCGATGCCGCCTTGCCCGTTCGATGGCAAACAGCGGCCTGCGTCGCGGGGCCCGAGGTTTCTCGGTGGATGTCCCCACAAGCTCGGACATCTGCCGATAGTTTTGCGGCGGGCGCGGGTATTGGTCGGGACGGTGGGCGAGCATCGTGACAGGCTTCGAACGCGGCGATGGTGTTTGGCGATTTCGGGATGGTGTCTTGGACCATGTCGAGGCAAAACCCGGGTCCGGGTGGACTTCGCCGGTTGACGGGCCATGCCATGAAGGTGCGCTGTTGCGGGGGTTCCTCCTCGGGGCGGGACGAAATAAGCCGTTGGGAGCGCGGCAAGGCTGGTGCCGCGGGGCGAAGGCCATGGCGGCGGCTCGGTGAGAAGAGTGTTGCGGCGGGTTGATCATGGGGGCAGGGGAGCTGGGATGAAAGAGGCGCGAGGGCGGCACGTGAAGGGGCTGCGCTCCAGGTCGTGAAACAAAAAATAGTCACCGTTCTTCAGAACTTCATTCTCAGAAGAAAGTCACCGATTTTTCGGCGAAAAATCTATTAAAGAAAAAGGGTATTAGACAAAGCTTAAGAAACCCGTTGACGCGCCCTGCGCGAAATTCGCCGCCCGTTTAATACTCCTTCCGCCACCCCCTGCCATTCCTTCGCAAGTTACCGAACGCGTGAATTGGCCCTCGAAGCTCAAGCTCCCACCGTCAATCGGGGCCGTGACGTGCTTGCCGTCACCACCTCGGCCTTGCCGGCGAGACGCTGCATCTTCTCTTTCCATTCTCGCTTGTTTGCAACCCAGCGGGGCTTATGATCATCCTTCGGCTGGGTTCTCGCGCCCACATAGTATTCCTCGCGGTACACGAACATCACGATTATCGTGCGTCCTGCCTTTCATCGAGCCGGGACTTCGCGTCAAAGTCCGATAACTGTGGCCGTTTATCTTCGCGGTCCTTCCACCTGGGACGGCGACAGCTGCGACAGCGCAATCACCGGGATATCCAGTTCCTTCGCAATCGCCTTCAGGGCCTTTGGGTGATCTCGGACACCTTCGTTGACGCGGCTGTCTTTGCGCTCGCCGGGCGCACAACTGCAAGTAGTCGATGATCAAACACGTCGAGGCGTTTTCACGCTTAGCCGGCCGTGCCCGTGCGGCCAGCTGCTGATCGGCAAAGGCGGGCGGGTGTCGTCGATTGAACAGCGACACGCTCAAGGTCTTGGCAGCCTCCACAAAGCGGCGGAACTCGACTTTCGGTCATGTCGCCGCGGCGGATCTGCTCGGACGGGGACTTGGGCGGCTTCGACAAGGACGCGGCGGCAAAGCTGCGGCGTCATTTCCAACGAGAAGAACCCGAGACGCCCGCCATCGACAGCCCCCAGCGAGCCATCGCGCAACTTGCCCGCTTATAGGCTTTGGCGATGTGAAGGCGATGTTTGTGGCCAGCGAGGTCTTTGGCCCATCGAAGGACGACCGCAAGGATCAGAGGCGGATATGTGCAGACACCGAGCTTTTTATCCATGGTCTATGAGGCGGTCGAGATTGCCCGCGAGGCCCCCGTCGCGCTGATACGGCAGCGTTGGCATTTGCACGCATCGGTCACGGCTGTCAGGGAAGCTCTGGAACCCCTTCTCTGGCCTGTCCGGTCTCCGGCAATTTGGCTAAAGCTGCTGCTCGGGGGGGGGGGATGGCGATGATCAACTCGTCGGCTTGTCAGCTTCCTCGGCCGAGGCGCGCGCTGCACCAAGGTTCGCCACCCAGATCAATTCAGATCCCGGCGCACCGCCAGATCATTGCACCATCTGCGCAAAATTCGCGTGCGGCATAGGCATTGGATATCGCGTTGGCGGCGAGCAGCGCACGAGATAGGCAGCGCCCACCAGTTCGGCCAGACCCGGATCTCTTCGAGCAGCGGCTTTAGCGTTACGGGCGAGGCGGAGCGCGTTGCGCTGGATGCGCTGCTCGGCCACCTCATAGATGCGGACGTGCACTGGTCATAGAAGTGTTTGGCGGCGGCAGAAATGCGGCGATAACGTCATAGCAACATCTTGTTGGGTCAGGACCGCCCAGAAGCTGCTGCTCGGCCTCGATATTGTGCGGGCGCTCTGCTCTGCGGGCTCGGAGCCCTGATTTGGCGCGCCTTGCGGCAGGCTCCGTGCGGATCCGGTGCGATCTCGTTCATGTTGGTCCCTTACCCCCTAGAGGGTGGGTATCGGTCATCATGAGGTTGATTCCAGCAATCTGGATATTGCTGTGAATGAGTGTGATCAGTTTTTGACAATTAATATTTGCGCAAATGTGTTCCAGTTTTGTCAAGATATGGACAAGTGGGCCTACGGTTCTCAGGTATACGGCAGGCAATACGGATGGGCGACCTGAAAAAACCACCCACAGGAATCGCTACCCCAGCGGCCTAGCTTTCGCGTTTGCCGCTTGCCATCCGCGCGGATCGTCGAGGAAATGCTTTGACTCGGCCAGTTGTGCCGGGGCGCATATAGCGCGCGGTCTTCAGCGACATTTTCAGCACGTTCATACCACGTGCACAGGTGCGTGCAAGGTTGACGCGTGATCGGCCGAGGGTCTGCACTGTTCTCATTGGATAAATATCATAGTAGAAAATCACCGCCGTATGGGCCGGCAGGTCGCCCCGGTTTTCGCGCACCGCACGACAAACGACAACTTGCTGCCGCCATCGGTCGTCAGATCCTCCCACCAACAGCACGCGCTGACCTTCGGACATCGCGCCCTCGATCCGCGCGCCGCGCCCGTGGCCTTTGGGTTTCTTTGCGATGTTAGTCATCGGTAGGCCCATCCGCTCCGGCCACCCAGCGCCGCATAGGGAAGCCGCCGTCTCGCGCCGGCAATGTTATCAAACGCCTCGAGCCCTGCAATGCGCATCACAGTGCAGGTCAGAAAATCCATTCAACATTGACCGTATGCGCGGATACGAGAATCGGGCTTGCGGCAATCCACGTAAGTCGGTGCAGGCAGGCCTGAGTATGGGAATGAACGGATCGTGGCGGCGAAAATGGACCGCACCAATGTCCAAAGCGCCCTCGGCGCTGAGGCGGCGATGGTGGACGGATCAGGGAAAGCTGGTTGGGGATCTGGGGCCAGGGGCCTTCGGCGAGGATATTTGGAAACGAAAGAGAGTTAAGCGACGCGCCAGCAGCAGCGATGGCCTGGATCGAACAGAGCGTGACGGGCCTTCGGCCAGTGGCGATTCTTTTTCAGGGAAGGGGGCGGGCCGATCGTGCTTTTCGTGTCATCGTCGCCTCGTTCACCGGCATGCCGTAATGGGCTGGGCCGTTTAGGACGCCAACGCCTCTAGCTTGTCCCAAACGCCTGCGGCCTTTCAAAACACATGCGCAAGGCAGGCCATGTATTGGTCGCCGAGAAGGACGCCGCGCATCCGACCACGAACTGAGCTTGGTTTGGATCAGTATGCCGGCGCTGAGCGGTGCCGAGGAAAAAAGCGCGGATGCCGGATGGTGGCCGGCTTTGACCAGAGCTTGGCGGGGCTTTTTCGCGTTTGGCGACGGGCAGGCATATAGTGGCGGGGCGGTGCCCCCACCAGCAGATGGTTGCGGTTGATCATCAGGTGATGCGTGGTGATCGTGGCCCCGATTCTGACCATCCGCCACCGGTCACATAGTCGACCGCGTTCAGAGGTCGTGTCCACATGCTCCATCGTCACCTTCAGGCGGGCGTCTTTTGCGCGGATTTCGGATCGAGAAACAGTCTCGATAAACACCGCTCGCGTCGAGATTGGTTCGATCTCGGGCGGTCGTGGACTCGGCCGTGCACACATGTTAGGGGCAAGCCGAGTCTTGGGCCATCTTCTCCAGGCACCGGGCGCACCTTGTCGAATCGCGCACGCCGGAGGCAGGAATTGTCGTCGCACCAGCGGGATAGGAGTTTTATGCGGTGATCAGGCCGGCCTCGTAGGCGCGCGCCACATCGTCTGGATCGGTCTGCTCGGGTCAGATAAAGCGTCATGAGCGGTTGTGAAATTCCGCGCCCTCGGGCAGCACGGCCATGGATGCCGGGGCCGGTAGGCCACGGCATCCGCGCCGGTCCACCACAGGTGGGGCAGGTTGGGCATAATGATCGCGCGGGCGAAATCGCGGCGCGTTCCGCAGGACCGCTTTCAGCATCGCACCATCGCGGCCAAGTGCAGTTGCCAGTCATCGGGCGGCGCAGGGTCATGGTGGGTCATGGCGGTTTTCCTTCGGCAGACGGTTCGCCAAATACCGCAGAACCGACCCCTTTGGGAACCCATTTGCGCAGGCCTTGCAATTTGTCGCGTTTTTCGTCATTGCTGCAGCGCAGAAACTGCCCGATTGCCCCGAAATGTCTGGGTGCTGATTGCACCTCGTTGTGATCTGCCGGGGCCTCAAAATGCGCCCGCCAGGCGTGTGATAAGATGTTTACTTTGTTCGTTCGCCGTGATTGCTGCTCGCCAGCCCCTAGCTGAACCGTATTTCAAGGACAGCGCTGGAAAGTCTGATGCTGGACGAGTTTGAAAGATCGGTGGAACGAGTTCGCGCCTTCTCTTTTGCCATCATGCTGTTGCTTGCGGCGATCCTGGCGGCTCTTGGTGGGGGTGGCTCGGCACTGGGTCTCGCGCTTGGTGGTCTTTGTGGGCCTGGTTCGGCAAGCGCATTTTTGACGCGCTGCGCACCAAGGTTCCGGCGCATTAAGCGCCCTCCTGATCCTCCTCTAACCTGTTTGGAGACCTATGATGCTTACCCCAAAAAACCCCCATCGACTGTGGCTATTCGGGCGTTTCGCTTTGGCGCGCGTCGGTCGAGATGCAGATCGAAATGACCAACCAAGTTGCTGCGCCTTCACAGGCGTTGATCCGTCGTGGCAGTAAAGGCGAAAGCCACCACGCCGCTGCAGGTGAAATCGGGAAAGCCTGTGGCTGTGGAAGGACAGCGACGTGACGCAGTTGAAGCCTGCTGCGAAAGCTGAGGCCGAGCCAGCCGCGAAGGCGAAGGGGCTCCCGCGAAACCAGCGGCTTCCGAAGAGGGCGTTGTAAGCCGAAGCCGCCCCTTTGCGACGCCAATGGCCCTAAAACCGTTGCAGCGAAGCCAGCGGCCCTGAAACCTGCTGCTTCCCGAAAGCCGCCCCTGCGAAACCAGTGCCCCGAAAGCAGTCGCCGCGACAACTAACAAAACCAAAAAAAAAGGCCACCCGAAGGCCTGCTTGGCCAAGCGCGCCAAAACAGTCGCGCCGACGCCACAGCCTGTGGCCGTTCACCCACCAAAACCTTGTCGCCAAGGCCCCGGGCGGACCGGGCCAAGCCAGCTCGCTGCAGTACCCGCGTAAAAAGTCGGTTCAGCCGGGGGGCCTGGGGCGACAAGTGTGGTTGGTGACGCCCACAGGCTGTGCGTCGGCGGCGACTGTTTTTGGCGCGGCTTTGGCAGCAGGCTTTCGGGGGTGGCCGTTTGTCGCGGCGGACTGCTTTCGGGGCCATGGTTTCCGCTAGGGGCGGTTTCGGGAGCACGCAGGTTTCAGGCGCTGGGCTTTCGCTGCAACGGTTTTAGGGGGGCCATTGGCGTCGCAGGGCGGCTTTCGCTACGAAACGGCTTTCGGAGCCGCTTGGTTTTCGTCGGGAGCCTTCGCCTTCGCGGCTGGGCTCGGCCTCAGCTTTCGCAGGCAGGCTTCAACTGCGTCACCGTCGCTGTCTTCACGCCAACAGGCTTTCCGATTTCACCATGCAGCGGCTGTGGTGGCTTTCGCCTTTTACTGCACGAACCGGCATAAACGCCTGTGGAAGCGCAGCACTTGGTTTGTCATTTCGTCTGCATCTCGACCGACGCGCGCCAAAGCGAAACGCCAGATTAGGCCACATGTCGAATGGGGTTTTGGGGTAAGCATCATAGGTCTCCAACAGGGGACGAGGAGGATCAGATGGCGCTTATGCGCCGAACTCTTGCTGCGCAGGCGCTCGTCAAAAATGCGCTTGCCGACAGGCCCACAAGACCACCAAGGCGCGAGACCGTAGTGCCGAGCCACCCCCACCAAGAGCCGCCAGGGATCGCCCGCAAGCAACGCATTGATTGGCAAAAAGAAGGCGCGAAACCTCGTTCTCACCGATTCTTCAACTCGTCCAGCATCAGCGCTTTCCAGCCGCTGTCTTGATATACGGTCAGCTAGGGGCGTGGCGAGGCCAGCAATCAGGCGACGACAAAGCGTAAACAATTCTTATCCACGCCTCGGGCGCCATTTTGAGGGCCCGGCAGATCACAACGAGTGCAATCAGCACCCCGACAATTCGGGGCAATTCGGGCAGTTTCTGCGCTGCAGCTGAACGAAAAAACGCGACAAAAATTGCAAGGCCTGGCGCAATGGGTTCCCAAACGGGGTCGGTTCTGCGGTATTTGGCGAAACCCGTCTGCCGAGGAAAACCGCCATGAACCCACCTTGACCTGCGCCGCCCCGTATGACTGGCACCTGCACTTGCGCGGATTTGCAGTTGCGATGCTGAAAGCGCGTTCTGCCGGAAACGCCCGCGATTTTTCGCCCCGCGCGATCATTATGCCCAACCTTGCCCACCTGTTGGGTGACCGGCGCGGATGCCGTGCGCCTACCGCGGACCGCATCATTGGCCGTGCTTGCCCGAGGGCCGCGGATTTCACACGCTCATGACGCTTTATCTGACCGAGCAGACGATCCAGACGATGTGTGCGCGCGCCTACGAGGCCGGCCTGAATCACCGGCAATAAAAACTCTATCCCGCTGCGTGCGACGACAAATTCTGCCTCCGGCGCCTGGTCCTGTTGCGCCGGGGGATTTTTTTTTTTCCGACAACTGTGCGCCGGTTGTGGAGAAGAATGGCCAAGATCGGCTTGCCCTATGTGTTGCACGGCGAAGTCACGACCCCGAGATCGACCATCTTCGACGCGAGGGCGGTTGTTTTCGAGGGACTGTTCTCGATTCCGATCCCGCCGCAAGACGCCCGGGCCTGGAAGGTGACGATGGGCAGCACTGTGACGACCTCTGACGCGGTTTCGACTATGTTGACCGGTGCGGATGGTTCAGATCGGGGGCCACTGATCAACCACGCTATCACTGATGATCAACCGGCAACCATCTGCTGCGTGGGGGCATTCCGCCCGCACTATTTACTGCCTGCCGTCGCAAACGCGAAAGGCCACCGCCAAGCTCTGGTCAAAGCGGCCCACATTCCGGGCATCCCGCGCTTTTTCCTCGGGCCACCGGACTCAGCGGCCGGCATACTATGATCCAAACAAGCTTCAGTCGGTGCGGATGCCGGGCGTCTTCTCGGCGGACCAATACAAATGGCCTTGCCTTGCGCATGTGTTTGAAGGCGCAGGCGCGTTGGACAAGCTGCAGGCGGTTTGCGTCCCCTCAACGGCCCAGCCCATTACGGCATGCCGGTTGAACGGAGGCCGACGATGACACTGGAAAAAGCACGACGCCCCCGCCCCCTTCCCTGAAAAGAATGTCGCCACTGGCGAAGGGGCCCCGTCACCCTGTTCGATCAGGGCCATCCGCTGCTCTGGCGCGTCGCCTTAAACCTCTTTCGTTTCCAAAATATCCTCGCCGAAGGGCCCTGCCCCATGATACCCACCAGCTTTCCTAGATCCGTCCACCCATCGCCCCGCCTCAGCGCCGAGGCGCTTTGGGGACATTGTGCCGGTCCATTTTCCGCCCCGGACCGATCCGTTCATTCCATTACCTCAGGCCTGCCTGCACGACTACGTGGATTGCCGCAAGCCGCATCTCTGTATCCGCGCATTTACGGTCAATGTTGATGGCATTTTTCTGAACCGCACTGTGATGCGCAATGCAGGCTGAGGATCGTTTTGATACATTGCAGGCGGCGAGACGGCGGGCATCCCTATGCGGCGTGGTGCCGAGCGGCATTGGCGCCTTACGATGAACCTACATACGCAGAAACCCAAAAGCCACCGCGCGGCGCGCGGATCGAGGGGCGCGATGTCCGAGGGTCAGCGCGTGACTGTTGGTGGAGGATCTGACGACCGATGGCGCAGCAAGTTTTCGCTTTGTCGATGCGGTGCGCGAAACCGGGGCGACCTGCGCCCATACGGCGGTGATTTTCTACTATGAATTTATTCCTGAGGACAGGTGCAGACCCTGCGATCACGGCGTTACCTTGCACCACCTGTGCCACTGGTATGGACGGTGCTGAAAAGTTCGCTGAAGCACGCGCTATAGCGCCCGCACAACTGGCCGAGGCTCAAAGCATTCCTCGACGATCCGCCGCGGATGGCAAGCGGCAAACGCAAAAGCATAGGGCCGCTGGGGTTGAGCGATTCTGTGGGTGGTTTTCAGGTTCGCCATCCGGTATTGCCTGCGTAACCTGAAGAACCGTAGGCCAACTTTGTCCATATCTGGACCAAACTGGACACATTTGACGCAATATTATGTGTAAAACTGCATCACACTTCTATTCACAGCATATCCAGATTGCTGGGCATCACCTCAGATTGAACGATACCATCCCTCTCAGGGGTAAGGGACCAACATGAACGAGATTCGCACCGATCCGCACGGAAGCTGCCGCCAAGGCGCCCAAATCAGGCTCCGGAGCCCGCAGAGCAAAGCGCCCGCACAATATCGAGGCCGAGCAGCAAGCTTCTTGGCGCGCAGGTCCTGACCACAACGATCGTCTATTGACCGTATCGCCCGGCCATTTCTGCGCGCCAAACACTTCTATGACCCCGTGCACCGTCGCATCTATGAGGTGCGCCGGAGCAGCGCATCCAGCGCCAACGCGCTTCGCCTCGCCCGTAACGGCTTAAAGCCGCTGCTTCGAAGGGACGATCCGTGTCTGCAGAAACTGGTGGGCCTTGCCTATCTCGTGCGCCTCGCCGCCAACGCGATAATCCAGCTATGCGCACGCGGATTTTGCGCAGGATTGGTGCATTTGATCTGGCGGTTGCGCCGGGATTCTGATTTGAATTGGGGTGGCGCAATTGTGCAAGCCGCGCGGGGCCTCGGCCGAGGAGCTGACAAATGCCGACGAGTTGATCATCGCCACCGAGCAGCAAGCTTTTACCAAATTTGCCAGACCGGACAGGCCAGAGAAGGGCCGTTCAGAGCTCCTGACAGCGTGACCGATGCGGTGCAAATGGCCCAACGCTGCCTATCAGCGCGACGGGGCCTCGCGGGCATCTCGAACCGGGCCTCATAGACAAAATTTTGGATAAAAAAAAAAACTCGGTCGGTCTGCACAAAGTCCGGACCTCTGATCCTTGCGGTCGTCCTTCGATGGCAGGAACCTCGCTTGGCCAACAGAACATCGCCTTCAACATACAGCCCAAAGCCTATAAGCGCGGACAAGTTGCGCGAGTGCTCGCTGACGGGTGCGATGGGCGGCGTCCGCTCGACATGGGTTCTGTCTCGTTGGAAATGACGCGACCGAACACGGCCTTCTGGCGCCCGCGTCCCTGTCCGGAAAGCCAGAGCCCAAGTCCCGTACCCGAGCAAGCATGCCGCCGCGGCAGACATGACCGGAAGTTCGAGTTCCGCCGCTTGTAGGCGCAAAGACCTTGGAGGTGTTCCGCGAATGAATTCATGCGACGGACACCGCCGCCTTGAACCGGATCGAAGCCAGGCTGGCCGGCAAACGGGCACGCGGGCTATAAGCGTGAAAAGGCCTCGACGTGGATATCGAACGACTTGCAGTTGGTGTGCGCCCGCAGAGCGTCAAAGACAGCCGCCTCACACGAGGTGTCCGAGATCACCCAAGGCCTGAAGGCGATTTGCGAAGGAACTTGGATATCCCGGTGATTTGCGCGTAAAATGTGCAAGAACAGCATGGTACGCGTCAGAGTGGGAGACCTGCGAAGATAAACAGCCGACAGTTATCGGATTGCGCGAGTCCGGCTCAAAGATTGAGGCAGGCAGCGCCGGATATCGGTA
>Ga0163217_1111189_pt1 | contig 12564 bp, 3 predicted proteins | sample SynspAceP_FD_185933 | JGI IMG/M metagenome (GOLD analysis project Ga0163217, IMG submission 185933) | Saline lake microbial communities from Ace Lake in Antarctica - Synechococcus sp. Ace-P (PacBio error correction) | ecosystem: Environmental > Aquatic > Non-marine Saline and Alkaline > Saline ... | reverse complement strand
GTCGTAACATTTTTAAGCAATAGTAGAAATTTTAGTTTATGAAAAACCTATTCTATGAAGCATTATATCATTTGTAATATCATTTAATAAATCATACTTAAAATAATGTATATCCGAAAGAACCTCTCTACTATGCGTGTTAATTTGTATGTTATTTAGTTACTATTGCTGATTATTATTCCCGTGTAGTGATTGTTGGTCTATTCAGTCGGATAGGAAGTTTTGATAACGAATTTTTAATCTTATTCTGGTTTTTCAAACTATTTATTAAAGTGAGAGAAAACCATTGAATTGAGACCTGAAACTAAATCATGTTCCGTTATCAAGAATTAGAAGGTTGATGAGCGCTTGCGCTGAAAGTGGGGAAAAAGGGCATCTATAAAGCTGATTTTTACTTGATATAAAAAAATCCATGAAATATTACAGCGGAACAATTTGAAGATTTAAACGGAACTCCAAGATAACAGGAGTTTCTCCTACAGTTAAAGATACCGGTTTCAGGACTCGAAAGTTGGAGAATTCAGATCTTCTTATTAAAAAATTATTAACTCCCTTATTTAAAAGACTCAAATTCTGGTGCAAACAGCGTTTTGTTAAATATACCCATTGTTTTGCAGCTGCAGAGTTTAACATTTTCAATAAATTGATAGCTGTTCAGAATCGAATACTTACAGCATTACGATATAAAATAAAAAAGCCCAACAGTTATAAACTATTGGGCTTAGTGTTTTATAAAGTACACCCGACAAGAGTCGAACTTGTTAAACCGCCTGATTCGTAGATTTAGTTAGAAGCTTTCGATTCTAATTCATTAAGCTTTCAAGAGAACTTAAGTACTTGTACAATAGTTATTTGAATAAAAATAAAGTTATTCATAAATTTTCAAAGTTACTTCAAATTTGTTGTCCCCCTGTTGTCCCAGGATGGAAAATAAACCCTTAATTATGCCAAACAAAAAAAACCTAACGACTCATTAATTCGGTCTGTTAAATTCGGAAGAAAGAGAATCGAATATTATATACAATTGTAACTGGTTTGCCACTCCGAGTTCCTCCTAGTGGACATAAGCATTTGATCATCGTTATCGGGCCGATGGTAAGATTAAAGCGTTTTACTATCGCGTAAATTCCCCAAAAATTAGTTTGTCAAAGGCCAGAGATCAAGCTAAAGATTAGCTATAAATTAGAAAAGGGACAGATCCCTTTATATGAAAACAGCAAACGAAAAGTACCAAGCCTAAACCAATTACCTTTCAGTATTGGTAATAAATAGTAAAAGCAGCCTAGCGCATCTAAGAAAAACAACCAAAAGGAATATTCACGTGTTATTGGAAAAAGCAAGTTCTCCCCATTTTTTAGTAAGCTTCAGAGGTCAGTGATATAGTCTAGAGTATGATCGTAAGTGTGCTTGATTACCAATAGCAGAAAATCGTCCAAACTTTCCAACCGAGTAAGGGCTGTTATATTCAGTAATCTTAAGCTTTGCAGTTGATTAAGCATTTGATCGATACAATTCCAGTGTTAGGTATTAAACGCCGAGCTAGAGAGTAAAAGAAGAGCGAGTCTATTCTATTGAGAATACAAAGGATTTGGACTTCATAGGTTACAAGAGAACCTTGTTCAGACTGTTTTGAAATGTTATTTTATTGTGAGACAGACAGATCAACAGAGACCAAGACTGCCAGGTGGAAAAATATTTGATTTGACAAAGAGGGTATTGGGTGATTCCAGAGAAAAAACAAAGGCATCCAGAGACAAAGAAGTTCCTTTTTCTAATCAAGTCTTCAAAAATTGCTCATCAAAAGAAAAAAGAGGGAAAATCGGAAGTGTATTCGACATCCCGAGATTGAAAAATGAACCTATGGTGCTTCAAAAAGCATCTGATCGGGCATTAAGGAACTATTTCGGAGTCTCGGATTTAGGATTCATGATTTAAAGAAGAACGGCTGCCAGTTATATGGCACAGTTAGGGACTCGATCTAACTACACTGACGGTTAAGTGTAAATATAGAAGCCTAGCCGGAGATATCAGTTACTTGCTATCTATGACCGTTACGATTATATGAAAAGAGAAGAGAGAAAGCACTTCAGAAGGGGGCGCATTACTTGGATAACAATATGGTAACAGTTCTGTCAGGGTGTGATTTTATATTATCTAATCAAAATCATAAAGATTTGTATTCAATGTTTTACTTTACTTGAATTACCATTTATTTGTGGGTTATAATGGATTCAGTAAAGGAACTGGTCGATTAAACGACTTTAGGATGGGATTAATAGCCACCATGACTGAAATAGATACACTGAAGTGGTTTAACATCACTACTTGAGTGGGCAGACTGCCTCCGAGTTAATGAAAGACCCAAGATGAGTCGGAATTAACTATCCTTAGTCTCGAGATTACGATGAAAAAAATGAAAATATTTTTGTAAGCACATTGCAGACGTGGGGACGATAGTGCGATATTGTTTTCTTAACCATCTCATTGCTTGAGGCAAAAAAACCTAGCATATAGGCTAATTATGTCACCATATAGGACTCCTTTTAGAAAAGCTATCCTTCCTTTTGAACTTAGAAAACCGCTCAGCGTTAGAAGATTCTTGCCAAGAATGAATTTTAAGTAATTATCTTTCATTGCCCTCTTAATGTTTCAAAGAGAATTCATAAGCAAAAACATAAGTTAATTTAATTTAATTAAAATTTAAAAACCATGTAAAAATTTCAGAACAGTTAATAGAACTTTTAGCCAATAAGAAAACCCAAACATGGTTCAATCCAATAAAAAAACACAAAACTAAATCAAAATTATACAGAATGAAGAAACACGTGTAGTATACATTGTAAAGAAAAAAACACAAACGAAAAAAAAAAGTATACAACAAACGGATATTGCGTGGTAGTAATTTTTTTCAGCCACATAGTCTGAGCTTTTACAAAACAAGATGTGTAAATGTATGAACCAACACTTTTTGTGGAGGTTGTTTTGTTTTATAATGATGCACTTTAAAAGGTTATTAGAGGCAAAAATCTATCTATTATTTCAGAATGAAAAGAAAGATTTGCAAAAAGTTTATTAGGATGAAACATCTTGAATTATAAAATACAACAGGTGATCTTACTTAGCTTATTTGCCACTCAAAGGGGTTAAATAAAAGTACTTTTTTCGTTTGTGAAACACTGAGAAGGATTACCGAGATTAATGGTAATTCGATATAGATATAACTGAAGGGAGAAAGTCCATCATCATATTATTTTGATGATTTGGATTGGCCCAAAATGGTGAAAAAATTGAGTTATTGCGCTTACAAGGTTTATTATAGGGTTATCCTATGAAAACACGATGTCGATATATAAAGGAGGGGTTAGATAATTAATATCAAGTGATTCATTTTTAGAAGCATCAAATATAATATCCCTCAAACAATACTATTGACCTAATGTCTCCTAAGGACTCACCGCTAACACTTTCAACGCTGGCTACGCCATGCTGATGTTAAGACTACTCAGCGGTATGCCGGATTTACTGAATATGCGAAATTAGGATAGGTTGGAGAGTTTTTTCTAAAATTCTATAAAATAGAACTCTGGGTTTTCAATGAAATTGAATGCTAATACGAAGCTGTTTGTATAACTAGAACTTCTTATGTGTTAAGTGGTTAACAGCCCCCCTATATGGAGTTATGATTTTAGATGTTTATCAATTTCTACACACTAGCAATGAATGACGAAATTTTCCCACTAGAGCCGTTTCCTCACCTGTGTCATACCTTTCGAAGTTAATAAGTAATGAGCAATGTTTTATCAAAGTAGATAATATTTTCTGATATCAATTCAGTTTTACAAACTAAGCCGAATTACCAGTATTTAATTTGAAGCTGCGGTATTGTCTCGTATTTCCCCATGCTCTGAAATAAGCAATACTTTTTTATTTTTCCAGTATCTATTAAATGGATCCTTACTAACAATTTTAAATTTGTTTGAATCTCTTTCAAAACATTGCCTCGGAATGGTTCTGTAACTCCCAAAGGGATCATACTCAATCAAATACGGTTCTGCATGTCGTTGACTTAACCAAGCGTTCCGAATTCCTTCGAATTATTAATTTCTAATGTATTCTTCTTCTGTTTCCACCAATTTCAAAACTTGCGAACCAACTGAAAGGTTGCTTCTCCAATAAATTTTTTTTATTCAATACTGATGATCTTTGGGATCAATAAAGCTCGAATTTATAAGAACAGAAACCATTATCTCTGAATTAAAGATCCCTTAACTACAATCTTTTAATGACTGAATTTCAATCCAAATAAGGCTTACATATTGTTTCATCCCCTGATAGACATATTTTTATTCTCTTTCCTCTCCAGAGATTAACTTTAGTATCCAGAGGAAATACGATTCCAAAGTCCATCAGATAGCCGATAAAAACCGTCTTCTTATTGAACAGAGTGGCATCCTTTTCAGCCAGGTTTTCCCAGGATTTATCTATTCCATTCCTCTAAGGCAATTTTGAAACAGGATTCCCGCAGTAATAAATAATTGAATGCACAATTGTATTGTCCGTAAGTATTGAAATCATTACTCATTCCTGTGATACCTGTTCTCTTCTATTGATAGCGTCATCATCATTTTCCATTACAATCTATGTCATTCAGGATCGAGTTGATCAGCAACCTCGAATAACCAAGCTTTCAACTATGGAAAATGGCACGGTCAAAAAATCACTTAAGTGATTACCTGGTACTTACTTAAAAATTCCGTATCTTTAAAAAGTTTCCTTATTTGGAAATTACATCTCTTTTGACTCTATAGGGTGTATCCCAGAAAAATTTTGGGAATCTCAGATTCGATCCGCTCTCAGGATAGAATTATATATTTCAGTAAGCTCTATTTTGAGTTACACTTTACTCTATTTCCACCCTTTACTATGGAGATAGTAAAGCATCTGGCTGCAAGTGATTTCATTAAGGAACATGGGACATCATCATCTAGTAAAATAGAAAGAGGAACCCTTCAAAACTGGATTACTTATAGGATAATCTAAAGCAAGGCCTAGCTAAACTAATCAGAGCCATAGTTTGGTGTAGATAAAAAAAAACTTGCAATTCAGATGAGTAAAAATGAATTTTGGTTCTCATTCTGAGGCTTGTTACAATAGAGTTATTGGCATCCACCAATTAAATTTTGCTAAACAACGAATGCTATGGTCCAGCTCTCCATCTTTCTTCTGGCAATTATGGTGAACCTAAGCGATGCCCAAATTAGACCAGCTGAACTTCTACTTTCATTACTTTTCGGAATATACAGAACTCCACTCCCATTTTACATTTCGAGAAGTTCTATTCTCACTTTGTTAATAGATTCACTAATGATTTTGCCCAATTCTTCAGGAGTCCTCCGAAATATTACTGCGCTAAGTAACCATTTACTGAACAGGTCGGTCTCGATTTCATTGTTTATTAGAAATTGAAACTTAAACATGCTATATTAATTTTGATCTACGCCCAGTTAACTTTTGAAATTGTTGTAAAGTTCATACTTGAAAAAGTCTATCATTCTCAATCAGCTCTTCAATATGTAGTGTTAAAAAGTGTGCCAGACAATCTGAAATTTTTCAATAAGACCTAATTGATGACGGTTCCATTCTTTTACTTACAGGCTTCAAGCTTCCCAAATCTTTAAATTAGAACCAGATTTGCTATTCCAGCTATAACAGAATATACTTTGCTCGACAGAAAGCTACATTTTAACTGAGGTGACCAAGAACTCTCTTATTAGCTGAAATTATTCTCGGTTCATTTATTTCCTAATCCTTACTGAATTTCCCAAGTGCCATCAATTGGATTAATGATTTAGACCAAATTATGCATTTCTCTTTTTTTGGCTTGCTTTATTCATTTATCTTTCAGTAATTTAGCATGAGTTCTTTTTGGATAATTAGTTTTATGTCTCATTCGTCCTTTTTCAAAGTGTTCAGAGCGGATCTGTAATTTTTTAATAGTTCGAATCGAGCCTTGCCCTTTATGCGCTGTATAAAAAAATCAAGAGTTTCTCCATATGGAATCCTTTTAAGTTCTCTCGTTATACTGTTAAAGGATTCAAAAATCACTTCCGTCAATTTGAAATACTCTTAGTTTCAAGCACTGCGAATCTTCGTATCATTACCATATTAACTCAGCAGGGTAGTAAAAGGTTTAGTGAAAGTGCTAAATCCGGGCAAATTTTTCATAATAAATAAGGCATTAGAAAAGACGTAACGTATATTCTAACTATTTCCATCCCATCATAGATTAATTTTAGATAGTGTTTGAATCCCATCAATTGATACGAGCTATACAAAGGTAGACATGGGAATTTTCTTCATCGTAGGCCATGTTGTGAACATCACATAATTTGTTAGTACATGTCCATTCTCCTTCAGTATTCTCCGCCTTTGTTTTGTCACAAATGTATAATTCCGATATTATACCAATTATCACACCGAACAATTGAGTCCATTAAGCTCTAACCCTGTCTATACAAGCAGTTGCTTCATTGTACTTCCTATTAAAAACGCCCTACTCAATTTATACATTAATGGGGCACGTTCATCAATAATTCACTTCTCTGATCTTTACGCTTTCCTTTTATTGACTACTTTCCCTGCGAAGTGTCATGTAAAGGAGCCCATACCGGGAACAAAATTGAAACTATACATATAAGCGATCTATATTCTTGAATTTCGAGTTCTTCAATACAGTTAATAAATCTTTCAAATAGCTTCTTGATTTGAGTCTCTCCTACCCATATTGTTTAACAAATCCTATGAAGCTTCCATATGTTCAAAAAAGCGGACTTTTAGTTTCGACTAGAATTATCGACCTTAGTATTAATTTCTTTCCAATCCCTAATCTATAAACCTTTTCGCGTTGCGTTACCATAACATGACAAGCATTGATTAAGGTCTATGAGAGATCATCAAGTCGATTTTTTGAACGCGTATTCGAGTAAGGTTATGAAAAAGTAATCATGAAAATGGTATTCAAAAAATCTCGCCTCTTCTTACATTTAAAAGCACATTTCTCTTATTTACTTTCTGGTTTATTTTTTAATTGTATTGATATTCATTTTCATCTTCCTCTCTTAACTTATTCCAGAGTCTGTTTTCCTATTATATTTCTCTCCCCTTACTCCTATATCCACCAACTCCTCGGGTAAAAATCACTCTTTTAATGCACATTTCTTTTAGTGATATCCATAAATTCTTCTCATGAAAAAAATAATTCCAGCTGCTGCAATCATTGAAGTACTGGTTGAAGAAAATGTGTTTATCTTGGCCATTTTTGTCCTGATGATTTCTGTATTTGAAAAGCGTTCTCACTTTTCAAAACCACTTAGCGGCTTGCCTAATGGATTTACATTTGAGGATCGTCCCATATTGCAATTGGTTATTCATTTTCCAGTCTTCTTTCTGTGTTCTCTATTTGCTCTTTGAATTTTTCGATAAGCTAAGCTAACCCTCGTTGATCTGATTTTTTATTTGTAACAGCTCAAATAAATGCAACGTAACGGTATGTAAGCATTTCCGAATTCAATTCGATATAAAAGAGTTCAAATAAGAATCAATTACTTCTTCTCTTCTTGGATTCCTCTCTCTCTTTAACGAGCACAATGAAAAAAGATATTCCCCAAACTCATAAGCATACCAATCGTGTCCAAATTACTCAATAAAAGAAATAGCTCTGTCAGAAGATTACCCCCTTTGGGGGCAAAACAATTTCACCAAAAGAATTGCTCGCCATATTCAATTTTGATCTGGCCTCGACTTCTGCTTCGTGATAGTAGTAATCTTCTCTTTTCTCTGCCTTGTATTTTCGACATAAATGTCGCACCCCATTCTCTAGCATCTGAATTATTTTTGATATCCATGACAATAAAAGTGTATTTGCACATTGGCTAAACGAGAAATGTCTCGCTGCCGCCCCCATGTCGTTCGAGCTTCAAACAGTCTTCTGAAAGAGTCTATATCTTTAGATAAAGCAGTTTAAATCGGGAGAACTAAGAAATACATTTGTTCCTCCATGATTTATTGAACAAGTGAAGACAATTCAACAATTAAGCTGAATATCGTTTCATAATTTTGTCTCCTCAAATGATTGTTTAAGTGCTGCTTAAGCTAGAAAGGCCTCATGTCTTTATTTCCTGTTTGAGCTAGAAACAGAACTCGGAAAATCTTGTGCTCAAATGCCAAGTTCGAAAAGTTTAACAGTAGCTGCCATTTTTTTTTTTCTTTTTTCCTCTCTCGTTTTCTTGTATTTTTGTATTTTTGTTTTTTGTTCTTTAGTTTTTTGTTTTTTTTTATGTTTTTTGTTTTTTTTTTTGTTTTTTTTTTTTTTTTGTTGTGTCTTGTATCTTGTTAGTGTTTTGTGTTGTTTTTTTTTGTTTGTTTTTTCTTTGTTGTAATATCCAGGTAAAGAGCTAAGTAGCATAAACTGATTTTTCCTGCTCTTTTAAAACATTTTCGCGCCACAACTTTAGAGACTTCATGACTCGTCCATATTCAATTTTTACACAAAATTTCTGTTGGCTCATCTCTAAACTTATTATTTCGAATTAGTTCGCTTCTAATAATGAGCGAGATCAAGCTTGCCAAATCTTTCTAATCAAGCTTCCCGAATCCAAATTATCCAGCGAATTGCCATCTATAGGTATCAGCTGGTGAATAAACTGAAAGTCCAGCTAAAGAATCTTTGGATCTCATTTTGTTCCTGTACCCCTTTATATGTATATCAGATAAGTGCGGTATTGGAATTCTTTCATTGATTAAATCATTCAAATCAATAGTCTTCTGAATTTCAGAGATATTCCAAGCATCTCTATCACTGTGGTCACAATGTTCCAAGAATTCCGTTGGATTTCACGCCGATCCTTGCAAAAAGCAACGCTTTACTTACACCACTTACATTCTTGATATTATTATTAGGACATTAATCAGTTCTCTTATAATTCGAACAGGTATAAAGAACAATTCCTTTACTTTCGTACCTCTCTAATGGATATTCTTTTCTCTTATATGGCTACAGGATGGCTACAACTTTTGAAACCCTCAATTTATCACCAAAGGCTAGACTTTCTAGTAATAGAGAGGTTAAATAATTTTCATTCCTGTCTTGAGCATGTTCCGCAGCATTCTCCTATAGCATCCCCAATATTTAAAAATCAGATTTCTACTGAATTGATTTTCGAATACCATCTTATAGCTTGCTTGAATTCTCAGTATTAAATGTTTTAAAAGAATTCTTCCTTAATATTGTTGCCTAGCGTAACATTGGATCAAAAACTCTCTACAGGCTAATGTATTTGCGATATGAACTAAAGCTCTTTTGGTAAATGCCTGTACTATTTCTGGGATCGATAAGACACCGCTCCAAACAAATCGCAAACAATACTACTTTATTATCTTGACAGTTTCTGCTAGGACTATTTAAGAAAAACTGTGTTTACCACTCAACCATTAGCGTTAGTAAAACCGGGGTATCATATGAAATAAAAGCTTAAAGGCATTTTCCTGCTGGATCGATAACTACTTTTTCCCTATATTCTGAAAGACTGCATGGACATGGACGCAAGTCGCTTTTCTCAGAAAGAAATTTCTAACAACCAAAATATCAACCCTTCTAATAATATTGTTATTTGACCCGGCATTTAACTTGCCTTATCTCTGGCTAGTCTTCTCAATGCTCCCATCTTATTTTGCAATTGCATCGTTGCGGAAAGCGACCATACAACCAGTTCTCGCTGATATTCTTTTTCTTTATTCGATAGGTTCCCTGTAAACCAACAATTGACATCTTCTACCCAAAGTGTAGGTATATAAGCTGCTGTCTTCTAAATCAACACTCGCTTATTGTATCAGGCTTGTTTTATTTGCCGCTCCAGTTAATTTCATCGACTTCTTGCTATCCCTGTAGAGCTTTCTTGGAAATCATTATAATAAGGGCGATTAGTTAATCAGTTTCAAAACTAAGCTTTACGTATGCACTTCATCAACCCAACCTCAAAAAACTACATATCTTTATAGGCTTGCAGCAAACTTAGTTAATAGTTCTTCTTAGCCGTCACTCGCTCTAAAATCAACTTCACTCTTGAAATTTAGAATATTGAACGGATATTACTATCTTTCCTTCTTTAATGAGGGTTAATTCTCCATCAATAAAGTGTTGATCTGCTATTTCTACAGTTCTGATTTGGCTTTTATTCGTCTCGACTGGGACTTAATCCCTCCACAGCTTTCCTATTGCAATTTTTTCATGAAGTAGTAGCTGCATCTGATTTTCCTAAGCTATCCAATTCTGTGATTCTGTCCATCCCTTTGAGCTCTTACAGATTGATTCTCTTTTTTGCTCTTACCCATTAGTTTGAACATTAATTATATTGATTATAGATTTAATATCTAGTATTTTTTTTATTGTAAAATGAAATATATTCGTGATATTTGGATTATATTATTTTTAACTTAACAGGTAACAAGAAGATGAGACCGTAAGACAGGTTATTTCGCAAAGAAAAGGTATTAAAAATCCCAATAGATGATACCTTTAAAGTTTTTTATTGGACACTTATTTTTGCCCTGTGGATTCACGTTTACCTTTCGTTTATCGATGGAGTCATTAAGGAATTCTTGATTGGGGATATTGATCTATCTTCCTTCAGCTAACAACAAAATATTCTAGATATTTACATGCCGATAAAAAAATTTCCTTCTGATTACCCAAATTATAGCTTTCGGAAATGTTTTACAGGGATTTAAATAAAAAAAAAACTGAACTTAAATCATCTGTACTAAAGTGTTAGGTAGAAACGAACAAATAAGAAAAAAATTTCTTTAAACCCAAAAAAAAAATACAGAAAAAAAGCTGATAAAATATGTGAGATTAGGACAATTTAATAAAGTTGGATTGCTACTTACATTTCCCTTACACTCCACAATCTGAAATCAGCTATGTATTGATTCATGGGGGGAGGCTTTCATCAATACATAAGAACTTCCAAACAAGAAATAAACGGTTTATTCTATAGTGAGGAAAGGCAGAGGTTATTCTACTTGTTACCGCTTTATTAAAGTGCCATACCGCAGGAAAAGAGCATGAAAGAGGAGTGCGTTGATGAAAATATATCATTTACAATGAATGCTTAAGATAACCCTACCAAAACACTTGATTTTTCAAGGCAGCTTATTCAACAATGTTAATGAAAAATTTCCCCTATGAAGTTAATCCAAACGTCTACCTATTCTTTTTTTGCTTGTAAGTAAACAAAAATGTAGAAACCTTCTATTAGTTTCATCACAACCCCTATAAGAAGTTGCCCTGACTGTGATAAGTTTACCTACTGGTAATTTTTCCAACATTAAATTCATAAATCTAAAAGAGGAAGCTCTCGACCTTCTCTTACATCATCCGACTCCTTACCCGCTTTACTTGATTCTTTTTTCGAGTCACTTTTTGAGAAGCCCCAAGCCAAACACCAGGCTACAGGAACCATCATTAGGAAAGAGACAATATCAAGGTTGGTTTCGCCAGTCTTTACAAGCAAATCTCCGACCATCCCATCCACATGTCTCCGAATTTCTCTGCCACATGCTACTGCTAGGGAAGCAAAGACCGAGATTATCCAAATTACTAGGTGAATATTAATTTTGTATTGTAAATTGATTTTTCATAAGTGCCTCCTATAAATTATTATCATTAGTATTGATACAGCAAATTCTGCTACTGTTCATTTAACATGACAAAGACAGAAGCCGCTGATTAGTTTCAATCATTCATTAGAAAGGGCAGAAAAGTTCAATTTTACCGACGCCATCTTTCATCGTCCAATCCTCCAATCGGATTTCTTAATTCTGAATGGCTCAAAAATATTTCATACACCTTTGAGCGGAATGTCCATTATTGGATGGCTAGAGTAGTGTGAGTCTAATATAATTCTGGCTTCTTTCCTTGCCGGGGTCTAGTCTTTGGCCTAAAAGGTCAAACTGGTATTCCACCGTTTAAGGAAATAAATCACCAGACTCTGTTTTGCAAATGTACGCGCCCTAACTCTCATGTTTCCAGTCCAGTAACATCAATCATTCGGTATATTGGGCAAAAAGTTACTTACTTGAGTAATTATGGGACAAGGACTTAGGAAAGAGAAACTTTGATATACGGGTAGATTTTATTCATGTTTATTAGTTGTATTTTGAGTAAGATTAAAAATTGCGCACAGTTGAGGCAATTTGCAAATTATTCTTTTCCCTTTGGGCATTCTTCATTGTTATGGAAGTAACCATGTTAGAGTTATTTGGAGGTCGGACACTATTATCCTGAGGGAAGGGGGCTGAAGAGAAGAGGAACTGGGCTTATCTCAGAGATTGAACTGCAGCCAAGTTTCGGCCATTTAACCAGAGAGATGGATGTTGATAAAGTGGAAAGAAGAGGAAGAGGGGCTTTCCATCTTTGGATTTTTCTAATTAAAAAGATTGCTCCCCTTTCTTTAAAAGGAGTTCTGGGCAAGATCCTTTTTTCTTTCCTTCTTTGGGTTGGTAGTT
>Ga0163217_1056284_pt1 | contig 12564 bp, 3 predicted proteins | sample SynspAceP_FD_185933 | JGI IMG/M metagenome (GOLD analysis project Ga0163217, IMG submission 185933) | Saline lake microbial communities from Ace Lake in Antarctica - Synechococcus sp. Ace-P (PacBio error correction) | ecosystem: Environmental > Aquatic > Non-marine Saline and Alkaline > Saline ... | reverse complement strand
GCTACCCTACTTCTTTACTGAAAGGTAAGGAATTGCCCAAGAATTTGGCTTTCCAATTGGTTATCAGGGTTCATATAGCCGCTTGGTGGGGCAGGAGTTCCATAGTTGTACCAAGCAGAAGATTTTGATCGAGCTACTAAAGCCTTGGATTGAAAAATTTCTCACTATTCACGAGGTTGATCGATCGATAAAGCCTTAATGGGCTGGAAGGAGTACGGAATTGAGATTGTTAAGGAGATAAGAATGACAAAACGTAGGTTCATTAATCTGTACCAATTGAAAAAATAGGACCTATGGGAGAATCCATTACCGGAGGGGACTCTAATAACTGTAGCGCCGGCTATTGACCTTATCTGACAAGTTAATCCTTTCCAGAGGATATGCGGGATTTATGGCCATTCAATATGAGCAACGTTAGTATCGGAGATTATTTGCAGGGGGATTGTAACGTGCAGCTTTGCGGTAATAGTCCAAGATGAAAAAAGGGAAACATTATTGCTAATAGAAATTAAATCTCTAGGGGTTTCCCGGATCCTCTGCGTGGCTTCCAAGGCCACAGATAATCTATCGCCTCAGATTGCCGCAAACTGGCCATTGGATATAATTAAATGAACTAAGATCAAAGTTACAAAATCTACGTCGGGCTTATTTGTAACCTACCCTTGGATTTTATGATTTATTTGTAAAAATAAATTCCACGATGGAAATTGGTGATAACATTTCGAAAGTTCGGATAGGAACTTTAGACTTAACAGATGACAGTCTCTTGAGAGAGACCGGAGGTAATGGGCATTGGTCGGTCATATTCCAAGAAGCCCTGCACAAAAGCTTAACAGTCGCCGTACACTTGGTTACATTGTACGGAGAGACTCATAGAAGACCTGAAGACGACTTGTGCGGATTCGCACCACACCAATTACTTAGGGGCTACTCGTGCAATCACCCCAACAAGGACTCATCCATTTTTAACGCCCATAGAGAGTTTTAGGAAATACAAAGAAATCAGACTACACAAACCTACAAGAAGGCGAGTTTGAAAGTGCAAAAAAAAAAAACGCACCTGTTAAAGAAAGTCTAAAAGGATGGAGGTCACCACGATTATAGATTGAAAAATTTAAGCGAATATATCTAGTGCCAACTTACTAAAGATTGCAAGGTTGGGGACCGGGGTATTTGTCCAATTTGATGCCATACAAAAATGGGCCATGAAATAGCTAGCCAGAGCCCTTACTTTTTTCAAACAGAGAAGTAATTGAGACATGGATTAATGGGAAGTCACAAAAATTGGACAATGGTGTGATGTATATTAAAAAGCAATAAGTACAGAAGAAAAGGGCTTTTTTATATTGTCCACACTCTCATGTAAAGAAAAGCTTCAAGATTCACCACACCACCCGACTATAACCATATCGCACACATATAAATCTAAAGATTCTTTCTCGATTAGAAGAAGAGAAATGTGCTCCCACAGACTCAAAAATATAGGGGTTTAGGCAAACTCGCTCAAGATCGGAATAGAATACAGCTCACTTTCTATGCTATAGAACTTGTAATCGTAAACACAAAGTAAATGAAGTTGAAAAAATAATGAGGAATAAGACGCTGACCTCGCATATCAATTTTTTCATACATTTTAACCGTACAATCTCGTCAACTTAGGGAGTCTCTCTAATTCGCTCCTGGTTGGTCGGCCATGATGTGTGAGAATCTATACAATTCGGCCCTAGACACCTGTGCTTGCCAATAGGTGAGAATTCACCAACAGTCGTGGGTCAGTAGTGTGTTCTCAATGGCTCATGACATCTCACTAGAACTATCACTTTCTTACTTCTTTAGCTCTCTTTGATATAAGCGAGGGTATGATCGCAAAAATAGAAATCCGGATGGAAGAAGATTATGTTAGAGAGAACGACAGTTATCTGTATTAACCTCGAATCTGGAAAATACAATGAATCTGAAGTTCAGTTACGGGCTTCTTTTCTTCATTATCGGTTTCCCAGGCAAGATACCGTTATAGGGGTATAAGGCCGACGGTAAACCAAATGTTAAACGGCGCCTTCTTTCAGTGGTTTGTTATACTCACGTAAAGTAGAAATGCTAGATTCTGACTCTCATCTCTGCTGGTTTACCATCGGGCTATGCTATTGACTCTATTTTCCAAGATTATGAGCAGCATACGACAATCCCAATCCGCCGAATGTGGAAGTTTAATTGAGAGCGATATTAGGCCCAACTCTAATCAGTTGTCCGAATGCTCGCCATCACATTTGTTAACCCTTGAAACAGTTTCTACAGATTTTGATATCTCAGCTGTACAAAAGAGTTTATTTTGAGCCCGTGATGCGCACTATCTTCTTTGAGAGCCTTTACCACTAACATCTGTTTTATGTGTGTGTAACCGCTAATCAACTTTGGGAACTTGCCAGTAATAATTATAATTAAGTAATCAGACGAAAGGAAAGCTCGAAGAAGGTTGTCTACTTAGGTCTGAGCATTCCCGTAACAAAATGGTGTATCAACTTGGGAGGACAAACGGCCACATTAAATTGTGCTTTGAAAAACACATGTCGACGATAGCAAACATATGGACACAATTTGAAAATAAAAATTGCTCTTCATATCGCCCACTGAATCTCTTCCACCTTAATAAGAGGATACTGAAGCTCATATTATAGACCATCAAAAAAGACGTGGTGAGGACTGTAGCAAAGCCTCAAGAGCCGATTGTCGAGGATAGGGTCTTCTCTTCTATATCTTTAGTTATCTCGAACAATTAATTATTCATTAATCTCCCACTCACTCATTTTGTCAAGTTCTTGGTAATAACCTCAATTTCGCTTTCGGGCTCAACCTTCAAGCATCATAATCCCCGAGCCGAAAAACAGCGAGAAGCCTTGGGCTTTCAAGACATCAGTTGGATTTCCCATTTTATCTCGGTAAGACCCAATCATATGTATTTGGCGGGTGGACAAAGGAAATGAAAGATTTGTGCATCAAACAACGGAAGAGTTGAATTCTTCCAGTGATATGATCAGTGTTGTCCAACTTTACCCAAATAGTGACCACAGCTATTTCAAATACAAAAAAAAACTCGTCATACTTTATATTGTCAGTCTGATAAAGCCGCGACCTATTTGCGGTGCCTTCTAGAAGCAACATAGAAGAAGCCGAGTTGAGCCAATGCATTAATATTGCGCCGACTCTCCAAATGCTGCTTAGCGACGAAAGCCCGAGTGGATTGTTTACATCTTGTATAATCAGTGGTATTCCGCAAATTGGACTCCGAATCAATCCAGACTGAAATACAGGAGTCCTCTTGTTTATAGGGTAACTGTCTCCAACATTCAGCTGTCCCGGGAGATTTATGTATCTCTCACTATAAAAAGATCTGTTACCTCTCTGAGAACCACAAACCGCTTATTAATCTATCCCATACAGCCCTTCAGGTGGAAGATCTCTTCTGCACGCATATCCGTTTGTGCAAAACAGCCATCGCCCAGAATTATAAGCGCCACACATAGAGACATAACGGTAAGGTGAACGCTCTAGAGCATGAGCCTGTGTCACAAACAACCGACTTCAAGCCACTAGGGCGTCGGATACAGTTCAATTTAAGCACCTTCCACATTCCGCGCAATTAAGCGAGGAACATTGTTTATTTTATAGCAGAGCTACCCTTACTCGAGTCATTCCAGAAACTCGTACTCCTTTTATAGCGGAATATGCGACCTGGATAGAGCAACAGTTATAGCTTCAGATTATCAACACCTGACAGGCCCACCACCCGAATCTAGAGATTCTAATGCTGCTGGTTCTTTCGCAAGATTAACACTTAAGAACGCGCCTCAAAACATACGCCATATTATACATAATTAGTGCCAATAATCCACAACTGAAGTAGATGGTACAGCCATATATCGCTACAATGAAAAACGTAAAAGCCAACTGGGTTATTAATTCTGCACTTTACCATCCATAATTCTTTGCGAAGAAAACACAGCGTCATTAAGAGTCTGACGATCCCACAATTCCAAATTTACATACCCATTACCGTCAATCGTTGCAGCCAACTTCCGCTTCCAGTTTTGGCTTGGAAATCTCTCAAATTGTGTCCGCTCTCGAATGAAATGGACATTCATTTTTTATTGTGTTAGTGCTCAATCCGCAGTAATTACTCCGGGTAAGAGATACGGGGGATATATCGCACCTCAATCGGTCTTTTTCGTATGTACAGAAATGACATTCCTATAACATGTGGGTGACACGCTGATCTGTCTGGGACATCTTATACGAATAAACCACCCTTATGTCGCACAGCTCTAGAACGTAAATGTGAGTTTAAGAGCAACACCACACTCACTATACAATTACTCTAACTACGGCAAAAGATTCTTCTCACTTGGGATATAAATCATATTATAACTTTTTAGGCATACGTCTGTACTTACTATTTTATAAAAGGTCTCCGTATCGACCTGATTTCAATGGTTTTTTGGGTCGGTACAAATCCTTCTTTCTTCTTGGTAAGCACCGCCTTTTATTATACTGCATAGGTCCGCTCGAAATAACAAGCGCTATTGCTAAAGATCTCACACCTTCCCCATAGCTACCGTGCGGTCCGTACAGCCTGTCTTCTTTCTTCGTCTGTACTGGCTTCTTATATTTTACAAGAAAAAAACACTGATGTAGTGTCGCCAGGGGCACCCATGAACGAATGCGATAAGCACCCCATTCCTCCGCTGAAGAGTCAAATTTTTTTTTCTTGATCTTTGTGAGTATGTGCACCACAAAGTTCTTTCGCAATTACTTATGTGACCAAATAACTCTCGCAAACCTCATTTGAGGGATTTCCTTCGCTGTTGAACGTGGTCATGCTCTCGGTTTCGATTATTTTCATGTGAGATATGTTGCTTATTTTTAAGGTACCAGTTTACAATGTGCTCCCTCTGTGCTTTTAGTAAATTATTTTCAAACATAATCGGCAATATTAAATACGAGGTCTTTTGTCCTAAAAACAGTGCGCCCAATTCCTCCTCCTACCATTGCGATCGTGCTTTGCTCCGAAGTAATTGTTGCTAATCCCAGAATACGGCTCTCTACTCGCCGGTGGCCTCTTGTATTGATTACCAGATATCTCCCTCCGCCGAAATCTTATCGTGTTTTGGTCACTTTAATGAATACTAAAACTCTCGACATTGCTACATCTGTCTACTTTTCCCGTGTCTACCACACGATCATATTTCTTTTATGGTATTACCGTATCTCTGTTCTGCCCCTTCCATCATAAATACACTACATGTGATAGACGAGCCAGGTCCATACACGAAAGTCATTCCCTTTGTTGCCCATGATGCTCCACTGTCGCCCCGCGTGTATTCCATGATATTGTTTATGCGCCTGCTGCGACGTGGTCGCTGACTTCTTCGCTTTATCTCGTAATATGAATCGCCAGTAGCCCTCATCCCTTCTCTTAAATCTTTCTAGTATTTCACCATCCCTTCCAAAGTTCCTGTGCGCTTAACCTTGTTCATCTCGGTGTTCTCCTCAGTCTGTGCCCTGAAATCCTAATTACGCCTGTGTGCCGCAGGCAGTGACTCGATTGTGTTGGAAGACTCACTGTTCTCAGTGTTCGTGTTAGTATAAATATAAACCTAAAAATGTGGCAAATTGATCATTATAGCGCGCCGAACGCCTGAGTCAGAATACTGATCCATGTTATCAACATGACAGACCTATTCCACGAGAATAAGCCCTTTTAGTAGTACTTAGGAGGAATATTGTCCTGTTACATTGTCATAAAACGATAGTTTTGAGCTTTCTCCCATTATAGTGTTACCGAACTGAGCATATCTCGCCGAGGGTCTCAAAATAGACACTTTCGTGTATTGACCATTAACATTACAAATACAACAAGGAATATTAGCCTAGTATGGTGAGCTTACTCCTTTATGTTCTTTGCTTTCATATGTCTAGAAATAGTGGTGTTGTGATATAATGATAGCGCTTGGCAAGCAGCATGCAAACAACCCCGCCTCTAATTCGTACTCATGGTGTCGACGTAGAAAAAAATTCAGTCCAGATTCCTGTACGAGTTATTAAACACAAGAAGACCTTCATCGTTAAGGCAAGCTAAGACACTAAGCGTCAAACCAACAAAACATGATGTTCTCCTTTCACAAAACGCAGACACTGGCAAAGTATCTTTCAATCTATTCACTCCTCGTGGCTAGCGTGAGTATTTAATAAAATTTGAAATAGCCCCAAAAGAAAATTATTTCGCTGCCCATTTCATCGTTGTGAATTTGTTACGCTGATGACTCTGAATCTGGAAAAAACCTACACAATCTTCTCAATTGAAATCAATATGTCTTAAGTACCCTGAGATATAACAAAATATACACATTCAGTTCATGATTTCCATCACTTCGCGCTGTCATTGTGTCGGCGCACACTGATCACAACAAAATAATATTAAGACCACCATTATCACACCTTTTCGTTTAACCGATAAAGCCAATAAGTTACGCTTGAAAAACTGGAGTGTTATTCAGTCATGTAGGGTATTAGTGATGTTTACGATCCAACGTGTCGCCGTGGCAAACTGGGTGCCGTGGAGTAACGCTTCGGTTTGCTACTTATATTAATGCAAGTAATGTAATATTCGCAAAATCTGGGCCAAGAACATCGCCGCCAAAAGGACCTGCCCTAGAACCATTTTCCTAAATTTAAACCTAACGTTATCCTCATACAAAGCCCGGTGAAAACAGTTTTTACAACAGGGCTTACTCTCGTCTCCTACAACAGGTAAAAACTAATTGTTGTTGCATCCAAAAATCCTTACGGATAATTCTGATGACGCCGTGTCGGCCGCTTTACCGCCAGGCCAAACGCGGTTACATTAAAAGCCAACTTCTCTGTCGTCACTTTAGAGGAAGAACACATGCAATAGGATAGTAGTGTTTTTCACAATTTTAGACTAGGGCCTCCTTTGGGTTATAAGGTCATTAAAAGATCTGATTCGGTCTGGCATTAGTTCCATAAAGCTTAGAGTATGAATTAAAATTTAGCCCAGGTTTTCAATGGTTTCACTTTCTGTGGCGTAATGTGGACGCAATATGGATCTTGGCTCTTGAATGTCTGGTGTGTAGTCGCCCTTACGCTTTGGTGGCCGCAGGCATAAAAAGGCCAACTGGTTGATTTGAGCAATGCAAATGATGGCACACCACTGCCCGAGCCCCCGGTAACCATCAAATAGGCGCTCTCGATAATTATGTTCCGCTATGTATCCTATGGTCTATATTTTGTTTCACACTTTGATACTTTGTGTTGAGTGTGCGTTCACAAAGCGAAGATAAGGCAAATGAGACGACCATATATACTTGAGCGTACCGATTCAAAGGTTTCTGCGCGCAGCTTTACACTAGAAAACCGAACGTTTGATAGAAGAAACAAAAACAATAATAGCTTAGTTTATTTTCTGAGATGCATATAATCCAAAGGAATATGGATATTATTTGATTAACATAGAGCACTAGACGGAAATTTTACCAATCCGTACCAGCCACCTTGAACATAATAAGGTAGAACGATGGATGTTGGATAGTTCCAAATTCAGTTTAACTATAATAGTTCCGATGGCTCAGCTTAAGACTAAAGTGAGGGACATGCCGTGACGTAGAAAACCGTATATTATAGGTATGTATATGATTGCTCAGACCAACTAAGGTTAGTCTCAAACGCAATCCACAATTTTGGTAACTGTCAGCATTATTGACTGGATTGAGTTGTTTTAAAACTATATAATCACGCACACTTTCATATTTCAGAAAGGGCTGCCTTATTTATACCCGAAGGAGAGAATAAATATGAACGAAGATTACCGCAGAGAAAGCCAACCAGTGACATCGTGGTAAAGATGCTTTTCGATGTCACGCTAACATATCTGAACCTTCTCATAACAGCAAGCTTGAGAAGATTCCTTATAATGATGTGTATTCGTGCCACAAATTTTTCGTTAATTTTGCCGTTTTTCTAGTTTTTCCTACGGACTATGCCCTGCACCAACTTCCCGCCAGTCTTCCCATCCTAAACATCCGTAACTTCTCCATTTTCAAATATCATTATCGATATGATGAAGATACCGGTAGAAATAAATACAACCTGTTCGCACTAAATGGAGGATTTATGGTTTGAGCTTCTGCTCCTAGGTCCTTTGATTGCATGACGCATTGTTTCTTCGCGCTGATTACTTAAAATCTGAGTGGGTGTCTAAGCTCTCTTTTTGATGTCGCTCTGGTACCGTGCCTTTTGTGCTGAATTCTATATAAACCTATTTCTTCCACAACACTGGTCCAGGTCAAATATTCCAAAATCCTTTCTGGAACATGGCCGTGCTCAAGCGCTTCGCCCAGGCCGCATTTATATCATATGAGACGCACATAGACTATGTTTCTCAGCAGGTTGATCGATAAAACCTACGACTTCACTTTAATACTAAATTCAGTTAAGTCAATTGCCCGTACCTGCCAAAGAATTACAGTATTCAAGTGAAGTGCTTCAAAATTTTATTTATTTCCACCTTCAGATCTTCTTCATCCCTTATCTCCATACCGTTTTTTCTGTGATTCTTGTGATTTTGCGCAAACAAATTGAATTTTCGTCCATTCAATCAATATTACCCCAGCGCTGTGCGGTTAATGGCTGTATTTGTTTACATCTACTTCCATTAACCCAAGTATTCTGGTGTTTGCCCATATTTAAGGAGTAGCGTTTGCTTTTCAATTGCGTTGGCCCCAATCCCTTCTTCTCTTTTGTGTATCTTCTCACTGTGTTTGCTCTAGTTAGGGAGAGGAAGTACATCGATAGTCACTATCGTTTTTTGCTCAACCCCAAAAACCAACAATGGTGGGTTATGGTGAAAGCACAAATCCGTACAGCGATGTAGAACCCCGATTGGCGGCATTGTCGTAATTTGAGTATTTGATAGTTTAGGTACGAGTAATAAAGTGCCCAGAAAAGTATTTTGTGGTTGTCGCGCACACAAATTTACGAGTCACACATATATAATTAGGGAACCTGTGTGAGAACCAGCTTTAACTTTCCAGTTGTTGCTGCAGCCTCGAAGGAAAAAAATTTGAGCCTACTTTCATAGTTTGGATAGTTTTCTCACTCTCATATAGGAAAAGTCTCGACTTAGATGTGACGTTCTCGATGAGCGTTTATTCATAACACGACACTCGTATTTCCAGCTGCTTAATCGTTTTAAGTAAAAAGCGTCATGTACCAGGTAAGCACCTTACGCTTGCTTTTTGATTTCGGTAGAGGTCTTCTTGGTTTTATTAATGAGGCCTTTTATGCACCGCTCACCCCATAACCAATCGTGATTGGACCGCGTTTTTGGTGTCCTATGTTGAGGATTCATGTGTAAATCCCTCAGCCACTGTTAGGTGGGACCCTTGGGATCAGCCCTGTTTACAGCCGAGTCTAGAGCGGAAGAGGAACGGCACAACTAATATAGGGAACCTATCGAAAAAAATAAAAGACAGCCATGACAAAACCTAAGCCTCAGGTATAAAGATCCCCTGTGCCGTTGTACCAGAGATTTTGATTGATGTCTTAATTTGAAATTGAGTTTATAGAAAAGAACGAATGTTTAACCGGCACCTTTTCCCAGTCCGTAACCACTTCGGATGTACACAGGTCCCTATGTTACTGGCTTCCAGTTCGTGCCTTATGTTTCCATAGACTTTCCTGTAAATTGGGATGGGCAACACCTGCAAAATAAGGGCACTACTATGTGTGGTTCAAAGTGTACAGGTTTTGATATATTCCGAAAGGAGCCCTCGTGTACCAGATATAATTACCTGATTTGATTGTGGGTCTGGGTGACCGACAACATGGCTTCTTAGTCCTTTTTGCCATCCCCATCGGTATCAAATTCAGTCTTCAACCCATAATATGCCATGTGTGGTGGTCCATGTTGAGTTATCGTCACTAAAAACAGTTTTGACCTGTGCATTGACATTCCACCGTTCTCGAAAATAAATCTTTAGCGTCAATGAGCTTATGTTTGTTTTATTTGAAGCCAGGATAAGTTGTCACCTCTTTTCTGGTGCGCTAACAGAGTGGAATGACAGAACTCCAATAATAAAGTAAATAGAAACTCGTGGTATTTGGAATGTTTTCGAAACAGTCTCTGCTCATTCAATCGTTCATTAAAACATTAATATTATTAGAATGTTTTATTGAGTTCTATGTAAATAGTGATTGAGAGGTATTGGTTTTATGGCTTGGTCTTCTCGCACTTTGCCATTTTTGACTAAGGCTGAATAGTTGCCGTCTTTCCTTCCATATTGAATCTACTCTTCATTTTTGGGATAAATTAATTTCTTTTTCTAATTTTGGAACATTATCCTGTTTTTTAATTAAAAACAAAAAACTCCAATGGACTCTCACATATTTGCTGCGACATATGTATTGAGTGCTTTTTTATAAGCTGTGGGTTTGGGCATGTATTAATGGCCCTAAAGTATTTGTATGATTTTGATCTGGGAAAATATAGTTTTCGTGTCGGCACCCAGATACTAGCCCTAAATAGAAAATGATTATTTTAGTCAATTATATTATCATATTTTATTTGATGTCTGAATTATAACCTCTCATTTTTATATTTTTTATTGGTTAGTATTTTTAGTCTACAGCAACTTAAGTTTCTTTAGAGGTCTTTGATATTTTGTAGTCCTGTAATAATGTGTATTGTCAATCAAGATTCCATTTCGAATTTAGATTGAAGTGTTTTGATGACATATTATGTTCCCCAGTCTCTCAGTTCTATGGCTGTGGACTATATTAATCCTCCTTAAGGACTCCTAACAATTAGTGCCTCAATCATTGGCGATTATGGGCTTGTAAATTTATGGGACAACCGTTTTAGGTAATTAAACCAAAACATTCATGATTAAAGGAAAGGACGAATTTGTTCCAGCTTTTATCCTAATATTCCTTAATAAAATTCTAAAAATTCAACTTTGTACTCTATAATTGATCCTTCTTCCTTAGTCATGATTTAAAGAAAACAATCCCAAGTACAATTTGATAAGCGTAAGGGATGTCCCCATAAAACCTTGGCCTTGTTTTATAAAAAATAGTTTCGTTTCTCTCTAAAAATATATATTTGGTTGTTTTCTTTATATTTCTTCATTCCCCACGCCTTTAAAGCGGACACCTTAATTGTGTTTTTTCTGGGGTTTATTTCGAGGTAAACTGTGCAATATTCATAGTTAGGAAATGAATTCATATGATCATTGCCATAAGTAAAGATAAAGCTAGCATCCCTTGTAAAACCGTTGCAACCCAACTCATGATTTTAGCATACAAGGAACCCCCTTTAAGTCCTCTTAGTTATTTCCTAGTTCATTCGATAAAGCGTGCAAACCGTGCCCTGATCTGTCCCTTATTGTAGACACGTAACGCTTTTACATCTCTATTCATTGCAAAAACGTAATTTCAGGAATGCTTTTGTAGTACAATTCTAGGTAAGTCCCCTTTATCCATTCCCACACGACACTCAAAGTTATCTTTGCATAAGTAATAAGGTTCCAAATGCACTGTTTTTAGTAGCTTTGTACTGTGTCTGCCATCCTTTGTTTCAGTCTTTCACATCTATTTTGTCGATTATCTGAGGTGGTTATGCTTGGGGATTAGTTCAATTTGGGTGCTAACCTAATATTGCAATTAGCTCCATTATTCAACCAGTTTGTCTTGTACCATTCCTATATGGAGCCTGCGAACCTAAGGGCACATCCGTAAAGGTGCCGCATGCCACAGCCTACAAAAAAATATAATTCTCCCTTAGTAATTGCAAACTATTCAAGTTTTTCTTTGCCGTAATTGATTCTTCTTGTATTTTGTTAGATTTTCATCAATATCTTTCCCTTGCAGCCATGTCTTTACCTGGGATTAGTGTGAATCTATTTAAAAATATAATAACTCATGCCTATTCCTGCATTGCCATTTCTTAGTGTAATTTGTTTCTAAGTTTATTCGAGTTGTCGAGAAGCTTTTATGGCCCGGGCAGGTGAGCTATTTAAAATTGGGGTGTCTTTATTACTTTGCCTTAATGAGCAACCGATAGTCAGTAGTGGGTAGTGCGCCATAAATGTAATTAGTGTATCACTCTAGTGGGTTGAAGGAGTATAGAGCGGCTTGGCGTTTGAAATTCTATATCTGTCCAATACCTCTTTTATTGGTTGACCCATGGATAAAAGATTGTACGCGGGTTAATTCATCTTTTATCAATAGTGTGCCGCATAAAAAACCGTTCAGTTTTCGTTCCTGACTGCCCAATGTCGCGTAGCGCGTGGGCGTAAAAATCTCTCTTCACACCATTAATGCTAGAATGAATTAGTTGCTGTATCGCCTTAAAGATCCATTTACGTCGAATTATTAATATGCGTTAATTAGCCATCTCGGTGTGTAGTTAAGCATTGATTTTGTCACCTCAAAGTTGTCGCTTTTTTGTAATAGGCAACAGCTCGCACGGAAGGTGTGTAATTATTGTGTGTG
>Ga0163217_1076606_pt1 | contig 12565 bp, 7 predicted proteins | sample SynspAceP_FD_185933 | JGI IMG/M metagenome (GOLD analysis project Ga0163217, IMG submission 185933) | Saline lake microbial communities from Ace Lake in Antarctica - Synechococcus sp. Ace-P (PacBio error correction) | ecosystem: Environmental > Aquatic > Non-marine Saline and Alkaline > Saline ... | reverse complement strand
ATGTGATAACAAATGTTGAAAGGGTAGAAGAAAGTGATTTAATAAAGTGAAAAAAAAGATTAAATGAATTAACATTGAGAAAAAGAAATTGATAATTATAATAACAAAGAATAAATAAAGATAAGCAATTAATAAGTTAATTTTGATAATTGGGATAAATGGTTATTGATAAGATTTGAAAAGAAATAAAAATTTGATTTAGTATTAAAAGATATTGAAAATGTAAGTGAAAAGAAAAATATAAATTGATTTTGTTAAAATTAATTACATTTTTATATAGAAAACGTTATACCGAGAAGGTTTAATGAATTAAAATAAGATAAAATCTGATTGTTGATAAAAATAAGATAATAATATATTTAAAAACAATTGAAGTTACTGATTGTATAAAATTTAATGATAGGAATAAATGTAGTATTAATGATTGAATATAAAGGTGGGTTGAATTAACTTAAGAATTAATTTAGGACATGAAAAGAAAAATTTAAAACATATAAGTTGGCAAAAAGAAATTAAATTAAGGATAATTGAACAAAGCTTGGATATTTAGGTGGCGGAATGTTTAGAGAGAATTAAGAAAATAAAAATCGAGATAGTAAGAAACAAAAAGAGTTTGTTCTTGAAAATGGTTAAGATGAAATGGTTGATAAAAAATGTGGACATAAGAGGTTGAAATACACAAACTAAAAAATAAAATAATTTGGGAGTAGTGGTTAATACAATTAAATAAAAAATTTTGTTAAAAATTAATATCTGGAATAGAAAATATTGTTAAAAGAATGGATAAAAGTTATTGATTTTAAAATAAGATAGAATATTTGAACATAAAAAGAAGTAGAATGTAGAAAAAATTGATAAATAGTAGGTAGATGAATAATGATTACATTTATAAAAGAAAAAAAAAGATATGAAATGTAAGAAGTGTAATGGATAGGGGATAAATGTTTTATTTTGAGAGGGTGTGTGATGAAATTAAAATTAAAAAGTGTAAAAGATGATTTTTTGGAGAAAAAAAAAATTAAACAAACAATTTAATTAGGGATGAGGAAAAGAACCCGATTGATATTATGGGAGGAATCTGAAACAATAGGGTTTGAAGAGATAGTTAATGGTTTAAAAAAGTGAATTAAATAGAGTTGGTATCTTAAAATGTGAAAGATATTTTGAATGACGGAATTAATTTTGAAAATCAAAAAATGGATTTTTTACAAATTTGGAAATTAAAAAAAAAGAATGATGGTGTTTTCTGCTTTGATAATTTTTTGCTATGGAGAAATTAGATGATGAAGGAGTGGGAATCAAGAGTTACAAGAAAAAAATTGGAATTAGATGGGTTAGAAATGTAAGAAAAAAGTAAGAATTGTGAGTATTTAATTAAAAAATGTCTCGAAATTATTTGAAATGGGAATTGGATGAAATATGATTGGAGGGCAAATAAATAATGGGAACGTGAAAAAATATTTAAGAAGAATATAAAATATGGTATAGAGAGAGAAATAAATTAATGGATGATAATTAATTGAATTTTAATAGTAAAAAAAAGATTTAAAGAAATAATGAAGAAGTAATTGATACTTGGGGAAAATGATAGAGTTGAATTAAATTGAATTGCTGAAGAATAAAGTGTCAGAAAATTCTTTGAATAATTTTTTAAAAAATAGAAATATTTAAATAATATATTAATTATTTAAAGTTAATATAATTAATGACGGGAACAACAAAGTTTATAAAGAATTAGTTATAATTAAGAAATGTAGATAAACTTAATTGAAATAAAAATAAAAATTGAAAGTGGTGAAAAAGAAGTAGTATACTTAAAAAATGAATAGATTAAAAAAAAGACAGTATGGATTGGAGGAGGAAATAGCAGAATAGAAGGGGTTTAGGGTTTGTAGGAAAAGGTTAGTTATTTAATTGAAAGTTGAGTCAAAACATAAAGACGATATGGATGACTAAATAAAAGGTGGTGTGAAAAAGTGAGGCAACTTTAGCTTATATGGAAAAGAAAGGTAAGGTGTAAAAGTTGTAAATACTTAATTTAAGAATTATAATGGTAAAGAATTATATATAATGTTCAGGTTACTATTCATCTGGAAAAAGAAGAAGAAGAGTAAAACAAGATAAGAGTAGATTATTAAAGTTTTATATATGATGGTTTAGCGTTAGTTTTGGAAAATTATTTTTGGTTAAAAGCTAGAGCATAATAATGATAAGGTGAGGTGGGAAAATAGGGATTTCCAGGTGATTAATAATATGCTGATAAAATTAAAAAATATATTACTTACTATTGAGTTATAAAATTAATATAGAAAAAATAATTATTTAAACTCTAAAAAAGTTGATTTAGGTGGTAAAAGATCAAAAGAAAAATTTAGTGTGAGGATTAATTGAAGAAAAGTTTGAAAATAAAATTGCTGATATAAAATAAGTAAAGAAGGAAAAGGGAATAAAGATTATGAAGAAAGTGATTATTGGTTTCTTCAGGTTTTTTAGAGAAAGAGGTTTTGATAAATATATAAAAAAATATAGCGATATGGATAAGATATTGATTTTAATATAATGAATACAAAATAGATGAAATATACAGTATTGATTTTAGATATTTTTGGGGTTTATAAAAAAAAATGTTTTAAATAGAAATGATAAAATATAAAGAATAAGAATATAAAGCAATGATTATAATAAAATTGTTAATCTGGAAGTTATATTGATTGAAAAGAAAATAGGAAAATAGGAATAAGAAAAAAATCTATGGAGAGTAAATTTAAGATAAATTAAAGAGTAGAATTACATAGAGATTGTCTTATTTAGGTGCAGGATAAGATTTAAATATTGATATTGTAATTGAGAAAAAAAAAAAATAAAAAAGATAATAATTTTATCTGACAAGCATGTTTGAGAAAAGGTTGAATATTTTTAAAGACTTTGTATGTAAATATAAAATTTAAAAATAAATAATTATTAAATTTAAATATATGATATTTAAATTGACATAAGGTATAGAGATAGATTAATAATGGATTCAGGAATAATTAAATAAATATATTATTGAAATTTTTAATAATTTATTAATATGAATATTAGAATAAAATAAATGTATATTATTCTAAATTTATATTTAGAAAAAGAGTAGAAGTTTGAATAAAAAATTTGAATGTTATTTTGTTTTTTAATTATAATGAAATTTTTTTTTATAGAAATGTTAAAGTTTTATAAAAAAGATATTGAATTTAAAATCACATGAAGTATAATGGATATAATTTGAAATTAGAATTTAATATCTTGAGGTTTAAAGAAAAAAGATAATAAAAATCATTTTTCAGAATATGATTAATATTGATAATAAGTAGATAAACAGAAAATTTTTAAATTTATTTAATTGCTGTTTTAATTTTAAAAATATATTAAAGATTTAAGTTAGATTTAAATAATTTAAAGCTTATAAATAAAAAAAGTATGATATCATTATTTAATTTATGAAATGACATTGATAAAAATTTATTTATAATGAGTTAGAGATAAGATATTAACTGAAATATTTAATCTTTAACTTAAGAATAGGGAGTTATAAGTATAATAAGATGAATTTTAAGGTAATTATGTAGTTTATGTGTTTTCTAAATTATTTAAAGAATATATTTTGAGTATATAAAAAGTGAATAATGATAAGAAAATAGTAAATATGAAAAAATTTTGAATAGTTCTATAAATGTTGATTATAAAAATTTTTTTTAAAATAATATAAATTTAAACAATTGACATATTAGTATAAAATGTTATAAATTGTTTAAAAAACATAAATAAAGAAATATTGAATTGTTAATCTATAGAAAATAATTTAAATTATAGGTAGTTAGTTGGAAAAAATCAAAAAGATTGATTTATCATTAATAGAATAAATTTTATTGTTTATAAATATGATATTTAAAAAGATGATCATTAAATATTAAATAAAGTATAATGATCAAATTGTACTGAATTATTTGAGTATGAAACAAGTATTAGAAAATGTAAATTTTAGAGTGTATAATACTACAGATTACTAATAATATTAAATTGGTAAAAAAAAATTATAAGTTTCTTGTTTATGAGATGTAAAAGAAGACATAGTAAATTATAAAAATAAAAGGGTTATTGTAATTTAAATTCATAGATTTTTATATTATTAACAGTTTATAAATATTTGGTTATAAAACAAGGAATTTTAATGGAATAGGTATCCATTATAAGAAATAAGATGTTTAAAAAGAGAATTATTTAACAAAACGGAATTTAATTTGACGGATGGTTGGAAGTCTAAAATCAACAAAGATTGAAAAAGAATTGAAAGAAGAGATTTATTATTAGGATAATACTGAATTGAAGGAATTGGTAGATAGATAAAAATTAAAAAAAATGATTTAATCTGAAAAGTTTTAATTTAGATAGAATAATGATTTTAAAGAAAATAATTTTTAAATTATTTAAAGGATATAAAAGTTTGGAATAATTAGACAAAAAGATTATATAAATAAATTTAATTTTTCATGTTAAAAATATTCAAAAAGCATAGATTATGTATGGATAATTAAATGAGTATTACAAGAAATGAACTGTGATCAAATTGTTATGGTAGTTTAGTTTATAAAAGATTAAATAAATTAAAAAAAAAAAAAAATAAACAGGTGAAAAATATTAAGTGTTAGATAATGTTAAGAATTTGATTTTATTAAATAAAATATAATATGATACTTTTGGAAGAGTAGAGTAGGAAGAAATTTAGATAATTTCATTATTATTTAGAAAGCATTGAGTATGACTTTTGGATTATAGATTAATTTATTTAGTTATAGACTGTTTTGAAATAATTGATGCGATGAAGTATAAACTTTGATACTAGGAATTATATAATGAATTAACATTTTCAGAGACAATTTTTTGAATAATGTAATAAGAGGTGAAAAATATAATAAAATGAGAAAGGAATAAAAATCTTGTTGGGATATAAATAAATTTAGAAGATGTGGGGACAAGGAGAAATTAATGTAAGTCTGCAAGCATTGAAAGGTTAATTATTGTATTCATTCTTTTGATGTGGAATAAGTTCCTTAAACAATTAAGAGTGACGAGAATTAATATATATGCGGAGTTTAAGAAAGAATATGATTGGTAATTGGTTATTAATAATTAAAGAATGAATAATTTAACTCTAATTTGTAAAAGTTATTATTGATGTTTGAATTACTTTTTTAAAGTTGGTATTGAAATTGATATATAGTGGATGAATGTTTTGGATCATTAATATATGATTACAAAAAATAGAGGTAGGATTAATTTAAAAAGAAAAAGGAATCTAGACTGGTATCTTATAAATATGGATATTTTAATTTAATACCATTTAATTAAAGAATATGTATTAAATTTTTTGAGGGAAATAATTATTTTTATGGAATTAGGTAAATTTTAAATCTTTTAATAATAAAAATTAAGATAATTATGGGATTCGTTTAGAGTTTGTGTTGTTAGTGTTATGGTTTTGATAAATAAAATTAATAATTTTATATGGTAGAAAGTTGGATATCATATGAATGAAAAGGTTGGATTGATGTATAAAGAATGATGATATTAAGGATGAATGATGATATGATGCAAATTTAAAAGTAATTAAAGAAATTCAAAGACAAAGACATGGAAAAATTATATACTTAATATAATGATATATAAAAAAAGTGTAAAGTAATGGAATTAATTAATGTTGTTCTGAAAATTAAAAAAGAAGGATAATAAACATAATGATATTAAAGTGAAAAAAATATAGATAGAATTATGAGAATTAGTAATAAAAAATCAGATTACATAGATGATGTGTGTTCACTTGGAAAGATAGATCATTGAAGGGTATTAGTAATTATGGAAGTACATGAAAAATGTTAAAGGAGTGAAAAAGTTAAGTAAAAAATTACCATATCAAATTTTTGAGTCGGTGTAATAAATGGGAAGAAGTATTAATCTTGCAACATTCGTAATGAAGGAGGAGTTAGTTGGATAAAGTAAAAAAAATGGAAAGATATTCTGAATATAATGGAATTTGATGAGGGAATTGATGAGATAAAAAAAGGAAAAAAGACTAAGGATAAAGAATTTTAATCGATGAAAGTGATTTAATCCTACTGAAGCAATTAATGTGATTTTAAATAATTCAAAAGGTGAAATGATTGCATGAGATTTTATAAAACAAAAGTAGATTGGTTAGGACTCTATTCAATTTTTAAAATTTAATAGTTAGAAATTTCGGAGTGCACAAAGATATGAGACTTGTATTGTAACGATTTACCTTATGTAAGGTTGAAAGATCAAATGGAATTGGATGTTTTATATTTTAAGTCAGATATGTTTTTGTAAGATGAATAAAAGGAAAATATCTAATGTATGATTAGAGGATATTTTTAAAAGAAGGATAGGATTAATCATATAAGTAAAAACGAAATAGAAGTTATATAAAGTATGAGGAAAGATTTGACAGGATGTTTTGATGAATAAAATAAATTTACAAACCATGATTAAAGTGTCAATATGAAGGAATGAAAAAAGAGAGATAAATTAAAAATATTACTGAAGTTTAAAGGTAGAGAGTTATTTTAAATGAAATTGGGTTAATTGGGAAGATACTGAAGCATAAAAAAACAATGATAATTATTGATTCCGAAAGTGGAAATTAGGTTTCTATTTTATGTATGTAAAAAGTTGGTGATTAATATGACAATAAGTGATGTTGAAGATCTATAATTATATTGATCTCTCTCTGAATTAATAAACCGAATAAAGGTTAAAAAGTGATGAATTGAGTTTAAAGTGATATTAGTAGGAAAAAGAATGGAATGGTGAATTGGGTAATGAGTTTTGAGTTAAAAAATACATATAATGAAAAAAATGATGTATATTGGGTTAAGTATGGAGTGAAAATATTTAATAATAAAAAGAATGTAACTTAAAGATGATTAAAACTTTTTAATAGGTTAAAAGGAATGAGAAAAAAATTGATCATGAGGATATTGGATATTTAGTTAAAAAAGTTATAAGTATAAGTAATAGTTGTTCAGAAAATAGTAATGGAAGGTGGAATATTAAAAAATATTATAATGGAAAAAGAAGTATAAAAGAACAAGAAAGAAAGATTGATTGTGATGTTAAAAACAGAAAACTTGTCTGAGCTAACGATGATCATGTTTTGAGGAATGAAATATGGATAAGAAGTTTAAGAAGATTTGGAGAAAAGTTTAATGTATTAAATATTGGTGGATTGATTTTGGATAATAAAATAGTACAGATAATGTACAATGGATTTTGATAATTGGAATAATATATTTTTTTCATATCAAAGTTGTTGTGTGAGAGAGAATTAAAAAAAATTTAAAATTAAAATGTAATTTATGAAAAAGAGTGGAGTATTAAAAGAAGAACTAAATATAAATAGGAGAAATGAAAAAAAACGTAGAAAATGATTTGAAAAAAAGGATGGGAAATTATTTAAAAAAGTAAAACAATTAAAAAAAATAAAGATTTATAGGGAGCGAGAGAAAGTTTTTAGAAAAATAAGAAATAAACTTAATTTAACGATTGTATATATTTGTGTAAGGATAAGGATGTGGATATTTAATTTGAAAATGTATATTGTTTTGAAAAAGAGGGGACATATAGAGGATATTTTTAATCGATTTGAAGTATATTAAAAGAAATAAGATAAATGGTTTATAACTTAAGAAGCAGTATTGAAAAAGGTAATATAAGAGCTGAAAAGGTTAAGTAGAATTTGAAAATTTTTTAGAAATTAACAAAAGAGAAAGATTGTGTGTTCAGTGGTGATTCTTGAAATCAAAAATTAAGAAAAAAATTAAATAAATTTGGTGATAGTATAGAAAAGAAAAATAAAAAGATAAATGGAAAATGTTATAGGTGGTTATTAATAGGAGAAAAATAAATTTGATAAATAAAAGGGCGGATATGAAAAAGAAATGATTGCAGATGAGCAACAAATTTTTATAAAATAAATAGGAAATTGATTCTACAACGTGAGAAATAAGTAGATAGTGGTTTGGGTTAACGAGTTAAAAATTAAATAAATTGAAGGAAAAGAAAGGCATTTCTAAATGAACTAGTAATAGGGAAAGTTATATGGTAAGTACGTATAGGGGAAAATTTATAATTGGTTGGAAAGATGTTTGAAAGGAAAAAAAGCTGGGAAAAGAGTGGTTCATTGAAACGAGATTAGAATATTACGATTTATTAAAGTGAAGATATGAGGTAAGTTTATTCTGAACGGAAAATAAGATATGAATACAGGAGGATTGAAGGATTATAGATAAGAAGGAAAGATATAGAAAAGGAAAATATAAAAATAAAATTGATTGTAGGCGGTAAAATTTGAATTGAAAGGAATAGAGAGGAAAGAAACTAATTATAGTGATATTAGAATTATACAGATTTACAAAGGGAAAAAAGGAGAGATAATAAAAGAATTTGAGAAAGAAATAATAAAAAAGTATAACGAGATTATTGAAAAGAAAAGAGAAATGTGGAGAAAGTAGATTAATAATTTTCATTATGAAAGGATTTTATTTATTATATTTTATTTTTGTAAGTAGGAGAATTTAAAGAAATTAATTAATTGAATTTAAGAGATTTAATGTGTTAAGATAAGTTAGCAAAGTAAAGTAAATTAAAGGTTAAAGATATAAGAATTTGAAAAAAGTGATATAAAAGAAAAAAAGGAGAGGGAGATTTTTAATTATGAAAAATACTTTGAAATTTTTTATGAATTAAAAATTAAGGATAAATAGATAAAACTTTAAATGAAAATTAAATCGAGGAAAGATTTGAGGAATATAGATAAGGATATTATAGATGTGAAAGGGAAGTAATAGGTTGGGTATGATAATTTTGGGAATTTAGTCAAAATAAAATGGGAATTAAGGGTAATTTAGAGAACTTTAGATATATAAGTAGCATAAAAGAGGATTATGTTTTCGAAAGGTAGGTCTTGGAATTCTCTGGAAGAAGGGGAAATGAAATAGGGATATTTCATATGAATATAAAAGCGGGGAATTAAATAAATAAAAAAATGTTATTAAGATTGATTATTAAAAGCTTTTAAAGAAGATAAATTATTATTTATAAAAAATAAGTACGACAAAATTGAAAAAGGAAGAATTAATATGAGGATTTGGAGATTTTTGAGTTAGTAAAGATGGAAATTTTACATTAAGAAAAAAAGTTATGGATTAAAAAATGCGGAAAATGAAATATAGTTGAATTGAAATATTTGAATGGAAGAATATATATTGTAAATAAAGATACGAATTCTATGTTAGGCGAATATGGGAAACTGTTGAGGGATGTCAGTATATTATGGAGACATAAAATTATAATATGGAAGTGAAAAGAAATTTATAAAAAAGGATTATGAAATAAAGAAAAAGAAATATGTTGAAAAGAAGGAAATTAAGTAGGGAATTATTGAAAAAGAAAAGAGTCAAGAAGTATTATTTTTATAAAATAAGAGTATTAATGTCTAACTTGGGAATGGTGAAAATTAGAAAAGAAAAAGAAAGAAAGGAGGTTCAGAAGTAAGTGGGGAAGGTAAAGAATTTAATTTACAAATAATTTTATAGGGATTAGATAAAAAAGAGGGGTTGTATGTAAAAAAGTCATGTTGGATGGGATGTAATATGTTGATTTAAGGAATTAAAAAATTAGATAGGAGGAAAGAGGATAAAGAATATAGCAAGGATATTGGAAGCATAAGAAGTTTAAGAAAGAGAAACAGAGAATTTTATTATTAATCAAATGAAAAGGAGAAGTAAATGATTAAATGAATTTATTAGGAGGATATTTTAAGATTTTTATTGAAATTAAGATAAAAGGAATAAGATATGATTTTTTATTTGATAAAATAAAGGGCTGAAAAAGTATAAGAAATGAAGGGGTTTCAAAAGTGAATTATGATTGGTAGGAAATAAAAGGAAATAAACAATGGATAATTTAATGTCGAGAATAATAAATTTAATTGATCAATAATTAAGATGAGATTTGAAATTATTAAAATGAAAAGTAATGAGCTTGAATTAATTAGTTTGTATTAATTATTACAAAAAACTGGGGTATATATTTAAGATAACATTTTAAATTAGTGATTGAATAATTAATTAGTTAATTAAAAAGTTGTTAGAGAGAATAGGTGTGGCGGAAAGGTATGCATATAAAATTCTGAAAAAGAGATGATAATATATAAATCTTAAGCTTTTAATAACGTCATGTTTTAATGATTGGATCTTAAAAAAAAAATATTACAAATTAAAAAGTGTGGTGAAAAATTTATGTAAAAATATTAGATTAAAATAAAAATTTAATTAAATTAGTGGATTAAAAAAATTATTTATAAAATGATAATAGAAATTAGAATTTAAATAGAAAGGCAAATTTATTTGATTAATATTGATACGTTTTTGAACATAAAAAAGAAAAAAAAAACTGATAATTATGATTTAACAATTGATAGTTATGATTTATATTTAGGATAGAAGATTTAAAATTGAATTTATAATAAATTTTCAATATAAAAAATATTAAGAGCAAGAGTGGAGTAATTATAAGGTTTATGTATATTATATAGATGTGAATACATTGATTTAGAAAAAAAAGAGAAATTATGGTAATGACTATAAAGTAAGAAATTATTTTAGTTTATCAAAAGGTAAATATAAGTGTTAATTATTGAGTTAAGAAAAATAAGAAGAATTTGATTATTGTGGATAGGTTAACAGGAATATACATTATTAAATGAAATTAATTGAATGTTTTTTATTGATATTAAAGAGGGTAATATAAACAGTGATAGAATATAAAAATTTTTAATATGATTATTTATTTATATATGGTAGTTTAATGTAATATATAATATAAACTAAGTTATTTAAATAATTTGATAAAAAGATAATATAAAGGTTAGAATTAAGAGTTATAAGATATTAAGATAATTATCAAATAAATATTTTGAGAATGATGAAATTGATTTAAGATGAGAATCTAATGATTTATTAAATAATAATTAGAAATAGATAACTGGTATATTATTTAGGAATTATTAAAAGATATATTAATTTTGATTTTTAGTGAAGATGTAATATATTGTAAAGTATAAGAATTAGAATATGATGGATTTTAAATATTTTAAAAAGAAAATATGAAGAGAATTGAAAAATGGTATTTGGGAAGGGTATTATGATCAAATTGATACGGTTTAAAGAGAAGGTTTATTATATTTTTTAATTGTAAAAATACAGAGAATTTAATTAAATGTAATGGGAAAAAAATAGAAAAATATAATGTAGTGATTTTTGAAAATTAAAATTATTTGGATAAAAAAGTTATTTATATAAAAAAGAAGTGTAGTGATAAAAAAAGATAACAAATTTAAAATATTTATTTAAAGTTACATATATTTTATAGAGAAAAAAGCTTAAGAAGAGATTAAATAAAGTATATATTGAATTATTATTTAAGAGAATGATTAAAATTAATATATGATTGATTTAATATGTAATTTATAAATAAATGATATAGGTTATATTATACTTTTAGATAAAATTATTGATAAAGTTTGAAAATACAATTTAATATTATGTGTTTGAGAATGGAAGTAATCTAGTTTAGTGTGAAATTTTGATATTTTGAGCAATTTAAAAGGAGTGCGAAAAAAATAACAGTATTTTTCAAAAAATGATTTTAAAAGATTGAAAAATGTGAGCAGATTATTTTTGATTTTTTTGTGATGTGAATGAGAAGTATTAAGATAGAAGGATCTAGAATATTAAAGAAAAATTAAAAAAGATTATATATAGAAATTTATAAAAGTTAATGTTATAGAAATGTAAGATACATATTTTTGTAGGAATCTATGTTTGGAGAGTGGATGATTTATTGGCAGATCTAAGTAATGAATATAAGGAAAAGGAGAGAGTATAGTTGGAAGAAGAAGGGGATTATAAGTCTTAGGGAGACTAGATTTTAGAGTAATTTTGAATAATAAGAGGTTATTTTGTAAAGAATGGAAAAATAGAAGAAAAATAGATCGAGGGTTTAGAGTATATAAGGATTGTTGTAAGGAGTATGGTACCTAATGGTATATGTATAAATTAAGATTGAATATATGTATGGTATTATTATAATGTATGTTATGTGTTATAAAATATTAAAATTTTTAGTAAAAAAGAAAAAGAAAAAAGATTGAGAATAGAATATATTTTATTATTTAATTAGGAATTTATTGTATATAATAGGATATATTGTTGAAAAAGTTAAGAAAATTTAAAGAAAAAAAGAAGGAATATGATAGATAGTTTGAAAAGATATAAAAGAAAATGGGTTGGGAGTGAGGTTAATAATTATGTTGTTGAAATATTTGAAGTTTTTATAATTAAATTGGATAGAGAGAAGATAAGTTTGAATGTTGGAGAAGGAGATATAATTATGTGAATGAAGAAAATATGAATTGTAATATAATAGATTAATATACGATGTTTAGTGTGAT
>Ga0163217_1071816_pt1 | contig 12566 bp, 19 predicted proteins | sample SynspAceP_FD_185933 | JGI IMG/M metagenome (GOLD analysis project Ga0163217, IMG submission 185933) | Saline lake microbial communities from Ace Lake in Antarctica - Synechococcus sp. Ace-P (PacBio error correction) | ecosystem: Environmental > Aquatic > Non-marine Saline and Alkaline > Saline ... | reverse complement strand
TGCCCGAATCGGGTGTATGGCCTGCTCAGGCGCAGTATATCGGGACCACCCGGTTGGGAATTATCCCAAGCACAGACAACAGACCTGGCCGGCGCTTCAGGGTGGTTGTGGTTCGCCGTTGTTCCCGATCCCGAAATGATGGGCACGGTTTTCGCGGCCGGTTATTCCGCCGCTTATGGGGCGGAGACCCCGGCATCGATTGGCGGGGTTAGCCTATTGACGGGATCGCGGCCATAGGCGCCTTGATCCAGTTCGGGCAAACGTGACCGCTTCTGAGCCGTGCATTCTTTGACACAGAGCGCAGGATTTTTCAGGCGTGAGCGGGATATTCCGGCTGCGTCTCCGATGGAAAACAAATGAAACGGCGGGCTGGCTGTAGCTTCAAGATCCGCGACAGGACAAGGTGGTTGTAATTGACCCTGCCCCAAGAGCTTGGTCGTGGTGCCGGGCTTCTTGATTCCGGCACACACCTTTCTATTTCCATTTGACCTGACTGAGGCCCGGGACGATCTGATCTTGTCGGCGTTACTCTATTTTTGACGGGCCTACGCGACGGCAAAAGCATTGCATGGAAGCCACGCAGGGCTGGCTCCGGGGACAGATGCGTTGCGGCCGCGTGCGTTCCTGTCCTGTCTCAAGCCCTGCAGGGACGGGTCGCCACGGGCCATTTGCGCGATGCCTTTGCGCGCGTCTTTCGACTCCCGCCCCTGTCACCCGCTCTTATTTGCTGGCTGACCGGATTGCATTGTCGCCTGCGGCGCCAGGATATTGCGATACGCTGGTCATCCCCTTTGCCAATCCTTTCACAAAACGAACGGATCGCCTTGATCGCCGAGGCGGTTTACGGGCCGCGGCCGAAATGGCCGCCAAGCGGATGTCGAATTTGCTGTTTTCTCAGCCGTTCAAGGATCAGCCCTTGGCCGCCGAGCTCCGTTGATCGAAGACAATGCTCTATATCCTGTTGGGATTTGCGCCTGAAAGTCGCCATGCGAGCGTACGATCAAAGATTGTCTGCGTCGGGGGCCGAGGATTCACATTGCACCGCTTCTTCTGGAAACAACCGGGTCTTCTGTGTGGTGATGGCGGCACTTTCAGCCGATCGTGGACCGGGCGCCTGAAAGCCGAACTTTTTCAAGGGCACAGCACGCGAGTTCATCGAGCCAAACTGTCCGAGGACCCCGTGGACTTCGCGCCACGAGAAACAAGGCGGCCGCGCTATATTGGGTCGAGCCTATGGTTCAAGGAAGGGCAAGGGCGGGCTGGCGTGCGCCGGGTGCAGTGATCGAATTCAATCACTGTTCTGGATCGGCGAATATCTACAACAGAGCTGTGGGCAGAGATCCGACGGCCCCGGCTGAACTGGTTCGGGCTCAAGATGTTCCGCCCCGAATTTGTTATACGCGACCTTCCAGAATGCTGCGAGTTCCTTTGGGCCGTCCGCTGCCATTGCATCTGCATCATGGCGACCCGCCGACCAGGCTTACCTTTGACTTGCAGTGTGCAGGTCGCTGAACGCGATGAGGGGCTATTGCGACAAGCGGCCAGGCGGGGCGGTCGTTCGAGCATTCATGCGCAGGATTATTTTCCGCCACATGCGACATCGGTGGGTGATCGTGACACGGATCTTCTGACCCAAGCTTGAGGCCCGCTGCACGTCAAATCAGGCCCTTTGCTGGAACGGATTCTTTCGCCGTATGCCCGAAGAGTCAAGCCGGGTTATATTGGTGATCCACAACCGCCTTGCGCATCGACCCATGAAACCGAAAATTTTCTCAAGGACAGCTGAACTGGCTGGCCGCCTGTTCGAAGAGGGCGTTGCGGACGGGGATGCTGATCCACCGGACGCGATGCGGGCTTGTTTTCACCGCCAATCTGGATCTTGATTGATGACGACTTGCGCACCACCCGCGAGGCCGCATCAGATTTCATGGAATCTGCTGCTGAAGGCACGGCAATCCTGAACGCGCGTTGCGGCGGATAACGAGTTGGGGTGCTTGGCTGCCTTTTATTCCGGGAATTTCGAACCCCATCGTGGCGATGATGCAAGTTCCAAACATGTATCACAGCTATACGGTCGACGAAGCAACGATCCAGTGCGATCGCGCAAATCTGGGCGCAGATCAGAGCCGGCGAACTTGTTCGAGGAAACTGCCCGTCCGTATCGCGCATCCTGCAGGCGGGTGTGAACCGCAAGGTGCTTTATATCGCGCTGTTGATGCTGCACGATATGCGGCAAGCGAGCGGACGCAGGACACCTTCGGTCCTAGGGCGCACAGAGTCGCGCGTGTCGCGTGGCACCTCACCTTTTGCGTCTGAACAAGGCGACCAGCGAAACGGTGGAATTGGCTGGTTGCGCTATTCATCTAGCTTGCATTGTCGGACATGGGGCAGAAACGAGGGATCTTGTCCGATCCGGCACCCGCGCGATTTGCGCCAAGGCCGGAAAAACACGTAAACGGCTTGAATCCTGCTGGACCGTGCTGACTGTCTGCGACATTCGCGGGCGTGGGTTCCGCAGACATGGAAACAACTTGAAAAGCCATGCTTGATCCGCCAGTTGCACCGCGAGACAAGCCGTGCGCCTGGAAACACGGGCTGGAGGATCTGAACCCGCGAGTGACATCGCGGGGCCTAAGAGGCCAAGAGGCGCGTTGCGCGAAGAAACTCAAAGACATGGGAACCTTGCAGCCGCTCAAGACCGAACGGGTCGGCCACTATTCCGGCCTTATTGGGCAGGGCTGGACACGCGCAAAACAGGTGGTTTTCGCAAAGATGCTGCGCGGATCTGCGGATGACGAAGATCCGCATCGATCTGGTCCCCGGACGAGGATCGGCGATGGCGACACGCGCCTGTTTTGGCTTTCAGATCATCCGGCATCTTTCTCCGCGTCCGTCTGTGCGGGCGGCGCTTGCGCTGGTCGGGGCCCAATGTGGTGGACCGCGGCCGCACCTATTACGTCAAGGGACGGATTTCGCGGACGGCCCGTGTTTCTGGGTTTGGCAGGAACGAAAGGCGGCAGTCCGTATGATGCAACCCCGCCTTGCCCCGCCTGCGCCAGATGTATCGAACAAACCCTGCGCGGCGAGGTCGCACGACCGAGGCGTATCAAGAGCCGCGGACAAAGATCAAGAAACGCGAGGCGCGCCTCCGTGGGCGACCTCGGATCAACCTTCGACAACGAGGGATCGGAAATCTACACGATTCAATCGGGTGCGATACCGTGACGCCGTCCCGGCCTCTGTTCGATCTTGACGCGGGGACACTGGGCGAACGCCATGTCTATATCGCCAGCGCTGTGATTGCGACTTACGGCGAGCAGTGTGGTCGATCCTTCTATGTTCTAGGACATGTCGGGCTGAAGTTCCATTCCCTGCAAAGCAGAAGCACTGGAGCGCAAGCTGCGCGAAGCGATCGAGCAAGGCGCCAAAACGGGCCATTTCCTGACCTGTTGCAGCAGCTTGTTTTGCGCCCCTTCCAAGATCAGGCGGCTTGTCTGATTAAACTGTTCGGTAACACGCTGGCAACAGGGTCCTGTGACGTGAAACCCATCTCCGCCTGATTGCCGGCTTGCGATCGCTCTGTGGGCCTGTGGACATTGCTTCCAGCGCGTTGCTGTCGGTTTTTCGGCGTGATGCGCGATGATCCTGGCGCTGTATCTGGCACCGGCCCCGCCTATGAGGCCTATGTCTGGCCTTCGCCTGCCAAACTGTTCCCGCGTTTTTTATGCCCCGAAGGCGGGCGCTATCAAACATGGCTTTTTCGTGCCGATGTTCTCTAAAGAAAATACTGAGGCCTCTGCGTGAGGACGCGCAGGGCTTTGCCCGAAACCCGCCTTGCAGGGTCTCGGGCGACCCGGGTGCTTGATCGTGCTGACGCTGGTGCGCCAGCTTTTCGATGGCCTGTTAGGTTTGATTCTATTGCGCTGGCCAGTGGTTTTGCCGGTCAGGAACAGTTCGCCATTGTCCGGTGATTTTCGGGCGGATTGTTCCCTATATCCTGTTCATCTCGCTGGCCGCATTTGCTGTCGGGTGTGCTGATGCCACCGGACGGTTTTCGCCGCCGCCGGCCGCAAGCACCTGTCTTGCTGAATGTGATTCCTTGTCGGTGCGATGGTCGGTGCCGCGACACTGGGTCTTGGATGTGACCATGGCCGCTGATCTGGGCATTTTCCGCTGGCTGGTGTCGCACAAAACTTTGGCGCTGCGTTGTGGTTGGCTGCACGCCGCGCCGGATTTACGCTGATGCCGCGCCGCCCCCGCTGGACACCCGAGATGAAAAGACTTTGTCCAGATCGCGTACCCGCTGACTTTGGCAGGTGGCGTTGTGCAGGTCAAACCTGCCTGGTGGCCTACCAGAAGGGTCGCCAGCTATTTTCGACCGCGCCGTGGGTTTGGCTTTATGCCGGCTGACAGGCTCTATCAAACTGCGCTGGGATGTGGTCGCATCGCCATCGGGTGGTGCTGCTGGCTGCCGGATCTGTCGCGCCGGGTCGGCGGCCAAGATGACACCCGATGGCGGCGCAACCGCGCTGCAGCGCGCAGCCGAGATATCATTGGCCTGACGGTCCCGCCGCTGTGGCGCTTCGTGTTGTCCCGCTGCGCTGGTGTCGGTCCTGTTCGAACGCGGCGCCACCACTGCCAGATGAACAGCGCGGCCATCGCCATGGCTGTTGCGGGTCTACGGTCTTGCCTGCCCGCCTTTGTAATCCAGAAAAATCCTGCCAAGCCCTTGTTTCTTTGCGCGCGAGGTACCCGCAGCCCTGTTCCGCTATGCCGGTGGTTTGCGATTGGTCGTGGAATGCGCTTGTGGGCCTGGGTCTTCCCCGCTCACGGCTGGATCGCCGCAGCCATCGCGCAGTCTTGCCGCATGGGTCATTGGTGGGGCTGTTATCATTGGGCACCCGCCTATGGCGAAGTCGCCCGAATTCGCATTACCCGTTTCACCGCACGTATCTGGTCGGATCATTGCGGGCTCGCTTGCTGGGGGCGGTGCTTTTGGGGCGCCGATGGTCAAAGAACCGTTTTTTCGCTTGTGGCCGGCTGGCGCTATCTGCACTACTGTGGGGGCCGATCGTGATCGGCATTGGTCAGCTATTTCGGGGGACTGGCCAGATGATCGGTGCGTCAGGCTTGGCGGAATTCCGCCGTTGCCCTTCCAACGCTGGCGCAGTGCCTGAAAGAGTTTCGCGCTTCTTTTTTGCCTTAAAATATCCCTTGCACGGTTGCACCTGTTACTCGTGGCGCAACTTTTCGCGTAGACGGGCAAAATCGCCCGGACTGACCGCCAAAAGGACAGCGCAAAGCCAAACCCGAACCCGCCAGATCCCGATTCCAGTCGCGGCTACCGCCGAAACAGGATACCGAAGACAATCTGTATTCCCATCAAAAAGGCGATCAGCGTGGAATGCGCGGATCTGGGGTCCACCCTCCTGTCCCAATCGCACCACAGCAGAGGTGAAGCGCCCCGTCAATCCGTAAACGGCCCGGAAAAGCGCCGATTTTTTTTTTAAAAAAAAAAAAGGGGGGGGCGGGCATACCACTGCCCGTCACAAGCCCATAGACAGCGCCCGCAATCGAGGACCCGAAAAACACCGCCAGCACAAGCCCCCCAAGGCCGCGAAAAACACCTCGCCCACGAATTTGCCCAGGCGCCAGAACCATGATCCCGGCCAAACAGGGCATGGGGAAATTCGCCCATGGACGAAAGGATAGGACGCAAAACGCAGCAGGATGTTTTCGACCGCCAGCGGCCAATTGGCCATCATCCACTGAAGAATCTCGGACGAGAAGGCATAGGATGTATCGCGCCAAGCGCATTCCAATCGCCTTTGCGGGCCCACCCCACCATGCCTTGCGCTCCAAGGGTGAACATCGCCTCGAATCCCGATGATCGCTGCAACAGCACGATCACCACAGGGGAAGCGGGATTGACCGGGTGGGACCGCGCGCCACCTGCTCTGTGTCATTCATTATGGGCTGCATATGGGACCTTCTGCTTGACGAGGGCTATGGGGGCATGGGCTTAAGCCAGCCGGACCGATAAATCCAGACGGAAAGTCATCATGGCGGATGCGGTCAAACGCAGTCCAACCCGAACGCCGGTTTTACCGCGTGTGTTCTCGGGCATGCCTTCCCAACCCTCGGGGCGGTCTTACCCTTGGCAATTATCGGCGCGATAAAGCGTTTCGTGCAGATGCAGGGGACAGCGGGCACGCCCACGATCTATTGCGTGGTCGACATTGCATGCCATCACCGTCTGGGCAAGGACCCCGAAGCATTGCGCCGCCAGACCCGCGAGCTGACAGCGGGCTATATCGGCCGCCTGCGATGATCCCGGCCCTGCTCGATCCTGTTCAACCAGGAGCCAGGGGTGGCCGGAGCCACGCACAGCTGGGCTGGATTTTCAACTGCGTCGCCGGTGGGCTTGGATGGGGTCGCATGAGCCCTAGTGGAAGGACAGGGCTGGGCAAGAACGCCGAAAACGCATCGCTTGGGCTGTTTGCCTATCCCGCGCTGATGGCGGCGGACATCCTGCTCTAATCACCCACGCATGTGCCGGTGGGCGATGACCAGAAACAGCATCTGGAGTTTGACGCGCGAGTCGCCGCCAAGTTTCAACCATGATTCAAGGTTGATTTTTTTCCCATCACCGAACCGGTGTCGAAGGGCGCGGCCACGCGCTTCATGGTCCTTGCGCGACGGTACCAAAAAGGATGTCGAAATCGACCCTCGGATGCCAGCCGCATCAACATTGACCGACGATGCGGACCACGATCGCCAGAAAATCCGGCAAAGCCAAGACCGACCCCGAGGCCTTACCATCCGACGCGGCAGGTCTTTCCGGTCGGCGGATGCCCGCAAATCTTGTGTGAACATCTATGCCGCATTGTCCGACAGCAGCAGTGACGAGGTGCACTGGCCGCGATGTGGCGTGGCAAGGCCGTTTTCGGCCGTTTCAGAAACGATGCTGGCAGAGCTTGCGGTTGCGAAACTCTCGCCCATCTCGTCCGAGATGGCGCCCGGCTGATGCAGGACCCGGCCAGATTGACCGGATCCTGGCGTCAGGAGGTGCCCATCGCGCCCGCGGAGATTTGCCAGCCCGAATCTGCAACAGACCTACGAGAATCGTGGGCATGATCCCGCACTGGATGGCAGGCGGCGGCGATCGCTGGCCTTGCGGCGGGCTTGTGGCTGACCGGGTTTGCTGGTTGCATCACTCTGGTGCTGGCAGGTTGGAACCTGTCCGCCTGGCCCGTTTCACCTGCAGGATCGGCCTTTTGGTCCGAAGCGCAGCACCGCGGGGATTGCTGCGGCGACGGAACGCGCTTTATCAGGGCGCCAACATCCGAGGTGGTCGCTCGGCGGCTGGAGGCGTTGTTGCAGCAAGAGCCACGCAAACTGGGCTGGCCATCGACGCTATCGAAGCGCCTAGCGACAGAGACGTGCCCATACCCTTGTCCGCCGAACTGCTGGCCCTTCATGCCGATTGCATTTGGCGGCGGACAGCGGGCTATGGAAGGGCGCGGCGCGATTGCTTGGAGTGTATCCCGCGATGCCACCAACCTGTGAAATGGCTTCTTATCCTTGCTTGCCGCGCGCCCATTATCGTCACCATCGGTTGATCTGGCTTGGTGTGACCGGGGGTGCTGTCCAATTACATTGCTTTTCCCGTGATGTGGACGAGGTTGATCTGATCCTGTCATCATTCGGCCTTTCTGCCGTTGCGCTGACGATGGCCAGCGGGGGCAGCGCCTGACCGTCAAGCAGGTGCCAGGCTTTTGGCAAAGATGGCAAGGGGTTCTATGAATCGGTGGCCGGGCGCTTTTGACCAAGCGCTGATCCCGCGCCTACGCAGAGGGTGTGGATTGGTCGCGTGTCCAAGTGTCCGCACCCGGAGTGGCGTGATGTCGGGCTATACGGCCAGAGGTGATGCAGCCCCCGCGTCATTTGATCTTCGAGGATGTCGGCACGATGGTGGGCAAAGACGACGGTGCTTTGATGCCTGCATCTGATGAAATTCGTGGACGATCCCGCCGACCTGTCCCCGCATGGCCCGCGCCTCGGAGCTGCGGGCCACGGATGGTTTTGGGGACGATCGAGGTACTGGGGCGAAAAGGCCGCTGTTGCGACTAACCCTTACGGGTTTGCCGACGAGGTCTGGCTGGTGGCGACAGGGTTGCTGGCGCACTTGGCAGCGCGCTGGTGGCTTCTGCAATCTGTCTTGAAGCAACGCTGTTTTGCGCGTTTGATCCGACCGCTTGCTCAGGCGCCGGACCAGCGGTGCCGGCTTCCTATGATGCAGATCAATCCTTTACCGGACGCGATCTGATATTTGCTGCACCCTGCAACAGGGGAGATAGTTGTCATTGGGCGCGAAAAAGTCCGCAAACCCAAAAGCAGGCAAGTCTTTGCCTGATATTCAGCCGTGCCTGAAGTCCTGCCTTACACCGCACCGGCCAAGCCAAACCCGATCCCTACCCGAGGCCAAGCCGCTGGCATCCGCACCAGAATCTGGGATCGCCAGTGTTATGGCGGACCATTGGCGCGCATGACAGGGGGGGTCTCGCCTCATGCTGTGGGCTGATTGCTTGGAAACAGACTGGTGGCTTCACATGGCCCGCGCCGCCGGGGCGGCAACTGGAACTCACGGAACTGGGCGCCAGCAAAACGCACTTCCAAGCTGATGGATCATGCCGGACACACGCTTTGGGCAAGTCGGACGCAGCGCGTTCAGCCCAAGGAACATGACACCAGATGGAGCGCATGAAAGCTGGGCCAAACGCCCTACAGCCTGTGGCAACAGGGGTTTTTGGCAATGCAGGGACTGGGTGGGATCACCTACAGATGATCTTGCGCCGGTCTGCGCCACAAAAAGCGCCGAGCGGACAGGCTTCATGATGCGCCAGTTGCTTGACACAGTCTCGCCTGCGAACTTCCTGCCTTAACCTTGAAATCCAGGCAAGCCACGGTGCGGGACAATGGGCCGCAACCTGACCGAAGCGCGGCGCCATTTCACCGCCGACATGATTCCAGACGCTTGACCCAGTGTCGCGTCAACCGATCCCCGATTGATTCGCTTTGGGCAAAGTCATCTGGGCCTGCACGCGGGCGCAAAGTGGTTCTAACGCAACGATCTGATGGAGTTGGATCCAGTACAGCCCACAAACCCGGAAACCGTACATCCCTAACGGTGCTGATCGTGCCGCATGGATCATGAAGTATTATATCCTTGATCTGTCACCGCATAACTCGTTTGGTCAGATATCTTTGTTGGATCAGGGTTTACGGTTTTTCGTCATCTCGTGGTGCAATCCAACAAGCCGATCAGGCCAATCTTATCGCTGGAAGATTTCGCACATCCGTGTCATGGCTGCGATGGATGCGGTAGGCACCGCAATTGTTCCAGAGCAAAAAAATCCATGCCAACGGCTATTGTCTGGCGGCACGATGCTGGCCATTGCTGCGGGCTACCTGGCCCGCGACGGCGACGACCGTCTTGCCTCGAATTCACCTGATGGCGGCGCAGACTCGTTTTGGTCGAGGCGGGAGTTGCTGCTGGTTTCTTGGATGAAAGGCCAGGTTGCATTCCTAGGGATATGATGTTGGGAACAAGGCTTTTCGGACCGGCCCCCAGATGGCCCGGACCTTTGCCGCGATTCAGGTCCGAGGATCTGATCTATTCCGCGCGGTTCGGGCGTATTTTCTGCGGGATCGAGGATTTTTTCTTTTTTTTTCCCCCTTTTTTTCCCCCGGGATATCACCGTGTGGAACAATGATTACCACGGCGGATGCCTGGCACGATTGCACGCTCGGAATACCTTGCGCGGGGCATATTTCTCGATAACCGGATTCAGCGCGGGGCGTTTGCGGTCGAGGGGCCGCGTGATCGCCCTGAAGGACATCGAAAGCGCCGATGTTTGTCGTCGGCGAACCGAAAAACCGATCACATTCGCGGCCTTTGGCCGGCCTGTCTACAAGACACAGCATTCACTGACCAACGACCTGACATTTCGTGCTGACCAAGGGCGGGCCACAATGGTGGTGGAATCTCAGCGAACCGGGGACCACATTGAGGCGCACTTCAGGATCAGTCACCGCCCCGAAGTGCGCTTTATACCGTCCGGATTGCATGTGGCTTGACGGGCATGATGCACAGCAAGGGTCCTGGTGGAGCGAAATGGGTGTTGGGCTGGCCAGACCATAGCGGTCGAAAAGGTTCATGCCCGCCGCAAACGGGCGGCTGCTGATCAGGCTATCGCCGCTTTGCCGATGCGCCGGGGAAAGCTATATTAACACCAAAAACTTGGAGCCTGCGCAAGCCAAGCTTGTTCACGCAGGCCGCGCCATCAGATCAGCCGGACCTGCGTGCCAACCCGCGCGCACAAGACCTGAAACAGTTCTCGATGGGTTGTTATAAAGCCCGATACCAGCCGTTCAGAAGACGCACGACCGATCTTGCGCGTGTCATGAGGTGCGTGGATCAGGTAATACTGCCAGCTTAGATACAGCGCATGGGTTGCCAAGCGGGTTTTCCGGCCGTCTTCGATCGTTACCGGCAGACTGGGGATTCGCGTTCGCGCATCGACGGTGTGGGGTTGTCCATGTTCGGCCACTCTTGTGCGCGACGATGCGCGGTATATCCCCAGGACGTGCAGATCATCCGCTGCGGGGACCGAAACTGGGATACAAGCGATAAACACTCTCGTCCTCGGACCAGAAATGCACTGCGCGCGACCGCGTATCGGCAAGGATGACCCGTTTTCAAAGCGTATCGAAATGGCTTCCTTGCCAGCGGACTGCCCGGAAACGAGGACAGGTTGTTGCGACAGCGCCCGTTTTCCGGCCGCTCGTTCAGGTCTGCACCAGCCCCTTGCGCGCCCTGCCAGGAAGTGCGGCGGCCGCCACCTGCCCAAAAAACGGGTCGTCTTGTCCAGCGAATCTGTTCATCTTGCCTCCTTTTGGGCCTGCCTGCCCCATCGTGTATCTGATTTAGGCGACCACTCACGGTGCTTCGCCCCCCCCCTAAGACCTGATTCGGGGGTCATATTCTCAAATTCACAATAGCTGTGTTATGTTCGCGATGCGATCTGCGTCCCCGCCACAGCACAGTGCAGCCGTTCTGCCTTTTCAAAAAGGAAAGGTCTTGCGTATATTCGCTGCCACCAAAGGAGAAACTGGCATGAAAGCGTACACAGCAAATCTGAAAACCCCGCGTATCGGGCACTGTTCACCTCAAGGTTTCCGACCTTTTGATTCGGCGCCATCACCTTTTACTGTGATGGATGCGGCTTCGAGGTGCAAAGCCAGGCGCTACGGCGCACCAAGCGGCTTTCCTGTCCCGCTGCTGGTGGGTATTCATCACCATATCGGGCTGAATTACCTGGAAAGCTTGGCGGGAACACCCCGCTCCGCCACGGAACATTACCGGGCTTTTAACCATTACCGCGTTTCTCTATCCTGACCGTGCAGCCACTGGGGGCGGCTTTGGCACAGTTTCTGGCCGCGGGGGTGGAACTGGACGGCGCTGGCCGATTCACGGTGGTGTCCGAGGCGATATATTTTCCGTGATCCTGATGCGGGAACGGTATCGAGAATTCTACCCGAACCGGGCGCAGGAAGACTGCCGCGCGACGCTGCGGGGCAGCTGAAGATGGTCAATTAGCCGGCTCGATCTTGACGCCCTTTTGGCTGAGGGCAAAACCAGCGGCTGATTTGATTCCCGGGTTTCCTATTTGGCGCAACGCACCCATTGCCGGATCAATCAACCAGATCTTGGTCCAAAAATCGTTCGCTGAGCCGTCATGAAATGGACACGGAAACTTGTCGAGATTCCTTGTCTTACCGTTGAAGCCGGTGGGAATTGCGGCCCGTCCCGCTGCATATCTCGGCTACCAAATTTGGTTCAAAGGTACCGTCGGATTCCGACTTTTGACCCTTCCCATAATAAAAAGCGGGAATTTTAGTACCACTATACCCGGCCCGGGTTCCTCGGGTCGGGTTTTTTTGGGTTTCCGGCTCTTCTTAAAAGGTCCGGATTTCCTCACTTTACCCAAGGTTCCGACTCCGGTACCACTCTCACGCAGGAACGGAGAGTTTCGATCATGGGCATATCAAAACAAAAAGCCGCCGTGATTAGCGAAGGCGTTGGGAAGGGAACTGGGGGGGGACCGTGGCCTTGCTGGATGGCGGGATTACAGCTTTGGCGTTCTACGCACCGAACTTGGACAGCGGACAAGCCGTCGATTCAAAGCTTCCAAAACGCCTTTATTCATTCACGCGGGGCGGTAGCGGCCGTTGCGCCGCCATTGGACAGTTATGGCCGCCAAACGGGAAGAAAATGAGCCGCCTTGCCAAGGCTGGTTTCGGTCGGTTTGGCGGGGACCCTTTGGGGGCCGGGGCCGGTGGGGGGCCCGGGGCCCCTCGAATCAGGCTACGGACCTTCAGGCCCACCGAGGCCGCTGATTTCCCTTTTGCTGGGCCTTGGGCGGGGATGGTTCCGGGCGCTGGGATCATGGGCGGGTCAGGGGGGGGCCCCATTCTTCCTTCCCCCTTTTCTCTTTGTGTGG
>Ga0163217_1020552_pt1 | contig 12566 bp, 18 predicted proteins | sample SynspAceP_FD_185933 | JGI IMG/M metagenome (GOLD analysis project Ga0163217, IMG submission 185933) | Saline lake microbial communities from Ace Lake in Antarctica - Synechococcus sp. Ace-P (PacBio error correction) | ecosystem: Environmental > Aquatic > Non-marine Saline and Alkaline > Saline ... | reverse complement strand
GCGGTTTGGGGAGGTCGCCTTTGATGCCCGGTATCCCTGGGTCGCCCAATCTTGCCGCTGGATTCACGCTTGTTGCCTTTACTGCCTTTTGTGCTCCATTCTCGGAGCCTGAGCAGGCTGCTCGAGACCGGATTTCGTGCCATTCAATTCCATGTTCTGAATCAACTGGAATCAGCGGCAAAACCAAAGCGGCATGAATCCTTGATGGACCTCCCAAGGAGCGCCGATCCGCTCGCGAAGACCGAGCACTCCAATGGCGTCGAACTGTTTCCGAGGCGCTTCAAACTTTCAGTTTCCGCTGCGTCACAACGAATGTCTTTGCCAGAGCCCTGCGACGGTTCGCAGACAGTCCAGCAGATTGGGTTCAACAAGCCACCTCAGAAGGCCTCTGGATCGGGTCTGAGGGACTACAGCGTTCCTTCAGCGGATCAAAAGTCTCTGGTAATATTGCACTTCAGCTCGTCGATCTTTCTGCTTGCTGAGTACGCATTATGGCTGGAGTATTTCTGTTTTATGATCTGGCCAAGTAAGCCGTACGACCACGTTGGCCCTTGCCCCAGCAAGCTATTTCTTGTTCCATTGATCTGGTTGTTGGGCTTCCCTTTTGCTCAAGCTGGTGATGTTATGATGATTTGATCACACGATCAATTAATTGGCGTTCGTGATTCAAATCCTCCAGCTTCCAGGTTGCTAATCGCTATCAGATGCGTGCAAACCACCTATTGCAAAAGTGCTTAAAGGGGATCGGTAGGTTTACATGCATTCTTTTTGGAATCTATGCACGATGTTAAATCGTTGGAATTGACCAGCCGTCCTCCGCGGTGAAGCGGGGTGGTGTTCATTGCCCATTGGCTTTTCTCTCCAGGAGTTGCTGGAAGAATCGTGAATGCAATTATGTCCTCCAACGGATCGATTCGCGATCGGCGATAATCTCAATGTGGACGCCTCTGGTGGACATTCGTTGAAAATATGAATCTGGCCACCACCAACTATCGATCCGCTGGGGGTGAGCCTGATCACCATTCCCAACAGTTAAATACGCACGGTTTTCAAATCTTTTCCAAAAGATTGAGTCACGGGTGGACTTTGAAGTGGAGGTGTCTGCCGATGCCGATCTGCGCAAGCCCTTGCAGTGATCAGGCAGGTTCTTGATTGTATGGAAGCCGATCCAGAGATGGCAGGCACTGAATCCTTCATCCCGTGGAGATCTGGGAGTCGACGCAATCAAGCACTCTGGTCAATTTGGCTACGGGCTTGGATCACCACAATCACCGCTGAAAACAGCTGGGTCGTTTCGCAGGGAGAGTTCGCTGCGGATCAATTGAGGCGTTCCACCCTGCATGGCTCAGCCTCGGGTCCCCCACAGAGCAGATTGTAAATGCATTCAGAATCGAAACGAGGTGAAACAAGCTTCTGGGTCCAACTGAGCGCGTTGATTGGCGCCATGTTGTTACCGGCTAAGGCAGCGTTGAGCACCAGCTGATCGCGGTTGCCACCACCTGCATCACCTACAGCCCCCAGTATGGCGGCGCACCTCATCGCTGCTTGAGGCCATGATCTGGCGCAATTCTCCTGGCTCAGGGTGCACAGGCCCTGGCCCAGTTCCCGCCGTCGCTGGCCAGTAGCGCGCACAGGCCATCGCGCCGCGAAATTCCCCTCAACGGCGCGGATGCCCCCCGCCAATAGGAGGCGCCCTGGCGCAGCAGGCGCGCTCAGCGCCCGCATCAATGCGCAGGCTGCCCTTCACCAAGAGGGGCAGGCGCCAGCCAGCTCTTGCGATCGGTCAGGGGTGTGGTGCTGGGCTTGCGAACACCGTGCCAGCTTTCCGGCGAGAGGGCGTCGAGCACCGCCGGATCACGCGCCATCGGCCAGGCGCACCCGATTCGACTGGAGGTGGGCGATTCGGGGCCGCCGTCAGCTTTGGTGGTCTGCCGCCGGTGGCCCCACTGGCGCCGCCTTCAAGCCACCATGGCTGAGGCGTGCCAGTTCGGCCAGATCCCATACACCCCTCGATTGGCCGGGCCTGGGCATCGGTGCGGGGATTGCCGGAATACAGCCGGTCCACATCGGTGAGCAGCACCAGCTCATCGGCCGCCGATCGCCACGGCCCACCAGCGCCGCAGAGTGTGTCGTTGTCGCCGAAAGCGGCACTCATCGGGGGCCAGGCGTGTCCGTTTACGTTGCGATTGGCACCCCCCCAGCTCAGGCAGCTGCTCCAGGGTGCGAGGGGCGTTCTGATAGGCGGCGCCGGGAGGCCAGATCACCGCGGGTCAGCAGCACCTGGGCACCAAGGCCCCAAGTGGCGTGCGAAGCAGCCTCGTAGAGGGCCCATACAGCCGGCCCTGGGCCAAATTGGCTGCGGGTCCTGTAGAGCCACCACCTCGCCAGGCCTCTGGGCCAGCTCCCAGGGGCGCGGCAAGCCCAGCCGACGCCCCACTGGTTACCAAGCGTGATGGCATCACCTGGCGCTGTTGCTGGCTGAGGCTTGGAGGCCAGAAGCGGCGACATCACGGCATTCGGTGCTGCGTGCGACCCGAGCCCCGCAGCAGGCTCGTCCCACCTTGACAACGCGCCGCATGCTCATCGGTCCAGGCGGGTGCTGATCCAGCAGGCCAGGCGCAATCCGCCCGTTGCAGGTGGTCGCGCTGGCAGGTTGGGCCCTGGCGGGGTCAACGGGCTTGCACCAGGCACGGTGAACAGGCCGAGTCGGTTGCCGGCCAGCACGTCGGTGAACAAACCGGTCGGCCCACCATGGCCACTTTGGTTTGGAAGGAAGGCCCCAGCTCGGCCAGCACCTGCCAGGGACGCGCGACGCGGTTGCCAGCTGATGTGGTGAAGGGCAGAACAAGACGTTCAGCCACCGCACCGATGCGGCGCTTTGAGGGGTTGTTGCGAACAGCTGCAGGACGGCATGGTCTGCTGGGCCCGGCGCAGCCACGCTCCATCAGCGGCGGCAGTTCAGCTTTGTGCGGGGCAGGCAGGGTGCGGTCAACATCACAGGATCAGCGCCTGGATCCTCCCTGGAACAGGCGCTCCAGTGGCAGTTCTTGCCAGGCTGGTTATCGAGCATCCAGCTGGGTTTGGAGCAGGGCCCCCGTGCGGCGGGATGAGTCTACAACCCGCCAGCTCCCGTTCATCGAGCTCGTTTCTCGATGCCGGCTGAATTCGCTCGAATTCTTCACCTTCAACCACGATTCCTCGCCACTGCCCTGCATCTGGGCGACCACGAAGAACGGATCAAGGGAAATGTAGAGGGCCGTATCTTCCACCGTTATTCGACCATGAAACTCACCAGGAGTTCGTAGGTGTCGTGTCGTCTTCGCTTTCCCATCCTGCGTCGTCGAGATCATCGGGGTCGGGCCTCTTCCAGTTCGCCACTGACGGTGAGGGGTAGACGGCGGAGCGCACCAGGACCAGTTCATGATTCCTGCAGCACCACATCGGCCACCGACAGGATTCGGCTCGCTGGCATTCGATCGTGTCGATCAGCTCGGGCTTCCTCATTCCCCCTGCATCCTGAACAGGGCAGGACCGGGTGTCCACCGGGTGAGCAGGGGCGTAATCCTGACCGTCCCAGGGGATCAGCTGCTCCAGAAACAGAGCAGGTTGGCGGTCAGGCTGTCGCGGACGCTCACGGCTGGGACGTCCCCGGATCTGTGATCGTCGGTCCTTCGGCAGTCATGGTGGGATGGGGCAGACCCCTTAAGGATGTCTTCAGCATCGGGCCGGTGGCTCTTGAGCCGGTGGAGAAGGCCTGTGTCTGGGGTTCAGGACCTTCCGTAGCCACTGCTCCAAGCCAGCAAAGCCGGCTACGGCTGAATCTAAAACGGTCCACATGCGATTCGCATGCAGGCCGTGGCGCTCGCCGGCTGCCCAGCTGCTGCTGTAGTCGTTCACCCAGGCCCAGGGGCAGTCTCAGTGCCTGGGGCTAACGCCAGGCCATAGCGGCGGCAGTGCACCGGCCTGGGCTGTGTCTTGCTGGCGCTCATCGAGGGGGAGTCCCACAACCAGGCGTGACCTGGCGTTGCTGGAATTCAGGGGGCCGCAGCAACAGGCAGGTCGCGGTTTGAAGGGCCCCGCAGCAGGGGGGGCAACGGCTGCACACACATGCCGGGGATCACAGCCGGCCAGACCGATTGCGCCCGGCGCCCTACATCAAAGGCGAGCAGGAACGGGGCCGGGGGGGCTTGAGCGGCTCAAAACGGCTGGAGCTGAGCAACGGCGGAATTCACGGCGAAGTCCATGGTTGGGCAAACAACGGCGTCGGGGACTGCGCCTGCGGGCGGGGCTTGAACGGTTCGAGCAACGGTGTCGAACCTCCAGCGGGAGGCGGCGGTTCGCCTCCAGATGCTTCCTGGCGCCGCCAGACGCTGCGGCCCATCAAAACATTCCTCACCCTCGGCAACGGCGCGAGGTCCTGCAGCAGCGGCCCCGGTCGCTGTCGTTGGTGTCACCTGCGCAGCCGCACCTGATGGGCCCCTGCTGCCACCTGGGCCAGCATGCGAGCAGGGGCGCTCCCAGCAGACTGGGACCAGCCGGGATGGAGGGGGTCAACTTCCAGCTCGTGCGGGGCTCTGGACCATGCCGGCCGGAGACGGCGAACGCCAGCCACTGCCTGTTGGGACGTGTGGGGGTCGACCCAGAGCAGGGCCAGTGGCCCTGGTCTGATCAGCAGGTTCTTTCGCAGACGACGATCCATGAAGGTGGCGCAGTGGGCCGGGCAGGGCCGCACTGCCTCCAGATGCCGAGCAGGGGAGCGGTGCGCTGTTTCAAGGACTGACAGCTGGAGTCGGCGGGAAGGCCATCGGCCCCTTGCCTGCAGCGAGCCGCTCGCCACGTCCAGATGGTCTGTTGGCGCAGCGGTTGAAACCCCTGATTCCGCAGCAGGGCGAGGCGAGTCGAGCTGGCAGTGCCGGCGGAAGCCATCAGCTGGTCGTCCCAAACGACATGCCAGGGCTTTCCTTGAGCATTGGCGGCTTCCCACCTTGCCGCTCGCTGGATTGCCTGGCTCCTCGAGGCCTGCTCGCAGACCCTCAACTGGCTCGATCCCCCAGGCAGCTGCCGCTGCGATGAGGCGGCGCACGACGACGAGACCCAGAATCTTCTTGGGGGGTTCAGGAAGGGCCAGAGAAGATCTCAGGGGCCAAGCGGAAGGCCGGCTGACCAGGCACTGAGCAGCGCTCCGGTTGCTTTCAGCAGCAGCGGACGCTGCAGCAGCGGCTGCAGATCGACAAATGCGGCGGACTGGAGCGTGGCAGAGTCCAGCCCTGCAAACGGCTCAATCCTAGATTCCGAAAGACTGGGCGAGGTGAACACCTTCCCGAAGTTCCATGGGGGGATGGGTGATTGCACAAAAATTACGTCCACTTACTTGAACTGTATCGCACCCCCTGCTGGGCCGCAGCTCAGGGGGAGCAGGCCGCACCACACCAGCGGCGTGCGCTCGTGGCGTTTGCGGCCGGATTGGGCCGAGGCGCTCGGGCGGAGCAGCAAGCCCTCATCGCAGCCCTCACTGGAGGCAGCACCTTTGACCCGGCCGAGTCGTTGACATCAACCACCGCCACCGGGCACCCGAGGGCGGCGCGACGTTCGCGGCAGGTTTGTTCGGGCTGGGGCTGTGCCAAGCACGATCGTCTGTCGTAGGGGGGCGTTTGCCGTGAATGTCATCGAATCAGCCGGGCCTGTCCCCGGCCAGGCGGTAGAACCAGCCTTTGCTACCAGAATCTTCAGCACCAGCCCCGGCCAGCCAGGCACGAGCACCTGGGACGGACCGACGTCGTCGATCAGGGTCTGCAGTCGCAGGGCTGAGCCAGGCTGCTGGTGGTGAAGGCGCGGCAGAGCAAGGCGGCCAGGCCGGAGGGCCGACCATGGCGGGATGGTTGGTAACGGCCCTGGCATCACGCCAGGGGCGTTTTCCACCGATGGTGAGGATGTCCCCTGCCCGGAGCACTTCCGCCGGCATAACGGCGCAAGACCTCGGCTGGAATCGTTCGAGCACCCGAGCAAAGTGGGTGGCACCGGCAAAAACACCGAGCAGCCTTCCCCCTGCCGCCAGGGGCGGGCCGGATCGAGCCGGTTCGAGGCTTTGCGCAGCGGGACCAGCACACCATCGCGGCGTTGCAGGCCGGCCGACATAGGGGCCGTAGTTTGATTTTTTTTTTTTTTCCAGAGGATCTTCCAGCCAGAGGTGGTGGTCGAGCAGGGCCGCGAGATTGGGGTTCCGGCTGCATTGCTTCCGGCTGGCGCCTTGATGTGGAAAGCGCAGCCTGGCCTGGGTGTGTTTTTTTCCTTTGACGAATGTAGCGGCCCCAATAGCCGTTCCGGGCGGGCCTTTCATCGGGATGCTGGGCCAGAACCTCCGGTGGAGAGCTGCAAGCCCAGCGAGGTTGGCGCGTTCCCAGCAGGGTGGGCTTGAGCAGCAGCTCCGGCACCATCACTTCCATTGCGGCATGGGGGTTATGGATTCCTCACCAGCCCTCTCCCCACAGCGCTTCGCTTGGCGCCCGTGGTCACGGACCAGTTCGGCGACGGAGAGACGCAAGGGAGGGCGGGCCGCAACCGGTGTTCGCAACTCCAGCCGAGGAGGGCAAGGCCGAAGAGCGGCGGACTGCGACCCTGATCGACGACGTCGGTTCCAGCCCAGGTGCTCGTGGCCTGAGCTGGCCGGGGTGGTGCTGAAGATTCTGGGTAGCAAAGGCTGGTTCTTACCGCCTGGCCGGGGGCAGGCCCGGCTGATTCGATTGAACATCACGGGCACCACGCCCCCCTACGACCTAGGACGATCGTTTGCTGGGACACCCAGCCAGCCGAAACAAACTGCGCGAACTCGACCGCCGCCCTCGGCGGTGCCGGCTGGCGGTGGTTGATGTCAACGACCTCGGCCGGGTCAAGTGCTCGCCTCAGTGAGGGCTGCGATGAAGGGCTGCTGCGCGAGCCCTATCTGCCAAATCCGGCCGGCAACGCCAACGAGCACGCCGCTGGTGGTGGTGCGGCCGGGCCTGAGCATTGCGGCCAAGCAGGGGGCTTGCCGATACAGTTCAAGTAGTGGACGTATTTTGTGCATCAAACCCATCCCCCCATGCGAACTTCGGGAGGTGATTCACCCAGCCCAGTCTTCGCGATCTCAGGATTGAGCCGTTGCAGGGCTGGACTCTGCCCCTGCTCCAGGTCCGCCGCATGTCATCTTGCAGCCGCTGCTGCAGCGCGTCGCTACTTGGGCTGCTGAAGCAATCCGGAGCGCCTGCTCAGATTTTGCCCTGGTCAGCCGGCCTCCGGTGGCCCTTGAGATTCTCCTGGGCCTTCCTTGAACCCCAGAAGTGTGCGTGGGTCTTCGTCGCGTGCGCACGCCTCAATCGCAGCGGCGCATAGCTGTGGGATCGAGAACAGTTGAGGGTCTGGCGAAGCAGGCCCTCGAGGAGCCAGGCAATCCCAAGGAGCGCAGGTGGAAGCCGCCATGCTCAAGAAGCCCTGCATGGTCGCTTTGAGGAGCGGACCAGCTGGGATGTTGCTTCCGCCGGCACCTGGCCAGGCTCGATCGCTCGCCCCGCGCTGGGAAACAGGGCGTTTTCAACCCTGGCGCCAACAGACCAATCTGGACGTGGCGAAGGCGGCTCGGCTGCAGGCAGGGGGCCTTATGGCCTTCCCGCCGACCTCCAGCTCAGCTCCTGAACAGGCGCAACCCGCTTCCCCTGCTTCTGGCATCCTGGGAGCAGGCGGCCTGCCCGGCCCAGCTGCGCCAAACTTTCTGGATCGTCGCTGCGAAGACGCTGGATCAGACCAGGGCACTGGCCTGCTCTGGGTCGACCCCCACACGTCAACAGGCAGTGGCTGGCGTTCGCCGTCTCCGCCGGCATTGGTCAGGCCCGCACGAGCTGGAAGTGGACCCTCCATCCCGGCTGGTCCCATCTGTGGAGCGCCCTGCTCGCATGCTGGCCCAGTGGCAGCAGGGGGCCCATCAGGTGCGGCCTGCGCAGTGACACCAACGACAGCGACCGGGGGCCGCTGGCTGCAGGACTCGGGCGCCGTTGCCGTAGGGTGAGGAATTTGATTGATGGGCCGCAGCGTCTGGCGGCGCCAGGAGCATACTGGAGCGAACCGCCCGCTCCGCTGGCGCGTTCGACACCGTGCTTCGAACCGTTTCAAGCCCCGGCCCGCAGGCAGTCCCGACGCCGTTGGTTGCCCAACCAATGGACTTCGCCGTGAATCCGCGTGCTCAGCTCCAAGCCGTTGAGCCCTGCTCAGCCCCCCCGGCCCCGTTCCATTGCTCGCCTTTGATGTAGGGCGCCGGCGCCATCGGTCATGGCCGGCTGTCATCCCTGAGGCTTGTGTCTGTCAGCGTTTGGCCCCCCCTGCTGCGGGGGCCCCCAACCGCGACCCTGCTGGTGCTCGCCCCTGATTCAGCAAACGCCAGGTCAGCGCCTGGTTGTGGGACTCCCCCCTCGATGAGCGCCAGCAGACAACAGCCCAGGCCGTTAGCACTGCCGCCGCTATGGCCTTGCGGTAGCCCAGGCACTGAGCCTGCCCTGGCCGGGTGAACGAACACAGCAGCAGCTTGGGCAGCCGGCGAGGCGCCACGGCCTGACATGCGAATCGCAGTGGACGTTTTAGATTCACCGTAGCGGCTTTGCTGCTTTGAGCAGTGGCTCTTACTGGAAGGTCCTGACCCCAGACACAAGGCCTCTCCACCGGGCTCAAGAGCCAGCCGGCCGATTGCTGAGACCCTTTAAGGGGTCTGCCCATCACATGGACTGGCCGAAGGACCGGGACGAATCACAGAATCCGGGGACGTCCCCACCGTGAACGTTTCCGCGACAGGCCCATTGACGCCAACTGCTCTGCTTTCTGCGAGCAGCTGATCCCCCTGGGCACGGTCAGGATTACGCCCTGATCACCCGGTGGACACCCTGTCTGCCTGTTCAGGATTGCAGGGGGCATGAGGAGCCGAGCTTGATCGACACGATCATGCCAGCGAGCCGATCCTTGTCGGTGGCCGATGTGGTGCTGCAGGAACATGAACCTGCGTCCTGTGCGCTCCGCCGTCACCCTCCCGTCAGTGGGCGAACTGGAAGAGCCCGACCCCGATGATCTCGACGGACGAGGGGATGGGGAAAGCGAAGACGACACCGACACTACGAAACTTTCCTGGTTGAGTTTTCATGGTCGATAACGGTGAATACGGCCTCTACATTCCCTTGATCCGTTCTTTTCGGTGGTCGCCAAGATGCAGGGCAGTGGGCGAAGGAAATCGTGGTTGAGGTTGAGAATTCGAGCGAATCAGCCGCGCATCGAGAAACGAGCTCGTATGAGCGGGAGCTTGGCGGGGTGAGGACTCCAGCGCCTGCTCCAACCCAGCGGATGCTCGATACCAGCCTTGCAGAACTGCCACTGGATGCCTGTTCCAGGGGAGGGATCAATGGGCCGCTGATTCCTGGATGTGACCGCACCCTGCTGCCCCGCCACAAAGCTGAAATGCCGCCGCTGATGGAGGCAGTGGCTGCGCAGGCCCAGCAGACCATGCGTCTGCACCCTGTTTCAGCACAACCCCTCAAAGCGCCGCATCGTGCGTGTGGCTGAACGTCTTGATTCTTGCCCTTCACCAACATCAGCTGGCAAGCCGGCGTCGCCGCGCCCTGCGCAAGGTGCTGGCCGAGGCTGGGCCTTTCCTCCCAACCAAGTTGGCCATGGTGGGCGACCGGTGTGTTCACCGACGTCGCTGGCCGGCAAACCGACTCGGGCCTGTTCACCGTTGCTGGTGAAAGCCCGTAATTTTGACCCCCCAGGGCCAACCCTGCCAGCGCGGACCACCTGCAACGGCGGGGACGTTGCGCCTGGCCGCTGGATCAAGCACCCGCCTGGACCATGAGCATGCGGCGCGTTGTCAAAGGTGGGGAACGAGCTGCTGCGGGGCTACGGCGTCACGCAGCACCGATTGCGTGATCGCCGCTCTGGCCTCCAGCCTCAGCCAGCAACAGCGCCAGGGTGATGCCATCCCGCTGGGTAACCAGTGGGGCGTCAGGGCTGGGGCTGCCGCGCCCTGGGAGCTGGCCCCAGAGGCCTGGCGACGGTTGGTGGGTCTTACAGGCCGCCGCAAGCCATTGCGCCCAGGGACCGGTCTGGATGGGGCTCTACGAGGCTGCTTCGCACGCCACGGGGCCTTGGTGGCCCAGGTGCTGCTGAACCCGCGGTGATCTGCGCTCCCCGGCGCCGCTATTCAGAACGCCTGCCGCTACCCTGGAGCAGCTGCTGCAGCTGGCGGGGTGTGCAATCGTCAAACGAAAAACGGGACACCCTGGCCACCGATGAGTTGCGCTTCGGCGGACAACGACACACTCTCGGCGCTGGTAGCCGTGGCGATCGGCGCCGATGAGCTGGTGCTTGCTCACCGATTGGAACCGGGCTGTATTCGGCAATCCCCGCACCGATGCCCAGGCCCGGCCAATCGAGGAGGTGGCAGGAATCTGGCCGAACTGCACGCCTCAGCCATGTGGCTGAAGGCGGCCGGCCAGCGGGGCACCGGCGCATTGACCACCAAGCTTGACGGCGGCCCGAATCGCCACCATCCAGCGGAATCCGGGTGCGCCTGGCGATGGCCGTGATTCCGGTCGGTTGCTCACGCCCTCTTCGCCGGCCGAAAAGCTGGGCACGGTTGTTCCAGCCAGCACCACCACCCCTGACCGATCGCAAAGAGCTGGCTGGCCCATGCCCTCTTGGTGAAGGGCAGCCTGCGCATGATGCGGGGCGCTTGAGCGCGCCCTGCTGCGCCAGGGCGCCTCCCTATTGGCGGTGGGGCATCCGCGCCGTTGAGGGTGAATTTTTTCGCGGCGCGAGGCTGTGCGCCTACTGGCCAGCGACGGGCGGTAAACTGGGCGGGCCTGTGACCCTGAGCAGCGAGAATTGCCCCAGATCATTGGGGCACTCAGCCAGCGATGAGGTGCCGCGCCAACTGGGGGCTTTTAGGTGACATGCGGGTGCGTTTGCACCGCGATCAGGCTGGTGCTCACCTGCCTAGCCGGTTAAACAACATGGGCGCCAATCAACGCGCTCAGTTGACCAGGAGCTTGTCTCACTCGTATCGATTCTGATGCATTTTCCAATTCTGCCTGTGGGGGACACCGAGGGCTGATGCCATTGCAGTGGAACGCCTCATTGATCCGCACCTGAACTCTCTGCCGACGGACCCACTGTTTCAGCGGTGATGTTGGTGATCCAAGCCCGTTTAGCAAATGCCAGAGTGCTTGATTGCGTCGACTCCCAAATCTCCACGGGATGAAGGATCATGTGCCTTGCCACTCTGGATCGGTTCCATATCATCAGCAACCTGCCTGATCACTGCAAGGGCTTGGCGCAGATCGGCATCGGCAGCACACCTCCACTTCAAAGTCCACCCGTGACCAATCTTGGAAAGAATTTGAACCGTGCGTATTTCACTGTGGAATGGTGATTCAGCTCACCCCCACGCGGATCGTAGTTGGGCTTGTGGTGTGGCCAGATTCATATTTTCACCGGGAATCCACCAGAGGCGTCCACATTAGGATGGATATCGCGAGTCGGCGAATCGAAATCCGTTGAGGAGATTATAATTCCATTCCGATGTCTTCCAGCAACTCCTGGAGAGAAAAGCCAATGGCAATGGCACGACCCCCGCTCCCGCGAGGACGGCTGGGTCAATTCCAACGATTAACATCGTGGCATAGATTCCAAAAAGAATGCATGTTACCTACGACCCTTTAAAAGCACTTTTGCATAGGTGTTGCACCCCCGATTCTGATTTGCGATTAGAAACCTGGATTGCTGGGAGGATTTTGAATCACGAACCACAATTATTGATCGTGTGAATCAATTCATCAAAAAACAATCACCAAGCTGAGCAAAAGGAAGCCAACCAAACCAGATCAATGGAACAAGAATAGCTTGCTGGGCAAGGGGCCAACGGTGGTCGTAACGGCTACTTGGCCGATCAATAAACAGAAATAACCCCAGCCCAACAATCGTACTTCAGCAGCAGGGAAGACGGACGAAGCTGAAGTGCAATATTCCAGGGAGACTTTTTTGATTCCGCTTGAAGGGACCTTTAGTCCTTCAGAACCATCCAGAGGCTTCTGAGGTGGCTTGTGACCCATCTGGCTGGGGGGGGGACTTGTCCTTCGCGAAAACCGGTCGCAGGGCTCTGGGCAAAAAAAAGGACCATTCCGTTTGTGACGGCAGCGGGAACTGAAAAGGTTTGGAAGCGCCTCGGAAAAACATTTCGACGCCATTTGAGGAGTGCTTCGGGTCCTTCCGCGAGCGGATCGCCCTCCTTGGGGAAGGGGTCCATTCCAGGGGGATTCATGGCCGGCTTTGTTTTATTTGGGGGCCGCTTTTATTCCAGTTGATTTCAGGGACTGGATTAATGGCACGAACATCCGGTTCTCGGAGCAAGGGGGGCCCTTTAGCTCAGGCTCGAGAGGGAGCACCAAAGGCATAAAGGCAAAACAAGCCGGTGAATCCAAGCCGCGGCAAGGGAATTTGGGCGAGCCCAGGGATACCGGGCATCAAAGACGACTTCCCCAACCGCACATCTTCTCTCA
>Ga0163217_1003995_pt1 | contig 12566 bp, 16 predicted proteins | sample SynspAceP_FD_185933 | JGI IMG/M metagenome (GOLD analysis project Ga0163217, IMG submission 185933) | Saline lake microbial communities from Ace Lake in Antarctica - Synechococcus sp. Ace-P (PacBio error correction) | ecosystem: Environmental > Aquatic > Non-marine Saline and Alkaline > Saline ... | reverse complement strand
GGCCCAGGACTCCGATCCGCTGTCGGGTTGAGATCACGAAAAGACCGTCTCGATATTTTGCGGGAAGCGGATGCCGTTCTAGTCTCGAACCAATCCGCAAACACCGGGGCTCTGACAATGATATCTGGCAAAGCTTTCGCCGTGCTTGCTACCGTCAGACGGTCGGCGTTATGGGCGAAGCCGGGACTTATGATTGTCGTCCTTGCGCTCCCGCAGTCACGTCACGAAGGCAGATGACGCGGATTATTACCCCTATGGTCGCACGAATTTCTGGGTGAGACCGCGAACGGATCTCAATTGAAGGCGCGGCGGTAATGGGTGTTTATGACGTTCACGTCCAAGCCACCCGGAACAAATTTGAATGGAGTAGTGGCTAAGCCCCCTCCATCAACACTTAATTGTTGAAGAAGGCGGGCATGTCGCCGCCAAAGCCTTTGCCGCCATTCCCAGTCGTTTTTTGAACGCGTGAAGACCGTTGACTGTCCCTGCGATGATCCTCCGGTGTGACGACGATCTTTGATTGAGGATGGTTGCGGGTTTCCGGGTGTATCTTGCGTTTGACTGCGGCGGAGCGTTCTTCGCCGTTTAGTCTCGCGCGCTTGTCCTTCACGGTTGCTTGCACGCGGGGTTTCAGCCTTCTGAAGCCTCGTTTCCGGCGCATGGGGCCTTACGGGCCGCTGAGGGCCTTTGGCGCTCTTCGCGTTATCCCACGCGGCGTTTCATCCGCGCACGTTTTTCGCTCGTTCGTAATCCGAAGAAAGTTTCACCTTTACGAGTGGCCGCTTTCCGGGCCGTGGAACTTTGGCTTGGTCTTCGCGTTTGCTTCGGCTTTGGAGCTCTTCGCGTTTCGGCGCTGAACTGCGTTCGGCCTCGACTGTTATTGGACCGTATGCGACGCCCGACGACGGGATGATGACGCCGGCCATGAGCGACCTCGGGCGGCCGCGCCTTCGCGCGGAGTTTTCCGATATCCGACGTTCAATTGTCATCGCGTCTTTGCCATGCAGGTCGAGACATACTGGGCGTTAATTCTTTGGAATCTAAGGTGCGGACGAGCATGATGTATCGCCTTCGCGACCGGCGCGTCGGGCCGGCCAATCCGGTGGATATAGTCTTCGCTATTGGTTCGGAACATCATAGTTGAAGACGTGGCTGGACGGAGACCGACATCCAAATCCGCGGGACCGAACATCAGAGCATGAGATATTGACCTCTCCAGCTTGAAACGACCATCGTTTTGGTGCGCAGGCTTTGCCGATCACCGGAATGGGCTCGGGCTTCGGCCATGCTTGTTAAGAGATTCGCAACGGACATCGACGTCGCGTGTTGCGGTTTACAGAAGACAGGCTTCGACCTCTTCCTGTTCCATTGATCCAACGCACGCTGGCGCGTCCTTTGGAATCGCCAGACGCGTCCGAATGACGTTGCGCACAGTCGCGGCGGTCGAGTTGCGACGCGCGACTTGTATCGTCCAGCGCTGGTGCAGGAACTGATCGACAAGGTTTAATTTCCGCGGCATCGGTCGCGGAAGACAATACCTGGACGGCGTGAAGGGCCGTGATTTCGAAGTCCGCTCAATGTCCGGAATGACCCCATGTCGAGCAACGGTCGGCTTCGTCGACGACGAGCGTCTAACGCCATGTCATCAGATTTTTCCACGTTCATATTGATCTCAAGAAGACGACCGGTGTTGCGATCAGAATATCGACACCCTGGTGAGTTTCCGACCTGCTCGGCAAACGCACACCACCAATTTAGGGCCATTTCGGCTTTAGACTATTTACTGTGCTTCTCACATCCTCGGCGACTGAGCGGCCAAATTCGCGAGTCGGGCGACGATCAGCGCGCGGCACCGCGCCCGGCGCGAACTTTGGCAGCTATGCATGTTCGGGGCAGCCACGAACGCTCCGTCGTGCCCGTACCCGTCTGGGCAATGCCGAGCACTCTCGGTTTTGCATGGCCGCCGGTATTGGCTCGGGCCTGGATCGGTGTCGGTGATAACAGTGGGCCTAGGGATCGCCAGCGCCTTCAGATCTTGGGATTCAGCCAAGCTCAAGAAAAAGGTTGTAGTCTACAGGCTCGTCTGGCGAGGATTTCAGTCGGGGCGTCTTTGAGCTCACTTGGGCAATCTTTTTCGGGCCAGCGCCGGGCTATTCGGTCTTGACGCTCAGCATCGCATGCGACTCGCACGCACCTCGCAAGGCCTGCGTATCCTACACGGGTGCGGCGCATATCAAGCGTCGCTGTAAGGCTGCGAATGCTAGCGGTTATTTGTATGGACGATTTTCGTCAATCGATAGGATTATAATCGATCCCGCAAAGCGGTCATCGGACTCGAGCGAAAAGCGCTTTCGGCCGTCTTAGACATCGCCAGGGCGGATTTGATGCTGTCTAGCGGATCACCGTGCAAAACAACTAAAGATGCTGCACTGGCCCCGCACTCATCGTGCCCAATCGATCACCAAACAACGCGCAGGCCGGCCTAAAATGGTTCGAAGCGGCGTCTCTTGATAGGCGTGCCCAATGCATTGCCGGCATGTTTGCAAGCCACAGCATTGACCCGCTAAGCGAAGCACGGCCGCATTGTTGTATCGTCGGCCGCACTCCAATATGGACTTAATCATAAGGGACGCGTTGAGCGGTGCGAGCTGACCCGGCGGTTTGCGAGTGGTCGACCGATGCTGTTGATCCCCGATTGGCGATGTCTGCGGCCCAAGATGCGCTTCTTCAGCACGACAACACTATATCAGAGGTTGTGCAAACTCTGCTTGAGGTCGCCAAGGGTACAAGCGACCACGGCTCGCTTTGAACCATAAGCGGATACGTCCTGCCGAAACCGGACGAAGCGCTTGCGCGTCACGGCGAGCACACATCGCTGTCGGTCCTGCCGTGAGGAAACGCGGCGGACTCGGCCCGCGCGCCGCGAGTGGCCGCCATAGCGGCCGCACGGATCCGCCCGCACGCCGGCACCCTGTTTCACGATGCGACATGCGAAGGCTGCATCGTCAATAACAGGTCATAGACGTCGAGGCTCGCCGACCAGCCGCCGCCAAAATCGTACGCCTGTCGGGTTGGAACAATGGCTCGAATACATCACGCCCCGACGACGTGCATTGGCAATGCGCCGCGCGCGGAATGAAAGAGTCAGCGGGCTCTGAGGGGCTGATGCAGGTCCGTTTCGCAGCTGATATCGTTTGTCTGCGCCTTCTGGCCACATTTCAACGAGCCAGCGATCTAGGCGGGACGCGATTAAGCCGGGTGTGACCACACCCAGCAAATCACGTCGGCGCCCTCTGGGGACGTTGAAGCGTGTCGCCCATCGCGGGATCTGCCGTCACTCACGAATAATATCGGGCAGTGCGGTCGAACCTTGGGGGCGTGACTGTGCCTCATCTAGAGAGGTTTGCCCGGAAAGCCGGAGCGGCGGCGAGCAGGCATGTGGCGGTGCCTGAGAGGACAATGTTTCATCGGGCAATTCCGAGGCAAGGCGGAAGTCGGAGTGGGTTCCGAGTCCGCTCGCGGTCTAAATAGTAGGGCGACCGGGTTAAGATTGACTTGGTCAGGCCGGGAGAAGGGTCGAGAAGGGTCCCGCTCTCACAGCACCAAGTCGGCGCTGGTTTACCCACTTTCGCGTGCCCGTTTCATCGAGGATCCGAGCGCTTTCGCCGGATTGGTCGATAGCACGTCCAGGTTCTGCTTTTGAAATATCAGTCCCGCCGCCGAATTGCCATTAGCGCGCGAGCCTTGGCGACTTCCTGTTGAGGGCGTTGTTGAAACATTCATCGCATTCATCCGATGATCATGCACAGGGCTGTCCCGCCGCATGCCGAAAGGATTGTTTTCTAGAATGCCGTCATAGCTTTCTCTGAGCCGCGTACCAATCAGGCCCACATCGCTGCGCAGGTTCCATTTTCAGCCAGTAGGTTCACGATTTTACTAGGCTTCAACGGCGTTCTGGTGGAACGTCGTGACTTGTAATTCGAATCCTTGGATCTGATCGACTGATCTGACCATTTCATCGGCCGTAAGCAGTGCATCTGGACAGAATTCGCCGTTCAGAACACCAGCCAATGTTTCAAAACTGAAGGAACGCGCGTCGGTTCGTCGCACTTCCAATTTTCTTTTATATTCAGCCCGCTTTTCGATCAGTTCTTACGATAACCGCAATGTTTGCCCATGCGTTTGAACACCGGCGCCTTTTATCGCCATAGACCCGCTTCGGTCTCGCCGCAGGCCATCTTGAGCGTATAGGTTGCATCAGGAAATTTCATCCCTTTGAACGGCGCGACGGTTGCGTTGCGCAGGGTCACGGCCGCGTCCACCAAACAGATGGACCGAGCCGGGCAGGTATGCAGCGGTTCCACCGCCTTGTAGGGCTTCAGGCAAACGCCGGGTTCTTGTGGCCAGACGCCGGCTCGGCGAAGATTCAGACGTATCGGGGAGGTGATTTCCTTTTTGCCAGTCCCCATGCGCGTTCACCGGGTGAGCATTGTTTCGAGGGACTGTGAATGGTCGATAATGCCCGGGATACGGGAACGTCCGCCTTGCTCCAGATGGTTGCACCGTCCGGCGCTCAACTCAGTGCCGACTCGAGAAATCCGACCATCACGACGAGAACTGGTTGGCCCGAACTCGCGTCTCCGTGCCATCGATGATTGAGGCATGGTGATCAGAGTCGTGCCTGACGCATCGGTTTATAGGTGCTGGGGAAACGCCGTTGGCAGTTCGCAGACTGTGGTCTCTTTTTCTCGTCGTCCTTGGCGGGACTACAGGCAACGATGAGGAGCGGCGAAGGCGAGGCAGTACGAATTGGTCCATCATGGGCTTACGTTAACCAGCTTTTCGCGTTGCAAGGGATTAGTGCGAAGGGTAACAGTCAAAGACAGTGCGGCAGTCAACTGCTCGCTGAGTATTGCGCGCGGTAATTTCACCGCCCGCGAGCGAGGCGAGATGGTCGGTCATGAATTGGCGTCGAGCACAAAACCATGCGTGAAGGTGCTCATCAGATGATCAGAAGGGCAGTTTTGAGGCGCTTGGTGCGGATGAAAACATACTTTCCCCAAAGACACGCCCGTTTCTGATGCGCGTAGAGCCACCAACAGTGTTTCGCCTTCCAGACTTCGCGATGTGGGCCATCACGCGCTCTGGTAGGCGGTATAGAGCATTCGATCCCGGCATGATCCACGTGTCATCCCGTAGTCGCGCGCTTCGATGACCTGGGAAGCTTGGTTTATGGTGACAGTGAGTTGTCGTGCGGGGCGAACTGCGCTATGGATCGGATGGGGGGCTGGGATCGTTCAATCGGACAGATCGGCGGCGGCTCCGGTCCATCGAAAAGAAATCGTCGCGTCGCGACTGTCGCCCATCGGGAAGGGACGCCGCGGTCGATGCATTTCGATTAGAGCATTCGGGCCAAAAACACTCTCGCGCGATCAGGTAGATCGCCGCTTTGAGCTTGGCTTTCTGTTTGCGCACATCCTAAGCCAGAGAAATCCGAAGCGCGGCCCATCGCGTGTCGTGCACGGCATGGTGAAGCCGGTTTGCCTGAACTAGCGTTTCATTATAGCGGGACCGCGCGTCTGACAAAATAAGGGCCGCGCTGATGCACCAAACCCATCATTGAACGAGGCGTAGGCAGCCGTAGATGGCAGGCCAAGCGCACATGACAGAGTGTCTCCGGACCATAGCGATCCAGCAATGACAATTCCTGCTTGCGAGTGATTGGACCACACCGGCGTAAGTCGTTGCGTCTCAACGGCCCGTCTGTTTTTTTTGGTGGCTTTCCGTGCCAGTCCCCACCGGGCGCGTGCATTGACAATTTGTGAATCGCCCCAGGCGAAGGACCTCCATTCCGACACGCGGACCACAGTGATTGGCAATCGCGTCCACCCAACTCTGAAGGATGTTTCCTGTTCCAGAGGCCAGTTAGGGCCTGATGCGGGCAAGTTTACGCGCGGGAAGCCGGCCACCACGGTCATTCAGGGGTTAAAGATGATGCTCTTGGCTTGACTAGGCCAAAAATGGAACAGGTCAGCAGCGACAGCCAGCGCTGCGATAGTCATTGGTCCGGGCCAAATGCTCACTCCGGGAAATCCTTCCGCATGACGGTGTGAGGTTAAGTCGAAATGAAGAGTTGCACGGGCGATGGAATCGCCGGAACCGCCCACTACAATCGATTAATATAGGGCGCGCGAGCAAGGATGTAGACAGCGGCCGATCGCGCCGAGAACGACGATTCTGTTTCATGAAAAATACTGCAGAAGAAATTTCAGATGCCACGGCAAAAATCACGCGTTATCGGCGTTTAAATCGGGGGTCCTGTGCTGTTCGCCGGTAAGTGTCATGTGTGATGATGGCGGCCGGGCGCATGGCCGACATGAGAAGCCGCATTTACCAGAAACAGCGATGATCCGACCGCCCAAGCGTGCAGGCGGCGTGCGTCGGGTGCGAACGAGCCGTGCATTGTATCGATGAGCGAAATGAAGGGCCCGTTATAAGCCAAGCTGAAAGCCCGATCAGGCGAAGGTTCACGATCCACGGCTGCCACCGTATTTGAAGAAACACGCGCGTAGGATTGTCCGCCAGCCCAACGTCCCGAGCAGAGCGCGAAGATCGGTTCCTCGGTTAGGGCTGTCTGTGTAAATCGGGTTCGCCATTCTACAATAGTGCGAAAGAAGTCTTATCTAATTTACGGACAGGGCGGGCGAATATAAACCTTTACCACCCAGCGCCCGTTGTCTCATGCGACAGTTGGCCCACCCCAGTCGCCAATGCCTACAAATCGCGCAGGGAAAGGCGAAACTGTGGTAATTAAAGGCGATCAGCCGTGTCCGGTCTCTCATCCCAGCCCCCTGCCAAAGCCATTTTGGCGTTGCCGAGATAGCCGTCCAGCAGGGCTTTTGGTCTCGTCCATGACCGCGTCGTCACTAGCGTTTGTTTTGCTTCCATTCCCGTCCAGGATTTTTCCCAACTTGCTCAGGGCTTTGGCAGGTCATCTTTCATGTTCGTCGAGTAGTTGAACGCAGCCCGATCTGGCGTGAAAATCTTTCAACGCGGCGCGTTGTGCGCTGGGCTTACCAGCCAGAATTGGCGCGGCCGTCAGCCGCAATCAAACAAGCGCGGCAGTCTTAGTGGATTGACCCGTTCGATCTCGGCTTGTTGGCGTGGCCAGTATTATCAGATCGGCCATTTTGTCCGGCCATCATCCGTCGAGCCCACCGCAGTAGGTAAGCAGGTCGGCCAGTTCGGCGCGTTGCTCTGCACTGGCGCAGGAATTTGCGGCATACGCCGAACGCCGCGATTGAGCGCTGGTCGCGACGAATGCCTTTACTTTCCCGAAGGGGCCAGTGTTTGAGTCGTCGGCTATTTCGGCCAAATCTGCATCGGTCCCATTACAGGGGCAGATCATCGAGAGATAAGCGAGGCGCATTGAACCATTCAACGGCGCAACGACTTCCATCGCGCATCAGCGCGGAGTATCCACCGCAGCTTCGGGCTAAAACACAGTCAGCAGAGGAGAGCGTTTCCGGTGAGAGCGGGATGTCGTGTGCCGCATGGGAGCTGGCGCGGCCACGTCTCAGTGAGGGATCAGCGTGCACGAACAGCATCGACCCGGCTTCGCGCTGCATCAATGTGTGGATCGCCCATGTCACCCGTTCAATTGCCCGTGTAATGGTCATCGGACTTATCGCACAGAGGGAGTAGGCTCGCTAGCTCTCCAGGGGCGCGTTTGCCATTCCGCTTTTCATTGATCATTCGTATATTCTGCGGCGGCTTGCGCGTCACACCAAGCGCGGTGGATGGCTGGTCAGATTAATTCGAACTCTTGTGCACAGATTTGTTTGAGCGATAAGCGCGGTATTCCGGGATAGAGCGCCGCATCGACGCACAGGTCCAGATTTTCGGTGCCGGAAGCGCTGATCGATCATCATATTCGGCCGAGGATAACCCATAGGTCGAAATTGACATGGTGCGCGGCAAGATGCGTCGCCCAATAAAGCGCGAATTGTTCAGCGACCGCTCAACAAAGAGCGGCGCATTCGCGACGCTGTCTTGGTGATTGTGAGGCGCGTGATGAAGGCGGGATGGACCGCTGTGATGAGCAGGGCTGCGATTCATCACGACCTTCGCGCCATCATCTTGACCGCCCAATTCTGTTGAGCGGTGCAGCCCGGTTTCCCGCCCGTCGTTTCCACATCGACCACGACATTAAGGCTGTCAGGATCGACGGCCACGCGCTTTGATGATCTGACCGGGAAGCCGCCATTGAAAGCTGAGGCAGCCGGTGTTAGTTGATGCGCGCAGCTGTCGCCCCGCCGTTTTTGACCTCAACAAAGCGAACCCGCCATCAGTCGATCAACATTAGATCGGAAACCCGTCCTTCGTGCCCTGCCAGTCCTGCGCCATTCAGCGCAGAAGATGCGGCTACACGCGCGCGGCGCATGCACGATCAGCGCTTGCGATTCGGTCGCGCGAGGTGAGCCCCAATGGACCACGCATTGTCCTCGCCATAATGCAGCGCCAGAGTTTTGAGGAGATTCAAGCAGGACAAAGCGCTGGATTGTCGCAGCTTAGCGCCCGTGCCCGATCTCTGGACGATGTTCAGCGTAGAGCAGAAGGCTCCAGGGCGTATTTGGGTGGCGCGGCGAGGGGGTTTTGTCCGTCATGCAGCCAATCCAATAGAGGCCGAAAAGGTTCGCCATGGCAATTCTCGGACGGTGGGCCTCAATGCTTTAGCTTATAGTGCGGCAGCACGCGCGTCCGGCTGATTTCGGAAAGGCCGTTCATCGCGAGTGAGCGTGGTCGCGGAACGCACAAGTCTGCTCGCAGCAGACGTCCGTCCGTTTGTGAAAGTTTCGCGACGTAAATCTTCGGCAAAAGGCGGCTTCCGCATCGGGAGCTGGGGTTCTTGATCATCGCTTCTAGGGCGCTGTTTGCACCAAGTCGCGATCAACTGCTTCATCTCGCGACCAAGCGACTCGAACCACCCGTTATGTGCGAAGCGTGTCCGAGCGACTGTTAAAGTCCCGTGCAGAGCCTCGCATCGCCGTGCCGTTCGCACCAACACCGCGTTTTGTAGAGAGTTTGCTTGGGTGGGCGGTGACTTCGCTCACAGAGCGGCGTGGCATGTGTTCACTGGCTTGACTAATCGGCCCGCTCAGGTCGTCCGTGACGGAAATCATGCAGGGCTTTGGCGTAGAAAGGCTGTTTCGAGCTTCCTCGACGTTTTCAAAACTCACAGCTTGGTCGGCGTCCGTCTGCAACGCAACCAGACAAGACGCGAGCGAGTGGAAGGCCTGCAACTTTGTCTTTCAATCGTCCGAAATAGAGGAACAAGCATATATTGAGCACGTCTCGTCGCCCTGAGCCACATAGCGCTCGGGATGTTAGCCTCCGCCGGGGTCGAGATGAGCGTTGCCAAATTGATAAGCCGGTCTTTTTTCCAAGATTTTTTGAAGGGTTCGCACATCGAGTCTTGTCATGAGCAGCACGGCTTCTGGTTTTGGCAGGCTGCGAGCCCGTCTGGAACAGGCGCGCCATCGGGTCCGCGTCCGGCTCAGACAGCGTGGGTCCATTGCGCAGCAGGTCGTCAATCTCGTCATAGCGGCATTTATCGTGTCGAGAATATCACGCGATTGGCCATGCGACTAGGCGCATTGCGCGCAGGGCAGGGCTCAAATTGTGTCAGAGAAATCCAGCGCGTCGCCCAAAAGAGTCGAGTTTAGGCGTGAACATCGGCGCTGAAGCGCTGAAATTATTTAGTAATAGAAACTGCGGAGTTCACGCGCCTGCCCACGCCTTACCCGTTTTCGCGCGACGAAGCGGAGCGTTTGTTCAGGCGGACATGATCCGTAGCCGGGCTTACTCACAGTTATCCCTGACCTATCCGCACCCACTCGTCCCCAGACCTGTCCACGCCCCGCAAACGCGCTCGTTCCCGGTTTTAGCTGTTGTTCAGCATCTGTTCGCAGGACGAGTCGCAAGGTCAGAGCAGGTCCGCAGGGTCCCGAAATTTAAGACTAGCCCGACGCCACAGAGATATCACCGAACTGTCGAAGGACTGATCGGCGTCTTAAATCCCGCCGGCTTGAGCCGCTAAGACGCGACCAATCATGTGGTCAGGTCGTTTCGGCAGTGTTCCGAGCAGCCCAACTGACGTGCTCGCGTCCGACAGTCCCCTTACAATCAGGTTGAGCTGAGGTTTTCGGCGCCTCGAAGGAATGGTGGGACGGGCGCGGCTCTGAACACTGGGCGTTTTCCAGTCGATGATCGCAAGACGGAGACGCGCGCAGGCGACTGTGTGGCGCTTTGGTCTGATGACTAGACCCTCTATCTTTCGCGCTCTGGCCGCTCATTCGCATAGTCGGTAAGCGGTGATGTCACGGCGCCTCGCCGCTGTCATCGCCCTCTCTCACCGGGAGATTTCGTAACACCTGTGAGTTGAATGGTCGAGCTGACCTTTCGCTGTGTCCTGGCAAGGGGAGTGTCGCAGCACCTCAGAACTCTCATCATATCTGAGTGTTGGTCAGATGTTCTCCGTGTCTGGAGACTGTTCTCTGCGGGATACTCAGATCCAGAAGTATGCGCGCGCGTGTCTCTGGTAATTGTTCGCAGCGCAAGGATCTTGCATAGACAAGCGTCTCGCCAGAGTACAAACTGCTCGCTAAGCAGCACTAGCATTTTCCTTGCTCCACATGCGTCGATACCCCTTCATTATGTGCCATCACTATCGCCGCTTCGCACAACTGAGTCGTGCTGATAGAGTAACCCGTTTGATCGCTTCGAATTAACGAACCATCCATGATTCGTAGGTGACGATTGCCTTGGGGACGGGAATTGGCGAGCTTGTCAAGCTACCAAGCGTTGCTTGCCGCTAGGATCAAAGGGCTTTCTTGTCAGTTCAATATATAACTTGCTGGAGCCGATAGGCTCGGATGACGGTTCGTAATGCTAACAAGGTTAATCGAGCCTTTTCCAGTGTCGTGAGCGCCAAGCCCGGTTTCCCGAGCAGGCCTCACTATCCCCGGACAGGTGCTACGAGTGTCTATTGTCAAATAACCGTCGCATAAATTCATCTCTGAGTTAGGCATAGTTTATAGGCGGCAATTCGCTCAAGCCTCCGAGCGTCCATCCACCACGGGACAGGACTTTGCGTTGCTAAGGGGGGCTTTCGAGGAAGCGCTTCGCTACAGCGGTCTCTACTCCCCGATAAGTTAACAGGATCGGCACCGTGTGTGACCCGCGTCCGCATCCAGACGGTACGGGGACGCAGAAGAAAAAGCAACGAGTGTCCAACTTGGCTGCACCTTGATCTCAGAGCTGCTTCTTTATAGACAGGCTCCAGGGCTGGATGAGAACGGAGGGGCTATGTTCCAGCTATTCCGAAGCCTTGTACTGCGGCGGACCGTGAAACTCGCAGCTTGCGGCTACATCATCAAGCCCCCAACCCGGCAAGCTGAGACTATCCACCATTGGGCCTAATTTCGAAGATCGGCCATGACCTTGGGTCGCTTCCTATCACCAAGCCCTGGCGCTCTTTTCGGATTATGAAGGTCTATGATTCGCCGTGCCAATATTATTGCGTCGAGGCAGATGTCTGCTGCTTTCATCTCCGTATGCTTGCGAAAAGCTTTGAGCGGTTCAGCGCGGCCTCATGAGCCACATTTAGGGTCATCGCTTTGTTTCGGGAGCTTGCCGTGGATTGCTCGTTGACTCGGATGGCCCGCGAACGTGATCGGCGTTTCTGTTTCCAGGCGAGCTGTCAAACAGCTCGATTGTTTACGGGTGTCATGCGACATGTTCTATCGAGCGGGATTTTGCTCGCCACGAGTCGGAGGTCCGCAGAGAATTGTATTGCCGTGCTGGGCGAAGGTGAATCTAGCGGCTCGTATGGCGACGGCGATGGGCGATTACCGGCTTTGCGGAATTTATTTGGGGATCGGTGTAGTGCGGAGCCGAAACTATCGGGTCAGGAAACTTTTTACCCTATTGCGGAATTGGGCTGGGGCGATTAGCGAACACGGGTCGGCGTTTTTCCGGTGTGGGCATCTGGACGGATGGGAGGCGCCAAGTGATCCGGAGAGGAAACCAGCATGGAAATTTGAAATGTTGTTCCATGAGGCGGTTTCTCAATTACCGAATCGCCATTAGGCGATCAACGTTCGAGGGCGGCGGCTCGGACGCTTGCGATTGCTAAAAGCCAGGGCTAGGGAGGAATTTCCGCACCCCGCTATGGCACGCGCTTGGCTTTTTGGTTATGCATCGGGACGGCGGGCGCGTTAAGAAGAACCGCTGGGGAACGGGGTTATTCGGAGCGGCTTTATTTACGTCCACATCGGGGGGGGCTGGGACGGAAATGGAGAGGCCATTCGGCGAGGCGGTTTTTAACTCGCCGCCTTGAAATTCCGTTTTGGGAGACGCAAGGCACCGGACCACCGCTAAGGGAAAGCCTCGTCCGCCCTTGGGCTTTGCGCTGGAAACTGGCCTGGTTTTTTCAAAGCCGCGGGTGGAGTGAGTTACGTCTCGGCGACCGGAGTATCGAGAGTGGTGCATTCTGCTGCGTGTGT
>Ga0163217_1111828_pt1 | contig 12568 bp, 10 predicted proteins | sample SynspAceP_FD_185933 | JGI IMG/M metagenome (GOLD analysis project Ga0163217, IMG submission 185933) | Saline lake microbial communities from Ace Lake in Antarctica - Synechococcus sp. Ace-P (PacBio error correction) | ecosystem: Environmental > Aquatic > Non-marine Saline and Alkaline > Saline ... | reverse complement strand
ATTCGGAAAAAAATTACTCCTCAAGAAATGGAGATTTAAGTGTACGTATGGACTTCAGGGGAGATCTCGATGGGAATATTTGCCTTTTCCTTCTACTTTGATATTTAAAAACAAAGGAAAGAAAAATTATACTGGTGGAGACTCAGGCTCCATATTACGAACGAGTGGTAAAGTCCTCGATGAAGTTCAGGTTCGGAAATTATCACTTTGAAAGAAAGCACAGAGATCCGCAAACCCAACTATGGTTGCCCGTGAATATTAAAAAGCGAATGCACCGATTCAGGATGACGAATTTTGTCCACCCTTTACGAATCCCTTGAAAGAAATCCAAAAGCAGCAACTGACCTATAGCAAGAAGGAATGGATTAATCTTCAGGACGAGTAATCTATACCCCTGTAGGCTGATGACCGGCGAAAAGACGGTACGCCTTCCAGTTTTAGATGTGGGCATTATCCACGAGAATTAAATCCAAAAGAAAGTTGCTGCTCAGGTTAGGGGTTCTAAATATGCCTTTAACCGTCTGAGCTTGGGGGATCGCCGATGCTATTGGGGTCTTCTCGTGGCATATGGCAATTATGGAATCAAACTGAAATGCTATCGTTTAGGCAGGGTGACAAAGAACCCAATGACTATTTTCTGCTAGACCCTTAGTTTGAGAACGCAGAGGCTGCAATAGACAAAAAATTGGTAGATATGGGATATTGGTGAATCGCATGCGCATAATTCGCAGTTGGGTGGTCATTCCACTTTGGGCGCACTTTTATGACTGCAAACCTGCTTTTCAGCATAACGGCTTGTTTCGCTGCTGGGAATTTGTCACCGTGAAGCGCGAGCACTATAATTCGTTACGCTGACCCCTATGTTGGGCTTGTCAATACGAAGGCAGCGAACCTATTGGAAAGCTTCCTGAGGTTTATTTTAATAATGTCTTTCCGCTGTTTACTTCTTATTGCACACAAAAGTGAAAACTCCTATACTTCATGATCACGGAGAAGCGGATAATAATTCGAGGTTACTTTCCCGATCAAATCAGAGGTCAGCTACTACAATGCATTGAAGGGGTCACGGCGCTTACAGCCTAGATTGGTTTTCCTACCGAATGAAAGTCATGGCTATGCTGCTCAAGAGTCATCCTCGCACACCACTTCTTGGGAAATGGGATACCTGGCTAGGAAAAGTATGTTTGAAGGAATAAGTAAGGTGATTTGATAATGCAATAGACCCAACCAAACCCCTCTGGGCTTATTCAGAAGGGGTTTTTGTTTTAAAATCTGTCTTTAAATTCATGCCTGATTGTTAATCTATTTTACTTAAAAAGTTGGAAAAATTATATCAAATCAAATTTTTACACTTTCCTAGCACCTGGGAGAATAATGTGATTAACCCAATATCAGTAACCCCCACATAAAGATCATAAAATAAAAATACCAAGGGAATTTCGATAGTAAAGCAAGGCCATGTGTAAAACCATGATGAGAACATTATTTCAAAAATAGCTTAACGGCCAATCCAAGCAGTAATAAAAAGCGACTACCAGACCGATTCCCTAAAAATGAGAATTTGCCTCATGGTCATCGGTCGCAATTCATACTATTTCAAAAATCATATCGGTTGCCGCTATCCATCGGTGGGATGCCAAAAGAAAAGAGAAAGATTCGATAGGCCTGCACTTCTTATCCAAGCCATTAATACCCCTCCAATGATCGTTTGCCGCTGGCTCTAGTTATGGCATGGCACCATTGGACAGGCACTGGTAAAAGGCGAGATAAATAAGCGTTGTTGTTCCCAGGAAAAAGATCCTCCACTTCAACAGGTCAGATTTCCAGAATTGGGACTATTTTTTGAGTTTTTCAATAAAAATCAAGACGATTCCCTCCCAAAATGGTGATACTGATACAACGATTGGGTAAAGAGGATAAGGCTTTTGATGTAAGTTCATAAGCCAAGGAGCCCAACAATCGCTGTGGAATAAATGCGCCCCTAAGCAACTTGAAATAAATTTGTCCATCCTCTAAAAAAAAACCGCTTGATGTTACTCAGGCGCAATCGCGCCCGTAGAATCGCCCCAAGTTGAATCCCGATTTCAAATAGTTTGACAATTCATCCTCGTGGATAGTCATATGCCGCCGAAGCTAAAAATCATGTGCCCTGATAGATGAGATTGGCAAAAAATTCGGCTAAGGCCCCTCTTGATGGGCTATGTATGATGCGATTGGAAAAAGAGTCATGTGGTATTAGCTAGTTCTAGTTCGGCAAGGTAATAATCCTCATTCAAAGGAAAATAAAAGCTTCCGGGCTTTCAGGTAAATTTTGAAATTGAATATTAATTTTAGTTAATCTTCTTCGTTCTGAAAGATGAAAATCTACCGTACTTTTAGCTATCCTACACTCTCAAAATTGCTCTCCTATGAAAAATCACCGCCTTTCACTACCTGTTGTGTTTTTGCTTGACCCTCTTCTAAATAGCCAATGCTCAAGAAGAAAGGAAGAGTCCTTTTAATCCGAGATCCAAATCAGTACCGTTTTCTTGAGTGGCGCATAGGTTTTTGATCTGCCGTTGGAATTTCTCCGTCAGGAGAGTCGGTCATAGTGTATCAAGGTACCTATCTCCCTACCTCGATGAAAAAAGTATTCGTCAAAGGTCAAGGCCGAATTTATAATCCAAGCTGTCATCGGAGATAGACTACCTCTCTGCAAAAAGTAGCGAAGAGGAAGTGAAAAGCTAGAGGAACAAATGAGCGATACTTACGAAATCCAACGTAATTGATGGGCAGATTGGAGAATTTTAGGCGAAAAAAAGTTCGCTTACTCAATGCCAATAAAATCTTGGAGGAAGCCAAAGCACGACATTCCATTAGCAAATTTGAAGCCAGCCTTTGGACTTTTTATGATACGGAATTCGCATACCACGCTCAAAAGGAGACTAAATATCAAACCAACCTGCAGAAGGAAGGAAATGCCAAAACTAAATATCACTTAGAAATCAGATATGGCAGTTTTCAAGCTTCAGAAAGTAAATCACTCGAAAATCCGAATTAAAATCAAGGGCAACTGCCCCCGGAAGTGCAAGTTTCGATTTGAACTAAAGTTCTGGTTAGCTAATGGCAAGTGGTAAATCCCCAAATGGGATGTATTCGGGTCAAAGCCATGTGGAAACAGCGCCTTTAGGCATCAATTTAACAAGGCTGAGGGTCAATCAAAATACTGGTGTTTTCGATTGGAATTATGTTAAGTCTGCGACTTCTCCAACGGAACTCCGAATCAATGATGGTCAGTGCGCTCCAGTCTCTGGATTAAGTGGGGTTAACTATGCGCGATTGGCACACGATCCAAGCCAGAGGAACACCGTCCCATTTTCAGCGAATTGTCAGTGGAAAAGTGACTGATCAGCAGAGTGAAGGACTACCCGGGAAGTCACTGTACTCGTTCAAAGGAATAACTACGATGCGGAACGAGCACAAGGCGGAGATGGAAAGTTACTCCACTCACTGGATACCCGCTCGAAGTCAACAAAGTTAATTTTATTCTTATCGGAATGAATCCCGAGGAGCGAATGATCAACTCTTCGCTTGATGAATGTGCAACTTTTGAAAGGACAGCCAATCCCTCTCAGAAGTAGTTGTTTACTGGGTATAGAAGTTCTGAGAAAGGTCTTTTTCCACAGCCCAGGCGTTAACTAATGCTTCCACGAAGCCCAAAATCAATCCAAACTTACATTTCCAACACAAATCAAACTACCGGTAGAGATCGAGGTGGATGAGCACTTATTACCATTTCAAAACAACGGGTGAGCGAATGTTAATGATTTTGAAAAGTTATCAAATTCCTGCAACGTTCATCAATATTTCGGCTTTCCTTAATTGGAAAAAGATGCCTTTCTTGAGTTGGGCTCAGATATCGCAGCGACTGGACAAGTATAGTCCTCTATTGAAGGCGGAAAGTAATCTCTATACTTCGAACGATGCTTTGGTAGGCAAATCTATTTCTCGACGCCACTGTGCACTTCAGATCTTGCTGATCTCCATGGAAGAGATCGAAGCATTGTAATCGAGCGTGCAAGAGAAGAATGAGGATTTCTCCAACAAGCGGAAATATCGGTCCAATATCACCGAGACCGCCAATATGAAATCTGAATCGTTAATAACAAATCACAGCCTTGTCAGTTTGAACGTGAAACGATCGCAAAATCCCGAGATCTCAGTAACCTCAGACATTGGCTTAGAATGAGAAAAGAACTTTCCGGAGGAAACCCTCATCCTTCAAACTGTCTAATCGAATGAAGTTGAAACTGCACCTGGGAGAGCAGAAGGGCTCACTGTAGTTGGTTGAGGTCAAAATAATCCTAGCGTGAAAAAAAAAAGTCAATTTTAAGATTAACTAAAAAGAGGGCTAGTGCATTTACTCGCCTCGTTTTTATAATTTTTCTGGATAATCCCATATTCCTATCCAGTGGTTACGGTATAAGAGCCCAAACGGAAATTCCTGACTTTAGTACGCCAATACGTGCCAGCCTTCTGGATCTCATTCACACATATTCAATTGAAATTACGAGGATCAGTGTAAAATTTTCCGTTCCCGGCACAATCTCTTTTCCGTTCATGCCCAGCAGAAAAAGTCCAAGGTTCCCCAGGTCTTGAATACTCCCATCGCGCAGGTTGCTAATTGGGCGCTCCCGCCTCTAGGATTTCCCCATCGTCATTTTCGGCATTTTTTTTTTTAAAAAAAAAAAAAAAAAATTTTTCATGTAAGAAAATTCGCTAATCGATACTGGACCCCACCGTTCACTGGATCAATAATTTATAATCAATTTGCAACTGAAGGAACAGCTAAAAAACTCTTTTTGTCGCTAGCAGCATTTCTGGCGCTGGCCTGATTCGAGCATGGCCAATAACAAGGAGGATACTATGTCATACTTTCTCAGCTTTGTTTTCTTCACTTCATTTTGTTGTTGCAAAAGCTGAAAATTGGGAAAATCACTAGACATGCTAGAAAAAGGAACCCTTTCATAATTATCTAGTTTGAATGTGATGCAAAGTAAATTTTTGAAAGCAGCACGGATCAATGGCTAGTTAGAGGATTGATCAAAAAAGGCAATTAATACCCATTCTTGCCGTTTCTGCTATTAAACAACCTTTTCGTCAATTCAAACTTGGGAGTAGGCTTTGCATTACCAAATTTAAAATTTCCGGTTCGTCCATCTCCAAGGCTTTTCCCAAGTAAGCTTTGCCTTCACTGCTTCCCCCATTTTCCCTGAAGGATCCCCGTCCAGGCTAGATTTATCGAGATGAATCCAACTTTCTTTCTAGATCAGTACGAGAAGTTTATCTGAGTGGACTTTTCAAAGCTTTTAAAAGGCAAGCTCTTTATCCCGCCCCAACATCTCCGGAGTGAAATATTGATTAGACGATTACATCTTTAAGACAATAAGAAGATTCTGGATTTTGCTTCATGGCTTAGTTTAGAAGGCCAGAGCTTTGACTTGCCTAAGTAACATCGGCTTTTAGATGGAGACATGCCGCAGATCTATATAGCCATACAAACCCGCATAAAGGGCCTGCGCATCAGGCTCCGTACTTTTTGACCGGCCGGCGAGTTTTCAATCGGATTTTTCATTCTCCCTCCACATAGCTTTAAAAGCTTTTTGTCCATATCCAACCATGGAGACATTGGAGCAGACCTATTCGGTAAATGCAAGTTGGAATTCAGTATCAGCCGTTTGCGTTGGTCTTGATTACGCAGTATCATGGCGAATGCCACATTTCTCACGCAGATTGTCAGGATTTTCAAATAGGCGGAGGTAGTTCATTTGGCTTAATTCCGGGAGGAATCCCATAGCAAAGCAGACAAACGTAAGGGATAGGATTAAGAGATTTAGAGTAGGTTTCATATTTGTAAACTGGTTTATTTATAGTAAGAATCTGTATATTATAGAAAACTCTTTTGCTTATTCGAGTGTACTTTCTTGAGTGTTATCGACGTTAATCTCGAATGCTTTTTTAAGCCTTTCAGGTACTGATTCTGGGCAAGTTGTGTACGGTCTTTTTGTCCCGAAAGGATTTCTCGATGCCCATTAGCCAGCCTTTTTCAAGTTTATTCCAATTGAAACACTGAGGTTACCCGCAGTTGATTCGGTTTTCTTGAGAAAAGTAAATTCGGACTTCCTCCACACTGATGTGAGTAATGACAGTCACTTGCAGGTCGCTAATTGGGGTGATACTGTAAATACAGGGGACTCTAAGAGGCCTTGAACTACGCTCACAGATTATGTTGTTTTCACAGGTAATAACCAGGCAGAAATTCCCTAATATCTCGCCCTTCCTGCTATCAGGTATGATCGTTGCACTGGCCATAAAAAGGGCAATCACAGCTGCCTTGCCATCAGAGAAGTATTCCACAATTCGAATCACATTAACCAGAACAGGATCCCTTACTTGAGCACCCCAATTCCGGCATATCGCAAAATGATCGGTTTTGTAGAATACTTAGCGTAGGACATAGTTAAATTAGCGGTAGTCTCAGACATTACCACAAAAAACTTGGACATCCCAAATTCCAACGAGCATATCATCCGATGGGTTTGTGTGACCCAGAGCCTAGTTTCTGCTTGACGAGATAAACTATCCCAGATGCGACTCCCAGTCGCAGGGATGATTAGCCAACCACACAAATTTGGCGGACGTCTCGATCCAATTTTTCCGTCAAGTATGTAGTCGCCCAAAGTTGCAGATCGCAACAACCAGCCCATAGGCAGGCAATTGGGAAATTTCCATTCTCCTGCGGACTGTCTCTTTTCGCTTTGCTGACATCTTGCGTAGATGAGCTCAAAGATACTTTGCTAAACTCAAGTTCTTTTTTCCATGGATTTTCTGATGTACGGCATTCTTTTTGGGACAAATATAAATGGTTTACGATAAATAAACAAATTACGAGTATTTTTTTTTAAAAAAATTATCTCCCTTAATTTCGGAGCTATTTACAAGGTATTATTCCTATTAATATTTTATATTCTATGCCTAAAACAAAGGAGTCCTTCCTATGAAAGAAGTATTTTTCGATCGCCCGAAAACAACAAATGAGTTAATCGCGCTACGAAATGCAATCGCATATTAGATCCTGATTACTCCAGCACGTTGGGAACGCATGACCGGTGACCAGATGCTCGCACATAGTATAGTCGCATATGACTATGCCTGACACGGATAAGTACCCAAAGCCAAATGCTTCATGCGATTTATGCTCAAAGACATTGTAAAAAATCGTGAACGTGTCAATGGAAACTCCCTATCCAAAAAATCAAGGACAGACGGCCTTTCATCATTTTGCATCTCGCAATCTTGAGAAAAGGAAAAAAGCCGATTAAGATTACTTGGAGCAAACAAAAGATTTAGGACTGCTTCCAGCATTTGTAAGGAAAAGGTCACTTTCCTTTGCGTTCCGATGAAGTGGTGGAGAAATGGAAATAATCTTTTCTATAGAACACCTTTGATCGATCACTTAAATCCCAATTCGGCGTAATTGAAACCATCCCAGCAAAATCAATCGACATTTATTGGTGCGAAAAAAGATACAGAAAAGCATTGGGTTTTATACGGCTTGCGGATTTCAGTTCATTCCTCGGTGTCGCAGATGTCTGTGGTAGCGTAAATGAGGACCCTCTCATTTATCTCCATGGAATGCCTATAGTCAAGAGATTAGAGGTGATAACACTATGACTTTTCCTAGAGGTTGAAGAATTTTACAGCAAAATCATGGGAGCTGTTAAGTTCTGGGGGCTTCCTGACAATATTTGCCAGAGAGTTCGGATCTCAGAGGATAACCTAAGACTGGGGAGATGAATTCTTTACTCCTGATCCATCTGGCATTCTTTGCACTATTGTGTCTTTTAAATTCATAAATTTCTGAAAAGATTTTGGATTCGTTTTCCAAGAAGATAACTTAGATTAAATTAAAAGTTGTCAATGAATCTCGTTTATCTATTTCCATAATTTATTATTTTACTGTTTTCATCGAATTTAAAGCGCAGGAACAAACTCCTTTAGAAATATCCTTGGGAATATCAACATTCAAAAAACTTCTAAATATCCAAGTTCTGCTCTTACATCTGGACTAGAAGGGAACTGTAGCTTGTAGAATTGAAACTTACTTCAGAAGGGGCTATAGAACTTCGATACTATTTGTTCATGATTCTACGAAAGCCTTTCAAAGATGCCGTCTTAGAATCCCTAGAAAAGTCTATGGAGGCTTTTGGACGCCTGATCTTTTTAAGGCAAAAATCTCCTGAAGCTGAGCGCTTTTTTACCATCACTTCTTGGTTTTTAACAAGTGAAACCAACACGCAAGTTAATCCCTGTCACCGCTCAAAAACTTGATTGTCGAAAAAAAAAATATGAAAAAGCGATATCCAACGGTCTTAAATAATGCACATTTTGATGATAAAGCCAATAATAATTTCAAAATAAATGAAACCTAAGGGCAAAAAGTTTACTTGTCTCTGCGAATCAAGAAAAGTTCGTGCGGAGAATCATGGCAAAAAGCCGAAAGGATTAAAAAAAAAGGTATATATTCGCATCGCCAATACAACAGTATAGCACCACTACCGTACGTACGAGTTAGTGGCAGCTTTTGATTCTTACAGGACTGGGAGATTGAATTCTATTCTCCATGATCTCCCATCTGGCATTCTTTGGCACTTTGGTGTTTTTAAATCTTTAGTTTTTTCTAACTTATTATAGACAGTAGGCCCGTTAGTCCCTTATAACTTAATCTTTCACACTATGGAAATACCTCCTAGCTTTACTTTTCCTCGACTATATTTCAAACCTCCACCATTGTTTGCAACAAGAGAGTTGCGGATGTCGCAGATGAAATGGAACCAGTTTTTGTCAAAAAACTTCTGAGATACCCAACCGAAGCAGTATCAAAATGGTATACAAGGGCACGATTATTCTTCAAGCACTTTGAAACGAGGCTTGGTTTCCCCAACTTACTACCTACAGTGATCTCTGGTGCATGCCATTGCTCTCTGCAGAAGTAATGCGTCCATTCGGCAACTTGACTAAAACTGGAACCAGCAAATCTAGGGGACACGCTCGCGCTCGCTCTTATCTGCTAAGTTTTCATTTAAATTTCAAAAAGCCGTCTCCTACTCAAATTCATCAAATGTCCCTTTACAAAGACAGTCACGTTCTGGGCGGAAAGCGACGAAAAAACAATTGACAAGCCGGTCTTGAAAGCCAAATCCTACAATTCCAATATTATATGAGGCGCGGCAGATTAGATTCGACCTGTAAACTTGCCGGTAAATTAGACTGAAAAAGATTTGAATCCTGGCGACTATTCGATAATAAGATGCTGGACTCAACTAGTGATAGTTGGATATGAGTGAAGGATAAGCTTATCCGTGATAATCCACAATTCTGATTGTTCCACGTTTTATCATTTGGGAAGCAAAGTCCACAGCAATTTTCATTCCCCTGTTCCCTTGATCATAGCATCTTAACTTCTCGGACAGCTATCGGTCTAATCAATGCAAATCATCTTTATTCAAGTCCTGTTTCGACACGCACTTTGCTACTAACCGAAGCTTTTCACTAATCCCTTACAAAAGCATACTGATAGAAATCCCAAGTAAGTTTTGAGTCAGGGGAACTCTTCTTTAAATATTAGTTTTTTTAAAATCACACCTTTCCTTTGAGATGTTACCTTCCTATCCTACCCCCTTTTCTTTTTGTGCTGGCTTGCTTGCTTCAAAGATCAAGCTCAAGTAGCCAGCCATTTAATATAGGGTTGGTCAAAGCATCTATTACCCAAATTCTGTCCGAAAATGTCCCGCTATCTTCAAAGGGTTTACAAAAACTCAAAAATAAGGGCAAGTTTTATCTTTCAATCAAAATCAATGAAGCCGGATGTTTGATAGCTTAAATAAGTTTCTAGAATCATCCCGGACGAGATTCCAAGCTGAGGCGGCTATAGAGCACTAGCGTACTTTAGAGTTCAAAATTGGTTTACCCTGATACTTCTCGAAGAGAAAAACCCCCACTCACGAAGCTATTCCTATTGTTTTTCCCAATTTAACGCCTTTTCTCAATGAGCGTAATCCTCTGATTGAGTTGCCATGCTAAAACCTAACAGAAAGAAAAACGATAAGGCTTTAAAACTATTGAATGAACTGTTGCCAGAAAACCCCTATGGATGCCGCCCTTGAGCTTCGATGGGAGATTTATAGCGAATTTGGCGCGGAAGTTGGAACAATGCGCAAAAAGTTAACCTTCGGGCAAATACTTGAAAAAGAGTTCTTGTCCAGCGTCGAAATTGTTTTGGCTTTGGACGTACAAAGATCGGGGGGTACCATGATCCTTTGCAATTTCAATCCAAGGACTGCTATCGAAAAAATTCGAAACTCTCTTTATTCCTCCTATTTAACTTGTGTAGCATACTTAGTCTCATGTTTCCAACCCAGTGGCGCACTAATCTTATCTCTGAAGTTGAGATTATTCAGAGGAGTCTACAGTGAAAACCCGTCTCTCCACCAAACTCTATGAATTCCCTGGATTGGAATGGTACCAATAAAGGCATTTTACCTTGTGCGAGTTGGTGAAGTATGAGACAATCTTAACGCCCTAAAACTCTGATTTTAGCTACGTCTTAGTTGGACCAATTATTTAGGAAGAAATGACGCTTTAGAGAAGAGGAAAAAAAGAAAATTCGCTTGGAAATAGAGGATGATCTATTATCACTTTAACCAATATCACTCCGTCCCAACCAATATAAAATAGGAGATAAACCGGATTTGGCATCTAGATGTAAATTGGAGAAATAATCACTGGAGCTTAGCAGACCTTATGTTTTTGACAAATCGCCTTGATTAGATTTTAAGAAACGAATAACGATTTTTTGCCATGAGCGTTTGGAAGTCAATTCCTTGGGACCACAGCGGTTAATTTGATTGAAAAAGTAGGTCTACTAATTTTCTGCTTCAGGAACGCTTCGGTTCAATATCGATACCTCACCTCTCGGTAGAGGCTGTGGCCTTTGAAAGTCTTCAACCTGGGCTCTTTTTCTTGATAAGCTCCAAGGTTGCTAAATTCCGGCAGTAAAGTCACCCCTGGTTAAGCGATTGACCATGTTTTCAGCCTTTCCAAGATCCGCTCTTCATAGTGGAAAATTTTTTGGCCCGCTACATAGTTATGCAAAGATTGAGATACCTGATCTCGGAAGCAATGCCCTTGGCCTTGTAACACGCCAAAAATCTTCTGTTTTTCACTTTTGCAGAGGATCAAAAAAATTCTTCATCCGCAAACAAAGTGATGGTCTTGAGATAGGTAGGCATAACAATTTCTCATAAACAATTAGCGTTTCTCCCAAAAATCCCCGTTTCTTCCAACGGAGTGACCACGACCCCCAATCCAACTCATCATTTTTAGCTTTTTTGACCACTTCTTCTGTGACCATTTCCTGGACCACGAGATTTTACTTTGGGATATTTTTTCGACAATTTCGAATAAAAAGGTGAGAGTAAGTAAGGTGCTAGCGTCGGGATAATACCTAGTTTGACTACGCCAGAAATATCACCTTCAGCGATTGGCAACGAGCTGTCGAAATGTTACCCCTTGTCTTTCCGATAAAACCTCGCTTTGCTTGGGCTACAATTTGAAACCCAATCTCCGTAGGATAAACTGCATTTTGCTTCGATCCCAAAAAGAATCACGCCCAATCCCGCTCCATTTACTCAATTGAGCACTTAGTGTAGGTTGAGTGACGAAGCAGCTTTCTGCGGCATTTCCAAAGTGCCTATACTTGCCACCGCGATTAGGTATTCGAGTTGTTGAATGCGTCATTACTTCTCCCCAGGTATCAAAATACCAAAAGGAGTTTCCACTGAGCCGACCTTTCATCCCACTTGTCACGAATACCTCAACCTTAATTTCTCAAAACAGGAGAAAAGGCTTGTAATTTTTTTTCCCAACTCGCAATTTCATTTAAAAGCCTAAACGTCAGTGAAGCAAGTCCTCCTCTTTTCAAGAAGAAAATTCCTCGCCACTTTCCCTGCTTAACTACAGCCGGACTTGGCGCTACCTGCCCGCAGCTTTGCCTTTGAAAGCCAAAGCAGACGGCATTAAAATTTTAGAGGACACCTCAAAAGGTTTCGCTCTAGGATTTCATTGGCAGAATAGGTCGGCAAGCATGGGCTATGGGGAATTATTATTGGAAAATACCAATGTGGAAGTTCATAGCTGCCGCGGATGTTGTATAAATCAAACTAGATCGTTCAAAATCGAACAGATTAAAAAACTTTTGCGAGGTCGAGGGGGCCAAAGCAGCGAGAATCGGGCCTTTATTGCAGATTTACCAAGATCTCCTAAAGAAGCGAGTTAGACGCAGTGGTGATACGCTTCTGCGGGATCTATTGGCATGCCTTGATGGCTATCCATGTGTAAAGCAGGAAAAAGATATTATTTGGAAAAAGCCACTGACACTTCACAATCAAAAGGAGGTCAGATTAGTGAAAGCCGTTCGATCCAATGGGAATTGTCTAGGGCGTTGGAAGTAATGCAAGTGGATGGAGCA
>Ga0163217_1035448_pt1 | contig 12568 bp, 19 predicted proteins | sample SynspAceP_FD_185933 | JGI IMG/M metagenome (GOLD analysis project Ga0163217, IMG submission 185933) | Saline lake microbial communities from Ace Lake in Antarctica - Synechococcus sp. Ace-P (PacBio error correction) | ecosystem: Environmental > Aquatic > Non-marine Saline and Alkaline > Saline ... | reverse complement strand
CAACCCGCTTCAACCTGCCGATGCGGCCTTGGGCAACCAACATGCTGCCTCGCACCACGGTGGCTATTACCGAGCTTGAGCTTGAGGGCGCGCCGCACCAGCGCACGCGTGCAGAATGTCTGGGGTTGGCGTGGCATAACCTGGGTTATGTTTGACGCCATCTGCGGCCGAGGACACGGCTTGCGCCAATCTGGACGTTGATTTTTTCATTCGACGGGCTGCGCGATATTCTAGCCCATTCATTTTCCGACGCTATTGTGCACCTACTGGCTGCCTATTGCGCCAATATGCCAAGCTTTGGCGTTGGCGGGGATGAACGCGCCGACAAGTTCGCGCCCAAATCCGGGGCCTGCACCGACTGGATCATCCGCGCACATCTTGACTGAAACTCACCCGATGATCTGGGCCACGCGGCCCACGGGTTCAACAATAAACCTGCGCATCCGGCGCCGCATTAAATTCGCAAGCCTCGGGCCGCGACGACGCGATGCAAGTCATAACAGCCTATTTCGCTCCGAACTCGCATCGGGGGCAACCGTATTGTGTTCACCAGCAACGGCCCGCAAGCAATTGACCGCTAACACCGACATACCAAAGCGGATCAGCACAGCATTGCGCTGCCCCCCCTTCTTGCAGCACCCCGCCCCCCTGTCTTATGACAAGGCGTTCTGTTTCTGACGCAAAGGTGCCCCCATGCTTGACCTGAACCTATGCACCCCCAAAGTGCGCACCATTGCGGGTGCCAACATACGTGGGAACTGGTATCGGGATGGAGGTTCACGCGCAGGTAATGTCGACGCGAAACTCTTTTCGCCGCTTCGGACAAAATTCGGCGCAGAGCCCAACAACAACGTTTCTTTCTGGATGCGGCCATGCCTGGCATCTTGCCCACCATCAATGAATTCTGTTGTCGAACAGGCCGTGCGCACGGGTCTGGGGCCTCAAGCCGAGATCAACCTGCACAGCGCCTTTGACCGCAAGAAACTACTTTTACCCCGATCTTACCGGCAGGGCTATCAGATTTTCGAGCTGTTTTACCACCCCATTGTGGCGGCGGAAGGCGAAGTGCTGGTGGAGGATGGGGGCGGGGTCGCAGGTGAAAATCCTACGGCGCGCCTGTGCTGTGTGGGAAACGCATCCACCTGGAACAGGGACGCGGAACAAATCGATTTCACGATATGGACCCAACATGTCCTTTTGTGGAGCTGAACGTACCGTGTTCGCGCGATTGGAAATCGTCAGCCAAGCCGACATTCGCGGCCCCGAAGAGGCTGCTGCCTATCTGACCAAGCTGCGTCAGATCTTGCGGTATCTTTGTACGTTGCAATCGGCGACATGCAGTCGGGCGCGGTGCGTGCGGATGTGAACGTGCGTGTCGATTCTGCCTGCCTGGCCAATACGAAAAATATCAGGCGATCGCAGGACTTTAGCCCATCTCGGGAGCGCGCTGTTGAAATCAAGAACATGAACTCATGCGGTTCATCACAAAAGCGATCGACGTCGAAGCAAAGCGGCCAGATTGCCATCGTCGAGCCGGCGGCGGAGTTGGTGCAGGAAACCCGTTTGTTCGATCCGGACAAGCAGGGAAAAACCCGCTCCATGCGGTCAAAGGGAAGAGGCGCATTGACTACCCGCTATTTCCCCGACCCCGAATCTGCTGCACTGGTGATCGAACAGGCGTTGGGTTGATGGACAATCGGTGCCAACCCTGCCCGAACTGCCCGACGCCAAGAAAGCGCGCTTTATCAATGACTTTTTGGCCTCAGCGACTTGTATGCGTCGGTGCTGACCTCAGAATCTGGACCAGCGCGGGCTACTTCGAGGCGACCGGCACAGGGCCGAAGATGGGCAGATTGACGGCGAACTGAGGTGAATCAAGCGAACTCTTCGGCCGCCTTCAGAAAGTACGAGAAAGCCATCACCGACGCCCCGTCAGCCCTTTGCCCCAGCTTGGCGGCGTTATCGACCTTGATCGCGCGATTGCGATTCCGCAGATTCGCCAAGGACCGTTTGAAATCTCGTCTATACGAAGGCGGTTGACCCTGCCCTTGATCGTCGAGAACGCGGAATGAAGCAGGCACAGGAACAGTGCTATCGAGCCGCGGTGGACGAGATCATTCGCCGCGAACCCCGATCAGGTTGCCCAAAAGCGCGCGAAAATCCGAAGCTAGCGGCTGGTTCGTCGGGCAAACGATGAAGGGCACCGGCGGCAAGGCGAGATCCGAAAGCGGGTGAACCAGATCGTTGCCACAAAAAACTGAAACGGCGTTAAGACGTCGGGCCGGGGTTTACCAAGGCCCGGCGCCTTTTCTCGCCACGCTCCCCCTTGACACGCTTTGAAAAGCGTTCTTTTATGGATTACGCCTTCCGGTTCATCGCCGCGCCTTGTACAGCCCAATGGATCGACTTTACGGCCCATTTGAACATGTATTATTCTTGGTGTGTGATTGGATACGCGGTCGATGAATGCCTACATCAGATCGCGGTTCGGACCAGAGTATCAGAAGAAGGCACACCACTTATGTGGGCGAATCCACGTTCTGCATCTGCGCGAGCTTGCCGAGGGCGCTCGGACCTTATTGCACGTTCCAACTGCTCGACTTTTGATGGAAAAGGCGTTTCCATTCGTTTACGCAGCTTCTGGCACGAGACGGCTGGCTGGCTGCCACCGGCGAAGCGCTGACGCTTCATATCGACCAGTCTGCCCCCGTGTGGCCCCGGATTGCCGCCGATATTATGGCCGGACTAGAAGCGATGAAATCGGCCCCACGCGACGTTACCTTATCCTGGAACAGGCCGGCCGCAAAAATCGGGACTGGAAACGCTGATCCGCGCCGCCCCTTGTTGGACCTCTTTTGACCCGGAAAAGCCAGCTCACATGCACGCTATGATACCAAAGGTTGTTACCGCCCCCACAAGGGCTGAAGGTTAAGAACATCAAAGGTGCTGAACGCGGTTTCCCATGCACTTCAGGAGCTTATGAATGGTCTTTCAGGTGTACGGCTGGGAGTATCAGCGGGCAGAGACCTCTTGCCTCAATCTGAACGCGTGGGCTGACCGGCAGCACGAACGGGAATGGCGCAATGTATGGTGTTTCGCCGCTACGCGAGGAGCGCCGGACACGGGCCCTACTGAGCTGCTCCCCCACCGTCAGACGCCATGGAAGAGCCCGAAGCCACTGCCTTTGAACGCGGAACGGACAAGAGCAGAGGACCGAAAGCTATTCGAGGATCAGCACGGTTGAAAACGACGAGGACGAGAAACGGCGGAGGTTTGTCCGGTCAATGCTGAACGCGGCTGCGTCGCGGCGCCAAATCCAGCACGGTTGAATACCCCGCCTGAGGACCAAACCGAGGGCGAACAGCAAGATTCCAAAGACGGAAAGGCCAAGACCGACACCCAGACAAAAGCAAACGACCGCGACCGAGGAAAAACCCGCAGGCGATCCCCAGACAAAGTCCGTGACGAAAAAGGCGCGAGCTTCGGATGAAACAGAAGCCGCCCCGCCCCAAGGTCGATAAGACCCCGGACTAAGGGGCCCCCTTGTCAGGACGCGAGATCCGCGCCAGTGCATGAATGCGGCGATCAAGTCGGGACCAAGCGCCTCATGCACGGCGCGGTGACGCGCAACCCGGGACAGCCCCTTGAAATGGGCGGCCGAATTTTTTCACATTAAATGGACTTTCACCCCCCTCGCGGAAGCCGCCATGTGTCCACGGTGGCTTTCCACTATCGTCAACGACCGTAATTCCGACGTGCAAACGCTCTTTTCCAGGCCGGTTCGCGATTTCTTGTGTCACTGACATTTTTTTTAGCCTTAGCCCCCTTCAAATCTCACAGCCCAAGGTCTAAACTGACCGGCCTGAGTCGAGAAGGTCCATATCATGCCAAAAAGTGATCCCTTTTGAATTCGAACATGTTGTGTCGTTCTTCAAAAAGAAAAATCCCGCGCCGTCGCGGGGTGTCCGGTGCGTCTGAGACATCACAACGCGTCTGTTCGCACGAAGGCTGCGAGGGAAGCCGGCCAAATACCGTGCGCCAAAAGACCTGAGTGCTGGATGAACTATTTCTGGTCTGCCAGCAGGGCACGTGCGCGGAATTACCAAACTCAAGTGAACTTCTTTGACGGCACACAGAGCCGAAATTGAACGCCCAGCAATCAAGGACAAAAGTTGTGGGAACGCACCACCAAGGCCGCTTGGCGATCCGGAAGCACGGGCCTGGCGCGTTTGGCCCATCGAAGAACCCGCATCAGTTTGGTGCAAAAACGCGACGCAAGACCCCGGCAAGGGGCCAGCCGCCGGACGCGCCTCCCCCCCACAGAACGTCGCGGCGCTGGAAATCCCGAGGCCCAAGGGACACTGAGCAAGCCAGAAAGTGCGCAAGGCGGTAATAAGGCGTCTCATCAAGGTACTCCACCCCGATATGAACGGCGTGATCCGCAGTCAGAGAGCAGTTGAGCTGGTCGTCTGGGCCCTGGACCAGCTCAGGGCAAAGCCGCAACTTCAGGGACTGACGCGCGCCATTTCCGGGCAGGCCTGGGCATTCGGCCAACCGCGTGAGCGCCCGTGCCACGTAGACAGAGGAGACGGGGCGGTGGCAGAAAGGTGCGGCCGCCCCTTTTCCGTCCCCCGCCAGGCTTTGCGGACTTTGCCGCAGGTTGCGAATTGCCCCTTTCCTCGCGCTCAGGAAAGATATTTTGCCGTGGACGCCACCCGGATCCGCAGGCGGTGCGCAGGACAGGAAGCATGAAGACGTACAGAATATGGCCGAGAACCTCATTTGGACCTCACAACCAAACCCACCAAAAGATCTCGTCTGCGAAGTCTGGGCATCGACCACAGGACAATTGTCGTGCAGGCTTTGACGAACGTACAAAGCGCGTCCTGAGCTGGCAGCACTTATAAAATTTCGGACCCTTGACCCCACGATGGCGATCCTGGTTGCGGGGTTCAACACAACCGCCGCGCTGAGGTTCAGGGCTACCACGGGACGGTAGTCCACCCACATGAACAGAGTTGGCAAGCCTGTTGAAACTGGCCTTGTGTACGGGGTCACCTTGATAGCAATCAGCGGATCGACCTGATCGGTAAGGATGCGAATCAGCTGAAGCACGGCAAGCAGTTGGTTACCGATTCCAGGAAGGCATCCTGCCTTGGGCGCTGCGCACCCGAACTGCGTTAGTGTTCGACGAATATGATGCGGGCCGTTTGCCGACGTGATGTTTCGTGATCCAGCGGCGTGCGGAATTGACGGAAAGCTGACGCTGCTTGACCGAACAAAGTGATCGAACCCACCCCTATTTTCCGCAATTCTTTGCAACCGCAACACTGTTGTCTGCGGCGATACACGGGTCTCTATCACGGACGCAGCAGATCAACAAGGTTCAGATTGGACCGTTGTCGCTGTCGCCACGTATTTGAACTATCTCAGCATCGATGCGGAAACGCAGATCGTTCTGTCCAAGCAAACCCGCATTCACAACACGGACAATGGGGCTCGCAAGACGATCAAGCAGATGCGTCACTTGGTTTTTCGCCGACCTGACGCGGACCGCCCTTATGACGGGTGAACTGTCGACCGTCATGGTCGCCTCGGACGTGATTGCCTGGCCCAAAACGCCGAGATTCTTTCCGCGATGTCGGCTATTTGCCTTTCCGTCTCTCGTTCTCAACAATTGTGATGAAACTTGGAAACGGCCAGACCGTCGCCGAGTTCTATCAGCGCCTGTTCGACGAGAGCTGCCGGAATCGCCGCAAGCCTGAGCCTTGCTGAGGCACACCCGGCCCTGTGCCAAACGTCGGCAGGGTGGTGGAATAACACGACCGTTCACCGGCACTTAGGGTCGGTGACGGCAGTTTGACCGCAGTGCCAGTTTCGCGTTGCGGCCGCTGGTGACCAAACAGGCCGCCGTACGGCCCGCACTCGGATGGGGAGAATGACATGAGCAACAATCAGATACCCCGCCGACGCGTTCCAAAAGGCTTTGGCGAAAGCAACCAAAGTCATGTCTAAAGGATCCCGATCTTACTGGTTGAGCTTTTCCGTCGATCCCTCGGGCTGAGCGGCGATTCAATGCGTTGCCACAGGTCAGCCGCCGCAATACCCGCGAAAGAAGCCGTGCTCTGCCGGGGCACCGCCGAAATTGCGCTGGGCTGAAACCGGGCGCCTATCACAACGGCCAGACCCATTTCTAAATACCATGCCGCCGGTGGACATGGCCCGCGACTATATGAGGCGGATGGGAAACCGCCCGCTGCGAAGCCGTGGGCGCAAACGTGACATTCCCGGCACCGCCGGCAACATCCGACGGCGAAGGATCAAATATGCACTCCCTGCGCAAAGTGTACGATCCAGGCAAACAGCCCTCGGAATTGTGCCTTTGGCCACGGCAGCAGGCTATCTTGTGCGTCCATCTGCGACGGGCGCGATATGCCCGCGGTGCCGCCAACGAATGGAGCTGTGGCGCGTATATAATCGAGGATCAGGCCGGCGGCACGCTCGAGACACTGACGACCACGCTAGACGATTCAGGCCGCCTTTGCCCGCTTTGCCCGCAAGAATGATCTTCGATCTGGGCTATGGGCGACCAACTGGGCGATGACCCAAGATCAAGGCGACGATGATCAGGGACAGTGCCGAGGAAGAGCACCGAAGAAAGAGCAAGAGGCCGAATAGCACGGTCAAGGGACGAACAAGACGAGGACGAGGCAGAGGCCTCTCCGGAACAGTCGCAAGAACACAGCAAGATGAATCCCAAGCGCAGGTGTCAATGGATGATTACCGCCGACAAGAGCTTGGCGAAGAAGCAGAAATGGCCCGACGGCGAACGCCCCGATGGAGCCCCCCGCCCCGCCGCAGGCATCGAGATGCGGACCGAATTATCTGGGTGTACCAGACGACCACGACGAGGTGACCGGTGCCGCAGAATTTGGCCGAACCGGCAGAGCTTGAACGGTTGCGCGCCTATCTCGAACCAGCCAGCTGTGAACCATTGAAGGGCGCGGTCGAGCGACTGGCGAACAAGCTGCAGCGCCGCTGCAGGCGCAGCAAACGGTCATGGGAATTTGATCTCAAGAAGGCACGCTGACGCCGGTCGTCTGGCCCCGCGTGGTGGGCCAACCCCACGACGCCACTGTTCATTTAAGGTCAACAGGACACGAATTCCGCGATACCGCGTGACGCTGTGCTCGACAACTCCGGCTCGATGCGCGGCGCGTCCGATTCTATCGCCGCGATCTTGCGCGATGTTCTGGCCCGCACGCTGGAGCGCTTGCAACGTCAAAGTCGAGATTTTGGGCTTTACCACCCGCGCATGGAAGGCGGCCAAGCCGACTGAGGCATGGCTTGACACGATGGCCGTGCCGGTTACAACCAGGCCGTCTGAAGATTTGCGCCACATCATCTATAAATCCGCAGACGCCCCTGGCGGCGTTTACGCGGCCCAATCTGGGGCTGATTGATGAAGAAGTGCCTGCTGAAGAGAACATCGACGGCGAGGCGCTGGAAATGGGGCCCCCGCCGCGATGAATCGCACGGGGGACACGAAATCCCGGCAAAATCTTGATGCGTGGTGATCAGCGACGGCGCGCCCGTGGATACAGCACCCTGTCGGTGAACCCCGCCAACTATCTGGTAAAAACACTTGCGCGACGTGATGCCCATGGTCGAAAAGCTAAGGCCGTCGAACTGCTGGCACGGCATCGGCCACGACGTGACCGCTATTTATGACCGCGCCGTCCACGATCACGGATGTGGACCAGTTGGCCGGTGCCATGAAGGCAGCTGCCGCCCTTTTTCGACACCGATACCGCGCAAACGCGCCGTGTCATGGGCATGCGCCGCGCAGCTGAGGGTCAAGACGCTCCGCGGGGAGTTTTTAAGAGCAAAATGAAGAATGGGGGTGACATTGTTTCAATCGTTCGAGGGTTGACCTCGCGGCCGGAACCAGGGCCGCCACGGCTGGCGCGCTTGCGCAAGCAATTGCGACCGACCGCTTGACGGGTTTCTGCTGCCCCGCGCCGATGCCATCAGGCGAATATGTTGCCCCCCGCGAATGACCGGCTGAAGTGGCGACAGGGTTACCGCGATCGGCTGGTTTCTGTGCCGCCTTGCGGGGACTGTGGCGGGCGTTGTTCATCGACGGGCGCTATCGCACGCAGGTCAAGGGCGCCAGGTGGCGGATGGTCATACTCGGTCGCATGGCCCGAAGTTGTCACTGGGCGATTGGCTGCGCACAGAGCTGCCTCAGGCGCATCGTGGATGTTCGATCCGTGGCTGGCATGCCGCCAGGAACCAGACGAGCAATTGGAGACAGCGCTGGAAGCAGCAGCGTGACGCTACGCCGTACCGGGTTAATCGGTGGAACCGCATCTGGGCAGGACCAGCCGTCACTGCCGATGCAGCCGCCAAAATTGCATCCGATCAGAATTTGCCGGCGAGGGCACGATGGTGACAAATCGCACGGCTTGCAGGAATCGATTGGCGCGACAAGTTGGCGTGCCGCGGCAGTTAATCACCCGTAGCCCGATAGCCTGTGCTGGCTGCTTAATATTCGCGGGTCGATTATATGCACGCAACCGGTCTTGTCACTGGCTTTGCCGTGCTGCACGATGCCGGTCATGTTGATTCTTGTGCGTCGCCCCCGCCAAGCGGAGGCGGAGGCGCATTCTGGGGCCCGCTCGTGACCATTCATGCACCAGAGGCGTTCTGGTTCTCTCGGCCGACCTATCTGGTGCCGTTCTGCGCGAGAAAGCGACTTGTGCGGTGTGCTTGTTGCGGATCTTTGGGCGACAAAGATCGTGTGCGGGCGACGACCCTGCGCTCTGCCAAGGCCCGCAAGACGAGGCGAGGATTTCAACGATCTATCGCCGCGGCACCTGCGCGATGGGGCGGCCTTGGTCGAGGTGCTGGCCTGGCTTGATGCACAAGGCAGCGGGCAGCGTGACGGAGACACAGGTCGTCACCAACCTCGAGACCGCACGCCGCCGCGATCCGCGCTGCAAGAGATCAGCTTTGAGACCCATCGCGCACCGTTCCCCAATGGCGCGATAATGCATTACCGACACCGTGCACCGTCAGACACCCGATAAGATTCTGCAAGACGGGCTCTGCTGGTTTTGGACTCACGTGGGCAATATTCTGGATGGCACCACCGACATCACCCGCACCATTGCCATCGGCCGGCCGCCGGCCGGAAGGAAAGAGGCGTTTACCCGTTGCTCAAACGGTTGGATCGCCATGAGCCGGCCTGCGCTGGCCTAAAGGGTGGCTGGCCCGCCGAATATCGGAACCGTGGGCCGATTGCCCCTTTGGATGCAGGGCAGGATGTTCGATCATGGCTGGGCCATGGCGTCGGGAGCCTATCTGAGCGTCCACGAAGGGCCCGCAACGGCTCAGCCAGCTGAGCACGTGCCCTGTCCGACGGTATGATCCGAGCACGAGCCCGGCTATTACCGCGGAGGGGGCCTTTGGCCATTCGGCTGAAACCTTGCGTGGTACGGCCTGCGGGTGACATGCCGGGCGGGGATGCGCACCGCGCCATGCTCGGGCTTGGGAAACGCTGAGCTTTGCCCCCATTGATACGCGGTTGATCGTGCCCGACATGCTGGCAATGGCATGCGCGGGACTGGGACTGAACGGCCTATCACCGCGACGTTGCGGAAAAGATCGGACCGCAGCTATCACCGGTTTGCGAACTGTGGGTTGGATGCGGCAACAGGGCCGGTTGAAAGGCGATATAAATCAGTCAGTTCGGAGGACGGTCACAATGGCAGACCATATCAAGATTGTGAAGGTCAACGGGACATGGGACAGTTTTGCGCGCAGGCGGTGCGGTATTGCCGAAAAACACGCAATGCGCGTTGGAACTTGCGCAGAGGGACCGCGACGCGGTATCTATATCCCCGCTCGGATATCGCGATGGCGTTTCTGGACAATGACCGGACAAGACCAACCCACTGCCCCCCAAAGGGCGACGCGCATTATTTCTCGGTCGTGACCAAAAAGCCGACGCTCGACAACGTCGCATGGTCCTATGAGGACCCGACAATTGCCGGCCGAGAATCAAAGTCATCGGCCTCCCGCCTTCTACCAGCTGCCCCGAGTCGCGGTAGAGCAAAATCTAGGGGCCCGCCCGAGGGCCCCAAAAATTTCGAAGGTTGATTGTAAGGGGGGCTGCGGCCCCTTCTTATGCGTTCAGCAAGCCAAGCTTGTTGTTTCCGCGCCGAGATCGGCGGCGCTGATGTTTTGCACGATCACACGGACATTGCCGTTGACCCAACGCTTCGCTGTCGGTGCCATTGGCCGCGAGCGCGGATTTCGAGCATGCCGTCCCGGGGGCGAAGCGGCGCGGATCCTTGGGTTTCTTGCAGGTTTTACAGACCGTCTTCAGGCAATGGGTTGAAATCGGTCACGATCACCGGTTGTCTTCCAATCTGATCATAGCCGATTGGCGTGATTACATCCGGCCCCCAGTTTCACCCCCTGTCACCGTATCGCGCGTCGTTGGGCGGCTGATGCGTTCGTCGCCGTCGCCTCCCCAGCACCACATCGCCATCGTATTCCGTTATCGCCTGACACATTGCCGCTCGAGAGTTGAATGTCAATACGCACGGATCACGTCATCACCGCACCGCCGTCGATTGCTGGGCAGCACCCAGCCCGAGATAAGGAAATCATTCCCCGCCCCGCCGTTCAACGTGTCACGCCCATACCGCCGAACAATGCGTCATTTCCCGCATCAAACCTCGATCAGGGTCGTCACCCTTTTTGCCGCCAACTTTGTCGGCCCTCGCCGCCTGACAGGCGTGTTCATGCCAGGGCCCGCGTGATCGTATTCGCCCCTTGGCATCGACCGACAGGTCCGTCATTGCCGCGCCACCATTGATCAGATCGCTTTCTGGGTGCCGCCGGCTGATCACGTCATCCCCCCGTTGCCGTTCAGCGATGTCGGGTCAACCCGCCGCCCATCAACGGTTCGTTGCCACCGTGCCATTCAGCAGATTCGTTTGCCACCCTCACCGTTCGAGCACATCATCGCCGCCAGCCCGCTGAGCGTATCGCTGCCAGACGCCGCCCAATAAGCGGTATCGTTGCCCGCGCCCGCGCTGAGCCCGTCGTTGCCCGCGCTTGCCCATTCAGGCATGTCGATCACCATCATTCCCTTCAAGGTAGTCAAGCCTTTTTCGCCACCGCTAAAGCGTGTCATTGCCGCGGCCCCCCAGCACAGTATCCGCGCCAAAAGTTGCCCATTGGCGTCGTCATTGCCCGCCCACCGTTGACCAGATCGTTGTTGGTGCCACCGCGCAGCACATCCGTCGCCGGAAACCGCCAAGAGCGTGATCATCAGCCCGCCGCCCAAAAAGCGATCACTTGTCGGACCCGCCGATCAGGTGGTCGACCCAAGACTGCCCACAAGGAATCCGCGCCCCGAAACCCGCCAAGCTGTCGTCGCGCTGCCACTATCAGGTGTCATGTGTCGGCACCGCCGTCGAGTGATTATCGCTGCCGTTGTTTCCGTTCAGCAGATTCGTTCCGCCCACCCACCGAGCAGATGGTCGCGCCCTGCCCGCCAGACAGATCATCAGTCGCCCCCGAAAAACCGGTCCAGCTGTCCGCGCCTTTTGCCACCCAAAAGCGTATCACTTGCCGGGCCACCGTTGACGGTTATCGGCGGCCCTCTTCGCCATTGCCCAAGGTTGTCGCCACCGCCAAAGGATGCAGCATGTCGTTGCCCGCCACCGCCTGACGGTATCATCCCCACAAAGCCGTTTCCGGTGTCGTCCCGCCAAAGGCATCGATGTTCATCATTTGCCCCGTGCGGTGACAGCGTCAGGCCCTTTAGGTTTCCTGTTGCAGTACAATCTGCGGGGATTGACATTCTGGCTCTGCACTTCTTCGATGTCCTCCGAATATGTATTCATTCCACCGTCGTCGCTGCCCCATCAAGCCCTGCCATTCCAAAAAGCGCGAGCGCCGCAGTAAATCCAATCCAAGGCAATGTTTAAAATCCCCCAAAAACTATACTTAAGGAGAATGTTAGTTCCGGGACCGTCCCAAGCAAAGCAAATTCCTTGCCGCACATTCAGCCGCATTCAAAATATTTTCACGACAATCATATCTCTTATCTCTATCTGCTGATCTATATAGTAGCAACAAATTAAGACAATGTTCTTCGGCGCGCGTTCGGCCCCAGGGCGCGGTTATAGGCCTTGAGGGATCGACCATGGAACAACCGCGCCCATCTATATTTCCGGGCGGCGACTTCGGTTTCAGCGTGACCCACTGGGAATAAAGGGCAAGGCACCAGGTTCTGCTCGAAATCGCATGTGGCGGCCCTCTAGTGTGGCGGTGTCTCTCTATATATTATGGTCCCTTTCGCCGATTTAGTCCCAACAGGTTTCCTCGTTCGGCGGCCACCGCAGATCGTCGGCGGCGCATGATGACGGCCGACCCATAACATGCCCAGCAAATTAAGCAGCTGGACCCAGCCGCAAGGTGCAATTACCACGCGCGCCTCCATCTGGGTGAGAAAAAGAAGCTGCGGTTCACCAGACGTGACGCCAAA
>Ga0163217_1099761_pt1 | contig 12569 bp, 14 predicted proteins | sample SynspAceP_FD_185933 | JGI IMG/M metagenome (GOLD analysis project Ga0163217, IMG submission 185933) | Saline lake microbial communities from Ace Lake in Antarctica - Synechococcus sp. Ace-P (PacBio error correction) | ecosystem: Environmental > Aquatic > Non-marine Saline and Alkaline > Saline ... | reverse complement strand
GGCGAGGGTCATACCTATGGCCCCAAAGCCGATAGTACCGCATACTGGCGCTCATGGTTTTGCCGTCACGATTCCAGGTTGTACAGGCGCCTGGCGCACCTTCGGGTTGTATTTTGTCGTAAAAATGAAACTCGGGTTTGCACCAAGATGTCCATCAGGGCCAGGGTAAGCTGCGTAGACCAATTCGTCACACGAGAAAAGTACGCCGAACAGAGGCTTGTCCCCCCCGACCCGAGTCACGCACGAGAGCTGTATCGATCACTTCAGCAACGGCCAGGCGGGTAGGGGTCGTTGCCAAACCACTCAGCCCCAGTGCCGGCCAGCATGCCCAAGGCCGTTCGCTTGCACGAATGCCAGCCGTATTAACAGACCAACAGCTGTGTGCCAACCCAGAAAGCGAGGTATGCCCCGTCGTTTAAGCGTTCCCACGTGCTGAGGGGACGGTTACCAATTGTGCAGTGCACGATGGTCCAAGTCCTGTTTATCTGTTCTTTAGTTATCGTGGGTGTCGGATACGGCGTGCAGAAGCGGGCGCGTTGTAGCGGGTGGCAGTGACCGCTTGATAAGTGCTTTGGTGCGGTAGATTGCGGCTAGGCCGATTTTGCTGTTTCAGTGAATACCTTTGGTGTCCAGTCCTGTTAATCGATCGGTCTTTAACACCTTTGCGTGAACCGCAGAACTTGCGACGTCTGAAAAACGAGCCATACGTATCCGTTAATCGGTTATTACTTTCTTGTCGTTGTCGTCAACTTTCTGGCTGTTCGTCGACTTTCAGTTGTACGGCGCGGCGATCCATCTCATTGGCGGCGGTGTGCGCGGACTCTGCCGATGTTCATCGGAGACATATGGTAACGCTTCTCCACGGACGCAGGTTCAGCTCAAGCATTGATGGCATCGTTGAAGCGGAAGTTATGGTCAAGCTCGTCCCATCGCCGGTTGCGACATTGAATGTTCATCAGAGTTAATGAGCTTGTGATTCTTGGTTGATCGGGTATGGCAGGTGACGCCGGCCCAATCTTCCAGCGATTACTGGGCCCATCTTCGTGATGAGGTGTATTAGCTCGGTCATAGCGGGCACTGGGTCGCTTTTTGGGATCGGGTGTACCATAATCACTTCGTGTTGACCTGAATTTCTCCTACGGATTGCGTTAGATTTGGCCGGGGCGGCGTACGCTTCAATGCCGCACACATAGCAAGGAGGTGACAGCAAGAATGCCGCTTTTTTGCAGGGCTCGAACAATCTTTTCGAAAACGTTTGCCGGCGCTGGCGAGTAATGCTTGCCTGTTTGTTGAGGCATAAAAAACCAGCCCGGAAAAGGGGTGAGTATATAGGCGGGTGTCGTTAGGTATGGCAGGATTGTTAAGCTACGCGGCTCAACCCTTAGCAGAACGCTGGCGCAGGGCCTCATTAAGACACCACACCCACTGGCAAACAGAACGTTCAGGCTTTCAACGTCGCCACCTCGGTATTGTTGATTCAATTGGTACATGCTCAGGGCAACCGCCGCATAATTGCATTCGGGCCCACAGGGCGCGGGCTGTAGGTTCGGGCCTGATGCAAGGTGACAGTGGCTTTCACCCGCGGTTGCCGCAGCCAACGCTGCTCTTGCAAGGTGCGCAGCAGGGTAGGCCAGATTGGTAACCCGTAAAAAGGTACGGTTTCCGCGCACCCAGGCAACTTGGGGCAACCGGCCCGTTACGTGGCGGATTGTTTCTTCCGAACAATACCGCCTTGCCGGCGCTGCATCGGCGGGTGCGCTACACGCGCAGGTTATGGGGTCGGTGACACGTCAGATCAACAGAACGGGCGGCTTTTCGGTTTGCCAGCAACGCCAGCAAGTCGTCTCGCTCTTTCCCCGATTTCCCCGCTGACGACGCAACAATGCTGTGGACACCCCCGGCAACGCGGCTATCAGCAGTTTGCGATGCACAATTCCCAAGTAACGGGTTCCAGCAGTTGGTGGTGTTTTTACCGTTATTGGCGGCCCCGGTTTTGAATCCCACTTGGCAGCAGCGCTCGGGTTTCCGCTTTAGATGCTTCACGGCATTGCAGCCTAAATACAATTGCCTCGCCATGACTGTTATTTCTGTAAACACATTTGTAGATCTACACGCTTGCGCGCCATTAAGTCGCAAGGTGGTTAGTCAGCGAGACTTAGGTCAGCTCGCTTAGCTTTTGGGTTGCGCTTGCGCGGCTTGCGCAATTCGCCGCCATGCATCGCGTCGCTTTGCCGAGGGCTTGCCACCATCCAGCACGAGCCGGTCGGCAGCCAGTTGATCCGCGCCCCGGGCCGGCAGACGGTTGGCACGACCGGTTTCGGGTGGGATTTAGAAGCGCGGACTGCAGATGCTTATCGGATTGCTACCGCGCTTCTACGTCGCCTTTCGCTTTACGTCTTTTTTGCACTTTGTCACTTCTTAATTCCATGCGGACGCGCGGTGTTACCAAGGCACTCGCGGTCGGCTGCGGAGCGCTTTTGCGGCTTAGCAGCTCCAGGTCAATTTGCCGGGGAATTCTTCTTTTTTTTTCCCCTACCACGGCGCACCCTTTGACACGCCTTTATCACCGAGGCGGAGCTGATGCGTGGCGTCACCTATCACGGTGCTTGGCGTGATCGTGTTGGAAGTTATTCGGCCATTCAGCGTCGAACGTTGACCAGGCCTTCGATGTAGATGTCGGCACAGCCGTCTACAAAGAGCCAAAACCCACAACCACCGCAGATGACGCCGTTGTATCCTACCGCGTGGTCACTAAGAATCGCCACTTAACAGCATTACGTCGGGGTGGCCGTCGCGCGGCGTTCGGCCATCGAGCATGTTCACGACTTTCCATAACGGGGGTAACTCGTACCGGATTACCCTCGCCAGTTCCGGCGTTCTACCTGGTCTGGCGCATTCAGTTTTTCTTGGCTGAATTGCGTGAATGCAGGGTTTTAATTGCCGATGCAGCGATCGGTCGGATATGCGAATCGGCCGAGTTACTGCGTTAGCTCGGCTCTACCCCGGCCAAAGTGCGCGGCTTCTCAGGGTGTAACTGCCTCGCTCGCGAGCGCCAGCAATGACGCTCTGAATTCCTTGGCTCGGCGCTCACGTAGAGGGCCGAGTTTTGGTCATCAGCCGACGTCAGCTTGTCCCCTCCCCCACGCAGCTGCAGCTGCTGCCCAAAACAGCGCAGGGGAAAGGCGTTCTTCGATGGGCCGTCATGCACCCGATAAGGCGGCATTTTGTTGCTTTTTTCAGGAAGGCGCGGTAGCCACGTTGGTTCGCCAGCGCATTTCTTCCCAATTTTTGTGGGCGTCGTTGCGGTTGGCATTGCACGATTTCTTCATCTTGCGTTCGGCATCAAAACATGCGGGTTTTCGGGTGGTTTTTCAAAATCTGGCACCAGCTCGGTACGCCGCTTTGCGCGCAGCTTTATAGGCTTAGTTGTGCAGCTCGGCAAATACGGCGGAATATGGTTAATCAGTTCAATACGCGAGGGATTCGGGGGTGTTCCGATATCGTGACCTTGTTATAAGTCGGCGCGGTGGGCTGTTCTTTTACGCCATTGATAGAAGTTGTTAGCTGACTGATGTTGCCGGCAGCGCTGATCGTCTATGCTGCCACATGCACAGGCGATCCACTTCCGGGTTCCGGTGAAGGCACAACGTTGGCAGCTTTTCGGCAGCATGGGGCATACGTGGTTCTGGATAATTTACCTGGGGGATGCGCGATTCGAGCGCTTCGTATTCAGCGCTGAGCCCGGGGCGCACATGTGCGACACATGGTAGACGCAGCGATACACCGCGGCGGGGCGGTGCCAATAATGGGCTCGTCGAAATCCGCGGTCTGCCACCGTCAATTGGTTACTAGCCGGCCAACTCGCGATGCCCCCGCGGTTGCGCTTGTCAGCTCCGGTGACTGTTCGTGGAATGGCCGCGGTTTGCTACCTAGCATCTGGCCACGATGGGGAGGTTGTGGCACGATTGCACGTCATTTCCTCCGGAGCATGTGCTCACCAGCCTTTCGGTGACGGCCGGGGGCTGGCTTTGCGCGGAGTGGGCTGGGGAATGATGTCGGACCACCAGTTACTGGCCAGGAGTGCGCACGGGCATTATCCGTATCAATACTTTCGTGGTTTGATGCGAGCGTTTTCAGGCACAAAAATATACGCTTTCTTTAAGAAACGGGGGCCGGGTTTTCTGCGTGTGCCGGTGCTCCAAACCTCACATCACGCCTCACGGCCGGCCACGATGTCTACTTTGTCACGCGGGCAACACCCGGTCGCCGTTGAACACCTGGCGCATCTGGCGCGCGGTCAAAACAGGTCCGTGCCATTCGCATAGGTTGTTAAAAACCGAAGCATCTTTATGGCCAATCACCGGCCGCTTACCAGGTCGGCTTTTCTTCGGATCGGCAAAAAAGCCCGTTTGCGGCGGTTGCAATAGCTGCCGCGCGGCATCGAATTCAGGCGGCGGCGCGGGTGTCATGCTCTCTTCTGCGACTTGCCAGTTCTTTTCGACGGTTTCGTTGGTGTGGCCGGCGCCCCCCGATCTTCAGATGCGCAAGAATGAAACTCGCGCTCTGAATCGGGTTGTCGTAATTCTGGGTCACGTTTGGGTGGGGGAGTGTTGGGGGTCTTTTTCTTACTGGAAACTTCGGGATCTTGTTTTGCTATCTGTGCCTCAGCGGCACAACTGTATTGGTCAATGGGCGTTAGATAACAAGTATAACGCGGGTTCGCGAAATGCCTGATACGGCAGGCTTTATAAAGAGGTAGAAAGCGCTCAGGTATTTTCACACTTGGGCCGTTCGTGGCCCTTTTCTTTGCGGGCGTTCAAGAGGCAGTAACTATCGCCTTATTTGAAAAGTATTTTTGAGCGTTTTTCGGCCGAATATTTAAGTAAGCGCCATTGGTTGAGAGCACATTAAATGACGGAGAGGACTCTGATTTTCAACATACAGACTTTGTGATACCTGCGAGGTGGTGAAATTGGTAGAACGCTAGTTCAGGTGCTAGTGCTCGCAAGGGGTGAGGTTCAAGTCTTCTCGCACCATTCTACTAGATGGCCTTTCCAGTTTACGAACACCCACGATCATTAAATTAAATTATATTTGGTTCGTTAAACGGTGCACGGAAGATTTTTTGTGGGGTTTTCGAAATGGTTGCTCACATTGCTGAAACAGTAGCCCAACGATGGATACGAAGCGGTACAGATGACTCCGCCCTATCGCAGGAGAGTCAGCGTCATGAAACAGCTTTCCCCAAAAGGGAACCAAATCTCGTTTCCTCTCGCCTTGCAGAGATTTGAGGCAGCCCTTAGGCCTTCCACTATCGCCCTGGCGGCTTAGTCATCAACCTCGCCCCGGAAACAGTTGGCGGCTAGCAGGACGTTATTGTGACGCACAACAACTTACCGTTGGCCAATGAAGAGGGATACAGTTAAGCGATCAAACCAGCAGGGCAACGTTAAAGCAATGTTGTGCAATCACGCTGTTAGGCATAATTAAGGAGGTTAGTCCGATACTCTAAAGTACTGGTCTAAAGGACAAAGGGTCAGCAAGCGACGCCAGTGTCAGCGAGCTTCTAGGGCCTACGGCGCGGCAATATCAAAGGACAGTCATGCGTCAGTTCTCTCCCCTGTACCCTGGTTCCTTTTGATGATTGCGCGTTTCCCGTGCCATTAGAAGGCCTCGTGAAGGTTGTCGTGTGCCTTAGCGGTGGCCTGGAGCGCTTCGACAGGAACAGCACAGGTAATGTGAGTACCCGAGCCTGGAGAAACGGATTCCCCTTCAACTTTGTAATATGGGCTGTCATGTCGGTCTTGGCTGGAGTATTGATGGCCAATTTCGGTGAGGAAGTTCCTTGATAATGGATAGACCTACCTTTGGACGGGGTTGAGCCTTTGCTCGTTCCAGTAACGAGGGTTAGGAGTCGTGCACTGAAAGGCCACCGTTGATGTAAGGGTTGTTACAATTTTTGACTAATTAATTCCCGTTTAGGAGAACTATAGATGGCCAACACCAAGCATTAGCGCGGACAATCTGCGCCATAGGGTCGCCGTTTAGTTTTCGAGCCCGGGACTGCCCGTGTATCTCGAAATTTATTATGCCGGTGTCTGCAAGTATTCACTTTGCGATAATGATGGGGAGTGTTTTACCCGGTGTTTCGGGCAGTGAGATTGTTGCCCCGGGTTTACCTCTGTGCCGGCCCGAGTTCTCACTCAGGGTCGGGGGATGTGGTTGGCGTGGGGTTGCTGGTGGATTGCCGCCTGTCGCCGCGATTCGGCTTGAGCCAGTATTGCAAAAGGTATGATGCCTTCAACGGAGTCGTTCGATCAATCCGTCACTTTTGGTGGCTATTCGACAACGTGTGGTCGTCAGCGACCGCTTCGTGGTCGAGATACGAGGAAGGTGGACCTGCCGGCGCCGCCCGCTGCTTTGTGCGATTACCACTTTCCCCGGCTGCGACTATGGTGTCAAGGGTGGACAAGTTTGTCATGGGATGGGAGGCCTCGATTATGTGGCCGTTGGTGCAAGGCGCTGGGTGTGAGTTGCGTTTCACCGTTCTGAAAGCAGTCGCAGAGGCGCAAGGAAAAGGGCGCCGACCTGTGGTCCATTTCCCGTGAGATGCAGATGAGGGCGCCCCTGAACTTTTGATTTTCTGCTGGTACGTGCCTGTGCAGGACCTGAACCTTACCTGATGGCCCTGCATGATGGCACCACATTTTGGTGGGCTTTGGAGCGATTGACCGCCATGGAAGCTGGGATTGGTCCCTTAAAGTCGGGTATGGGCAGGCTCGTGATGGTGGATGCCGGAACAGGAATGCTGGATTTATTGCGGGCTGAACGAATTAGGTGCGATGTCGAATGTTTTTGTTATCAGATTTCCGGCTAGGCGCATAAAAAAGGCCCGTGTGAGTTATCGCTTCGTGATTGGACCATTGGACTTAAAAGACGCCTGATTTCCAGTGAGAATGGGACAAAGCTTCTTAACTTAACGTCTCAGAAGAGCTGTCCGGTTTTTTTTACGTTTACCATGTGTGGATGGGATTTGTGGAATGCTTGTTTGATTATTTTCACGTTGGGCTGGATGCGGACGGCGCCTGCTGGTGAACGTTCTCCGGCGCTGGCGAGCTTTTACGGTTGTTCCAGTTAGCGAAGGCTTTAAATCTACTAAAGCCCCCAGAACCCGGCGCAACCCTTTAAGCTTTCGCCCGCTACCTTCTTTTCCCAGCGAGGCTCAACTTTGATAAACCTATATCCAGAAACGGTGGATCACCACAAAGTCCACCATGTTGGTGTGGTTTCCGGGTTGTGATTTACCCGGGGCTTGCCGGGTGAGTAGGGACGGCGCCACTGGGGGTTCCGTTTCGATGTTTTCAGGTGCCATTCGGAATATGGGGGCTCGCGCGGTACAGTATCAGGTGGCCGGGTTTTTTAGGGCTCGGTTCCACTGCTTTCTTATAGGTTTTGTGGCGCCCGTGGCCAAGGCGAAAGGCGTGCGGTGCTGCAGGGGCAATCACCGCGGAGCCTTTTCGGGGGCCACGACCGGACGCCCGGCCCGGTGAAAACCAGTCTTTCCGCGACAAAACATATTGGGCCGGGGGCTGCTGGCTGTATTCATCAGGCAACTGTTGCTGGCGCCGGTGATGCCGGGTATTTAGGTCCGGTTCAGGTGCAATCCCACCAAATCTGCGGGCTTTGCGATGGGCAGTCAGCATGAACCGAACAGCCAGGAAGCACCAGCTTGCAGCGGCGCAGGCCCGTAAGGCGGCCAGAGCCGGTAAACGCCAGGTTTTTTGATGCTCGGCGGCATGGGCATTTCTGTTGCTGCTTGGGCATTATCCTGCGAACCCATGGCATTGCCGTTTGCTCCCCGGTAACTAGGCGGTGCGTCTTAGGACTAACCGTTTTGATACGTTCTCCCCGATTTTCAGAATCAGCCGTTGATTTAATGCGCCAAAACCGCCGTTGCTTCATTTAATGACAATTGGCAGGGCTGGGTAGTTGCTTTGGTTACCGCGCATCATCGATTACTGACTGTTCCCGATGCGAGTCTACTGTTCTATCCGGCGTTTGGAACCTGTTGGCGCAGCTGTTCAACCATTCGGAACCACTCGATCGTTCAGGTTGGCCCAGAGCCGCGATCGGGTTGCCGCGACTGGGCGACCGAGTGTCACATAGTGTAGCCTGTTTCATGGTAGTGGACGGGGCTCCCGTCCCATGCCGGCACCGTGTCGTTGCCACTGTTTGCGCAAGCGTCCAGGCAGGTAGGGCCCCGATGGCCGGTGGGGTATTGGGCGAGGTCAGTCTAACTTTACGCCATTAATCGTTCGCAAGGCAGTCCATGCTCTTTTTTACTCGGTATAAAAACGGCACAAAACGCGCTAAACGGAGATCAGAGGGAGAGAGATGAATGGCACAGATGGTCTGGTTGAACCCAATGGGCCCGTGCGGCCATGGCGAAGGCGTTAGGTGTATCAGATATGTGTTGGCCGAGTGGGGCACTTCTGAGCACCGGGTGCTGTTGGTCCGTATGAAATGGGCGCCAGGCTCGTCGCTATCAGGTCGGTGGTCCTAGTGGCTTGACTGTCCGGCTTCCGTACCATAGGATAGAGTTTTGTCGGGGTCCTTTTAGTGACCGGCCAAACTGGCGCTCTGTAAGGGTGACTATTCCAAGCGTCGGGGACAGAATCACTTGGGCGGCCCGGCGATCAGGGGTGGCATGGGTCTAGCTTCACGTTGTTCAGGAGATATCGAGGCATCTTGGTGCGTTGGATGACTCGCTTAGATTAGATTAAATAAGGTCGTGGGTCTGGAGCTCTTGGTGTGGCATTGCTTCGACGCTTAGTAAAAAACGTGTACCATGTGTTATTATCGGCATTTCTCTCAAAAATCACTGTACACAGAGACGCAGAATCTCGGCAAATCTTTGGGTTCGCTCCACGATACCCCCGGCGTTACCGGCTGCCTCCAGTATCCAGCGGCATGGAGTATAGGTGCTCGTTTTGGCGCTGAGTGGTGACGGTTGTGCCTCACAGCACCAACGGTGAGGCTGTCATTCGCGCAGCATTCGGGGGGATATAGGATATTGGCTTTTCAGCACCTTTGCTCTCACGATTCGGCGTTGGGGCGGGAATTGGGCTTGTTGCGGAACTTCTGGACACCAGATAGGGTGCCGTTTGAGGTTTGTCAGGGTTGGTAGCAGTTCATCCAGCTGACTCCTGAGCTTGAGTTTGGGGTAGTGATGGGAGGGTAACGTTTGATCCAGTGCCGTACCTTGTGCCATTTTCAATGGTGCAGTCTGCCAGGTCCTCTAATATCGGTGCCGCTATACCCAAAATATATGAATGAGTGAACGAGCCGTCTGATAAATCACCGATGCTTGGCGTGCGATATAGGATTCTACTGTGCCAGTATACTCGACAGATAGACTTGCTCACAAGATTAGTGGCAGATCTAGCAGTTGTACGCGACTGTCTTTAGTCTTATCTCCATCTCCGAGATCGGTATGATTTGGGTTATGGTATGTGAATGGCAGCATGTCACATCCACAGTGAGAGGAGTTATGAGCAGGCCATTACAACACACGTTCCTGCCCCACATCCGGTAGTGTATACGCCGTTTTAATACTTGTCTGTCGCTACTTGTGGCGTTATTCCAGACCCGCCGCCGGACGGCCAAGGATTATCAAGGAAGGTGACTGGTATGGGCGAGCGGTTTTCGTGTGACGTTGAAAGAAGGAATTTGATACGTATGGGGGTCATGGTTGCCTTGCCGCCATGATGATACTCTGGCCGGCTGCTTTGGGATCGTGTCGCACAAGCCTTAAATATCTCGAAGCCACGCCGCCGACTACGAGGTTTATTGGAAGGGTTCCGCGCACGCGTTGGTCTTCATCTCAGCGGCGGCGGCGCTGCAAGGATCCGTTGATATCGCGACTCAGGCGAAACAATGGGTCTTCGTTTATTTGCTGTGTACCTATGACCCACGTCTGTGTATCTCGGGATCTGGGCTTACGGTTGTGATTTGACCTGTATCGACGATTTGGCTCTGAAATAAGATGTGCCCAAAGTACATTGACTTCACAAATGGCGAAAGCGAAGCTTGAATAATCCAATGTGTGTAAGATCTATCACCAGGTTTTTATTGTGGAGGTGGCTGAGAGTACGAGCCTTATGATGGTGGTTTGGTGAGCATCAGGCGTGGAATTGTTGATCTCCTGGTCGGGCAGAGGCTAGTGTGGCGGCCACATTTATTTATCCCCGGAATTGCCGTTTTGATGCGAGCTTTTCTTGGCGGGTGGCTTTGCGTGAGGATAGGTTTATTTGCGTGGATTGTTGCGTCTGATAGGGACCACGAACTGGTATGTATCGGTCGTTTGGGGTGGGAGCGAGGCTATAAGAGGGAAGGTTTTGGTTCGCCACCAAATTGTGCGATATGCCGCAGAGGCTGTGCATGAATGTTGTGATATGAGGCTAGGTGATGGGTCCCAGTACCCTTGGGCGTCGTGGAGTTATAGCATGTGAGAGAGTGGGGTTATCTGTAATAACGACCTTCGGGGACGTTGAACGGGTATAGAACGTGTATGAAGGGATACAGAAAGGCAAGAGGGGTAGCAATGGGAGCGAATTGCACAGGTAGGATCCTGGATGGTCATTTGTTCGCGAGCAGTAAAGCCTATGTGGAGAGTGTGGCGATGACCGCTGTGAGGACGAATGAAGGATTACGAGATATAGAGTAAAGAAAGATTTGGTACATCCTTTGCCCAGGATAGTGTGTGAACCAAGACTGCGCGGAACTAATGGTGCACAGTGTGGCTATGGGTGCGGTAAATGTGTTTTACTTTTTGAAAGGCAAATCTCTTGCCCAAAAGTAGCTTGATAACATTTGGTGGAAACCTTAAACGACCATTACCCGAGCTTAAACCCAGGCATCTAATACCGGGCCTAGGGCTTGCCGTATTGCCGCTTCGCAGACAATAAAATATCCGGTGTTTTGGCGCCGGCGCCTTATTGTTGCTGCAGTCTCGTTTGGCTTTTGACGCGTGTATTTTGGGGTACTATGATTCGTGACGAGACTCCAAACCACACCCGGTTCTTATTGATTGCTTTTGAGCCAATTTGCCGATGCATTGGTCCAGTTGCGCCGACGAATCTCTCCCGAAGCACCCGCAGGGCGCGAGGTTTCGCTGTATAGGGATGGCCTATGCGCCCATGCGGGGTGCCCATGTCAGCTTTCTCTCTTAGAACCGGTGTTAGAGTGCCCTTGTGTTGGGTGAAAAGTGTTTTTCCCCGTGGAGCTGCTTGCTGGAATGGCCTTACTGCGCGCGGAGAAGGTGGTTATTTGGAGATGTGTGTGCGTCTTGGTGTTAATGGGGTTTGGAGAGGTGCGAAGAACTTCTGTCAGCGTATGAAGACATAAAAATCTCAGGGCTACACGTAGCTTGGATGACCTTTGTGCTGGACTTACGCACGACCGTTTGCTTCTGGCGCCCGGTTTGTCAGTGTGCCGTTGTGGTGAAGTGGCTTAATCCAGAAGTTGTTACGCTCTCTCTTATAATAGCCCCTGGGCATCACCTGGATTGTTTGGTCGAATCCGGTGTGGAAACCATGAGTTGTAGATCCAAACTGGGCATGGATTTACACTTTTTCAGGGTTATTCTTACGCCCCCCAGGAACCGTCATCACGCGCCTCTACGCCGCTGGGCGCATATCGTCGGCGAACTTCGCTTTAGGGCGTAGTCCCGAGGCTTAATACAGAGTAAACTAGAGGAAACGGCTTTTGGTGCTCTAGGGGGAACCTGCAGGTGCGGTTGATGCTAGCGCGCACTAGTCATTTTGCCTAGTGCTCGACCCATTGGTGTGTCACGCAATATTCAGATGCGCAGGCCCCTCAGTTGTTGACCCTTGACTGAATCGCTTGCGTAGTTTAGTCACATGTGGGTACTGGCTTCTCGCGCCCGAGCCTGCAACTGTTGTTGTTTGACCATGGCGGCTTTACGCGCCGCCTCATGTGCTCGCGTGGTCGCCTGCTCGAGATTTGCAAGGAATAAAACATAAAGAACGCTTATGCATGGGATTTTGTTCGATGGTTGCTGTGCTGCTCGGCCCAAGCCTGAAGACTAGTTGTGTGGGGACAACGTTCCCCTTCGCATAGTCGAGAGGGGCCGCATACATTGCTCCGAGGCCGTTGCAAGACCTTCTTTAGTGTAGAAAAAAGTTTTTGAAAGGGGTGGCGCTTGAAAGGCCCCAGTGAACGAAAGGATAGTACAACTAACCCATTTTTTTAGGAAAGCGCAGTGCAGGCCGGTACGTTTTCTGGTTTGGATGGCAATTGAAGCGATTAGTTGTCGGGCTCTTTTTTTGTATGCGGGAATACCTGTAGCTAAATTCTCTCACTTATAACGCCACTGTTGCGCTTACAACGGAAGCTCTGCCTGGTTTTACGTTTTTACGGGGCGGGTTGCCCGGAATTTTCTGTTGGGTGTAGAATAATGTGCCTTTAGTTTTTTACATAATTCACTTTCTTATCAAGTTTTTTCTTCACATTTTTTTTTTTTTTTTTTTTTTTAAAAAAAAAAAAAA
>Ga0163217_1053276_pt1 | contig 12570 bp, 11 predicted proteins | sample SynspAceP_FD_185933 | JGI IMG/M metagenome (GOLD analysis project Ga0163217, IMG submission 185933) | Saline lake microbial communities from Ace Lake in Antarctica - Synechococcus sp. Ace-P (PacBio error correction) | ecosystem: Environmental > Aquatic > Non-marine Saline and Alkaline > Saline ... | reverse complement strand
CTGCGGCTCGAGGGCGGCTTTTGGCTGGTGAGCAGGCGGGTGCGAGGAGGGGAAATGGTCGGTGATTCGGCACCGTGCTCAAGAAAGGCTGCGCCGCGTTCGTACTCGAGCGGATGACGGGGGTACTCGCCTCAGCCTGGCGCACTGGGCCTTGAGTCGTCTCGCGGTCTGAAGGTCGCCGCTGTCCTCGGGCAATGGGTGACCTTGCCGACGCTGCTTCCCATAAAGCTTTTCCAGCACCCGCACGGCTTGAGACTGGACATTGACGTGTGCGGAAGCTTCAAGTCGCCGGTGCTGGTTGACAACCCCGGCAGGTGCCGCGTCAGGCAGGGCGTGTAGGGCAGATCCCGTTTGGGAGGGTGGGCGTTGACGATGCCAGAGGCCGCGCCGGCACGACAAGCGGAACCGACCAGGCGATCGCAGAACAGGCGGCGGAGTCGGCGCCTGGCTTGGGTGGTCCTGGGGGGGGGGGTTTGTTTTGGGGGGGGGGGAACAGGGGCAACGTGGGGGCGGAGCGCTCCCGGCGTGCGGGTCAGGGTGCGGCGGAGATGGGGGCTGCGGCGATCGCTCGTTCCACAGTCTCTATTGGCGGCAAACTGTGGCTGGCCGCTGGGGGTGGAGGATGCGGGCGAAGGGGCGACACGTAGATTTGAGCCAATTGCTCAAAGCCGGAATCGTCGGAACTGCCCAACGTGGGCAAATCCACCCTTTTCAATTGCCCTGGTGGCCAATTGCCCAGGCCCAGGCGCCATTTCCCTTCTGCACGATCGAGCGAACGTGGGCAGCGTGGCTGTTCCAGCCCCGGCTGAAGTTTGCTCTCGGATGTGTCCAGCTCCAAGGAGATCATTCCAACCGGGTGGAGTTCGTTGGCATCGCCGGCGCTTGGTCAAGGGGCGAGCCAGGGGGAAGGGCATGGGAGCAACAATTCCTCGCCACCATCCGCGAAGTCGCGCGTCGTGATGTGGTGGCGCTGCTTCGCGATGGCGACGTGATCCACGTCTCCGGCAACTGTGACCAGGGCGGACGCCGAGAATCTAACCTGGAGCTGGGGCTGGCCGACCTGGCCCAGGTGGAGACAGCGCGCGGCGGCTGAAGGAACGAGATGCGCACAGCAAGGAGGCGCTGGCTTGAAAGACCAGTCCTTGAGCGCATCCAAACCGTGCTGGAGGCCGGTTGGGGCGGCCCGCAGCCTGGGGCCCTGGGCGAGGAGGGAACTCGCGGTGTGCGGCCCTTGGGCCTGTCACGCTCAAGCCGATCATCTACGCACAACGTGAGCGAAGACGACCGTCCGGCGGCAATGCCTTCACCGCAGGCCGTTGGGACACTGGCGACAAGGCGGGCGCGGAAAACAAGTTGCGCAATCTCAAGCCAGGTGGGAAGCCGAATGATCGAGCTCGGCGAGAAGAGCGGGCCGACTACCCAGAAGGGGCTCAGGTGTCCGCGAAGGCGGGCTGCGGTAGCTGATCGCACGCACACTCCGCTGCTGGGCTCTGCCGCACCTACTTCACCACCTAGGTGAGAAGGACAACCCGCGCCCATGGCACCGATCACCGCCGGCATGGACCTTCTCCCCAGGCGCCGCGTGTCACACCGATTTCGAGCGGGGGCTTCATCCGCGCCCCAGCGCGATCGGGCTACAGGCCAGCTGCTCGAAGCGGCTCCATGGGCGAGGCCGCACCAAAGGCTGGCTGCGCAGTGAGGGCAGGAGTATGTGGTAGCCGGAGGCGAACGTGAGGATTTCTATTCACGTCTGACGTCAGGGCCGCCGTGTGAGGCCGAACTTTTGATCCGATTCCTTGCAGGGGCCGGGGGGCCTTGCCCCCAGGACTGGCTTGCAGCTGCAAACGCGCGCGATTGGCCTGAAGTCTAAGTTTCCAGCTTCGAGCACCGACCCTGGGAATTCCAGCGTCACCGGCACACTCCGAAGCTGTGGCAACGATTCCGCCTCCCGAGGGACCAAGCCCCCACACTATCGGACGTCCAAAAGAGCTGACCCGCCGCATTCGCAACGATCCCGACTTACGACGATGGAGTTTACGGCACGAACCTTGCCCATGAGCTGGGACGGCTGGTCGCAAAAACCTGGGGCGGAGTTAGGCCTGGCTGTACGCGCCTCAGCCAGCTCCTATCTGTGGGAATCCGTTGAACTCGATACTTCAGTAGAGAGCCGGCGTCGACAGCGGCCGGATCTGTTCAGGTGATGGCCCAGGTAGGCGGGCTTCTGGCAGGGCCTCTTTCATGTGTGTTTGCGGCGGGCAGAAGCAAGCGGTGAAACGGAACGAGCAACGAATCACGGCGCGCGCCTTGATCGCGGGCTGGGTGGACATGGCTTTGGGGCATGAGCTGGAGCGGCGAAGCGGAAAACTGATCCGTGCTGAAGCTAGCGCGATCGGCAGCTAGCCGCCACCGATTCTGTCATGGTAGGAATGGGGACTGGATTGTTCGGACAAGCGCGGGGGGCCTGCCTTCTTCGCCCTGGAACGCCCGATTGGCTGGATCGCAGGTGATTGAGCCTGACTCATTGGTTTCCGCCAGTGAAACGGGAAAAGGCATCATAGGCAGAGAAGAATTGGCGCGCAGTTCCCAGTATTTTTGAGCGGTGCCATCGCCGCTGCGTTGTCATGCCGTCAAACGGACTGGCGGCGCCGTAATTTGGGAGAGGTGAGTGAAATCAATATTTATCCCACGCAGGTTTATGTGGTTTCAGATATGCTGATCTGTTCCTCTTTTTTCAGCAAAAAGCATAGTCCATGCCTCGGCAGCAGCACGGTTTGGGAATTCGGCACGATAACGGCCTATCTGGCCGCCTCTTCCTCGGAAGCGGAGGAGCCCGATCCGCTCTGATCGCCAAACCAGACAGTGGCCTCCAATTACGCTCAAGAGGCGTGCCTTAAATGGAACTTGACTGAGAAGAGCAACCGCAGCAGCACTGGAGGGCTTACTGATTGCATGGCTGCCCAACAAATTCGTTGCTAAGGATGGAGACTTTTTGCTGGCGCATCAGAAAGAAGCAGGCCCAGGCTAGAGAGGCGTTTAAAGCGGAACTTGGCAATCGCTGACTGAATGAAGCGCCCCAAAGCCGATTCAGGGCTGGCGGCTTGCGAGGAAGCAGGATTGATTAAGATCAGACGCGGTACATACGGCGCGGAAATGTGCAGCAGTTTCGAAGGCCACAACAACGCCAAAGATTCGGGCCGCAAAGTAGGGGGACGCGAGGGGACAGTTTCTTTTCCCTGGACTGATCAAATTGGCTATCTAGCGGGATCAAGCGTCCCACCCCGTTAGATCGTCTGCGGGGATCGGACAACATCGACATATCAAGCAGCTTTCAATCCCGCAACTGGGGACGCACTTCAGCGCTACGTCCATCCTGGCAGAAAGGACAACAGTGGGACAAGTCGGATCGTGCGTTGGGACCGCCTTCATGTACGATTAACAGTTCGTAGGGCTTTGGTCTTGATTGAAAATGCTGGTTTACGGGGATTGGATGAATAACAGCGCATGAATGCGGGCAATCCCGCAATTCTGTCCCAGCACGCCTGGAGTGTAAACTCTTTAGCCGCAGCGAACCACCATGTCTGCCGCGTCGTTGCTGCCCGTAGAAGCCTCATTGATAGCAACAGGATCGCCAAGAAGCAAGCTGAAAGCTGGCGTAGGACGATACGCGGGAATGCAGCCTCACAGTTTGAACGGGGTTTTGTGGGATCACAAGTGATAAGCCTTGAGCGGTGCGTAGGTTATGCTTTATTCTTCGGTTGAAGACGACTTGAACCGCAGGATGGCCAAAATCCTGAACCTCGGCGCTCAGGCCAGTGGCACACGGCGCTGGGAATGGAGCTGAAGCTGGTTGGCCGCTTTGACTGAACATCGGCTGTGTGGCGCTCGGGGGAAACAACCAACAACCTGCTTGAATTGCGCATTTCACGGGACTGCTGGAAGAACTGCGTTTTGCCTTTTGCGAGCGGCGCGTCAGAGGGAAGCTTCCCCATCGCGAGACATCTTCGCAAGACGGTTACCGACCTCAAGTAAGTTAGTGACAGGAAACCCGACGGGAGCGTTCATGGCTGCATCATAAAGGGCAGTCAGGCAAAACTGCGAGGTTGATTGACAACCAATCTGCATGAGGCTGGTAATTCGTCGTCGTGGTGCATGCGATACCGCGTCAACAGCACCGAGCAACCTCCTGGAAGTGCAAGGAGCATCGGGCCCTCCCCGCTTGTCAAGCGCCAAGTTTCATTGGGCGCTGGTTCTGTTGTTACATCAGGGTGGCACGCAAGGTCCCATTTTTCTTGAATTGCGGAATTTCAGATTCGTGGTACCCGATTGGTGTGCACCTGGCACATGCCGGAATGACAGGCGTTTAAAATACAATCGACTGCAACGATTAATCCGCCATTAACACGGATCGCGACACTAAGCGGATTGCAAGCCCTTCGTAGTGATTTACGGCATTCGGCCTGTTATCACTCTTCTATCCAGGCGGTCAGCATTGGAAGCGCTGGTTGATCTGGAAAGGATTTGTATGGTTTGCGCGCCACCAAGCCGGCAGCAGTGATTTCTGTTGCTGCACTCAGTGTCTGGGTCCCGTGCAACCGCTTCATGGGGGTACGGCCCAGGGCTTGAAGAACGGATGAATCACCACGCCACTGCAGCACGCCACCTTGGGGACAGTTGAGAGCAAGCCCTTGGACAGGTCGTCAGGTAGATTCGAATCGCAAGGTAGGGTGGTGCGTTGAGCCTTCGAGGTAAAGGCCGCGATTGCTGTTGAGCCACGGCTCCACGCCCGAGATGAGAACACGATTGAGACGACCCACCAAGTGAGACGACCTTTGATACACAACCCCACGTGTTTGAAAACAATGCCCCCAGAGGCTGTCCAACGGAGCCGCAGTGAGGCGGGACAACCTGGTGAGCTGGCTTCAGCGAACGGCACAGGGGCAATGAGCACGACGTCTACGAATTTGAACTTTAGGAGTGATCGGGCGCTCACACCTAAGAATGCGGCAAAGGACGCGCTGGACCTGCGAGCTGCAACAGCAACCAAGCGGGCTGCCGTACACGGCCAGTATACAGACTGGGATCACCCAAAATGGGTTGGAGAATGATCCAAAACTCGATCCGGTGACGAACTAAGGAGGTCAAGACAGGACTCTTTCAGACCAGTCGACAGCAGTGCAGCTACCAGTGCTGTGGTAGGGAACCCCGCCGAAGCCGTTCAGGCGCAAGGGAGATGGGCGCGTCGGGAATCGCCACAACATGGCCCCACAGCAGCAGACCCGCGAGGCAGAGGAGCTCGTCAAGCAGCCAGCGCCACCGCCATAGGCCCTGGGGAATGCAGCAACGACCAGCCCCGACAGGGCGCCACCCAGGGCACTGATCGGCAAGAAGCACTAGCTGAGAACAGAGCACTACGCCATTCGCACGTCGGTGGACAACCGGCGGTCACATCCACATCCAGCGCTTCGCGGCTGGCCAAAAGGTGGCAGAAGGCCGCTGCTAGCGGCCAGCGCACGAGATGGGAACCTGCGGACGGCGATTCAAGCACGCCCGTGCTGTAGCCAGCCAGGCTTGGAGGAGAGGAGACACAGCAGCACATTAGCCGAAGAGCGACATTCCACAACAGGCTCAAGCCCGAGCACGAACGCACCGGACGCCGGCAGCAAGCGACCCAGGGGACCCCTGCAGCACAACAGCAAGCTCTGAAGCTGCGAGGAACCCATCAACAGAAGGCCCCGGTGCTTGCTGGGGCAAGGGGCGCGAACGACCAGGCCGCAACGCACCAGATCGAGCAGGCAGAGGGCAGCTCTTGCATGCAGAACCGCCATGGCGACGTGATTCGCGACTGTGATCCCAAGCGCAGGGCGCGAGCGGCAACACCCAGTGTTTCCAGACGCGATTCGCCGTCACCGGGCGGCGCCTTGCTGCAGCGGACATGGGGCAAGGGAATAAGGCGCACAAGAGGTAATCAGCACCACCATGCAGAACCGCGTCACCAGGTAGATGCCGCGGCAGCCGTTCGCAATGGCCAGCAGGGCCCGAGCAAGCACCCTGAGCGCGATCCCCAGGCATCAGCGAAGTGCGCACCGCCGGCAAAGGCGGTCGATGGCTAGGGGCAGGGGCAGCTCAGGGGCCGGCCAGTCATGATTGGCAGGGCCAGTAGCTGCCCAAAGAAACCCAGCAGCATCTAGGCCGACACGAAGGCGCGCAGCCCCGGTGGCGGTCACAGGGGACGGGCGTCGAGCCAGCAAAGGGCCACAACGCCGCGAGGCAAGCACGGCTTTGGTGGTTGTTCGGAACCCCGGTCGATCAACAGGCCACTCGCAGCGGGCCCAGGGTTCCCGCCGCTGCCGACGCCGCCCAGACCCGGCCCACGGCCGTGCGCGCTGAGGCTCCTGGTGAACACACGGGGTGAGATAGAGACGCCGCGGCCCGAAGTGGGCCACCAGGCGAATCAATAGTTCGCGCAACGGCGCGGGGAAACTGGAGAAACCAGCTGGGCGGGCTTGGCTCCTGTTCGGGTTGTGTCAAACCGTGACCGGATTGGTGCCCGTCTTTACCAGTGTGCTCGTGGAGGGTGGGCAGCCGGCGATGGCAGCGCCCAGTCTCAACGTGCGGATCGGATGGTTTCACCTGACCGATCGACCTGCGCAGACCAGCGGCAGGCCTGGAGTCAGGACCCGCGCGCATCCGCACGAACTGGGGGTGGGGCTCGACTGCTCGTGACGCAGTCGCGCGAGCTCGTCAACCCTGCTGCCGCACCCCTGACTTGCAGACCGTGGCCTTCGCCTGCGCTTTGAGAGCTGGTCCGGCGGGCCAGTGTGCTCGATGAACATCGGCGAAACTCGCTGCAGACGATAGCCGGGCAGCGGGGCGCCCTGCTGTGAAAGACCCGGCGCCAACCTGCTTTGCAGAAGCCGAGCCAGTCACGGTGGTGGATTGTGCTTTCAGGCGGTACGACGCCAGAAGCTGACCCTGAGGACCTCGATGGCGTCCTGGCCTTGGGCGCCGGCTGGCGGCAGGCAACTGGAGCAGGGACGAAGGCCCTGGCGCAGCTGCAGGGCAGCATGCCGTTGCCGGTTATTCAGGGGGCCGGCACGAGTGCGGTTATCGGCCTGCAGCGCCCAAAAGCCCGGGCGCATCAACCTGGCGTGGCCACGCCGTGACACGTTTGCGCTGTAGATCTGGGGGGCCAGCCCATCAAGCCAGCGTTCTGGGTGTGTTGATTGCATGGTTCTGGGGCGGCAGCGCCGCCAATTGCGCTGGATGCCGAAGGGTTGTCACAGCGCGGCTGGCCGGTGCTGCTGGATGGACACCCCGGCCGATGCATTGATCAGCGGTTGCGGGAGCTACTCGATGGCCTGCGGCGCCCCCGGGCGCTGACCATCCGATCGACTCGGCGTGTTCAGCGGATGTGGCGCCGAAGCCAAGGGGACGTGCCGGGCTGGGCGATCGGTCGTGCTGATGGGCATTCCTCGGTTGGCCTGGACCGCGCTGATGGCGGACGGACACGGCGCGGCGGGCCCTGGAGCAGCGGCGACGGGCTCAAGGTCGTTCCCCTGATCATCTCTCAGGCTGCTGCAATGCCGTGGCCAGGTCCCTGCGCACCCGGCGTCCGCCAAACCTGCGGCGGTCGTGAGCATTAAACGGTTTCGGCAGTCGCTCTGGCCGGAACGGAGCTGGGTCCCCTTGAGGTGCCGGTGTTGATGGTCGGCGGCAGCCTCGTCTGGTTGACGCCGCCGTGGCGAACGTCGGCCCGTTCCTGCAGAGGCGATCCGCAGCGCCTGGTGGTGGTGGAAGGGGCCGTCATTCTCACCGGTGCGGATTCGAACAACGGCGACGCCTTGCTCCGCCTCGGTGATGCCTGGTGGGTGGGACCTCTCAAGGTCAGGAGCTGTTTGCTCAGCCTTTTCAGCGCCGACTTTCTGTCGCCCTGGAGGACGACAACGTGCCGGTTGCAGCGCCGTTTTCAGGAGGGCATCGGCTCCTACGTTCTCGACCAGCGCAGCGCCCGAGCTTGGGCGCGGCCGCTCAGAAACTGATGCGGGGATCGAGCACGGCCCCAGCAGATCCCGTGCGCTCACCAGCACCACAGGCCCGGCCACCACGCACGACGATCCTGAACAAGGGGTAATCCGTGGCCGATTCGCCTCGTGTTAGGCGGAAAGGCGATGTGCAACTGGCCAGGAGTATCGGTGACCTTCAATCAACAGCGCCGCGTCAGGGAGGCCACGGTGTGCGGTGATCGTTGAGCACCGGCAACGGGCATTGGGCAGGGTGGCGCAGAACCAACGCGTTTCACTGAGGCCGCGGCTGCGGGCCGCTTTCGACGTAATCGGAAACGCAGCGGCGCGCAGGTTGAGGCGCGGGCGTGTCGAAGATGCGTGGAGCAAACCCCGAGCGTGGCTGCGGGCAGCACAAATGGCGGGACGCTGCGCCTGAACTGCTGCCAATTGCGCCCGCAGGGCTGTCGAGGAGGGTAGAACCCGAGCGGTGGGCACCCACCAGGCTGGCCGAGGAAAGCGGCTCCACGGGCAAACAGCCAGCAGACGGCAAACACCAATTTGACCACCATCGCCGCCCAGAAACGGCCGGCAGCGGCATAGGTTGACCGATTCCATAGAGGCGGCCGGCCAGTCCGTTTCTCGGCCGGGCAATTGCCGCTGAAGCCACGCCGGCCTGAGTTACGCCGGCAGCAGCAGGGCACGCCCCCGTTCCAGGCTGGCCGGGGCAGGCTCTTGGCGACTCCTTCAAACCACGGGCGTCTAGATTGAGTTGGCGAGGACCCAGGATTCGCCCCGGAGCAGGGCAGCAGAAACTGGCCAGTCTGGGCGATTCAGGGTGGTTGAGGCCGAGTGCTCCGCAGGGCCTCCCGGGCGCTTTCCGGTGCCGCATCCCAGCGGGCATCGATTCGGTCACCAGGCGCCGCCGACAGCAACAGGAACACAGGGTGCAATCGCCAGCGCATCACGGCGCCAGGGAGCACCCGGCTGCCAGTTAACGCAGCAGATGGCGACGACGGCTATGGTCCGGCCTCGATCTGCAGGAGGCTGAGACCACCGCGGTTCCATCGACACCGGCGTGCTCAGGGGTCTGGCCCAGGCCGGGGTTGACCAAGCGACCGGATGTAGGGCGAGGCTTGCGCAGTTTCACGCTGAATCTGGCGCAGCAGGGCGATTCCGCTCGGCCCCCTGCAGGCTTTCGCTGCGGGCGCGGTCGGCGGGCATTTCCGGGGGGTCAGAAAATGCGATGGCGGCACTAGCAACCTTGAGCAGGCGCTGGCTTCGCTTCCTCGCAAGCCAGCAGGAGGGATCGATGTTTGTCGGGTCGGGGGATGAATCGCCATCCATTCCGGGCAGGATCGAGGCAGGCCCTTCACCGAGCTGGCGGTAGGCGGTGGTCGAACTCCATGCTTCGATTCCGCGGCACGCGTCGCCAGGGAGCTGGCAGCTGGCCCTGCAGGTGGGGCGAAGGCTGTTGAGGGGATGTTGGAGCGGATAGGTGAGGGGCAGGTTTTTGAGGGCCTTGCATCACAACGCCTGGCGACAAGTCCCGGCCTGCGCCGGATTCAAAGGCTTGGCCAGGTCTCGGGATCGGGAACCCGGAGGTGGGCGGATACTGCCGCAGCCGGGCGGCCTGCAGGCCGTGGTGCGCGCTTCGCTGATCAGGGCGATCGCACGTGAGGGCCAGGGCGCGGGCCAGGGGATTTCAGGGGCGGCTGGTGTGAGCAAGTGTGAGTGGCTGATCTGCAGGGCGGAACCCACCCTCATGCAGGCGGCCTTCGGGCGGCCGAGGGATGGCAGGGAGCGCTTGCTGGTCGCCTTCAGGCTGGTGGCGGCGCATCCTTCGCCGCTGCGCCATGCGCCATCAGGGCCGTTCGAGTTGCTGAGGTTGACATGTCGATGCGCCATTGGCGGGAGCTGGCCCCAGTGGTGTCGAAGGGCTTGAGCCGCTGCTGTGGTCGTTGACGAGGTTGCAGGCTGGTAGGGGCGGGCCACGAAGCCCCATTGAGGAGCTTCCTTGCTGTGGTTCGCGACTGTGCTGACGGGCTGGGCGCTCGGCAGGGCCGTGACTGGACGGCGAGCCGCCGTCCAGTTCTAGGGGGCGCTGGCGCGCCCGAGGCAATTCCGTCGCGAGCAGATAACTGAGCTTGCCGAGCCCAGGAGCGCCAAGGCTGAAGACCATCGTCGGATCGAAGCGGGTGCGTGAGTGGACAGAAACCCCTGGGCAGGGGGCCCCAGGCGCTTCGGCGGTCGGTGCTATCGGGGCAGGGGCCGTGCGCCAGACGGGGCTCCAGCGGCCAATTCCAGCAGCGTGGGCGTAGAGCGGATCGCCGAGGGCTTCAGATTGATCGCCCCAAACTGAAGGTCCGCCGCAGGATCGACCGATCAATCGGTGGACCGCCCACAGCGGCTTGTGGGGCTGGTGACGGCCATCGGCAGGGAGGAGCGGCCACTGAAGGCGGGAACCCGATCGGGCTTCAGAACAGGCAAGGCCGACGCGCGAAAACCCGGGTCGGTGCAGGCATTCAAGACCGGTGACTGCAGTCTGGGGTGGGAGTGGTGGGGGTCAAGCACCTGGGTGAGTGAGACTTCAAGACGGAGGAGCATGCCGTGCAGGGGCCATTTGGCGAACCCGCAGCGCTGATGGGTCAGATCCGCGGAGTACCTTGGTCAGGGTTTCATCGCTGCCTTACGGCTGCGAGAGGTGCTGTTTGATGGCTGGCCTGGTCGGGGCAGGTGGATGCCGGTCACCCTGTGAGAGTCATGGAACGGAAGCGGGAACGGGCATAGGAGTCGGGGGGAGAGAACGGATCGAATGAGGGCCAGGGGTTTCCGCGCCGAAACAGGTTTTTGACGTTCGGCATGACGCTTGCGGGCGGTCAGGGGAATTGCGGACGATTGGACGCCTGGCAGCGGCAGGCTTGCCGCCGAGCTGCTCAGAGCGTGGCGCCGGGGCAGGCGGCACGCTGCGTACTCGGGAAAAGGGCGGCAATGGCGTGTAGAGGGGCCAGTCCGGAACGGGGGCTTCGGCCCTCTGGGTGATCCACGATTTCGGCTGCCGCCGCGCCTCGAGTGCACGATCGATTGGATCGAGACTCCTCGCGAAGAAAGCGCCCGGATCAGCCGATACCCCGCTGTCGCTTTGGTCTGCGCCGAGATAGGTGCGGTGGGGTGGTGGCTGGATCGACCAGACGCGCGCCGCACGGGCCGCCGCAGGCAAAGGATCGAGCCTCCCCGACGCCCCACTTCTGGTTTGCGGCGATGTTGAGGTGTCGCTGAACACGGCGGAGGCCGTGGGGCCAGCGCCGTACCGGGTCCGTAGAAATCCCGGCCGTCGGTTTCGCCTTCACAGGACTTGCGTTTATTGCCATGCACCCGGCCGGGGGTGGTCCTTGGGGATAAGGTGGGATGTGGCCGAATTCCAGTTGCTCCCGTGCCTCGGGTCGGTTCCGAGGCTTTCGGCCACGCCAGGCGCTTCCGCAGTGCCGAGCTGGGCGGAGTAGCGCACATCGCGAATCTCCAGGCGCTGATGCCGATCGGCAGGGATGGCGGCGCTCGCCAGCACCCGCGTAGGCAAGGTGGCGGGATGGCGATTTTTCGGCGCACTCGCCCCCTTCCCAATCGGCGGCAGGGTCGGCTTCGGAATACGGCTGAGGCTCGGCCAGCACGTGGTACGCCTCTCGCTTTCACCGGTTGAGGATGTAGTGGTGGTGCGTTGTGTTGCCGCTCACGGCGCGCCGGTATACCCCACGACTGCTTCAGGGGTTCGCATGTGGGATGGCCACCCCGCCGCCTGGATCAACATGGACGCCGGCGCCAGCTGCGGCTGCGGGATCTCTCGCTCGAATGGGCGGGGCGATCACGCTTGTGCGGTGACCCGGTTTCCGCGGCGATTCGCCATCAGATCAGGCTGCGGGGCGGGCTCGAGGCCGCCGATACTCCCGCAATGTCGACGGCGGGTCGTTGACCCAGGGGCGGGTCCGGTGGTGACGTCGGCGCCAGGGCGATCGGCCTGGAGCGCCAAGATCGCGCACGCCCCGCTGAGCTGGGTTCAAGCACCAGGGATGGCGACCAGTTGGGTGGAGAGGATCTCGGCCACTGCCGGACCACCGGTGCCAGACCCGAATCCGTGGCCGATGGGTTCATGCCGGGGGATCGCCCGAACCGTGATCCTAGACTCCAGCGGGTTGGAGCGTCCGTGCTGGGATGCATTATCTTGGGTGGTTGAGGAAGCCGTTGGCCGCGCGGGGGGTGAGGCTGGCCTTGCAGGGCGGTGTCGGTGAGGGAGGAGGGATCAGGGCGTGACCTGCGCGGGGTGAGGCCCTCGAGCCCGGTATCAGCACGCCGCAAATCCCTTTGGTGTCAGGGCGTCGGAATCCCCTGCAGTGGAGCGGCCCTCCTGCAGGCTGCCCCACCACAACCTGGGGGACGGCAACGGCCCTTGACGGAGTCCTGAGGACTCTGGGCAAGGCTCGAGGCTTGCGGGCAGCCAGAGCACGTATTCGTAACGCGCTTCGGGATCCTTGGTGTTCACGCAGGCGATCAACGATGCTGATCGAGAGATTCGCTG
>Ga0163217_1011254_pt1 | contig 12570 bp, 16 predicted proteins | sample SynspAceP_FD_185933 | JGI IMG/M metagenome (GOLD analysis project Ga0163217, IMG submission 185933) | Saline lake microbial communities from Ace Lake in Antarctica - Synechococcus sp. Ace-P (PacBio error correction) | ecosystem: Environmental > Aquatic > Non-marine Saline and Alkaline > Saline ... | reverse complement strand
CTCCGGGGGCTACTCGGTTGCTCTGGAAAATCTATCGGCATGGGCTATGTAAAGCCTGAAAGCGTGTTGGGTTGGCACCAAGCTGAAGGTCAAGATGTTTTGACCCAACTGTGTGATGCCGAGATTGTTCGAGGACAGCCCTATGATCGAAGAACCGCTACCATCCGGATGGACGGCTAAAAACATTACATCGCCATCGCAGCCCTCATGGTTTGCGGTGGTTTTTGGTGTCGGCGTGGCTCTGTCCCGGCGCGCGCGGCCAACAGTCCCGTGATTGGAGACCGTGCGGATTGAGGTGCGCGCGCTATGGGCGTGAGCAAGCGCAGGATGCCACCGCTTATCATCCGTTTACTTAAACCGCTGGGACACGTCTGCGGCATCTACCTGATGTTGCCGAACGTGGCTGGGACGACTGCCATGATCGGGCCGCTCCGCAGATCAGCCTGACGGCAAATTGCGCTTTGCACAACGCGGAAAGGTTGTGGTCTTTTCATTGCCTGATTTCGACGGCGGGACATCGAATTGCTTCGCCACCGGCAGCACATGAGATGCAGGGATTGCGCGCCGGCACTGCCCGCATGTCACATCAAGAGACCCACGATTGTCGGTTCTGGATCCTGCCCATGGGGCTGGCCGGATTTCATGAGACTATGGATGCGTTCTGAGCCGCCAGCCATGCGGAAACCCAATCCGCAAGGAGAGGCCTGAAAACGCGTTTCAGGATCCACCTGCCGCGATCCCGTCGATTATGAGGCCGCGTTGCCGAATTACTGCCAGAAGCGCCAAACTTGTGCGGGGAAGGCCTTCGCGCGGGGTTTTGGCGGTTGGTGCGCAGCCAGTATCATTAGCCTTTTGAAACTTGCCCAGGAATTCGCGTCCTCGGTAAAAAGCCCGGCGTTGGTGTAGATGATCGGGGCGCTGGCATAGTGTGCCTCACGATCCGCAAGCACAGCGGCGATCTCATCCTGCACGGTCGCGGGCATCGGCGGCGGCGGTGCGCGCATTGTGGGGGAGAAGGCGTCCAACTCCATTGTCCAGAACGGGGGGCATCATTGCCCTTGGTGCGCGGTTACATGCGGATAAAACCCAACGTGCCTGCACTTCCGGAGAGGTGCAGAAATGAAAAATAAGGCGCCACGCGCCACGCCCGCATGACCTGCCCCCCGCCAGTGTGAATGGAACATCGGTCCAAGCCTGTCGGCCACCCTCGGTTGCCTGAGGAAGGCGAAGTTCACACCGCTTTGCCCGCGCCTGTATTCCAGTCTTGTCGTCTGGAAGCGCCGCGTCAATGCCCATTGCACGCGAAAGCGTGATGGTTTGGGCTCTCGAAATCGAACCGGATCTGATCGCGGAAATCAGCGCAATCACATGCACAACGTGTACCGTGCGCGTCGGCTCGCGCAGGCTGCAAGCACAAGACGAGGCCAGGGCGGCAAAGGCGCTGCGCACTTCAATTGCGGGTTGCCTCCGGCGTATGAGGCTCATGGTTGTTTGCCGGCATTGTCGCGCACCCGTTGCGGTGGCGTAAGCGAGGGCAATCCAGCACTTCTTGCGACCCAATTCATCGTCCTTGTAGCCGATTTCGGGGGTTTGCCGCGCGTAGTTCGGTATTAAAACCTTGCGGCGCCATTCGGAGTCAGTATGCCTGCACGCATAAAAACCGGGCCGTATATCACCAGACGTGCCCTGCGGCGCCAGCGCGGCGAGCGGCACCGGCCAAGTACCGCGCCGGCATCCGTAGTCGCAATCAGGTGGAAGAAGATTGCCCAAATAGATTTTCAGATCATAGGGTTCATGCTCCGCCGCCCAGCATCCCGCGCCGCGTCAAGGGTGTTGCGCGGGGGCAGGATTGGCAGCGCTGCTCGGAGGCGTAGGCGTCGATGCTGGGCCAGCGGTCATTGACGATGTCGGTTTTGTAGGGATGGCCACGTATTGCGGCAGGGCGGTTGCCCATTGGCCACTACATTGCTGAACGGTGCCGAAGGCGATCTCCAGGCGCGCGGCCTTGGGCCCGGTGGCCACCCCATCTTGCAGCAGCGCCACGATAACCGGGGCGTATTACGCAACGCCGAAGAGGTGAGTGGCAAGCTGGGCCGTCGCAGCAGGGCGACGCTTGGCGCTGGGCGGCAGGAGGCTCAGGTGGAACCGCGCGGGGTGACAGGCAGCAACGGTAGAGGCCTCCAAGCGCCCAGGCGTGAGCGGCCAGTAACCAGATCGGACGATCAGGTAGAGGCGGCGGGGCGGACGTCTGGAATCCGTAAAGCCGCCCTGACCCCGCACACCATACAAAACTCCGGACCTGAGGATCAGGGCCAGAACCAGGTCCAGGTCGCGGGCAGCTGCGCAGCCCGCCCAGGTGGCCGAGGTGGGTCGCTCACAGGCGCAGTGACCAATTCTGCTTGGTAGCGTCCAACCCTTTACGGCCCAGTGTTCCATGTCATACGGCGAAGGGCGTTCATGGATGGGTCGCCACCTCCTCGCAGGAGAGACAGCAGCGCGCCTGCATCGGGTTTCGCATACCAGCTTTTCGTTGATTGCCAAACGAACATCGCGCCATCTTGGACACATTCATGGCCGCCCGGTGCGCGATCCGCGCCATGGAGCGGCGGTGCGGATAAATGCCAAAGCGGCGTCACGCCTGCCAGGACCCGCGAACCAGAATCGGCCATGCGGCCCGCCGCGTTGACCAATGTAACCGGCCGGTATAGGTGTACGCCGCGCTAACCTTGCAGCCGTTGGACTGCTGCTGAATCCCGGTCACCACATGGCATCGGTGATAAATCTTGCCGCACATTTGGCGCGGAGTGTCCGGATGAAATCTTGCCCATCAGACGGTCGGTGTCTTAGTTTCATTAGGCCTCTGCAGATAGCCGGCAAAGGACGAGCCGTGCTTTCATTTCGTCCAGCACCCGAGCACGAACTTTACAGGCCTCGCGACGTGTATGGTGATTTTCTCCACGCCAAATGCGCGGACATCGGCCAGGAACGGCATTTCTTCCTCATCGGCCGCGGCCACGATTCATCAGGCCCCGCCGGCGTTAGGTATGCGCCGTCGCGGAAGTGCGTCATGCTCGCACGTTTCAGCGCTGCACCGACGGCGCGCCGTAGTTCTCCTCGATCAGCGCGGACAGAGCGGAACCGGAAGGCGTTGGTAGCCGGAACGCCTCGTCCCATCTCAAGCACGTCACGGTGGCATCTGCGGACAGACGCGCGGCGGCGACAGGGCCGGCGATCCACGCCGGCCGATTGACGATGATGTCGCTGTTTCAATTGCTCTTCTGCCCGGTCTTTGCGGGAGGCGGAGGCTGGGACCAGTGCGGCAGGTCCGCATAAAGTGCGGGGGACATTTCATAATCCCAGTGCCGCAAGCGACAGGTGGCCAGTTGCTCGGCGAGCGTGCGATGATGATGGGCGTGGGAGGTGGCATGTGCGCCGCCCATGCGACAGCGAAGTTGTTAGGCAGGATGCACGGCTCTCTCGGCGCAGCGATTTGTCCGACAGCTGCTGTGCGCGACTGTGCATATAGTCAAACCGGTAGCGCGCAGCGTAGCGGTCATCCTCGGTCAGACGACCCGAGCCGCCGCCTGCGTATTTTCCCGGTTCCAGCAGCCGCCGCCCAAGTGGTGATAGGGGCGCGCAGAGGCATAGCCATAGTCTTTGTTGCCATCGGAAGGATCTCTACCCTCCGCTGCCGCTTTTACGGGACATATACATGGTTGGATCAGGGTGATCGTCAGGATCGAAAACTTTCCCTGCGGATATTGGGCAGCCTTTGCCGCTTGCCATGCGGCGAAGTCGAGATTGCCCACATTGGCGGATGATCCGCGCGGCCTTCAGGTTCCGCCAGCGCATCAAAGCTCAGTGCATGTCCGTGTCAGCGATTCAAAAGCGGTGCAGGTAGAGCGCATCAATCACGTCAATTTTCATGCGCTTCCAAAGAAGTTTTCGGGCACTTGCTGCGGATGTATATGTGTACAGGCGCGGACCCCCGCTGTAGGCGGCTTTGGTCGCGAATGATCAACCGGTCGCGGTGGTTCCTTGACCATTCTCTTCCCAGCAGGCGTCTTTCGGGACGCGCCATCGGTATTAGACATGGGCGGTATGTCGAAATGGGTTGATGCCTGCGTTTCAGTTGCCCGCGATTCGAACATCGCACGGGAAGCGGCCGCAATTCTGCGCGGGCCCGCCGAATTGCAATTGGTGCCAAACGCGAGGCGGCTGGAAGCTGGGTGCCAATCCAAGGCTGGATGAGTGTGTTTGTCATACGGCTTTTTGGGTGCCAGCCTTTGCGCGCGCTGGCAATGCGGGCGTAATGCCTAGACGCCGCCTTTTTCGGACCGCGCGCTGATATCTGGCCGCGCCTCCAGCGCATCTACGAAAGCCGCCAGTTTGGGAAGGCGTCCCCGCCGCTCCAGCCGCATGGCGAATCTGCGCGGAAAGCTGAGTAGATGTCGCGGCGGGACAAGTCAGTCGAGCACCAAAAATTGCCCGGACGGCGCAACATGCTTTCCATATAGGCAAAGTGGTTGTCAGTTCGGGAACTGGATGCGCGGATGCAGCGGCGCGGCGGCCTTCGCCCAGACGGCCCAGCATAGAGGATTAACAGGCCGGCGTCATGGCAGACCTTCGGCAAAGTGCATAAGTCCAGGTTGCCGCAAATGCGCGGGCCGTTCCGGGCTTCGGGGAATCATGTGGGGGCATACGGGCGCAGAGCACTTCGGATGATCGCGGCACTTTCACGACCGTCTCGCCGTCCATACTCGATCACGGGGGATTTTGCCCAGCGGATTGCACTTTTAGCAAACCGCCTTCGGTGCCAGATTGGTTGCCTTGTTCCCGTTCGTGCAGGACAAAAACATCATAGGGCACACCTATCTCTTCCAAGAGCCAGAGAATTGCGCAGCGAGCGGGACCTGTTGAGTATTGAAGTGTGATCATCCAGGCGTCTTTAAGCGGGTTCGCGCGGGCCTGCAAGCGGTTCAGATGATTCTCATCCTCGTTCAAAACAGCGGCGCTTCTCCAACTGGGTGGGCAAGCTCGTCCCCCGCCGCCTCGGCCATGTCGCCCAGTTTCACATCGGCGATTATGGAACAGCGCGTCTCCCTCATGCACAATGGGCACAACCGCGCGGCCCACGATGATGGCCTGCGTTATCTTGCTTGGCGGACTCGCGTCGCCCTCGCCGAAAGGATCGGATATGGCGGAGACAATATCGGCTTCAGCCACCACATCGCCCTCGCCTTGTACAATTCCGCAACGCCCGCCGCAGGGGCGCGCATCCAGTGGCTGTGCCGAGCATATCAGAGGGCGCGGCCTTGGGTGCTGCAATCCCGCGCGTGGCATATGCCGGTTTCCTTCAGCACCCGCAGGATGCCTGCGGGGACACCGGCGCGCACCGACATCTCGTCAAACGCATGCCTTTCGGCCTGCTTCGCTACAGCAATACACCCAGCACCGATCCGCTTGGGACTTCCGCCGCAAGCTTGCCGTCGCGCAGCGCCGAGGGTCAGGATCACCGGGCGCCGAGGCCTTCGGCCAGCATTCATGGTCAAACACGGTTGTTTGGCCGACAACGCGCAACCTGCGCAGGTTTGATCCGGTGACCGCAGCGAGTGCAAATCCAATCCCGAGCAGACACCGCGCCAACATCTTCATTGAGGAAGATATACGCCAGCGCGAGCCGAGAGAGAGCCATGCGGCGACGACCCGGAAAAACAGCGGTTTCAAATCCGCGCCGGTTCGGGCAGATAGCGCGAATGGTTTCAGAAACCCGAAGTGTTCACAATCGGCACCCACCACGACATCAGCGTGCCGTCCTAAGTGATTTGAGGTCTTTCGAGCGAGCAAGCGCCGCACGATCTCCACCCCGATCACCTCGTCCCGTGGGTATGCCTGCCGCTGACAAATGTCACGGGGCCAAATCATGCCGACCGTGGATGATACTGCGCTGGACAGGGTGACGCGGGGTATGGTCAGACAGGTGCTGACGGGATCCGGATGTCTTGCGGTGCCAAAGCTTCGACAGGGACTGGCCCGCAATCACAAACGGCATCGCGTTTGGTCATCCCTTGCCTTTGGTCTTTGTCGCGTTGGGTTTTTGCATTTCTTTTCGAGATATTCGTATGAATCCCATGCCTGGCTATATCCAGCCCTGTCGCGTTCTCCACGCCTTCCAGACCGGGGGACGAGTTCACCTCCATCACTACGGGGGCCGTGGTTGGAGCGCAGCATGTCCACACACACACACATTCAGGTCCCTGATTTGGCGGACCGGATCGCGGTCGCAGCGTTCCTCTGGCGAGAGTTTTAATGACCTTGCGAGCGCCGCGGTTGCAGGTTGAGAGCGGAAATCATCTTCCGCACCGGTGCGGCTTCATCGCTGCGACCACCTGCCCGCCTCACCACAATCGCGCGGGATGTCGTGGCCGCCGGGCTTCTTTGCATGAAATCTTGCAGCAGGATAATTCACACCCGCGCCGCGAAAAGCCTCGACCACCGGACACGGCCGAGCGTTTTTGTGGGTATCTGCCAGACCACGCCCGGATGCCCTGCGTACCTCCAGCAGTTTTGATCACACAGGTGCGCGCCCGCAAGCTCGAGCACTTCGTCGGTCTGCTTTGGGTCATGGGCAAAAGGTTGGTGCCGGCAGGCCGATCCCGTCCCGCGCAGCAACTGCATCGAAGCGCAGCTTGTCGCCGCGAGCGGCAACTGCCCGACACTTTCAATTCAGCGGATAGACGCCCTTGCATCTTCGAACTGGCGCCAATACGGCAAGGCCGTTAAAACGTAACCGACGCAAACCGCATAGCGCAGGTATGACGCGTCATACCCCTTCCAGCTTTTCGCCAGTTGTAATAGACCTCGGGCCGCCGATTGGACGCGATGGTTCATATAGCAGCGCAAGCGTTGTTGATGATTGTCGAGTGCGTGCCCCCGGCGCCTCGGCCGCCTCATGAGGCGCTTGTGCGAATAGAGTTCGGGTTGCGAGCCAGCATTGCAATTTTATCGGGGTCTATCCTTCAAATCGGGCTTAGTCACTGACAGGTAGGACTGGCGGGGTGGACAAGAATGTTACGGCCACGCAGGCACGGCGCGCCCAGGATCAGCGAAGCGGCATTGTTCCGCGATTCGGTCAGGGAGATGGTCTCATTTTCCACGTCGGCCTTGCCATACCATAGCGTGCGGATAACGATACGTGTTTCTCGGGGGTGCGCTGGTGTCTGTGATGTTCACGTTTTGGTAAACAACAGGAAATTCGCAGGTTCCGCCCGGCGATCCCAATGGGGGGAGCCCGGTGAAGCGCACCCATTTTATACCGTCGCGGGCGAACTGTCTCGATGTTCTCGGCGTTGACAGCGCCGGTGGTTTTGGCGCCGGTATCGACCTTCACCGCAAAAATCCAGCAGGTCCAATTTCGGGGAGGCTGATACATTCATGCCAGCCCGATGACCGGTGTTGTAAGGATGGCGGACAGTTGGGTGTGTGTCGTTCATGGGCGCCGCGTCCGTGACGGTAGTAGCGAGGTGCAGTGTCGGTCCTTCTTCTGCGCACATCGGATTTTGTAAAGCTGTTCCCCACATTCGGGTGTTGACGGCATCGGTGTAATTCTCAATCTGCGGCCGGACTGCGCGGCGCTGCATTGTCAAGGATCCGCCACAGCAAAGAAATAGCGGATATGCCCAAGCCTTGCCCACTTCTTCCCCGAAAACATAGGCAAAGCGTTTCCATGTATTTCCGGAGATTTCGTTTCCCGTACTGGCGGCGAGCTTGCGCCCCGATGCGTCCAGCAGCTTGGTGGAGACGACTCATCAGAAACTGCCGCCAGACCGCCAAAGGCTGGGCGCTCAGCGCGATCACGCCTTTTCGCAAAGTCGCGCATTTCATACCTCAGAATAGACACCACGGACAGCGAATCACCCGAACAAGCACCGAACAAAGACCAGGCTTTCTCGGGCAAGTGGACACCATAATCACGACATTATTTTTTGGCGCGATTTCAGAACCCCACTGTGAACAGAGATTGTGTCAAATCCATCTTCGCGGGCGGCGTAAGGGATGCACAGGGCACTGAAATACCACCGGGGCGCTGAAGGACACCAAGGGCCAGCGCCACATCATCAGGGCCACACAGGACACCATAGCCCAACGATTGTGATGTTCTTCGCAGGGCGCGTCCGCGATAAGGGCCACCGCTCCTGCACCAGGAAAAAGCTGTATAATCCCACGAGCGCGCAAGGACTGCAGTGCAAGGATCACGAGCTCGTACCGCTGCTTGTCACGGTCCGGACTTGTACTGTTCTGCTCGGTCGTCAAAATATTCCTCCAGCGGACCGTTTTTGGTATCCGGTCTTCTTGCTTTTTTTTGGGCCTGCGTTACAGGTGCGTACACTTCAATCGTAGGTATAAAACCGCGATCGGGCGATTGAAGTTCGCTGAGAACTAGCTTAGCGCTAAAAAAAAAGGCCCCGCCGGAGGCAGCGCCTATGTATAATCGGCAGTTGATCCGCTTATTGCGGAATGTCGCCTTCAGATGCCTATTCGGACATAGAAGTTCATTACCGCAGAGTGCCGTCATCTGCCTGTTCTCGCCCTCAAGCAGAAAACGCCGAGCCGTCCTGCTTGTTCAGCGCGGCCGGTGTGAAGGCGTGGTTAGGAGCCGTCCGCCAGCGTCGCTTTCAGCGCCAGTTGCCTCTCTTTCACGTCTGCGGGAACCGCGTCCGTGATCTCGCCGATGCCGACCATTGCCGGACACCGATGCCGTCCCATGTGTCTGTTGAGGTCCAAGTGCCGTCAATCACGGCCTGCGTGCGGCAATTGTAGTAGGGCGCCCAGTCATCATATGATGGAAGATTACACGCGGAAGGGCCGCGTTATTGCCCCCATGTCTGAGCCTGACCGAAGGTCACAACGTTGCCTGCTTCCTGCTGCTGCTGCTCTTGGTGCAGTAGAAATTCGGTTTATGCTGCAAAATTACGTCGGCACCTGCTCGATCAGAAACCTTGGCAGCATTCTGCTTCCTTGGCAGAGTCGAAAACCATGTGATAGGCCCAGACAATCTTGAAACTGCACATCGGGGTTGGCTTGCGCGCGTGGATAAACGCAGAGTTAGAGCCGCGGATTCACTTCGCGGGATGGGGTAAGGAGCCGATGTAACCCACTGTGTTGGTTTTTGTCATTCTTTGGCCGCGACTGTGGCCTTGGGATCGGCGCGGCCTTTTCATAAAAGCGCGCGAATAGGTCGAGACGTTGTCGGCACGCTTGTAGCCCGTGCCGTGCTCGAACTTCACATTGCGGGAATTTGGCCGCGACGTTTGATGTCGGGTCCATATGGCTACCGAAGGAGTTGTGAAGATCAAAAATCAGCACCGTCCAGCGCCATCTGTGTCATCACACGCTCGAGTCGGGGGCCCTCTTGGCACCGGCTTTCCCACGAAAGGACCGGGTCTCGACCTTGTCGCCAAAGTGTTCTTCAACTGCAAAACGGGCCCTTGTTGTGCTCGTTACGTCCAGCCGCCATCGCCGAGGGGCCCAACATAAACAAGCGATTTTCGTTTATTTCATTTCCTGTGCAAAGGCCGGCGGTGCGGCCAAAGCTTTGCGACGAGGGCGGCGCTTGCAAAGCAGTTTTGCTTGCTTGGCGATTTGGTGAAGGTATTTCAGGTTTCTCCCCGGTTGGTCCGAATCCGCATGGTAGCGGCGATAAAAATGGCCCAGGAAGAGGGCGTTGGAAAAATGCGTCCCAATGATCCAGGGTGACAGCCACCCTTGTCACCGCGACAGGAAACCACAAGGACAACAATGGTTGATAACATAAGGGACATTGCCAGATATTCGACAGAATGCAACGGCCTTGCCCCTTGCTGATTGAGCTGTAATTGAACGAGCCCGCCAAAAAGATTAGGCGCCCAGCAAAAGGCGCAAATGGCTTCCAGCTGGCAAATACCCACCATGCGAGTGCGATCCATCGATACCAGCTGTCATGCCCTCGGTCCACTTTACGGTACGCGGGATCAGGCTGTATAGGCACCGCCCACACCGGCAACAGGCCCCCCCGAAACATTGATCGCCAGGTGCCCGAATACCGTTATACCTTGAAACCAAGCGCGTGAGCGGCATTTCGGCATTTCGCCCACCGCTGCGGGCAGGATCAGGCCGACGCGCGAGTATTTACAAGCACAGCCCAGACGGCCACAACCAGCGCCAGCCCCGCACTTTACACAATAATATCATGGCTCAGCACAATCGGCCCCGCACAGGATCTCCCCCAACGGACGAAGTTCACATCTTCCCAGTCGTGGTGGCTTTACCCGACATTAGCTCTGCCCGAGCAGTGCAGAGAAACCCAAAACCGAACAAGGAGTAGCGCCCAACCCCGAACGCCACCTTGATTGGCCAGCATCACCTGCGTGAAAATGCAAACAACAGGCCAACGCAGCGCCCCCAACTGCCGCGCGAACAAAGCCCCAGCATCGGCGATTCCCGGTCTCGACCGCCGTGGCAAAGGCCAACAGATCGCACCATGGATCATCATGCCCTCGACCCCGAGTTCAGCACGCCGGGTCTTCCACCACCAGCTCGCCAAATGGCGGCCAAGAATCAGTGGTGTCGCCGCAACGGAAGACCCTGCGATAAACAGGACCCGGATGATTGCCGACAAGTCCATCACGCCACCTCCGCACGGGCAAAGCTGCAGCCGGGTAATTTGAAACAGGTCAAACGCCAGCAGGGAAGGAAAACAGGGCAGCATCCCCTGAAACACCTGAATGGCTGCGGCGGCAGACCCAGTTTGGATGTGCGGAGTCGCCACCGATATAGGTCAGCGCCATCAGCCCACCCGCCAGCAGAAATGCCCAGCGGATGCCACCGGCCCCAAAACGCCAGATAATGGCGGTAAAACCCGTAGCCCACATTGAAGCGATCGTCACCTGCCCTGCGGGTCCAGCGACATCGAAAAACCCTGGCCAGCCCGCCAAGGCAGGCCGGACATGCCCAGAACCAAAAACAAGTACCAGCCGCGCAGGGTTCACACCGAAAATTGCCGGCCGCCCGCGGCGCATCGCCGTCACGCGGATGGCAAAAAACCCAGGCCGGTGTCGCGCCAGCAAAAATTAGCCAAAGCTCACAGCAATAAAACGCTGCCCCACAACACCCCAATGCATTGCCCGTGCCGCAATCAGCTCGGCGTTATGCGCGCTGGGTACTGCTGCAGATTGCGCGAGCCGGGAAACCAAATCCTTCTGGATTTTTCAACCAACCCCAAGGACATCGAGGCAAAGAAACGACTCTGCCACATAGACCAGCATCAGGATACCAAAATCTCGTTGGTGCCAAATTTCACCTTCAATACCGACAGGATTCATCGCCCATAGCCAGCCACCCAAGGCCCCCGCCAGGCACCATTCCCAGCGGGAAGATGAACACACTTTCGGTCGTGTAAGAATGCCAGTTCCCGCGCCCGCGCCAAACAGCGCACCCATATGTACTGACCCTCCGCACCGATGTTCCAGCATCCCCGCCTTGAACCCCAGGCTTTCAAACCCGATCGGCAATCAGCACAGTGGCGCGCCTTTGATCAGCAACTGCGGGCGTTAGAAAAACGCAAAACTCGCCAAACAACGGCTCCCAGAAAATCGTTCGGATCGCCTCCAGCGGGTTCCTGCCCAGCAGCCGCAACAGCAATCCGCCCAAATTACCTTGGTGGCCAGCACCGCCAACAGTGGCGATCGCCAGCGCAAAGGGCCCGGCTCGTCGGGGCGCTCTTCGAACGCGATCACGGGCGTGCCCCTGTCTTCATTGTGCCATAAACTCAAATCCTGCCGCCTCACCACATGCGCCACCTCCATGCCGTGGGCGCCGCCCATCATCAAAAACCGATCTCTTCCACAGTGATGCCCTGCGCGGGGCGCGGATCAGACAGCCGCCCCTCGTCAGGCAGCAAAGCGGTCGGAGATTTCCATCAACTCGTTCCAGATCCTGACTGATTTCACGATCCAGCGCGGCACCATTCTGCCAGATCAGGCAGCGCCTGCCGGGATCGCCGCAGCAAGCGAGGCATCCACGCCCCATGTTCGGTTGGTTGACCACAAACACCTCCGGGCGCTGCATCACCTCGCGACCTAGACGAACTTTTGCAGGTTTCCCCGACGAGGCGCGCCGCGCGGCGACGTTGAGTGCCTGGCGTATCTGACATCAAAGCGGTTCCGATCACGCCTGGGCCAAATCGCGCGGCCGAGGCCAGGTTCCAGAAAGCCGCCCTTGTCCAGTCCCTCGCGCCAGGATTGCTGTCAGCATAGCGTTTTCGGTCAGAGTGACATTGTTCAGGGCAGCGGCGTGGCCCATGCGTTCTTCGGGGGCGGTCACAGCCCCCGTTTCCGGCGCGCGGTGGCCAAGCGGCCGATGTCTTCGCCCTTCAACTCGACCATGCCGCGCGCCAGGGCCGCTCGCCCGATAGGGCAGACAGAACTCGTCCTGTCGTTGCGGCCACACCGGCCAATGCCCAACACCTCGCCCGCCCGCAGCTCGAGCGAAATTACCTTTCAGCGCCATGCCGGGAAAAGCACTTGGGGGCGC
>Ga0163217_1007368_pt1 | contig 12570 bp, 14 predicted proteins | sample SynspAceP_FD_185933 | JGI IMG/M metagenome (GOLD analysis project Ga0163217, IMG submission 185933) | Saline lake microbial communities from Ace Lake in Antarctica - Synechococcus sp. Ace-P (PacBio error correction) | ecosystem: Environmental > Aquatic > Non-marine Saline and Alkaline > Saline ... | reverse complement strand
ACATCCTCGATCCGGCCTTCCCCTCTCGCCAAGTTGCCGTGATCATTGGTGATGGCTGGATTCAACCTATGGCCTGCCTGTTTCTCACAATGTGCAGCAATAATTATGGGGCCGTGGCATTTCCCGAAAAATTGATCCCTTACCCCCGTGATCCATTCAAGGCAGTCGGGGTGAACCCATTCCCGTTGTATGGAGATGGTGCGAACATCCGCGATTGGCTGTATGTAAAATCACGTTGATGCTCTGCTGCTCTCAGGCCACAAGGACGCCTTGGCAAGCTATTGGTGGGGGGGCATGGACGAGCGCAAAACCAACAAACAGGTTAGTGGAGGCGATCTGCTCCTTACTTGAGGAACTCTACCTAGCTAGCTGCTCACTCCAAACCTGATACACCTGTCACTGATAGGCCGGTCATGATCGTCGATATGCGATCGATGTCCTCTCTGCAAAAAATCAGTGGCGAATTTTTAGGATGGATTCATATAGCCAACAGTTATTGAAGAGCGGCCTGAGAATACGTTAAATGCGTTTGAAAAGTCAAAGTTGTGCGATTAAAGTTCGAAAAAGGGCAAACTATCGGGGAACAGATTGGGAGTTGTGGGAGCTGCCTTGTCCATCGCTTAGAACAGTTTTAAACCTTTTTCATCGAAAGGCAATTCGAAAGAATTTCGAACCACTGGTTTGCTGGCCTCACGACTGCTGAATCTAATTTTAATACACCTTCGATGGATTACTGCCTGGGTTTGGCATTGCAGTGCCCGTTCATCTTGAGCTCTTCCGCCAATCGATCAAGTTCCAGCTGCATTTCCTGCACCACGCGCGATAGCAGGCTCACATTAGGGGCTTCACGGCTGCGGCGTGTAGGCGGTTCGCCGAAACAGGATCGGGGGCAGACACGGGTTGTGAATTTGTGCCGGCAGGGGATATTGGCAGAGGGCCGAAGCGATTCCCAGGGCAGGCCGAGGTAGATCGGAAACTTCGGGACGATTCCCTAAACAAGCCAGGCAGACCCAGGCATGTAAATCGCGGGACCCTTGATGTGAGCAATCGATCGAGCACCGATCAGGGTGTTGGCTGCCCCAGGAAAATCAGTGGAATGATCGGCGGGAATGCAAGAGGGCCAGGCGCAGAGCCGGTAGCGTACCGCCGAAATGAATCTCTGGCACGGTCACGATGGGGCGAAAAGGCGTCGTGACCGCCTCCGGATACACAGCGGCTTGTGGCAACCTGTCCAGGATCGCCAGCGGCATTTCTGGGATAGAAGGGAATTCGCACCCAGCCCGCGCTTGCAGCTGGGCCATCGGGCGCATAGGTCTTGCCAGACCTTGGCCGTGGGCGAGTTCCGCTAACCTGGCGCTTATATTCCGAACCGCGCTGAACCAGTCGACAAAACATCGGCAGGTTCGGGGGTGGCCAGGCCACCGTTTGTGGGAGCCCACAGCAGCAGCTGCCCCGGCGCGGGATGTGCTCCAGCCGCTGGTTTTTGAACGTTGGAAGTTAATGCGGGTTAGGTAGAACCACTCCCAGATGGCATCAATTCCCGGGATCAAACTGGGGGCTCGCGCAGCGCTCCAGGGTCTCGATTCAAGCGTCCAGGATCCGATCCAAAGGGTGGCGTGGGGCATCAGGGAGGAAAAGCCGGGCGCGCGCCGGCAAGGGGAACTCCGGGCAGGCTGGCACTCGAACCCTGCGCTGCCCCGTCTCAGGGAGTGGCTTTCTGCCAGCACATTTTCCAGGCTCTGAGCGGCAAGCTGAGCAATCGCGCAACAGGCCAGGGCCCTGAACAGGATCGCGAGGTTTTGCAGGCCGACCTTCAGAAGCTGTCGCGGGAGGAGGCCCTGCTGCTCCAACTGGGCCAGCAGCGTTGCGCGGCGCGGGCCTGGCTTGGCGCCGCTCGGGGTGAGGAAGCGAAAAGCCTTGGGCTGTTGAAAAGAGGGCTGCAGGCCGGACAGGGCCCGTTTCAGCTGCTGAGGACGGCGAGCAGGCCACCGATAATCGAGTTCCTGATCGGCCTCTCAAGTGGCACCGCCTTCTCGAGTGGTTCGAGATCCGAGGCAGAGGCGCCGGCGGTTGCCGGAGAGCAGTCAACCCGCTGAGATGGCCTCAGCGAACAGGTGTTAGTTACTCCGCTCGCAACGCCCGCAAGTCACGGAACCTCAGCGGCATTCGCCAGGTGCAGGGGCAGGCTGGAGGCCACACGGCCTCGGCAGCCATCAAAACCAGCTGTTTAGGGGCACCACGCGGCGCTAGCGTGAGTAATCAGAGAAATGCCGGAGAGAACAGCCACCCTCAGGCGATGGCCGCGACCGCCCAGATCGCATGGGGATGGGGCATCGGCCCTAGCTTTCGCCAGCCTGGGAGTTCCTTTCTCAGCGTAGAGCATTTGTCGTGTTGCTTCTCGATCCTGAGGTACGCATGGCCTTCCTCGATCACAGTTCCACTTCCGATCAGCCTAGAAAGAAGGTCGGCCGTTACGCCAACATGAATCGTACACGGCCCGCTTGGAGGGATCGGCCGCCTGTCCGGCTCGCCAGAGTTTGACCCGCTTCCCGGCCTGATCCCGATGACCAGGCCTCACGCCCTCCCAGCTCCAAAGGACCTGATGCCAGTTCCGCCGGCTGGTGGCGGTGCTGCTCAACCTGGTTCCGGTCTTGGACCGGCTACATCTACCAACGCCGCTGGAGGCTTCACTGGATCTGCTCGCTTGATCACCACCCTCCCCCCTGGTTTCGTGCTCGGTCGGCGCCGTGCTGGCAGGCGAAGCCACCTTGGCGCAGACAACAGAACAAGGATCGGCCTGGGCCGTGTCTGCTGTGGTTAGCCGTGGTCACGCGGTTGAGGCGGGTCTGGCACCAAGCGCGCCGCCAGGAATGAGCGAGCAGCGACTCTTCGGCCTTGAACCGGTGGCCTGCTCGGGGCGTTACCGGCGTTGGCCCGATGGTGCCGAGCTGCTCTCGAGCTGTGAACGGATCAGCCGCCGCAGGGGAGCGGCATCGCAGCCCCCGATCTGGTTGGCACCTGGCTGTGCAGAAGTCTGGACCGCGCAACGTCCAGGCCAAACCCGCCGCGTCAGCGCAAGCATCTGCGCAGCTGGGGGCCAGCCTGACCCTTGGTCAGCCCGAAGCAGCGATGCCTGATGATCCTGAACCGGCGGCGCCATTCCAGATCGCCAACATGGTTGGGATGGGGCCCTGGAGTCTGCGTTTCCGAGGCAGGCCTGGCTCGAAGGCAAACGCCCGCTGCTTCCGTTCGCTCGACGGCTACGGATCGCTTCGGACGTCGCCGCTGCTGGCTTGATCGTCCCCTGCCGCACCCGGCACGGCCTCCAGCCCATTTGGCCTTGATCCGACCACAGACGGTCTGGGGACTGACTCTGGCTCTGAAAGCTGGAAACCGTCTGGTTGGCTGCCGGGGAAGGGAGGGGGGCTGGCGGCCTGGCGGCCGGGCGGAGGACCCCAGCCATCTATGACGATTGAATCAGGCCCATTCCTATTCCCTCGCTGAGCCGCCATGCCTGCCTGCTGATCCTGCTTCTGTCCAGGTTGGCGTCAGCCTGGCGCTGAACCCCAGCCGCGAGGATTTCCGTGGGTCTTCTGCAGCTGCGCCGGGCCGGCCTGGCTGACATTCGAGCGGATGATCCCCTTGATTCTGGCTGAAGCGATCTACGCTGCTTCTATGGCCTCCGCCCTGATCAGCTGGGCGGGCGGTCAGTGGCTGGTGGGCGATGGGCCGGTACCTTGGTTGCTGTTGTGCTGGTCCAGAGCTAACCTGTGGTGATCTTGCCGCACCCGCTCGCTCACCGCAGGCACGGGCCGTCGGCTTCGCCGGCTGGGTCTGGGCGTGGCGCTCACGGGTCCTGTTTGGCCTCCAGTTTCAGGCCTGGCGGGCCGTGCTGCTGGTCCCTACCTGCTCTGGAAGCCCCCCTGGGCCCCTGCTGGACCTGCAGAGGGCGTCGCTGGAATCGCTTGTGAGACGGGAAAGCCAATACCAGCCCGCTGGCAGCCCGCTGGCACCGTGGCCAGAATCGCCTTCACTGCGAGCCACGATGCATGACTCCACGATGGCTTCTCCCCGTAGCTCGATTCAGCAGGATTCGGCCAAAACCTGCCAACCACCAGCGGAACTGCAACCGGCTGAACCGTTGGAAGCTGGTACTGGCTGCGAGCGCCCTGGTTGCCGTTCGTGCTCTGCCTGGTCGTGCGCCAGCCTGCCCAGCCCGGGGGCCTGGGGCAGGTGGTGGAGGCTCGACTACCGCTGCGATTGGGGATTTGCTCGCGCCCGTTACGGACAGCCGGCCCCGCGATGATCCGCGGTGGGGAATGTTTCAGCAGGCACCATCCCGGGGCGTTCGCGGTGTGCGCTGGCGCGAGGTGACGTTTGCATGATTGCGCGCAGCAATGGACGCCGGCCCACCCCAGTACACGATGGCAAGTGGTCTGGGGCCTGGGCGACCCGGCCATTCCCGTTTCCTGCTGCATAAGACGGCGTCACATTCATTTGCCTGGCAGGCGTCAACGCAGAGTTGAGAACGGGCCAGAGAACTTCGCTCCTCGCTTGGCGCGTCGGCCACTACAGAGGCCCGGCAGAGCATTTTTTGATGGAACACCCTGCAGACCAGCTGCGAGGCATCAGCTGCTTGGCCGACTCCCCACCTCAAACAAAGGCACGGCCTTCAAGCCGCGAGGAGCGCCAGGGCAGCTGGGGCTCGACGGATTTGCTGCCGCTGGCGGTGGAAAAATCCCTGGGCAGCAGGTGGCCAGGGGTTGGCATGCCTCAAACGATCTCTCGGCCGGATCTGGAGAATTATCGCTTCGCCCAGGTGCTTCAGGGCAGCAATTTGCCACCCCTTCCACGACTTTCTCCGCGCCACATCGACGCCTGCTGCGATCGTCTTAACACGCCCCACCGGTGGGAAGGCGGCGATATCAGCGCTTCAGCCTGGAATTTCCGCAGCCCTCCGGTGGCGTTTACCTCCACCACCAGGCTCCAGGATTCTACTCGATCACCATTCCTTGCGCCAGTCGGCCCGAGGGCCCGGTCGATCTGATTTCTGGTCACCGATGCCCAGGGCATTTCTTGGCTGGGCGACCAAGGCATTGGTGGCGTTGAGATTGCTGCCAGGGCAAAGTTGGCTGTCTATTACCTCTGCGCCGGACTGACCCCAGCCGCATGTTCCGTTTGGCTGCTTGACTGGGCACGCGAAACCCGGCAGTTGCGCGACGATTCCCTCTACCCGGCTGCCGCGCCCGCGCTGAGCGGCGGCGCCTACGACGCCGGTTGATTGCCGCCTCGTGGCCGCCGTTCAAGCCGCCTTATCCCGGCGCCCTGTTGGCATGGGGAGGATTTCGGCGTCCGCACGCGCCGAATCGTCACCTCCTACCGCGCACAGCTGCCCAGACTCAACGTACGACACTCAGGGCCATTCGGCGTGGCCACGCCGTGGTGCTTGGCGGCCTCCCGCGGAGCCGGGATGGCCGTTGAGATCATCGGATCGTGGTGTTCGGGGCCGGCACATGCCCGGCTGTGGGATCGCCGAGGGGCTGGTGCGGCTGCTCCAGCGCCACGCTGGCTCTTCAGAGGCACAACCGGCCAGCGTCTCTGGATGATCGATCAGGCGACGGCCTGCGGACGGAAGGCCAGCTCCGATCCAAGCCGATAGGCCGCCGCCGCTGGCCGGATCGCGCACCGAGCAGACAGATTCGGGCGGGCCTCAGGGCCCGGATCGGACTGCTTGCGGAGGTGGTTGCGTCAGGTGCACCCCCACCGTGTGATCGGCACCTCCGACGGGGCCGAGCCTTTCGAGTCAGCGTCGTGGTTGAGGCGATGGCCCGCCCAGGTGGAGCGGCCGATCATCTGCCTCTTTCGAAACCACCATCTGGCTGAGGCCAGGCCCGGCGATTTGCTGGACTGGACCGACGGGCGCGCCCTGGTGCCACCGGCAGCCCCTTCGATCCGGTGCAGGGTGGGCGGGAACGTCGCGCCGGAATCGGTATCAGTGCAACAACTGCTTCCTGTTCCCCGGACTGGGTTTCGGCCTTGCGTGGCGGTGGGCGCCCGCGAGGGTGAGTGAGGCGAATGGTGAGTGGCCGGCCTTGAAGCCCTGGGCTCAGCGCATCCCAGCCAGCACGGATCCGAGGCCCCGGCTGTGCCCGACCTCAGCGAGGTGGGCGGCCGTGGCCAGAGCCGTGGCTGAAAGCCGTAGACATCGCGGACGGTTGCAAGCGGGCCTGGCCCGCCTGGCGACAACACACGAGCAAGCGAATCGACACGGCTGGATCAGGCCACCTGGCGAACCAGTTACGCCCCGTTGAGGGCGATCTGAGCAAAAAGCTGGCGCCAAGGAGCTCAGAGATCCTTGAAACGCCCGCGCTTATGCGCTGCAATCACTCAATCGGATAGCTTGACACAGAGCAACCGCTAGCCCTGGGCCAATCTGATCGTCATTCGAGGAAGCTTACTGATCGGATTGATCACGCCTGCCCGAGAGAATCTTGCGAGGCACAGGTGCTGCAGCTCTCGGCCGCAGAATAGGGCCAGGTCGATGCCCTGCTCTTCGGCGGCATCGAGGCACGTACTGGTCGTCGGGACAGCTGAAGCTTTTGCACGTTGTCCAGGGTTGATCTGTGAAGGCAGGTCTGCCGGATGCTGCGGAAGGAAGTCGATGTCCTGGATAGGAAGGCCCGTGGCGCTGGCGGGGGGTAGTGCTTCGTCACACAGGGGCGGGGCCGGCTTCCCATGTGGTGCATGAACACAAGGCCGCCCCAGTCGCTTGCTTTGCCACACCCCTGGGCCGTCAATAGAGGCCAGCTCGATTTGAAGGGATTACGTTGGTCAGGCGTGCTGTCCCGCGGAACGACGGAGTCAGGAGCAGCGGGTGGCCGCCACGCCGGAGACGGCTGCGGCCGCCTGCTCGCCAAGCGGTTGTTGAGGTGGCGCTGTAGGAGCGGGGCCGGGCTGCGGCTGGATATCAGCGACGGGACGCCTACCGCCAGAGCGGTGCTGCGGTTGTGCCGGTGGGCTGCCCCGAAAGCTGGGCCAGGCGATGGAGCCCTCTTTGCGTGCAGGCCCCCCCTGCCGGGAATCGATGGCGGGCAGCGGCGGCTCGAGCGCTGCGCTCGGGACTCCCTGCTGCTCGTGCCTGCTCGATTCCTATTTACGCCAACCTGCCTTGATCCGAGCGCTTGAGCGCCTGGTTGGCGTTCTCGACCATTGCCCTGGAGCTTGCTGCCCGCATCGGCCGCGCCCAGTCGATTGTAAACGTGCTCTCGTCGCAGGGCCAACATTTCGCGGCTATTAAAGGCGCTTGCTGCTGGCCGCCGCCGAATCGATCGCTTCTCCCCTATGCTGTGACGGCGGCCGGCCACCGTCCAAGCCCGCACAAGGTATTGGTTTTGCTGGGCGCCGGGAGTGGGCCGGCTTGCAGGGCCGTGGCCACGCCCGCCGCCTCGGCGCGGTGGTCAAAGTGTCTGACGTGCAGGGCGGACCGCCAGGGAGCAGGTGGAAATCCTCGGGCGCCCGGCTTCATCGATCCCCGCCGACACGCGAGCTCCCGGTGAGAGCGGTGCTATGCCCGCGAGGCGGGTGCCTCCTTCTAGGAGGCGCAAGCGGCCAGCAGCTGACCCTGCATCTGGCCGAGGCCGAGCTGCGCGTGTTCAACCACCGCCCAGGGTGCCAGGACGCCCCGCTCCGCTGCTGATCACACGGGAGATTGCTGGCCGCCCTGCCGGCCCGGTGCTTTGGTGGTCGAGATCTGGCGGTGTCAAGCGGGTGGCAGCTGCGCTGGCGCAGCCCGGATTGCACCGTGGAGAAATCGGCGGTGTGCCGGATCATCGAGCGCCTCCAACCTGCCCATCCACCGTTTCCTCACCACGCCAGTGCCCTCTATTCCCGCAATCTGTGGCGCTGCTGGAAACCATGACCGCCGATGGCGGCCTGACAACCTTCAAACCCCCGAGATCCTTGCTCGGACTCCTGCTTGATCACCCACAGGCGGGCATAGCCGCCCACCGACTTTGGCCTTCGCTTGAGGAGTGGTGGCATGAGTGGTGAGATCGGGCCTTTTCCAAAGCCCTCTGAGGATGGCTCGTTGCTCTGGCAGCCTGCTCGGGCCTTGAGCTGATCGGCAGGTGCGCCACGCTGCACCGCCGTTGATGATCGGGGGCGAACGCGATCATGCGGCAGTCACCCATTGCTGGCGCCTGACGCTGATCAGGCCAGGCCGCCAGCCCCGCCCTGCGGGCGGTGGGTGCCGGGCGCTCCGGCTTCGCCTGTTCAACGTGGTCGGCGGCTTCCTTGTCACCGACCGGTGCTGGCCATGTCCGACGGCAAAGAGAAGCAGACTGATGGGCGAACTGACGACCTCGAACTGGGCGCCGTTGCTGCTACTGGCCCTCAGCCTCAAGGGCCTGGCCAAAGATTCCGCACCGGCCCGCACGGCCCAACCGGTTCTGGCGGCCCTGGCCCTGGCACCTTGGCGGTGGTTCGGCTTCTTGCTGGCCCCAAGCAGGGGCTGGCGGGCTGGCCCTGGATGCTGGGAAGGCCTGGCGGTCGGCGGCGGCCCTCGGTGGCCCCTGCTGGCCTTCCGGGTCGCCATGACCTCCATGCCAGAAACCGTCGCCCTGGTTCAACGCGCTGCGGCGGAACGTCTACTCCTTGCTGGTCGCCCTCGGCGCCATGCAGCTGCCCGGCGGCCCTCAACCTGCTGGGTCAGGCTCGGTGAGCTGGGTGTCGTGCTGGTGGGGCGTAACCTGCAGCGGTTCGCTGGTAGCGCGGTGGGCAAAGCTCAAGGAAGGGCCTCGGCACGCCGCGCTGGACGCTTTCGTCCCCAGCCCAGCCATCAATATTTCCTTGATGCGGTGGCCTGCCTGATCTAGCGCGGCTTCGTGCTTCAAGGGATTCACGCTTGCGCTGGTGCGCTCACCTTCTGTTCGTTGCTGCCTGGGGCGTGCGGCCTGACACTGCCCGTCGGCGGTGACCGACATGCCGTGAGTGATCTCCCTGCTCACACTCCTATACGGGACGTGGCCGCGCCGCCGCCGGTTTCGTGCGTGGGCAGTTGAACTGCTGATCATGGCTGGCCACATGGTGGGCGGCCGCCGGCTGATCCTCACCCAGGTAGTGATAGTGCACGGCGTTATGAAACGCTCGCTCACCTCCGTGCTCTTACGGTGGCGCCTCGGAAGTGCCGGCCCCACAGAGGGCTGGCAGCGAAGGGCAAAGAGGACCGTATACAATTGTCACCCTCCTGCAGCCCCGAGGATGTTGCCCTCAACCCTCGAGGCCGCCGAGCGGGTCGTGTTCGTGCAGGGCATGCTGGCGGGTGGCCAGGCCAGGCACAGCCTCCAAGGAGCTGGCCCGGCTGCTGGAACAACACGGGCGTCGCCGTCAGCTACGCCATTCCACCCGGTGGCGGGCCGGATTGCCGGGCCACATGTTGACGTGCCATGCTGCTGGCCGAGGCGATGTGCCCTACGACCCAGCTGATCGAGGATGGATTGTGATCAACCCGGATTTTTCCGCGCACGACGCGTGTGGTGATCGTTCTGGGCGCAACGGACCGATGGTCAAACCCAGCGCAAGAGCGATCCGACAGCCCCCTGTACGGCATGCCCGTGCTGGAAGGTGACAGGCCCCGCTCGGTGTTTCGTGGTCAAGGCGCAGCCTTGTTCGGGCTATGCCGGCATCGCAACGACCTGTTTGAGCTTTGCCCCAGACCTTCAATGGTGTTCGGCGATGCCAAAGCAGTGCTGCAGGGACCTGATTCAGAAAACCTGCGCGACTCGGCGAGGGCAAGGTGCGGGTGGCCTCCGGCATAGGGGAGTGCTGCGCCCTCAGGAGGTTGTCAGACCGGCCTGCAGCCGATTCGGCAGCCAGGATGAGCGTTGCAACTTCTGGCTCGGCTTGTTGATTTCGCCATTCGCCAGGCCTCCCGCAACTGTGGGCCAGGCGCCACGGCGGGCGCACCACTCATCGGAGCAGCACCCCACCCTCCAGATCAGCAACGCACCCCCTTGCTGAATGGAGCTTGGCGGTGGCGACTTGCAGGGCCAGGGGCGAGAGCACAGATGGCTGGCCGGATTAGCGACGGGGGATTAGCGCACGGTGATGGCTCCTGATTCCTTTCCTGTTCGATGCTTCTCCCGGCTTGCCTCCAGTTCTTGATGGCGGCAGAGTTTGCAGCAAGAACGCTTTTCTGTAGGCAACACTGACCGGCGGAATTCCATGCCAAACCGGAAACCGCCTCAACGACAACCTCTGCCATCGCTGGTTGGAATGGGGCGGCTTGATCCCTGCACTGATCAAGCATGGGGAGCCACTTGAGCCGAGCGCCTGGGACGCAGCTGGCCGTCCGTGATTCTTCTGGCCAGCGGGCGCAAGAGGAGGGGGCCAAAGCTGCGGGGGGGCTCGCCGCACCGGCTCGCCTGACGCGCAGTCCGGGTTGTAGAGGTTGGTATTCATGGCGGTAGCCAAACCAGCGACGGGAGGGCCCTCAGGACATGATCTCAGTTCTGCCACGTTAGAATGGGGTTCTTGCGAGGACTTTTCGATTCATCTGTTCTGACCAACCCAGCTCCGGCGACAGGCAGCAGAACCCGGTTACGCCCACCCACCTCCGTCGTCGATTTTTCAGCCTTCCGGCCTCTCTGAACCGCTGCTCAAGGCGATCGCCGCCAAAGGGGTTACACCACCCGTCGACGAATTGCAGGTTCAGTCGATTACCCGCCCGTGCTCGGCGTCATTTGATAGTGCAATGGCCGCCGCCCAGAACAGGCACCGGCAAAAACGGCCGGGTTCACCCTGCCCGATGCTGGAGCGTCTCCGGCATGGGCCCCATGCCCGAACAAACCAGGGTTGCCGCTCCATGGCTGCGACCCCAACCCGCCGAAACCTGGCGGGCCCAGGTGGCCGAAAGCTTGCGGGGAGTACGGCCAATACCGATCTGCGCAGTTGATGTGGTGTTTCGGGCGGTGATCCAAGATCAACCCCGCAGATGCAGCGGCTGCGCGCGGCGGCCGACGTGCTTGGTGGTCTCACCCCTAGAGCGGATGGATACTGGACTATACCCCGTGTACCCAGCATAACGCCGATCGCTTCGATCGTTCTGGAAAATCACTGGTTGCTCGATGAGCCGATTCGAATGCTCGGACATTGGGGCTTCATCCGCGACATCCAGAAAATCCTGGGCGTGCTGCCGGCCAAACGCCAGAAACCTGCTGTTCTCTGCCAATCCTATCAACCCCTCCGATCCGCCAAGTTGGCCCACGGGCTGCTGCACCAGCCTCGATGCAACTGCAGGCCACCCCTTGAAAACCGGGCGGCGCCGTGGATTGGAGCAGGTGATGCACCCTCGACCATGAGCCCGCAAAGGCGATCTTGGATCAAGCACACCTGATCCGCAGCAACAAACTGGCAGCAGGTGTGGTGTTCTCGCGCACAAACACGGAGCCACCGGGCTCGACCGACCGTCTCAGTCAGGAAGGGCTATCAGCGCCATGGCCATTTCCACGGCAACAAGCAGCCAGCTGGGGCCCCCGCACCCGCGCCCTGAGCCGGCTTCAAAAAACAGGCGAGATTGGCGCGTGCTGGTGCCACCGACCTGGCCGCGCCGCAGGCTCGACATCGGCAGCTCCCCCACGTGGTTGAATCTGGACATGCCCAACGTCGCCCGAAGGTCACTCTCATCTCTCGCACCGGATCGGCCGGACGCGCCGCGCTAGACAGAGCGGCCCCGCCCTCCGCTGGTGGCCGCCGAAGAGCATTGACTACTGCGCGCGATCGAAAGGTGATCCGGCAATCCCTTGCGCCGCCAGAAGTGCCGCGGCTTCGAGCCCACCATCCACTCAGGCGCCACCCTCGATCTCGAGCGGTGGTCCGCGGCAAGGGCGGGGCAGCGCGTGGGCGAGGCGGAGTCCGTAGCGGCGGCAGATCAGCCGGAGGCCCCGGCGGGTCGATCTTTGCCGCGTCGCAGCGCCTCCTACCCGCACCATTCCCTCGCGCAGCCAGCCACTCTCAAGGACAGGCCGGCCGCGGGGCAGGGGCTTGAGGCTGGGACCCAACCTATGATTACCTGCAACTCGAAGCTCTGTGTCTTCCACACGAGCCCATCGATGAGCGAACTGCCCCGCGGCTGATGGGTGACCGGGCAGCGAATCTACTCGGTAGCCCTCGTTTGAATCAACGACACGCAACAACCCGTCCATGGCATGGGCCAAAGTGATGCCATCGGTTCGACCGGATTCATTATGCAAAAACTGAGGATCTTTCGCCATTCTCCAGAAGGGGAGCCAATCAACAGTGTGAGCCGCCATCATGCTTCCGGCCAAAACAAAGGCAAGAAATTTTTAGCATCATCTCCCATTCCTCGAAGATTTCCACAAAGATTTTCAATATTTTCTGTCAAGAAAAACCGTGGATGGCAACAAGGGATCTGGGAGCGCGCAAGAGACCAAGCTCGGGATCATCAGGGAAAGCCTTACGAATGAAGTTCAAGGGGGCACTCTCAACCAGAACTTTCAAAAAGATGCTCCGCCACATTCTCTTATCTTGAAGAAGGAGAGACATTTTACATTT
>Ga0163217_1109693_pt1 | contig 12571 bp, 20 predicted proteins | sample SynspAceP_FD_185933 | JGI IMG/M metagenome (GOLD analysis project Ga0163217, IMG submission 185933) | Saline lake microbial communities from Ace Lake in Antarctica - Synechococcus sp. Ace-P (PacBio error correction) | ecosystem: Environmental > Aquatic > Non-marine Saline and Alkaline > Saline ... | reverse complement strand
GTTTGTCAGCCGCGGCGATGCGCACGGCCAGCGCGTGAGATGACGGGACTGCCAGTTGGCGGCGGGGCATGCCGTCCGCAAAGACAAGAAATGCTTTTCACGTCCGCCGGCTTGCACCGCCAGGCGCCATCGTTGGCACGGGCCACGGCCAATAGGGGGTTGTTGGCGACATGGAGGCAATGGCCGAGTTTTTTCAAAACAATACTGACACAAACCCCCAGTTCCATCGCCATAGCAGCCTTCGTGGAGCGGCACCAATTACCGGCATTCCCCAAACCCGACGGGCCACGGCTCGAGCGTCTCGGAACAATCAGACGAATATTGTATAGGGTTCTGAAATGCCAAGGGCCCGGAAGCCAATTCAACGAGGCCCCAGGAGGGCCATGATCGCGCAGCAGCCGATCATTTTTCCAGTTCCAAACGCCACAATGCGGGGTCGGTCGCTTGGTGATAACACCATCAACGCTTTCAAAGACATCACGAAGTTCAGCTCTTTTCCGGCGGCTTTTTAGGGTCCACCACATTTGGGCAATAAAAGGGTGGTTTCATCACCCAAACACTTCCAGCTTGAACCAAGATTGTGGCCATTCCAGCAAGCTTCGCGGGGGCCAGCCTTGCAGCTTACGCACCGCAGAGCGGGGCCATCGTAACAAGGCCGGCGCGTTATTAAGGCAGCAAGGCGTGTAGCGGTTTGGTTGCAGAAGAAAATTTCCAAGCAGGTTGGGTTCATTCGGATTCTGACCAATGCCTGGTCGGGCGCACGGGCAAACGTTACCGACCTCGGGCAAACCGCCTTTTCGTAAAAGGTGCCCCGCGCGGTATTCATTCGTAGTCTTTGTAGCGGCCGCGCTACCCACCATAAGGGCGCGATTGTGAAACTAGCCGCCCTGCGATCATACCAGTGGTTTGATCCAAAGGTTTGTTCTGTCATTGTTGTGTCATGTTTTTTGGTGTAGCGTACCGACTTGCCACAAGCGGAGGACTTGTTGCATAGTGTTTGTACACGTGGATTTTGCATATTGGGCAAGTAAAAAATAGCGTATTCAGCGATGATCCAGTGCCTGGCTAAAACTCCTAAATGTTCGCGCAACAGTTTTGCTTATGCCCTGAATTTCAGTACCGAAAACAAGCCCGGCGACTTTGCAGCACCGGCGACCACCTGCTCGAATAAAAGTCTTCGATGCACCGGGGCAGCGACGGCGGCATCAGGGTTAAAAAACCGCCGTCGGCCTCGCCTGTTGCGGGAAAACCAAGTGCTTCCATCTTGTTCCCGCCAATCTGCCAATGGGCGTGGCCAACCATTTAAGCTGCAAAGTGGCCACCCCCCCGCCCGCCAGCCGGCCCAACAGGCTGGCGCAGAAGAGTCGGGACTGTTCTGGTTTCGATGATGCCCGCTATTAAAAATGGTGCTGTTTGTAAACGGACCCTGTGGCCCCCCAAAACTTCCTTCCAAATGGCGGAAGGTGGGCCAACGGGGTGCGGTCCAAATCCCCAGCTCGAAACAGTCCCTGGGCGATTTTGAACAGTGGGCCAGGCTGGCGCAAAGACGCCATCGACGCGGTAACAAACTCATCAGCTCACGTTGCTTGGTCTTTGCTTTCCGCACCTCGGTGCGGTGCCACATTTAAGTGACCAAGCCAGCAGAATCGGCAGCGTAAACCTCGCGGGGCCAAGCGGCTTTTACCCGCTGTTATATCGCGGCCCAGGGCCCTTGCCGGGGCGGGGTAATGTAGTTTTTTGCGCCGGGCTGAGTAAAATCATAAAGGCAACTGCATAAATTCGCATCGGCGCAATCCTTGGCCGCCAGCTTTTCCCGCCCAGGCTCTGACGCGCCGGGCCTGAAACCAGGCCACCGGATGCCCCCTTGCAACCGGGGCGGGCCGGTACGGTTCACACGGATCCGTTTTACTACCCGAAAAAACTCACCCTGATGGTTTATTCGGACGCCACCTTGGGCAGGATTCAGCGTAAAAAAAAAAAAAAAAATTCGTATCATTGGCCTGGCCGACAAACGCCAAGGCGGTCATCGGCCCAGGAAGTCCCACAATCCCGAATACCGCCTGCACACCAAACTCGTCGGCCCGCGGCCGTTTTTTGGTTTTAGCGCCTCCCGGCGTGGCCGGGCGGGCCATTAGATTCATAACCGTTGGCTTTGCGGGGCTTCTACATCAAACAATTCGAAGTAGTAACCACGTTTACACAACCAATTACGGCGCGCTTAGGAGATATGATCCAGGCGACGCCGCGACAAAGCACGCGCGGCGTGAAACTGTGTGTTAAAAAACGTGCTTCTGGAACCGGTCGCTGATAAAACCCCGATTTTTTTTTTTCCTGTGTGGCGGCTCGGCTCATGGCTGCCATGGGCCGTTAGCGGGCTCCAAGTAAAACCAAAAGGCTGCCATTCTTGAACACCGTTTGCCCGCCGACATTGCTTTGTCGGCGGAAAAATTACGGCGTTTTTCTAGCTTCCCACGTTTCCGGCGGGTCTTGCGCCCAGACACTCGTAAATAAAACGAATGGTTCTCCAACTGCTTCCACCACCGGACCTGTGGGTTGGCGCCCAGGCTGCTCGCATTTGATTGGCCGCAGCCAATTCAGGAAAAAGGTGTTATGTGCATCATTCCGTTTGATGTGCACTTGGAGCCGTCATTCAGTTTTTCACCACCCGCCGTATCTACCAAACCAAGTTCTGCCCGGTACCGGAAGCGCGGACAGGGGAGGGTTTAGTTATTGGGGGCGCTGATGACGCTGTTTGCGATTGGGTTGTAGTCCGCCCCGGGGTGGTCTGGATCGATAGAGGTGAATTCTGCGCTTGCCGGGAACGTGTCATCGCGTTGAACGTGTTGAGGCTTGTTTCATTCACGATCTTGTTCAGCGTGGTCTCCGAGGGCAATCCAAGTCCGTGAGCGACTAGCAGATGACGGAATGTGTGGTATCGACGAGGCTCGACCGCCTTTATGGCAGGGATCATCAACGTGATGGGGAAAACGATAAGACAACATAATCTTGTGTGTGATTGAGACCCGCGTGAATTTACCTAGATAGACACGAAGACGCGTCGTCAAACAGAAAGGACAGCATAGGGGCAGGTTTCCAAGCGCACCTATCGCGCTAAGGTTCAATGCAAATTTCCGAAAGAAACTGAGACGCACAATAGATGATGCCAGAAATTTTACTGCGCCAGGGACTTAGAACGATACGCAGGTTGCAATGACTTCCCAGCGTGCGACATGTATTTGCCATGTGTGTATCGTATACGCTTACGTTAGTGCGCGTGGCACGAGACAAATCTGATTGGCCGTTGCACACTTGGCTAGGACTTCAACATGGCAACAGCGGTTTTGGCCGATTGCAGCTCTTGCATCAGACGAGACACGTCCCATTAAGTGCTTGTGTCATAGGATGCGAACTTTTCTGTGACTGGAGATGTGTGGAAATTAAGAGTAACATAAGGACTCTCAGTCCGTGCTGATGTTCGAGGATGCGCGTTGAGCATCAGCCAGACGTTCCCACTTCGAGATGGATTCGGTTTCAATATTACGAGTCATTTACGGTAGCACGGGTCAACGGTGAAGGCCACCCTTAATAATCAGACGCCAGTTCAATGCGCCGACATGGATTAGCGTCGTGTATGGATGTCGCAAATAGCAGAAGTGAGAGAGGATCGCAGGTGTGACGCTCCTCGAAGAAAAGCGGATTCATTTCGAAGCTGTAATTGAGTATCTACAGGGATGATATTTTTGAAGTGTGGGAGTGATTGTTTTCTGAAGACTTCAAAAATCCATCGGTGATGTTCGGTGGAATGTTCTTATTCGGACTCGCTCGAAATCGCGTAGTAGGCATGGGAAAGTGGAACGCGCGCACAAACAAGGGACTCTCTGAGAATATAGCAACAAATTTTCGCAATGAATGGTCGGTTGCCTCGCTAGCACGCGTGTCAGATAAATCCGTTAGCAAACCATCCAGAAACGGTGTAGCATACACCACGTCCGATCACACACGAGTCATCCTGCACCTAGATTAACACTATATAATGATCGGAGAGTTTCTGATGTTAGAATGCATGGTCCGACATTGGCACGCGATGGCTTGGGACGCCACAAACGATCATTTTGTGGTGACATCAGGCCGGGAACTAGGGAATCTCGATAACTTCATTGAGATTAGAGAACCTACCTTTGCCTCCGAATGATATCGCCTCTCAATAGGCGCGCGCTGCACACTCTCTCGCAGAAGCTCTCTTAACGATAACGATTCTCGGTGACCGGGGTTTAGCATTTGAGTGTTGTGGAAATATTCTCAAGGTTGAGTGTTCGCCGCTTAACGCGCCTCACCGCTGACAATTCACACGCTTGGTCGATGGACTTATCCACGGACTGGACAAAAATGGGTCCACCGAAACGGATTGAGGTTACTTTTCGATCACTTCCTACATTTCGAACGTAGCACGAAGGCAACAGGACAAAATAGGGCCCTCCGCTGATCTCTCGCGTGAACGCGAACGCAGTCAAAAGTACTCTTGAACGGGCAAAATCGGGAAAACACAAATTCTTTTTCCAAACTCCGACCGACTTCGGCGGCAACTTCCAAATGGCACTTTCCGTAGGTTAACCACAACCCTTAGACGCCGAGAACCACGCCGGCGAGTTGCCCCACCAAAAACTGGTGGTGGGGTGTCAGCGGGCAGGGCCTTGTGGAAATCCCAACCAAATCTGTCCTCTGGCCGGACCTAACTGCTGGTTTCAGATTCTCCTCCAGGGGTGGGGAGTTCAGTCTTTTTGCTGGTTCCAGACGCGTTACTCGCGGCAACACGCAACGGCTCTATTATGGATCGGAAAGTGGTCTGAGAGTCGCGCGAAATCCTCTGTCTCGGGTAACGGCGATTTTACGATAAATCTTCAAAGTGTCGTGTTGTGTGAGTGCAATGCCGGAAATGCTGGCTTTCTTTAGTACAAATGCACGTGAGACCATATGAGGAGACTTCAGAGCTTGATCTGAAGATCATTGGCGCTGAGTCGCACCGTGATTAGCCTATGACGTGATCTGGCGTGTATAATAAATCTCACGCCTCGGACCGATGTAGACACCGTCTATTGAGCGTCAATTGGTGGCTTTTTACTGCCGGCGCACGGCGTTATATCTGCTCGAAATTGGCTTGACCGAGGCAAACCATCGCAGTACACCAGACCTTTGATTTTCTCACAGAGATGTGCCCGGCCCGTGCGAAAAGTCCACGCACGCAGGACGTGCGCGCGCAACTCGCACACCCAGCGTTCGGCTCATTTGAAAATTTCCACGCACGAGAGCGTTCAAATGCCGCGACACTTCATCAGACACACTGTGCCAACACCGCAGGTAAGATTCTCACAGCTAAGCGCCTTATCGCCGATGTCGCGAAGGCAACAAGGAGTGTCCGTTCACGGATTGGAGCCAAGCTCTGTTCAATGGTCGGATATGACCTGGTGACGGACCTGGTCCTGATTTCCCTGCACAAGAGAGTTTTCTCTGTGGCCCTGGCTGCATAGGTGGATATCCTCGGCGCGTTGTTGTGAGGCCGTCCGTCTCGTCTGTTATGTCCATTTCGTTCATCGCCATTATGTGCCCTTGTCTTGGTGTGCCTCTTGTCAAGGGTGCCGGAAGTAGTGTGTCCGTTCCCCGCGATTGTAGAAGTTTCAGTGCCATAACTAATACTTCGATCACGCGCGCGCCTGCGTGCGGCCCAGCAAAAGCCGTTCGTGGCGAGTCCTGTAGATAGACTGCGCGCTCGTAATTATTGAATAGATCGGACAGCAGCTCGCTCTCGACTCTCACAAAATGTGATATGTTAGGCTCAACCAAACGTGTAGCGGCGACCGCGCCATCCATGCTGACGCGCACGCCTGCGTGTCCGGTTCAGCGCCGTGATCCAGTCGGAGACATGTTGAAACTGGCCTTTCCCTTTGGGTCATCATAAAATATATACTCACATATAGTGCTCTGCGTCTGGGCCACTCACTAATGTGTGGCCGATACGGCTCTTGCAAGGCATCGACACAGAAGTCCGCTGCATCGTTATTGGACACCGTCCACGACAGCATGCTGTTATCTAGGTCGGCCCAGATCATGAGCAATCGGCGGACTCAGAATTAGAGGTCAACCCCTGAGGGGGCGAACGTGGTACTGGAATGAACGTGATGTCAGAACAACAGAACATTAGGTTCGGATAGGGACCAGTATTTTGTGATCTCCATCCCCTTCAACAGGTTAAGGGAGACGGATCGCCGGATTGCGGCTGGCTCTCTTTAGTCGCATTATTATGACAGCCTCAACCCCATCAGCCGCATCAGGCGGGCGAACACGGTGACGCCGACCTTGATCCCAATCGCGTGCCAGAGAGACCGCGATCTGGGGGCGGCTGCCGAAGAACGGGTACTCGTGAAAACAGCTTGGTCGAATCACTTTCATTCAGGCGAGTGTTCACACTGGCCGGGAGAAGGCGATCAGATTAAACGCGAGTGTCAGCTCGACTCTTGGTTGCATGTTTCAACCGCCCGGAGCAACTGCGCAACTGTGAGATTTTCAGTTTTCGGTTGTTGACTTGGTCCCTTGTGACATTCACAGGTCTTCCTGCGGCGTGCGCGCAGCTCACTAGGCATTGGCCTTTGGTCTAGAATGAAAAACATCGTTTTCGTCGGCACTGACAGGGGCTCCCGATTCTTTGGCATGAAGAAACTGCTTGTGAACCTTCGTGCCTGCTGCTCCTCCAGGTTCGTCCCATCTCGTCTGCACCATTATGGCGGACGGAACACCAGGCCTCACAGCTATCCCTTCAACAGGCTTTGCTTCTCTGCTGTTCAGGAGGCACCTCAACGTTGTGGTTACACCCAATAGTGCAGGCACATTGTTGCCTCGCCGGGCAAATCTCCTTGATTCGTGTGGCGATCTCCCAGCTCACAATTGACGATCAAAGTGCGCCGCCACCTGCCGGCCGATCTGATTAGTTATACCGGGCAGTGGGCCGCTCCATAATCCGCTGCCCCAACAAAAGCTTAATGGCTCGGATCCGTATGAAATCAAGTAACTGTAAAGACAAACCTTTCCTTACTCTAACTGTCATCCTGGAGGGACGCCCATTGCGAAATGGACTTGAGACCTCCCGGCCACTTTTTAGTATATTGCCTCCTTGCGTGTAACCCATTCGAAACCTTCTTCCGATCCGGGTGCTCCCAAAGGTATGCCGGTTTCGAATGGGAAGGATAAAGCTTACCTGCTTCTCACGCTTTTGGGCCTGTTGCCGTGCTCTTTTCCTTTTTCTTTGGCCTGCTGCCTGTCCCGGGGTGTTTTGTTCCGCGTTTCGTTTCGCCACCTTTGGCATGATGACGCTCCCCCGGTCCTGGCCACGGCAAAGGTAAAAGATTTAACCTTAATGGTCTAAGCACCTCTAACCGCCCTTTGTGTGGCTGGTTTTTATTTTTGCCTATTTTCCATTTTTTCTGGGTAACTCCAGCTCACAAGCCGCTGATGGAAATTATCCTTCAAGAAAGCCAATTAAGCCTTGCGCCGCCACTTTACTGGTTATCTCGACATACAAAATGTTCGTGGTGACGGACACATGCCCGTCCTACGGGCCGCATGAAAGGTAATCGGGAATGACGACTCGCAGGAGACCCGGGCGCTCACCTCAACAACCGGGCCCACGCGAATTCGCAACTTACCCCTTTCGAAGGCGCAGAGGCGGAGGTCACTCGTTCTGACCTTAAATTTCGCCAGAAAATCGGCCCGCACCGTGCTCTCCAGCGAGCGCCCCGTTCATATAATCGAAAACATAACTGGACGACTTGTAGCTTGTACCCGAATGACCGTCTCGCATTATACACGCAGCGATCAATAAAATGCAGCCCCGAACTTCGAGATCTTCACACAATACAGTGAAAAACGCGCGACGCTGAGCACTTTTCGCTGGAAATGGCGGCGACCATATACTCTGCTCGTACCCTAAAGTAGCCCTGCCCGTCGCGGCCAGCGAATGTGCAGATGTGAACGTGCCTCTCTCGCGGTGTCGGCCGCAAAGACTCCGTAAATGACACCCTCTGCGACCGCAGCCAGTCTGCCATATTCAGGGCCATTTCCCTGGTGGTATTTCGTCTTCCTGCGGGTATTATGTTGCCAACTTATCCGGGATTGTACCGGGTGCATCATGCGAATAACTGTTCTTCCATATTCTCCGTTACTTGTTTTTTTTGACCACCGTTACCGCTCTCGTCGTATCAACAGATTCAGAGGTGCTTGGGCCAGGTCTCCTTTGCAATTTTACATTTGTCAGTTGGTGTTGGGCCCTGATTTCCCTGATGGTGTGTGTAGCGGGAACGGATTGAGGTTGAGCAATCCACAGCGTTTAGCCTCAGAACATGCAACTAGCGAACCCATTTTGCTCCCTTCTACAACCCTCGCCTGAGACTCATCTCACGCCTCCTGGCGTTGGATGATGTATGTCAGACTTCCCCCGTCTCTGCGCAACGCGAGGGGCTTCTCACGAACGCGTTGGACTCGCGATATCTGTCACCGAAAGTGTCCGCGTTCGCTGGGTGGATGCGGTTCGGAACTTGACTTCGCTCATTCAGATTCAGGAAGCGGCGCTCAGACGTCGATGCGAAGGAATGTCCGCAATGGCAGTGAGCAACCTGGATGAGGGTCCTTCGTTCAAAAAAATTCAAGGACCATGGACTCTCATTTCTCATGGACCCTTCCCGTCTCGCGCTGTCGGACAACGAAGGCGAGTCCGTGGAAAACGCATCCTATGTCACGAAAAAGCGGGATTATAGGGCTTGCTGCGTTGAAAATTCTCAGAAAAGGCAATTGAAGCCGGTTACGTGCAATCGCTCGCACATCGTTGTGTGATATGTATTGCTCCCACTGAGCAGAATACCCGTCATATTTCGGGGCACGCGGAGTGAAAGGTTCATCCGGGACACAACGACAGCGCGCCCATACACGGAAACAGTTGAGTACTTTCATTTGTGCTCTGAATTAACCGCGCAGAGAATTCACACTCCCTTTCCGAAGGCGCAGCGGCGATGTCAGCCGACTCTCTCGCGCTGTATGCGAAGTCTGCAGAAGTTTCTCCAATTCTTTCGATTGGCAGTGCCACAACTGAGCTTCTCAATTCTATGCTACAGGAGAATATCAATTGAGGAAGTGTCGTGGTCTTTCAAAACAATGCCGTGACGCCCGCTCTTTTCGCGAATTGGCGCGGGACTTCTCGTCGGCGTTGAGATCATTGCTGTGTTCATGTGCTATCTCATTAATATACGAAGAGACTGGTTCGCATTTAGACTGGCACCAGCCACCCCTGGCTTGCACGTATCCGAGTGAAATGTGGCGCCGGCAGCGTTCCGTTCCGTCACGGGACACCGGTAGTGGATTCGCCTGCACTTGTGCGTTGGGGCACTTTTCGGGATTATTTGTCGCCTCCAACATCATAGAGGCGCCGACGAATTTTCGTTGAAGCTCGCCTTATTTTTTGTAGTTCATTGATGGCAGCGCCACGTCGCGTCTTGCGGCCAAAGGGCGGTCGCCAGAGTCTTGACGCTTTTTCGCCACGCCCCCTCCCTCCCCGTGCTGGTGGCTGAGGACTTTCGCGAAGCAGTGCGGCTTTTTTATTGCCCGTCCCACCTGGGGAAAGCCCCGCCACCTCGTGTGTGTTAATGTCGCGCGCGGCCCAGCCCATGCGACTGTACACCCTGTACTGTCGTGCGCGCTCGGATTCAAGTAGCTGGTTTACTCGCCAGGACGGGTGGGAATGAGACGGTTGCCATAACGGGGCCCGGTCTGATCTTGAGGCCACGGCGTCACGGCATTTCTGCAGGCGGCGAAGGCAATCTCCGAGCGATGGATGCATCGGACAAATGTTCAACGCCAGCGCCGCGACGAAGACGATAGTCAATTCCGGTCATGCCGGTCTTGCCGGCATTTCGTCTGCGGCGTGGTCGCGTTCCATGTCACGCCCCTGGGGAGGGTTTCAACTGATACACGATTCTAGTTCCGGACCACGAGCTGCGCGATAGGCATCGACGGGTAACATCACAGCTGACTGTCCAGCCTTGCACCCGGGATTGAAGGAATTTAGGCGACGATGGCGGGCTAGCATTCCGGCCGTCGGAAATCTGTCTCGGCGCAGGTCCCACGTCCGAGTTCCCGAAGGTCGGTTGGCGAAGGCTCACGTGATATATGTAATAATAGGGCCGCATCGGGCGCCAACGAGTCGAAGAATGCTGAGGCATAATTTCCTTACAACGAGACGACGTCAACCGACCTCGCCCCTGCCGCGCGGACGGGCAGAAGCTAACCCTTCCATGGAATGTCGACAGAGGAAAGGGGCGCGCAGCCATAGGGAAAATATGGAAAAAGCGAAAACTAAGTTAGGGCTGGTAGGAAGTCGTTGAAAGTTGAGGACAATTGAATTGAAAATATTACACAGAATGTAAGAGCCATCTGAAATCATTGTGATTGTCTTTCACACCGTAGTTGTGACTTGTGTGCGAGTTTGCCACAGCCCGTGATGGCGATCCGGGTCGAGGATTTGGCATGTGTGCCACCTATTAGGGGCGTTCAATTACTGTGTGTCTCCGCTCTCAAGCTCACTTCGGCGCATTAACGCGAAGCTGGTAGTGTGCCTCAGCGCGTGTGGCCGAGGAAAAATACGTGCCACCTGTGCAGTTGGACTGGCATGGCTACGCCTCGCCGGACACGCCTTCCGTAGCTGGACCGTATTCATGCAGAGCGCGAAATGATGTCGGCATCCACCAGCCGCAAGACGGCGAGGGTCTCGGTCAATGGGCTTGCCCTGGTTGCCGCCCGCGCCCCAGCTGTTTGAAAGCTCCAACACCCTTATTATTGTCAGCGCGTGGGCACGGGCGCGCTATTGGTTGGGTCGCGCAGGCGGCAAGGCAGCCAGCCGCAATTCAGTATTTGTTTCCAGCGCGGCATATGGTGCTCCCTGCATTGATTATTCCATTTCCTATCATTTGCGGTAACGTGCCGCATGTCGGTGTGATGACAGGCAGTTCGGCGTTATGCTTATGCGCGAGACGAAAGCGGGTATCGAAGGCATCCTGAATGAGCCCCACCGCGAAGTCCTGCAGACGAGATGGCGGCGCAGCGCAAACCGTCATGAGGCGGCGACCGTGGGGCAGGCAGCCGACCTTTTTCGCCAGGCGGACGCCTATACCCGCGTCGGGGCAGGCTGCGGCGTTGAGGCCCGACAACCACTGTTCGCCGCTACTTTTGACCTCTCCCAGGGATTTGGCGATAATTGCGAGGCGGCCGAGCACCAACAGGCGGCGATATTGGCCAGGTCGCAATCAGGCTTGTATCGCGCGGTCCGTGTCCCGAAATCGCGGGCACATACGAATGCCTGGCGCCTCCTCGGGTTGCCCTGTTAACATGTGACTGTGCCTGTGTTTCTGGAGGCCGAGACCGGCCATTGCGGAGCGCGGTAGATCCTTGCGCGGACCTTTGCGTTTGCTGGTTTTGGTGAAGATGCAATCTTTCGCGCCATGGTGCATTCCCTTCACAGAGACGCCGTGTCGCGGGATCTCACTGTTTATCATAGACGTGTCGGACACGGTCCGGCATGCCTCACACTTGGTGGCCACGGCTACAGGTCAGGCGCTGTCAACCTTCGGCAACGCCACTTCGCAGCCGCCGGCGACCAGACCGAAAAGCGCGGCCACTGGGGCGGCCTATTTCGGGCGGTGCTCGTGCAGACTGTCTCGTGCCACGGCATCCGGGCGCGCTGAATCGGAACTTACGCGCACTCTTCTGTCGCACACAACGGAATTCGGTGACAGAGCAGGGATGTGAGTGTGCATTTACTGCTCAACGCCGGTTTTATCATTCATCACGCACTCGCTCTTGGCGCCTCTACTCGCTTCAAGTGCCTATGGCGAGGGTCTGGTGGAGCCTTTGCCAATCTAAAGACCCTATCGCTTCTCTTGATTTGCCGAGGTCTTTCTGGTTCGGGCAGATGCCCCCGGATCGGTTTCTTGTCTCCGATCATGGCGGCCTTGCTGTTCTCGCGGCTGGCGGGTGGATTTGTGCGCGGTTCTGTGGGAGGCATTGAAGTTTTGCGGCTTGGCAAGGCAGTTCGAAGACCGGTTTAAGGCCTCTTATCTAAAGACGGCGTTGTCGGGGGCAATACTGTGCTAATTGGCAATGATCGACACGCGCGCGAAGGGTGTCGCTTATGGACCCGTTAGTGACGAAGGGGACCGTGAACGACCGGATCGTTCAAGGGTTCTTTCGACGGTGGCGTTTCTTTGCATCCATGGGGAAGGGATTTTCAGGTACCGGGACCTGCCCGATCTTCATCGGTTTTGCTTTGCCCCGGCTCTGGGCTCCACATTGATTTCGAGCAGATTCCTTTCGCAGCACAGGCCTTAGTTCGATGGAAAGGCGAAAACGTGGCCGGATCTCGCAAGCTCGGGCCGTCCGTCCGGGGGCAGGAGGTACGTCGGGCGCTGTTTTCCAGGGCGTTTTTTTTGCTGGGTTTTTTTGGATTTTTCTCTCTCTTCATGGATTGTATCTCTTCTCC
>Ga0163217_1055390_pt1 | contig 12571 bp, 7 predicted proteins | sample SynspAceP_FD_185933 | JGI IMG/M metagenome (GOLD analysis project Ga0163217, IMG submission 185933) | Saline lake microbial communities from Ace Lake in Antarctica - Synechococcus sp. Ace-P (PacBio error correction) | ecosystem: Environmental > Aquatic > Non-marine Saline and Alkaline > Saline ... | reverse complement strand
CAGTAAGTCAGCAAATTTAAAATTCCTGGCTGAACTTAAAGTCCGGCCATAAGAAATAAATTCCTGTGTATTCTTAAGTTTTTTCGCGGTCAGCGGTTAACCTGCCATTCAAACACTTCAAACCGTATTACAACAGAGGGATTGGTTATGAACATGCTTTGCAAAGAAATTTAACAATTTCATTTATGGAATAAAGGTAGCTTTCGCTGTCCGACTTTAAGGCCCTTTTCATCTATTTCAACTAAAGCACTACCCAAACCCCTAACCTGTGGATGTAGTCCAAATATTTTACCTGAGTTGCTAGTCGTACGGTTCTGAAAGATATCATCGCATCCATCCTTTGAAAAAGTATTCTAGGTTTGCGGGCAATGACCAGTCAATAATATGGTTCATTTACACGTACTTAGACCCAAAGTTTGTTTACCCTCAAACAAAACACAATATGACATTCCGACGAGCGCTTTCAAAGCAAAAAGGTCAGATATCAATATTAATTTTGACCATCAATTAACACCACCCACTCAAGATAGTTGTGATAGCTTTGTTTTAAAATACTATTCCATCGCCTGATTCAACCTCCCAATTGTAAGCGGTCTCCAGCTAAACGGCATACCTACAACCGACTTCATATTGAATAGTTATTGTCAAAATTACTTTAATTGCAGTTTAAATTTGGTGCATCACAAAGACAAAAAACCTTGAATCAGAGCGGAGTAAAGCCAAGACAAAATTAGGTCACAGACATTAGCCAGTCAAAAATGCGGCCAAAAATAAACGAATTTCCAATAAAAAGAATCCGCCACTTTATCTTGTATATGAAAGCATTAAGTACCACGGAATTAAGAGATTAGTTACTTGGTGTATGATTTTGATAAGTACCATTGGTATCCATAAATATTTTTCGTTTTTAGTCTGCTTTGGTTAAGTTTTTAAACTCAAACGTATCCTTAATAAGCGCATAAGTTACCCAATATATTTTTATTTTTTTCACAAGTCATTAGAGTTAAAGATACCATGAATTTATGCCTTCTTTAAAAAACTGTTGAAGTCAGGCCTATCGGCGCCATGCCGACAGATAAGGAAAAGTTAAGCCACCTAAATTAAAAGATTGTCGCCATCGCCAAAAATGAGCGGCCCCTATCTATCTGAGTCGCGCAGTATTTTCATCATCGTTACACTTTGGGTTTACCAGATTGCAAATTCATATTTAATCGCACCTCGGTAATACCGATGATACTTAATCGAAAAAAATTATCATCCCTTTAAGCCAAAGTTAAAATCTTATTATGCAGATTTAATTGACGTTTAAACAACCCCCCGACATAAAGTTTCCACCAATGCAGGTTATCAAGATGCTTTACTAGAAGGGACCCAATAGTGATTTTAACTCACCTTATGTTTCGTGATATTGATGAAGTTTGAGTTACCCTAAGACTTTAAAACTCAAGTTATTTCCGACTGCATAATCCGACCTTAAGGGTTGATGTGGTTTCGTTGAGTGGCTATAATAATACGGATGAATCGCTAGCATTTAGTAGGTAATCCCTTTGACTTGCATTGGTAAAAAAATCTGACAGCTAAAATCAATTGGTTAAAACACCGGTTGCAAATACACTTATGACCAGCCCACACAAGTATGGTCACGTAGCGGAATTACGGTGTCAGCAACACATTGTTAGCTGCGGCACTTATTTACCGAGCAAAGAAGGAATTTTTTCTGTATCGCACCTGGAAATTGGTTTGAAGGGTACTCGGTCAAAAGGACTGAATTTCTATATTTAATCGAATGTTTTCGCTCAGAAGCGGTTATGTCCCATGCTGTTGGCCGAACCATCCTTCTCTAAAGAAAGCGGCTTCCCAATTTCAAGCTTTTAAAGACAACAGATTTGGCTACGATTGCAATTAAAAACAGAGATAAAAGTCGCCTAACCAGAGAAAAGTTCAGCCGTACCATTGCAGATTTCGAAAATTTCAAACAAGAGTTGGCTTAAATGACCTATCGAAAGCTAAACATTGGTATTAGAGCGTAAAAAAGACACGTAGTTCAACAAATTAAAAATGCCCCCGCAATGAGCTTAGAGTCTTAACAAAAATACTACGCAACATCACCGACTCAGAACACATCTCTGCCTGGGGAACTTCTTTAAACAACCGGCATAAATTAGGCACAAAAAATGCTAATTGAAAGCAGCATGGCGGTCAGTTAGGCGTATTCGCGTTATATTTATAGCCTAAACAAAGAAAAAGCCATACGTTGTGCTTGATGGTTAATTGGGCAGTCAACCAGCTAACCAAGCAATACAAATAGGATAGATGTATAAATGAATCATTAGCTAACCTAAAACCCCTATTCAAACGTTATGCGACGTTTTACTTAATTTTACCTCTGTTACTTATGCGCAAATTCTTCATAGCCGCAGAGTACAAGTTAGACGTTGTTAGCAGGAACATGGGTAATAAAATTGATTGCCACGTCGTTTGCATATAAGCAACTTCAGAGTTAAAACGCGCTTGTTTTTTCTTCAAGTGTTCTTCAAACCCTCGAGAACCGATTCATGATGGCTATAAACAGCCTCCACACAGTAAAGATTTCGACAGGAACCTAAACCAAGCAATCGCAAACAAAAAATCTACGTCATTGACACGCACCTTAAACTCAGTTTCGTTAAGTCCGCCACCTGCTTCGTAATTCACTTTTTTTAACGAGCAGAACACGCTGCGGTTGACAGGCCACTAAAATTTTGCCGTCAGCAACTATTAGCGTTTCACGGTAACCAGGATGAGCCCGTGGAAAATATTTATGCGCATGACCAGCGCCGACCCATATCCATAACCACGCCGGACGTGTTGAATACGTGCCCAGTTAGGCATAAATCAATTTAGCGCCTACACAGCCGATATCAGGGCCTTACCTGCACCTGTCCCTTCTACACCAATCATGGTGTCAGCCAATCCGGAGCCTCTCTAACCTACTTCAATATCATTATTCCACCTAACCAATGATTTCTGCCTCTGGCATGTTTTGACCGCAAAATAATTAATTGCCGAAGTAATGAAAATTCAAACGGATATTTCAGTTAAAATTACTTTTGCATGTAGACGTAAAGAATCAAAATAGGTAATGGCTCTGGATCGTCTTGAATTTATTGTCTACCCAATAAGATTCGAAAATTCCTATAGGTCGATTGTTGCAAAAATAGAATTCCCAGTACAGCTTTGACTAAGAGTCTTTGCCCGTTTCTTGGTGGTAATAATAAGGTGACTATTGGCCTCTTCAACAGCTTCCATTTTTTAACGCACAGCAACATCATGAGAAGATTAACAAAGACTTCAGCTTTTTTCCCCGCTAAGTCGGCAGGAATTCAGTAGTATAGAGTGGATTAAGCCTTTTTAAGGCGCGCAATCAGATCCGTGCAAGAACAATAAAGTATTTTATACGAAAATAGCTTGCACACTGCCGCTTGGATCTGTTTAAGTAAAACCGACAATTCAATCCCACTTCCACAAACCATAGGTTTGGCACTATATTATTGGGCCAGGGAACATTTGCCAACAGAAATATCGAATCCTGAACACCAACACGCCTGAAGCGAATATATCCCAGTACTTAGTTTGCAATTCAGGATCCAATCTGGCATAAATTGCAGGGGTCATGCTGCACCCCTCTTGCAGACAAGGATAGCTATCTACATAGGGCAAATTATCGCTGCTCGTACAAAAAAACAGAGTCAGGTGACGTTTGCATAATCCTGCATGCAGACTACTCACCTTCGAAATAATAATAAATGAATAACCTCCCCCTCACTTCGCCCAGCCGCCCCCTGTATTCTTGTCAAGCGCCTGGCTGATAGTTTTTGCCGTCAAACATCAATCGACCGCGCAGGTTTTGTCAGTATCTTTTACACTTACCTTGATATCCACTTAACACAATAAATAGGAGATCTGTGCTTGATATTGGCATAGTCCTTGGCTCAATACCTCTTTTAAGTGTTTAGCAGCTTAACTTTTTTCCTATCGGCTTCGACAAACAATAACAATCACACGGAAGCTACAGAACATAGGGGACATTTGAGTAAATGTTAGTAGACTTGCCCAGCATATTTTTAATATAAGTTTCTGACTGCTGATTCGAAGCAGGACGGCAAGTTTTGAGATCACCCCGCATTACGTAAATACCCGGACTATAAAAAAGCCGGTTAAGAACGTAAATCTGAGTTTCTTCAATCGCTTGCGCCGATGCGTTATCGGAAATAAACCAATGCCAAAACTTTATCGTCCAATACCAAAATTCTTTTCACGTTTTAATTTATATAACCAATGTCAGGACGTTGCATAAATATCGCTCATTACCTAAAGCTGGAGATATCGTTTGAAGACGTAAGAGAAGCAAAGCACGCTTTATGTCACCTTAGCATCTTGCACATGCCCAACCAAAAACACACCCACCCCACCCCCAGCCACACCGACAACCACAACATCCACGCCCCGCGCCTCCTCCCCCCCACCTGGCCCCAACTAATAGCCCCCATTACTCGCGAACCCCCAAAACTCCCCTCCCAAAATATGAACCCAAACCAACCCTCCTCCTATAAAAATACGACCCACGCCAGACAAACTCCGTACAATAAAGCGACAACTCAAGCACACCCACCAAATAAACACAAAAGACAAAAACCCTAGACACCCTCCGCTCACGCCTCGCCTGACCTAATTATATCCACTCCCACCCCAACCACCCAAACGCCGCGATCAACACCCCCAGCCTCCTTTCTCTCTCATCACACGCACGGACACCTGCCTCGCTCTACAACCCCCCACCACAACCACGCTCGACTACTCCCTTCGCGTCGCAGACCACCCCCCCAAACTATTCACACATAGCAACATCCTCCGAAACCTCGCTCTAATGCTCACTCTCACCCCCCCCCTATACAGCTTCACTCTAGCCCCCCTCGATTCGCCCCCGCCCTTCTCAGAGACGCGGCCCCTACGCAACTCTCTCTCTCTCTCTCCCTCTCCTCCCCCCCATTCGCTCTCGCTCTCGTGCAGACGAGACTCCTCACTAAGCGGCCTCTAACTCATCACGCATCGCAAGCTCACCCCCTTCTATCAACATAGGGCATACAGCGACAGCTTCTTCCGCAATCGCGCGACTACACAGTATGCCCCACTCGCCGCGACCCCAATCCCTCACCCTCTCTCTACTCGCTGACCTCGTCTCTGACTACAACCACCGACCGCGGGCTATAAATATCGCGAAGCAGATTCCGCAATTTTACCTACCGACAAATCCCACCGTCACGCAGGCCCCGTGACCCTATTACGGATTCTGCTGCTCTGTTAATCGCTGGACTATTACCACTCCCCGAGTGGCAAATACAAGTTCCTAGTGAAGAATCCATAAAAACGATGGGCCAAGACGCGGCTATGTTGGTTTTTCGTGCCCGTGCGATGTGCAAAGATGCCAAGTGGCAAAAGTGGCTTTGCTTCTCTAGTTCTTCAACCGATACCTCAATCTTTAGGTATGAGCGATATTATGCAACGCTCCTGACATATGGGTTAATAAAAAGGTTGAAAAAATTTTGGTATTGACGTAAAGATTTGCATTGGTTTATTTCGATAACCATCGCGCAGCGATTGAAGACAAGTTTTACGGTTTAACGCTATTTATAGTCGGGTATACGTTAATGCCGGGGGTGATTCAAAACTGACGTCTGCACCTCAACAGCAGTCAGAAGCTTATATTAAAAAATATGCATGGGTCCAATCTACTAAATTGTACTCAAATTGTCCCCATGATCTTCTTGTAAGCTCCCGTGTTGTTGTTATTGTGTCGGAAGCCGATAGAAGACAAAGTCTAGCTGTAACCTTAAAAGTATTGAAGAACTTGCCCAATCAAGCAGGATGTCCTATTTTATTGTTTAAGTGATATCAAGGTAAGTGTAAAAGACTACTGAAAAACCTGCGCGTCGATGGATTTTGAACGCAAAAACTATCACCAGCCCTTTAAGACAGGGGGCGCTGGGCGAAGTTGAGGAGTTATTTATGTATTTTCGAAGGTGATAGTCTGCATGCAGATTATAGCAAAAAGTCATCACTACTGTTTGTTACCGAGCACGATATTGCCTATGTAGATAGCGCGATACCTTGTCTGAGAGGGGTTCAGGCAGTACCCTGATTTTATCCAGATTGGAATCTGATTTGCAAATAAGTACTGGATATATTCGTTCAGGTGTTTTGGGTTTAGGGACTTATCGAATTTCTGTGTGGCAAATGTTCCCCCAAATAAGATGCAAACTATGTTTGTGAATGGATTGGATTTTGTTTTACTTAAACAATCCAGCCGGCGTGTGCAGCACTATTTCGATATACTTTACCTGCACGGATCTGATGCGGCCTTAAAAGGCTTTAATACTCTAATACTACTATTCCTGCCGACGTTAGCGACAAAAAGCTGACAGGGTCTTTGTAATCATTCGTCATGATGTGCTGTCGTTAAAATGAACGTTGGTTGAAGAGCCATTAGTCACGCCTATTATTCCAACAAAAACCGCAAAGACGTAGTCAAACGCTTGTATGTGAATCTATTGTTGCAAAATCGACCGTATAGGAATTTTGCGAAATCTTATTGGTAGAACAACTTAATTCAGACGATTCCAGAGGATTAGCTATTTTGATTCTTTACGGTCTACAGCAAAGTAAATTTACTGAAATATCCGTTTGAATTTTAATTATTCGGCAATTAGATAATTTTGCGGTCAACATGCCAGAAGGCGAAATCATTGATTTAGTCGAATAATGATAATTGAGTAGTAGAGCCCGGATTGGCGACCCCATATGTAGGACATGCGTAAGGCCTGATATCGGCTGTGTAGCGTCTAAATTGGATTTATTGCTAACGGATCTTATTCAAAACATGCGGTGCGTGGTTACTGAGGATATGGCGGTGGCGCTGGTCATGCGCATAAATACTTTTTCCGAGCGGGCTCAATCCTGGTTACTTGAAACCATAGTTGCTTACGACAAAAATTTTAGTGCCCGTAACCGCGGCGTGTTTGCCCGTTAAAAAAAGTGATTACGAGCAGAAGGTGGGCGGACTTAACGAAATTTGAGTTTAAGGTGGCGACTTCCAATGACGTAGATGTTATGTTTCCGGATTCTTGCGTTTTTCTAGGTGTCGAAATCTTTACTGTGCGGAGGGCTTGTTTTATACCATCATGAAATCGGTTTCTCGAGGGTTTGAAGACACTGTAGAAAAAACAGCGCGTTTATTAACTCTTGAGTTGCTTATATGCAAACGACGTAGCAGCATTTTATACCCATGACCTGCTTACAACTCTAAACTTGACTCTGCGTATGAGAATTTTGCATAAAAGCGAGTAACATTAGTATAAAACGTCGCAATAACGTTCTCAATTAGGGGTTTCTCAGGTAGCATGGATTATTCTATTAATTTCTATTGTATTTGCTTGTATTACTGTGCTGCAATTAACTTCAAGCACACGTATTGCTTTCTTTGGTTAGCTATAAATATAAGCGAATAGCCTAAACGACCCATGCTTCCAATTAGCATTTTTTGTGCCTAATTTATGCCGTTGTTTAAGAAGTCCAGGCAAGAATTGATTCTGAGGCGGTGAGTTGCGTAGTATTTTTGTTAAGACTCTAAGCCTCATTGGCGCGGGCATTTTAAATTTGTTGAATGGACGTCTTTTTTCGCTCTTCAATACCCAGGTTTTAGCTTTTATCGTAGGGTCATTTAAGCCAAACTCTTGTTGAAACCATTTTCGAAATCTAGCCATGTGGTAACGCATGAACCTTTTTTCCTCTGGGTAAGGCGACTTTTATTCCGTTTTATTCGCATCGTAGCCAAATCTGTGGTCCTTTAGCTTGAATTGAGCCCTTTTTTAAAATGATTGGTTCGGCAAAGCATGAGCGACATATTCCGCTTCTGAGCGAAACATTTCGATGTAATATTAAAATAGTCTGTTTGACCGGACGTACTTCATTCAATTTTTTTCAGGTGCGACAGAAAAAGTTTTCTCTTTGCTCGGGGTAAATAGAGTGCCGTCAGCTAACATGTTGCTTACCATTCGCTACGACCATATTGTGTGGGCTGGCATGAAGTGATTTGCAAGACCGTTTTAACCAATGATTTTAGCTGTGCAGTTTTTTACCATGCAAGTCAAAGGGATACCTGACTAAATGCTAGCGATTCATGTATTTTAGTAAGCCACTCAAACGAAAACCCACATCACCCTTAAGTCGATTGGCAAGTCGGAAAAATACTGAGTTAGAAAGTCTGTAGGTAACCAGAAACTCCATCAATATCCAGAAACATAAGGGAGTAAAATCACTATTGGGCCTTCTAGTAAAGCATCTTGATAAACTGAATTTGTGGAAACTTATGTCCGGGGTTGTTAAAGGATATTTATGCATTAATAAATTTACTTTGGCTTAGGCGATTGATAATTTTTCGATTATCTCGGTTAGTATCCGGGTGGCATTAATATGAATTTCAATCTGGTTAAAACCCAAAGGTGTAGATGATGATATCACTCAGATAGAATGGCCGTTATTTTTTTTTGGCGATGGCGACAAGCTATTTTAGGTGGCTTAACTTTTATCTTGCATGCGCCGATAGCTGATTACAGTTTTTTTAAAGAAGGCATTAAATTCAGGTGATCTTTAAACTCTAATGATGTGAAAAAAATTAAAATAGATTGTAATTTATGCGCTAGTTAGGTAGGTTTGAGTTTAAAATTACCAAAGCAGATAAGAACGAAAAAAATATTATGGGATACATTGGTATTATCAAAGCATACACAAGGTAACTATTCTTATTCGGTACTTATCTTTTTCATATACAAAAGATAATGCGGATTTTATGGGAAATTCTGTTATTTTTGCGCCATTGTTGATGGCTATAGCTGTGGACTATTTGTTGGCTTTTACGATTGATTTCAAGGTTTTTTAGCTTTTTGATGCACAATTTAACTCATAAATTTAATTTGACAAATTACTATTCAATTATGAATCGGTTGTAGGTTATGGCCGTTTATGCTGGAGACCGCTTACATGGGTTGAAACAGGCGATGGATAGTATTTTAAAACAAAGCTATCACAAACTTATCTTTTAGTGGGTTGTATGATGGCCAAATAATATTGATATATTGTTATCGCTTTTGCTTGAAAGCGCTCGTCGGGGCGCAAAATAGTTGTCAATATAATGTTTGTGTTTGCAGGTGGTAACACCGAAAGAGTTTGGTTGCTAAAGGTACGATTAGGGTGTTGGGAGAAACCTATAATATTAGTTTGACTGGTCGATTGGCCTCAAAGCCTAATGACTTTTTGGAGGAACTAGGTCGAGGATAGGATGCGATGATATATTCAGAACACGAGAGGCGGGGAACGTGAGCACCTCAGGTAGGATATTTGGAGCTAGCATCCAACAGGTTAGTGTTATTGCGGTTTATGTGCTTTAGTTGGGAATAGATGGAAAAAGGGCCTTTTAAGAGCGTGGGAAGGGAAAGAGGTACCTTGTAATTCCATGATGAAATATGGTTAATGTTCTTGCTCGCAAAGACGAGGATGTTCAGGATAAGGGCTTTCTACTGTGGTGGTAATACGGTTATTGAGTGTTTGAGGCGCAGCGTTACGCTACCGCGGAAACTTAAAGAAATGACTGACAGGTTATTTTCTTTGGATGGGACTTAAGTTCAGCTAGGTAGTTTATAAATTGTCTGAAGTATGAGCTCGATCGTTTACTTATAGATTCCGTAGCGATGGATAGATGACTTGTTTATAAGAGGCGCAGGATTAGACAAAATCTGTAGGATAATGAGTTTTGAAAGGCGGCGTTTTGCGGGAGCGCCAGAGGCGCTATACTGAAAAGTTAGGGCGACAATAGTGTGTTAGGGGGGTTTTTTTAAATATTTTTTTATGCATTTGCTGTTTTATGGGTTGAGAATTAATGGCCTCCCCGGGTGCGTCAAATTGGCCTATAAAATTGATCGTTATGTTATTCAGTATGAATGGAGTGAAGAGCGAGTGATTGGCGCAACCTAATTTTGTATAAAACCAAGATATGGATGTTAGCCGTCAACTATTGCAGTCTGTTATTGATCCAGATAAGATGCTGGTCGGATGATTGGATAATTGCACCTGACGCACCCGTATTTCAATTCCCAAGTGACATTATTCGACTGTCTCAATGTACCCGAAAAGTTGATATGTCGCGCGGGACGGCAGAAAGACGGTCAGGATCTGTATTTGATCAATCAGCCGGAGTGTGAATATGTCTTGTATTGCTCGATCCAAGGACGTAGTGCTATCGATGAATGAGATTTTGCCTTTAGATGTCGAGGGCCTATGTGGTAGCCTCAAAAAGTTGAGGAGAGGAGGCGAACTAGTAAGCCATCGGGGGTCGGCCAGATTATCTGCATCGTTGCTCCAGAAAACAATCAGGTTAAACGCGGGAGTGTCGGAACGTGAAATAGCGGTCTATGTACGATTGGTCTGTGGTACGCAATTGGATTTCCATTGGGCGCTGATGATTGGATTGTCGAAACTCGACAGTATGGGTATTTGGGTCTAATAGAAGAGCTGTTATTTTATTGAGCGGTGATGGTTCGGGCATGGATGGTAGTTGGCGGGGCAATAGAACTAAAAAACTTTAATGGTGGAGCAGATTGCGGAGAAAATTTGAGATGGATGGCATTCGCATTGGGAGATTTCACGACGGCAAATTTGCCGAGAGTAACTTGATAACGGTAGGTTCACCCATCGGCGTTCGGGAAATGGTACTATCAAGTTTCGACTGATGGATTTGTTATTAGCCAGACGATAGGTTGACGTGCTCGTGGCATATTGGTACAAATGAGCGAAATATTTGTATCTGTTTTACGATTCCGTATGTTCTTAGTAAGTTGCTCTTTTGCAAAAGAATAGAATTGTTAGAATTCGTTATTTTGGTTTATGTGAGCATTATGTGGGTTGTATTTGGTATAAACAGGCAGGTGGCTGTTCAACGCGGAGCTTGTATGGCCGAATTGGATTATAGAACTTTATGGCTATTAAGATCATTTACTAATGAATTTTAATGGAAAGTTGTTAATAGCGAATTGTTTGCTAAGAATGTAACGTGTCAAGATGATATATGGTTTTAATTTGAGCTATATTGTTGTATCCGAAAAATTGATAAAAGAGGGAGAGCTAAAACGGGAAAGTAAACGGTTATTTGAATTGGCATTGTGGCTTTGTACAAGCTGCGCGTGATGGGTGTAAGGTGGTCACGATGGTAGTTTGCTCGACATAGAGTCAAGCAAAAGGATATGTTAAGAAGAGCGCATACTTACATATTTTCGAGCCTGGTTGTGAAGCCTTATTGGGTTATTCTAATCTTGATGAAGCTGCGGCGTGTTGATTTTTACACTGATTGAGCCGCGTGGCGGGTTGAACATGGCGACGAGTTCATTTATTATTGCGGTAGGCACGCCACCAGATGAGGCGCTCTGCCTGTGACGCGTTTAAATATGTTTTGGCCGTCGCATTGAAACGATTGCTCCCATATGACAAACAGAAGCTAGTGGATTCAATAAGTCACTGTACCTTGTCGCACTGCTGACGGGTAAAAGCTAAATTACACAACTTGAGAAGCATGGGGTAACAAACATATGGTTTGGTGGTGTGGTGTGGTTGCTGACATTGAACTGCAAAAGGGTGATTGTGGTTTCAATTACTGAGTTTTCTTGAAAGGAGGGCGTCCGCGGTTAATGATTGTATTGCGGTCCCGATCGTATTATCGTAGGTACCGATTAGCGCAAGAGCCGAAAAGAATTACCAGTTGAGCTTTAGTGGGATCGCCCTTTAGATGCGTGAAGTCACGCAAAAATTCATTGTGATGGAGTATCCGCAGTGGCGGTTCCCTCTTCGCTTACACCATAACTACAGACATACTCACACACGGCTTAAAATGCACCTCTATGTTCAGTGCTCACAAAAAAGTCTTAAGCTTTTAATGATCGAGATGGTCTAATTGGCTGGAGCTATGTGGTCGCTAGATATCGAAAATTTGTAGCGAAAAATAAAAGGGGCATTTCGTTCTAGACCGCGTATCGTTATCAGTTTATCTTTATCTGAAGTGCGGCTATGGTGGTTGCATGGTTAGCTCCCGAACAGGTAGCCAAGCCCTACAGATGCGGCAAGTGCGCAGATAAGTGTAGGGTCTATTAACCGGCGCAAGCTATTAGGAAGCAGTAGAAGCGAGGTTAACTTTCACGCGCAAAAAGAGAAAAAAATTATTTGGAATATTTATTAACTGGCGTCAGTTTTTAGTGGGCGGGAGCGTGTAAAAAAAGGGCTGAGACGGGCTTGGCTTTTTTGTGGGGGACTTAGTCGTTTAAGCCTGAATAGTGAGATTAGTTTGCGGTTGAAGGTCGAGGCCGGGGGGAGTAGTTGAATGGGAGGAAAGGTTATGGGGCCGGCGGGGGCGGCTAAAAGTTAGAAAGGGCCGGTGATTGACCCAGGGAAGGGAGATTTCCTTTCCTGGAGGGGTGTTTTTGTGGGGTAGACG
>Ga0163217_1114133_pt1 | contig 12572 bp, 19 predicted proteins | sample SynspAceP_FD_185933 | JGI IMG/M metagenome (GOLD analysis project Ga0163217, IMG submission 185933) | Saline lake microbial communities from Ace Lake in Antarctica - Synechococcus sp. Ace-P (PacBio error correction) | ecosystem: Environmental > Aquatic > Non-marine Saline and Alkaline > Saline ... | reverse complement strand
TAACCGGGCTGGCCTCAGGACGTGGCGGGCTTGCCAAGGCTGCCGGTTGGGTGCTCCACCCAGAGCATCTTGGCGTGCAGATCACTCCGGTAGATGAGTGTTCACTCCCTTCAACCAAGAGTGTCGTCGAAACAGAGCCCCAGCACCCAATCGAACCAGATTAAAACATCGAGTTGCTTGAAGCCTCTGGCTTCGCAACCATCCAGCTGCCACCGTCGCACGCGAACGGCTGGCACAACATGAGCGTATAAACTCATGTCCTTATTTCTAGATCTTTCCACGTTCGTGAGATGCCCCAACATAGATATGCCAAGATCCCTCAATAGCCGCCAAAGTACCGTTCGTCCTGACACGCACATCAAGCAGGATCCAACCCTTGGGAACGTCTTTTAGGCGCCGCTTATTTCGTGGGTTCCTATCATGGGAATTGAGACGACCATCTCTTCACCGCTTCGCCGCTGCAGAACAACACCGACATAACCCTCCAATTGATATCTGTCGAGAGAGATACGCAGCAGTTGCCACTAGCTGACTTCAATTCGTCTCATCGACGCAATGAGCCAAAATTCTCTGGCCTTCACTTGAGAACCAACCAGCGAAGCCGGGAAAATTCATTATTGGACTGGAAGGCTCCATGCTCCTTGTATGTGACCGTGCCGCATAAAGCCATTTGGCTCACGCACATCGACGGATGGTCAGCCTTGCCAATCGTTTAACTCGTTAAAGCAGAGAGGCATGCAGCAGACACGAGACACCGAGGGACAGCCGTTCCACCTTCGAGATTAAGCGTCCATCAGCCTAAATAAGGTGGTTGATAATGATTTTCTGCTACTTTCACACGAATAAAACTCCGCCTTCTGCATGTCATCTGCAACGAGGGATTTATTTGCCGACGTTCGTCCCCGACCATGCTGGAGATTCACGAGGCTGCATGCTTGTAGCCACAAACGGAAGCCTGAGCCGTGGGGCGGGATAGATGAATTGCCTGATCACCAAGCAAAGCAATTTTACGAAGGGAATCGAATAGAAGACCAAGGCTACTTCCTCTTTGCGGTCGGGTGATAAAAATCGAGTGCGCCACATCAACGAAGAACAGTGCATCACCAGTAACACGCCCACGGCCCCATTTCATCTGAGTCTCATGGTGCTCATAAAGGGACATAGGCAAATATTGGTCGTCGTTTATTGACCTTGGTGTTCTCCAGTACTCAATGAGCAGCTGTCCGAGTTCGAAGGCGTTTCACCATTTGCACATAATCTCGGAAAACCCAGCTCTCCTGCTGGATTGGGACCATGGGCAAAGACCCGGGACCCGTCATTCGCGGGGCGAAGAATTGGCGCACAGATACGGGGTCTTCATTCGATGTGTTTCAATATAGTACACAATTTCAAGGCCCTGAAGCACGAGCCCTACTTCAATCTAAACTTCAACAATCCCCTACGTGGATCAACAACCGCCGGCCTTACCAGCTGATACCAAGGGACATGGAAAGTGTTGATAGACCTGGCGTTTTGGACTGTTTGGAAGCAGCCATCGTTTGCACCCATTATTTTTACTGAGAGACATTAGAATTGCAAATCCCCCCCCCAAAAAAACCTTTTTAAATTTTCTTTTTCCCCGCCCAGCTTAGAGTGCCTTTACAATATGGCAGTCATCAGCGAGATTACTATTCGACTTTTAGTTTCATGTTACAGCCACAGGAATTGCCCAACCTTTTGGATTCACATCCTGGCCTGCGAAACCCAGAAAGCTGGCTCTCGAAGCGTCAGAAATCAACGGGTCTTCGCCCTCCGGCCCGCACCAGGCCATGCCTCGGCGAGGTCGGCCAGATTCTCGATGCCAGGGCTGGAGAGATCGTTGAGCAGCAAACGCTGAGTGTGGTGTGGCCCACAGGCCGGCCATTCACCTGGCATCAGATCGACCGAGGCTTGCAGAAAAAGAAAGCGCGCCAAACGATCAGCGGCAATGGTCAATGTTCAGCTTGCGGGCGCAGATCGGGGTTCTGGGTGGCGATGCCGGCGGGAAGTGTTCGTTGGGCAGATCCGGGGCCCCAACGCAGCAAAATCGCTTGGGGATCGCGGCGTTGGCAAGGCAATCCCATCGGCTCCAGGGCATCGCCTTGATGAAGTCGGCGGGCGTTTCTTAGGCCGCCGTGATGATCAAAGGTTGACACGACCGCTGGATCTCCTTCCCGCGCGCATCAAGATGGCCGCCGCGCCCCGCGCCAATTGCGGGATCGTTCAGGCACGAAGATGTGATCACGAAACAGAAGGGAGCACCTCCTGTTGCCACCACGCGTCCATCGAGAATAGTAATCAGCCCTCAGCTTCATCGCAATCAATCAGATCGGGCTTCGACTTGCTTGAGCACTCATCTTGAGCCAATGGGGAATCCTCCGCTGATCTTCCCTCACTGCATCTGAGAATCGCGCGAAGTCACCACCGTTGATCAGATCCTGAAAGGTCGGTGGGAGCAATCGTCCGCTTGGCCCTCCAGCGGACCGCCCCGCAATTCTGGCGATACGGTCTGTCATCTTGTGTCCGTGGCAGATAACGCGGTTCCGGTCTTCGCCGGCCTGGCTCACTTTGAAGTGGAAGGCCTGTATCGTGTCAAGCAACGTCCGGCTGTAGCCGAATCGCCCTGAGGCGATATTCATACGAAAACCGCGTGGACTCGGCCTGTTCATCGGGCAGCATTCCTTCTTCCCCCGGAGGCAAAATGCTGTTTCGCTTTTTCGGCACCTTCGTGCCAGGCGAACTTTCGCCTATAGGAAGAGCGCTCCAAGCTCATGTCTGAAAACGAACAGGGGTATCCGTAAACACAGGGGATTGGGCCGGCCTGCGGACCAAGCACCAGTTTTTCGTTCCCACCGATGCGTCATCCTGCAAAGGTTGTTCGAGCGAAGTGGCCACCAGGATCTGGATGTATCCCAAAACTCGATAGTTGCTGCGGAGGCACTCCCATCGCCTCGAACTGGCCCATGACTCTTCACCTGATCGAGCCATTGCACAGCCAATTCCATGAATGAAGCGGACATATATGGTTCCACCAGCAGCTGGGAATGGCGGTTCCGGTAGCCTGATCAGGTGCTCCGAAATCGAATCCTTTTTTTGCATCGGAAATCGGAATCCAGAGCCCGAGTCCGAATGGCGACAGGGCTGCCGAACCTGCTTCGTCACGAACACTGGCGTTCGGCGGCCACTCGCAATAGGGGAGGATGATCCGTTCTGCTTACCAGCGCAAAGTGCGGACTCGCCCCCTGAATTCGGGCGTTGAAAGGACGGGGGATAAAACGACTGCCTTCCAATGGGAGGCCATCGCAGAAACGGGTTTGCTCCGCTTGAGCGTCCACAGGTGCAATACAGGTAGCTTTTCTGCTTCAGATCGACAGATTATAGGTTCATTCGCTGAAACGATGGCTGCTTCATACAAGACTGCGTGGTGGTGGGCTAGGCGCACGTGACGCTCGTTAGAGACGCGGTTGCCTGGCGAGAGCGGATGGCTGCTAATCGCGTACGAGAAGGCAGAATTCTCCAGCAGCTCTCTCCACTTGCGCCGCACTTGGCAAGGCTCGGGAGCCAGCGGCCGAGCTTGCAACCAGTCAGGTTGGCTGCAGGACATCGGGACAGCGGACCAGGGAAGTTTATGGCTACAGCTTCCCCATCGTCTGGGTTGTTTGAGCGCTAAAAGACCCGATGACCACCCAGGACACACTCGGTCGTGCCGGTGGGAGCGGGAATCGCACGGGGGGCGATTCGCCAATTGCCATCAACTCGCTGTCGCGTCGGTGGTACAAAAGAAATATGGCTTTCTCTTTGGTGCAGTGGATCGACTGGGCGCTGTTCAGATAGAGTTTGAATAACGCCTGCAAAACAGGGTACGTCACTCGGCGCTTGAGCCTGGAGGCAGGCCAGAACGGTACGGTTGCCACGGCCACAATCAACGGGCAACGCACACTCCTTGCTGCCGGCACGCTTGGCAACAGGCTGATCGCATGTAGTTGGTGAGAGCTCTCAGCGATTAGTGGAACGAGCCAACCAGCGGGCGCTCATTCCAGGTAAGGCAGTGATCGATTCGGGCCAGGGTTTCTGGAACCAGGGCTTTGATGGCAAACCGACGTCATTGACTGCGACGAAATTAATTGGTTCGCTCATGACCCCCATTTCGGTGAGAAAGGGACTTCGCCGTACGGGTGGTCGGTCTGATCGAACTGAGAGAGCCACAGAGGAAATATTAGGAGCTTGTCAGCAAGGAGCCCAGTTGACGACCGATTAGGCATACGCACTGAAGCGCCCCAAGAAGCCCCAACAGGGTAACCCAAGACAGCGGCACTGCAATACCACAATGAAAGGGCTGTCCCCACGGGGAAGGGTCCGACGAAACTGATCCCCTAGTTTCATTGTTTGAAGCATGGACATGATTACATGCAGAGACTTCGCCACAATAAAACATGTAGGTTGCTCTGTTGAGGCCGCGCTGATAACTTGGGATGTGAGTTAACCATAATTTCTCCAGGATAAAGGATTGTGATCGCGTTGCTTCAGCGGCTTTTTGTTGAGCTCTTGGCCGCCTTACTGCAGAAAGGCTCGCCAGCTTACCGAGGCTTTGTCTTTTGAGTCGTAGCGACAGACCGCATGCAGTCAGCAGTCGGCGCTGCCTTCATTCGCGTCTCTTGAGCCTGAGCCAGCGCCTTTGGCAATGCGGCCGCGATGTATTGGCTCGGTGAATCGCCTCAAGGCTCCAATCACCAGGCCATTGCTATCAGACTGCACTAAGGGCATCACGAGAGAGGGAAGCCTAGGAAAGGGCCGCTCGCTCCATAGGGGTTGCATTCGACCCTGAGCACACGATGCGCTCAGCCAAGCTCATCGATGGCTTCAGAACAGTTCGGTGTATTGCTCCATCATGAAACAGCGCATTGCAGGGCGTGGACATGGGGACCCGTAACATTCCGAGTGTGAAAAGCCAATGGGTTTTTTGCTGGTAGAGCCACGTAAGTGTCAGCCAGCACCTGAACTTCAAAGCCAGACAACAGTTCTTGCCGTGGCATGTTGCCGTTTGCAGTTGTGGGGGCAATCCAATGTTGTTCGTCATAAAAATATTGTGACCTCCTTCATCAACTATCACGATTGAACCGAAAGGAGGACAAATGAAGGCACAACAGAATTCAAACCTCAAGGCATGGAGTCATTAGGGATCCTCACTGAACAGGCTCAAACATCCATCAGCCTTGCAGGTCTGATGTTGCTATACAAGACAGGTGACTAAAGCTGTTTCGATTCATGCTTGAATCAGCAGAAAAACTAAGGGCTGCAAAAACTTTCAATCGGGGCAAGACCAAGCAGTCAAGAAAAAACTGAATCAAATGATCAGGCCCTGTTCTGCATCTATACGCGCGCGCTTCGCTTGCAAGCTGATCGATGCACTCTCAGCGGTATGAAGATAAGGCAATATCTAGCCCTGCACCAGACTGCAGGCATCTATCGCTTGACGCATCTGCCTTCGGTTACGGTAGAGCAATCGGATCAAGATCAGCGATTCAATGCGATGGCTGTTTCAAAACGATTGTGATTTGAAGCATTTTCCGAGCTGTCCGCCTATGGCATGCCTAGTGAGAGAATTGCCGGCGAAGACATTCTGGCGGGCTCTCTGCTTACGAGGGCTCTATTTTCCAAAAGCTTCGGCTTAAGCGGACGTCCTTACGCAGAAAGCTTCGCGAAAGACGCAGACACGTTTGGCGATCCCCTTTCTTGTCCCAGCCTATACCACGCCGGAGGCAGGCAGCATGCAGTGATTCTTGGTTTCCGTCCACCATATCAACTCTAAATCGAAGACCACACCTATGACGATGACCAAAGAACAACACCCTGATTAACAAACGCCAAAGCAAGTTCTCAAGATAGACAAGGAGCGCCAGGCCGTACATTCAGCAGCAGCAGGCCCCGCCTTGATGAGTGGAACAGCTGAAACTGGAGAAAAACTCAGGCGAAGCAGCTATCAAAGCGCTCGCGCCAAGCAAGCGGTTTACTTGAGAGATCGACCAAACAACTGCGGACACCACTTCAAGAAGCCCGCAGCTTTTGTTTCACAGCAAAACTCCTCAAATGTGTTCAAACGCCTCCAGGATCTATATGGTAACCAGCTTGTTGTAGGAAATCAGACCACCTCTTGAGTAAACTATCGGGAGAAGGTCAAAAGGGTTCATGGGACGACATCAATGGATCGCCTTTACTCGACGGTGCGGCGAACTCCAGGAACGAGACCAGGCCTGTAATCCTAAGCAGGGCTCCATGGCCCCTGGCGCTACCCAGGCCAGCGACACCTTCCTCGTCCTGCACCACTTGAATCGATGAAGCCACATCAAGCTTCCATTTCGTCAGTTTGAATGGCCGGGTATTGATGGCAAGCCGCGCTTCTCAAACCCCTTGCCGTCCACTGGTTTGCAGGTGCTGAACAGGTTGATAGGAGCCGTAGCTTCGTCGAACTGGTTCCCGCCTTGTCCCTGCCTTGTCGGTCGTCGGGCATACAGGCCTCCCTTTGCATCCTCTGGAGAAACTATTCCGCCAGGAAATTGGTCTCAATGATCTGATCTGTTCCTCACTCCAGGGCACAGCTGGCCCAGTCACTCAATAGCTGATCACTAGGAGACCTGTATTTAGCGCGCGCGCTCGGAACAGACCACACACATGGCACGGACGGAGTCGGTTTGGGCCAGGAACCCAACGCCTTCAGCGTGTGGTCCGTCCTTATTTTCTCCAGCTTTGATAGAAAATCATTGTCCCCTCAGCCACTCGAGATAGCCGGCCGCTAGGAAATATCGCTTCGGCCAATCCGGCAGCAGATCTTGCAGGTGCTCGCTTTGGAACAACGATTCCGGTTGTGCAGGCCTATGCGTTCACAGATATGGCGTAATTGCCTCGGCCGACCTGATGCTTGCGGATATTGCCCTTGTTGGAACCAGGGCGCCCGATTTGCTGTGAGGACTCGCGCACCCAACGTCTCAGCAGCACCACTCACTAACGAAACCAGCCCGAGGCGGTAAGGCCCATGGGCACCAACCCCAGGGCCCGAGCCCTGACTTTCGATCAGTCGCATCACCTTGATCCTCAGTGTTGCTCGCTCAACGTTCGCGAGGAGGCCTGAAGTTGCGGCCGTTTGCAGAGGAGTGCCGGCCCATCGCATCGAGGAAAGTTGCAGGCCGCCTGATTCGCAATTGGCGCCGGGGTTTGTTGCCGCCAGGCGTAATCTGCGCCGGGATCACCGGCGGGCTCTGGGCCAGCTCCGCGACCACTATTGGCCCGACTTCTGGGCACCGGTGTACACCTTGGCGGCGCCAGCCCACACCGATCACGAGCAGCCATCAGTGTGCGACCCAGCAACACCCGCGTCTTCGGTCCGGCAGGCCGGCGGCAGGTTGCGAGCCGCCCAAACGATTGCGCGTGAACTGCCAGGGTTCGCCTTCGCTCTCCCAGCGCCAGATCGTTTAGCCGATGCCGAAGCGGCGGCCGCGCGAGTACGGCTCGTGGGGACATGGACACCCCTATATCCAGCCTAGAAGGCCCGTATGCCATCCGGATATGAGCCACGCGAGTGTGTTTTGGATCTAGCAGGGGCTCTGGAGGCCCGGCGGCCCTTATTCGAGGCATGGCGGCTGCTTGGCCCTAGTGATCCACATCGTGCGCTCACCACGCGCGCTCATGGGCTAGCAGCCGGCTCGGCGCCGATACCATGTCCTGCACCTCGCCATTGAAGGCCGATGAGTTGCAAGACGTAAGCCGTCCACGCCACCACTAGCGGAGTCGCTGGCGGAACCAGATGTTCTACTCCCGAACAGTGAGCCTAAGTTCCGCCGGATTTGGAGCCTTGCTAGGTGTCGCAGTCTGCGCGCTGCAGCCTATCTCATCAGCTCTCCCTGTGCTGTTCGTTAATTTGTGCAATATTGTTGGTTGTCGTCACCGCCAACTGGCCTGGCTGGCCGCAGGGCTGACAAGGCGCTAGACCAGCAGCAGGGGCCGCTGAGGATGGTGGCCAGGCTCCGAAAGCTTGGTGGGCGGCTGGGCCATGCAGGTGCGCCCGCGGCGCCTGGAGTGGCGCGAACCTACCAGCGCGATAGGGAATCTCCAGGGCAGCATTGTTTGCTCGTACGGTGACGTTGATCTCCATGGCTATCGGGATCCTCCGCAGGTAAATTGTGCCTCAAGGAGGCTATGGCGTGCTCGTGCTCTGGGTGAGCACACTCTTCCGAAGGTGGAACTGCACGCCCTGCAGGTGGCGATGCACTGGCGGTGCTGCAGGGCTCCATGATCGTTGCCTCCTCGAGCCAGGCCGCTGATCTCGCAGCAAGGCGGGCGCAGGGCTTTGTCGCTGACGCGGCGAGAAGATGCCGGCAGATATCATGGCATCGCTCGCTCTTCGGGTAGCGGGTGGGCGGTGAGCGGGTGGGCAGGCCCCTCGATAATCTACCCGCGATTTAGCTCGCCGCCATGCAGCACCGGCGATGGTTTGCCTGCATCAAATCAGCGCCGGCCATACCCGTTTGCAGACGTGTGAGGCTAGATAGAGCGTCGACGTGCACTACATCGCGCGCGCACACAGTGGTGTGGGGGCCCGCTATATACACACTATATACGCACGCACCTCTCTCGTGCTTCTCGGTGCTGGTTATCCGAATCTCGAATCACGGCAAAGACAGAGAGATATCGGATCGCTCTCGGTTGGCGCGCGCAGACGGGCTGGGCCGGTGCCTGAGGAGTGGTGTCCGTGTGCTTCAGACTCGCCGACCTCGGGCTGCTCTCTGGATACAGTGTGCTGATGCGCGCCGAAAGTGCTCTGTGAACCGCTGGAGGCGCTCCGCCATGCATGGCTCTCGACTAGTGTTGGAGCTCTGATGGTGTGTGTGGAGAAGCCCGTACCAGGCGAGTAGCTGCTTCTCAGTCGGACGTTGGGCGAGGCCCTCGGTCGCTCGAGGCTGCCACGGATTGGGTGGCTCCTACGCGAAATGTAGGCGAATGACATGAATCACTGCATCGCGGGCTGAGTGGTGCACTTCCTTAAACCAGAGTGCTCGCTCGCAAGACAGCAGACAGCACGCCACCCGCTCACAGCACTCCGAAGAGCACACGCGCAGGACGCACCAGCAACTCAGCCGATCTCGCGCGTGGCTCGCTTCTGAATCACTTTGGCGATACGCGGCCTCATACTGTCGCATGGGACCAGCGGTCGGCCAGCGTGCCACTCTATGGCTCGACCTCAATTCGACCAGCCCTCGAAGCCTCGATATTCATCGCCGCGTGTATAACTACGGTCCTTCTATATCTAGATCTTTCCTCAGTCGTGAGAGCCCACAGTGTGAATTTCAATGCTTACGATGCACCTCCGCAACTAGTACCGCCCCCGTGAAACGTAGTACGTGTCCAGTCGACAGCGACGAGTTCCAAGATCAGGATCCAGGCTATCTGGAGAGCGTCTTTTATAGCGACTCGAGCCAGAGGCCCGAGCGCCCGAGCGTGCACGCTCTCCCCTCGTGTGCGACGCTCTACCTTGGCATGTGCGGCGGTGGTGTCATGCGTCCTTTGGCTTCAATAGACATCCGCCGTGCGTGGCGCACGAAACTAAGAAGCAGCGCTCGAAGTTCGCTATAGCTGCTTAGCTCCGAGAGCGAGGCATCCGCGCAAGCAGACTTGCCCTAGGCACCGTGTCCGCTGCTGTCGCGTTCCTCGATGGTGACGCGAATCTGAGGCGACTCTGGCCATATAGGCTGGCTCGCGTTCACTCTTGGACGGTGGAAAGATTGCTCTAGATACCATGGCGGCACGGCTCGTTTCCGTTAACCTTTGATTGACGCCGACAGAGTGCATCCGTTGACCCGGTCGATTTGAGCTCTCCGGGCCACTCGGTTAACCAGGGTCGCCACCACGTTCCCGACGCAGACGTGAGTCAGCAACCACGAACCGAGCAGCTGGGTCCTTGGCGGCGCAGACACTCGCGGCGTCGCAGCCGCGGTCCTCCGTCGGCGAGTCCAGCCAGGCAGGTGCAGAGGCCATGGCTTGCCAAGCCAGGAAGCTCCCGCTTCAGGCCCTCGCCCGCCGCTGATGGTCCCTGACGAGGCGGCCGTTATTCTCCAGGGAACAATCACGATGTTCCACCGAGTTCAAAGCGGTTTTCAAGCCTCCATACATCGCAGGCTGTGGGTGGGGTCTGGGGCCGCAATCAAAGGTCGGGCCGTCCTGGGCGGCAAAGGCAGCACATTCGGTTTGGGGCCTTTCCACCTGCCGCCAACTGGGCATTGAGCTCAGCGATCTCTGGCATCGCCCAGAGGCTGTGAGCGCCGAGGCTGTAGGCCTGCGGCCTGAGGCCGGCGGGCGACAGAGATCAGCTGACCAGTCAGGCCGCCCCTAGGTAAGACCCTGCGTTGCTCATTCAAGCGGCCGTTCGGATCGCAACATTAAGGGGCCAGCCGCCCGAAGGCAGATCGGCCAGGCAGGGGCTCGGATCGACTGCTGAAGGCCAGATCGAGCGTCGGCTCCACTTGGGGAAGGCGTGGGCCGACCGAACCAGGCCAGCAGGCACACAGCAGAGCGCTGAAGCCCAACCGCGTGAGGCCCGAAGTGGAACCAGTGCTCTTTTTGCGCCCCTTCATCTGACCATTTGTGCGCATCGGCCAGCCTTCCACGGAAGCTGCGGTGGCGGGCTGGTGGGGGGCCGCGGCTCAGAGGGCTGGCCATCTACTTGGGTTTTGGTCAATGAGGGCCTGGTCAGTGAGGCCTCGGTTCAGAGAGGCCTGATCCATGGGCTGCTGCTGTCAGTCGATTGGTCAGTTTTACCGGGGGATCGGCGGGCTCAACGCCGGCCCACATCGGCGCGATCTCCAACCCTTGGGCGGCCAACAACGATTGCGAATGACCGGCGTCGAGATCGCCATCATCACCCCCCCTGGCACGATCGTTGTTTCCACGGCGTACGCAAAAGGTGTGTTTGGCACCATACTCTAGATAGGTGGACACAACAATAGGTGCGGATCTGGTTGCCCCAGGCGCCTCGACGCATGTACGCCGCGCAAATGTTCGGCGATCTCCGCAGGCCCGCTGTCTATCCTGCGGCGATTTTCACCAAGCAGCTTGCCATCAGCAGACGCCATCGCCTTCTCCTTGTTCTGCACTGCGCGCGCGCTCTGCGCTGCAGCGCCCGCCAGGGCCGGTGGGCGCCCCACGACGTGCAGGATGGCGCACCGCCGTCCTCCACCTTGTTGAGTTCTTCGGCCTCGCACCGCCGCGAGCGGGAGGTGGTGACCTCCAGCGCCTTGTCGGGGATGTCCGAAGCTTGGGACGCCTCCTCCAGCTCCGCTGCACCTCGACGCCGGCAAGTGGTCTGGCGGCTTCTGGTCGTTGGCCGTTTGAACGGTGAGATCCGCACCGCCGGTGGGTGCCTTTTTCGATTGCGCAGATTAGCCGTTAGGCATAGCGGCCATCGATCTCGAATCGGCAGCTTCTTTAGATGCCGGCCTCTTCCCTTCCGAGAGCTCATTCACCGACAGCTTCATGCCGTGGTCTTCGCCCAGCGGGATGTACATGCGCATCAGCATTCACACGCCCAGGCCTGGGCGTCGGTTGCCGGCCAGCGCGGCGTGATCAAATCACAGCACCTTTCCTATGTCGTAGATGCCGGAGAAGAACCGCCCCAGCTCCGCGATCCAGCTCGCCTGAGGGTATTTGGGGCAGGCCGCCATTGGGCTCGGGCCAGCAGCCCTCCTCGTCGGGTTCGAGTCGTAGAGCTTCCATAGGGTGCGCGCGGCCGTCATCCACAGAACGTTCCGCACTGCTTTCAGCTGCTCAGCTGCGCCTTTCCACTTCATCGAGCTGGCGCACTTTTCTTCTGGGCCTGCTGCTGGTCGTTCCCAGATAGTCGGGTGGGAGGGCGAGCTGCTCCAGGTCCTTGCTGGCGTGCGTTCAGTGCGAGTACGTCAAAAGACAGTCCTGGCATGGCCCAGGCGTCAGTGAGCTCGAGGAGATCGGCGTTTGAAAAATCGCGTGAGATCGAGCACCGGCGTGTGCGAAAGCAGAGAAAGAAATGAAACCGTATCAAGAAGGGCACGCAAAACAAAGCTGCCGGTGTGCTCGAAATCCCCAGCAACCAGGGGCGTACGAGAGCAAGACTTCTCAGGCTCCCCTTTCCTTCCCCGCCCCAAGCGATGGCGCAACGTCGAGATCTAACAACCTGGGCGTTCTCCCCTCTGGCAAATTCGCGCCAAAGGCCTGCCCTCCCCGAATCCGCACGGCGTGCTTACGGCAAGTTCCGCCCGATGACGGGAAAGCGTTGGGGCCGGAATGGGGAAGGAGCGAGGGGCGCACTGGATCTTTCAATCGTGCGGCGCATGGCCGGCTGCATGATACGGTGAAAGCCGGGGGGTTGTCGCCTTACAAGGGAGTTCGAGGGTTTGAACGGGGAGGTGGGGGGGATGAGATGTTCGTCGTGGATCGTGGGCGTGGGAGGGCATTTAGGGTCGTGAATGCAGGCCGGCAGGGCGCGGAGGGGTTTGGGTGGCCGGCGATTGGAGGTGGAGGAGGGGCAGGGC